>Ga0116221_1000681_pt1 | contig 23227 bp, 17 predicted proteins | sample Sb_taG_5_FD_88965 | JGI IMG/M metagenome (GOLD analysis project Ga0116221, IMG submission 88965) | Peat soil microbial communities from Weissenstadt, Germany - Sb_50d_8_FC metaG | ecosystem: Environmental > Terrestrial > Soil > Wetlands > Peat | place: Germany: Weissenstadt | collected 2010-09-21 | reverse complement strand
TCTCATCCCGACGAGGTAAAAGTCGTCTCCAAACGCTTTGGCAAAGGCGCGACTGATCTCGATCGCTACCTGGAGCTCGACGGCTACAAAGCCGTTCAGAAGGCGCTGGCGATGCAACCGGATGCGATTGTCAATCTGGTGAAAGACTCCGGCTTGCGCGGGCGCGGCGGCGCGGGATTCAACACCGGAATGAAATGGTCCTTCGTTCCCAAGCAGTCTGCGAAACCGAAATACATTCTGTGTAACGGAGATGAGAGCGAGCCGGGCACTTGTAAAGACCGCCTGATTTTCGAACACGATCCGCATGCGGTGATTGAAGGCGTTGTCATTGCCGGAATTGCCACGGGCTCGCATGCCGGATACATCTACATCCGCGGGGAATACCGATATCTGCTCGAAATCATGCAGAAGGCAATCAAAGACGCTTACGCACGTGGATTTCTGGGCAAGAACATTTTCGGCAGCGGCTACGACTTCGAAGTGTACTGGCACGGCGGTGCGGGTGCTTACGAAGTGGGCGAAGAATCGGCACTGATGGAATCGCTCGAGGGCAAGCGCGGCATTCCGCGAATCCGACCTCCCTTCCCGGCTGTAGTCGGCCTATGGGGCGGGCCAACGGTCATTAATAACGCAGAGACGCTGGCCAGCGTGCCCCATATCCTGCTCGGCGGCGCAGAATGGTTTGCCAAGCTGGGGCCGCCCAAGAATGGCGGCACGCGCCTGTTCTGTTTGAGCGGGCATTTGAATCGCCCCGGAGTGTATGAACTGCCGATGGGTTACAACCTCAAGAAGATGATTTACGAGGTGGGCGGCGGCATTTCAAACGGCCGCGCGCTGAAAGCGGTGGTCCCGGGCGGATCGAGCTGTCCAGTTTTGACCGCTGGCGAGATCGACGTCTCCATGGATTTTGATTCGATGATGAAAGCGGGAACGATGCTGGGCTCAGGCGGTGTAGTGGTCGTGGATGACACCACCTGCATGGTGAAATTTGCCTTGCGCATCATGAAGTTTTATCAGCACGAGAGCTGCGGATGGTGCATCCCCTGTCGTGAAGGCACTGACTGGCTAAAGAAGACGCTGACTCGATTCCACGCCGGCGGCGGCGTAAAGAAAGACATCGACAACATCCAGTATCTCTCAGAAAACATGCTGGGACGCACGTTCTGTCCGCTGGGAGACGCAGCGGCCATGCCAACGATTTCCATTGTCAAGAAATTCCGTAAGGAGTTCGAAGATCATTTAGATGGCAAGCCGTGCCCGTTTGAAAAAGCGGGCGTGACCGAACTGGCAGCGGTAATGGCTTAATCACGGTCGTTGGCTAGCCTAGCCGGCACTGGGGGTCTTGCCAACGACCAACGACGATTTATGGCTGACGTAAACATCACGGTAGACGGCAAGAAAGTCACAGCTCCCGCTGGGACGCTCCTAATCGAGGCCTGCAAAAGCGTGGGCATCGAAGTGCCCTCATTTTGCTACTATCCCAATCTCTCGTTGCAGGGCGCTTGCCGAATGTGTTTGGTCAAAGTGGAGAAGATGCCCAAGCTGCAGACGGCGTGCACTACGCTGATTAGCGAGGGCATGATCGTTTCGACCGATACTCCGGAGATTCATCAGGCACGCAAGAGCATGGTGGAGATGCTGCTGGGCAATCATCCGCTCGACTGCCCGGTCTGCGATGCGGGCGGCGAATGCGAACTGCAGGACATGACTTTTTCCTACGGCGCCGCCGAGTCAAAATACATCGACGCCAAGAATCATAAGGAAGAACAGCAGTGGTCGCCGGTGGTTTTCTTCGACCGGCCGCGCTGCATTCTTTGTTATCGCTGCGTTCGCGTCTGCGGCGAGGGCATGGATGTTTGGGCTCTCGGAGTCCAGAACCGCGGCGTCAGTTCCATCATCGCTCCTAATCAGAATGATCACCTGGAATGCGAAGAGTGCGGCATGTGCATCGACATCTGCCCCGTGGGCGCGCTGACTTCCGGCGCGTATCGCTACAAGACGCGCCCCTGGGAGATGAAGCATGTGGGCACAACCTGCACGCACTGTGCCGACGGTTGCAAAACCACGCTGGGCGTGCGCCGCTCCGATACGGGCATGGAGATTGTACGCGGAGACAATCGCGACAAGAGCGGTATCAACGGCGATTTCCTTTGCATCAAGGGACGTTACGCTTTCGATTTCGCGCATCACGAAGATCGCCTGACGCAGCCGTTGATCCGCAAGGACGGGCGACTGACTCCATCGACATGGGAAGAAGCCTTTGACCTGATCGGAAAACGGTTTGCCAAGATTCGCGACAAAGACGGTGGACAGGCGATCGGGATTGTCGGTTCGAACCGGACCACGAACGAAGAGAACTATCTGTTGCAGAAGTTTGCCCGCGTTGTTTTGCAGACTAACAACGTCGACCATCATCGCACAGCCGACTTCCCTTCCCTCACAGCGGCGCTCGCAGGCAAGCCAGAAGCAACCGCCAGCATGCGAGACATCTTCAATGCGCCAGCGACTCTGCTGATCGGCAACGACCCAACGGAGCAGCATCCGCTGCTGGCATGGCAGATTCGGAACAATGTCCGTCTTCATCGCGCACGGCTGTATGTGATCAATTCGCGTCCCATTAAACTGCGTCGGCAAGCGACCAGCTTCATCCAGATCCCAGTCGGATGGGAAGGACAAGTGGCCGCATTTTTAGCAGGTGATGACGCGGCCGTTGACGCAATTGCCAGTCCAGAAACCGGCCGCGATACCTGGATCGCGTTGCGCGACAAACTGCGTGGCGAATCGAATCTTGTAATCATTTTCGGATCGGAGATCCGTGGTAAAGACATCGCTTCGTTGGTGAAATTCGCCTCAACCATGCAAGGCGCAAAGATTGTCTGCCTCGGCGATTACGCCAACTCGCGCGGCGCCGCCGACATGGGACTTTACCCAGACCTGCTACCCGGCTATCAGAGAGTTTCAGATACCGGCAAGTTTCATGAAGAGTGGGGCACCTTACCGGGAACGCAGGGCTTGAGCCTGCCCGAGATGGTTGAGACCGCCAAAGCAGGCAAGCTGAAGGCGTTTTACGTGGTCGGCGCGAATCCCATCGAGCAATTCGACATCGACCCTTTTGTCTTCTCCAACAGCTTTGTGGTAGTGCAGGACATGTTCCTGACCGAAACCGCTGTGATTGCAGATGTGGTGCTGCCGGCTGCCAACGCGTACGAGAAATCCGGAACGTTTACCAATACGTGCGGCGACTTGCAGTTGGTAAAAAAAGCGGGCGAGGTCACCGGCACGAAGTCAGATTTCGAAATGATTGTGCGGATTGCAGGCGCGATAGGCTTCGAGGTTCAGCGCTTGGTCCCGTTTGGCAAAGGAGTCGGCACGGACATGGGGCAATCGCGCGGTGCACAATCCGGCGAGGCCGACCGTCACGGAGTGTGGCTCGAAGCCAACGGACTCGAACCAAAAATGAGCCCCTTCGATCCAATGGCGATTCTCGACGAGATCCAGCGATTGGTGCCCGGCTACGATGTTTCCCGGATGAATCTCTTGTCGGGTAACGATCAGCATACGACTTTGTCTGGAAGCGGGCCCGGGGCTTCGCATGATCCGGAGTTGATCGTGCCCGCGCAGGACAATCTTTTCAGCTCGGGCACCCTGGGACGTTACTCCCGCACTTTGAATTCGGTAATCGAGAACCGTAACAAGCAACCGGCGGAGGCTGAAGTCGCCGCCGATTAGATTCCTTGTGGAACCGCAACCGTCTTGCAAATAGCTTTTCAAGAGAGTCAGGAAGACGACCTCGTTGAGCCTTGGCGAATTTATTCTCGTTTCCATCGTTAAGATCGTGATCGCACTCGGCGTGCTGCTCACGGCGGTGGCGTACACGGTCTGGTTGGAGCGCAAGGTCGTGGGCCACATTCAGAATCGATGGGGACCCACGCGGGTCGGCCCGTTCGGTCTGTTGCAACCCTTGGCGGACGGCGTGAAATTTATTTTCAAAGAGGATCTGATACCGCCACACGTGTACAAGCCTTTGTATATTGCGGCGCCGATGATCGCATTGATTTTCGCGTTAACGTCTATCTCGGTCATTCCCATCGGTAACTGGATTACAGTTTTTGGAATCCGCACGCCGCTCGAGATTGTCGATGTCAACATCGGATTGCTGATCGTGCTCGGCATCACTTCACTTGGAGTTTACGGAGTCGCGCTCGCGGGGTGGTCTTCAAACAGCAAGTATTCGCTGCTCGGCGGTTTGCGCGCCAGCGCGCAAATGGTGAGTTACGAAATCTCGCTGGGTCTTTCCCTGATCGGTGTGCTGATTCTCGCGGGTAGTTTCAGTTTGCGCGACATCGTCGATGCCCAGGGCGGAACGTTCTGGGGATTCATTCCTCGGTGGAATATTTTCCAAGGGCAGTTCGTGGCGTTTTTCATTTATCTGATGGCGGCCTACGCGGAAACCAATCGCATACCCTTTGACTTGCCGGAGGCAGAAACTGAGTTGGTCGCGGGATACCACACCGAATATAGCGCCATGAAGTTCGCCATGTTCTTCATGGCGGAATATGCAAACATGATCACGGTGGCGTGTTTGGCCACGTTGCTGTTCCTCGGCGGGTGGCACGGGCCGCATCGCTTTGGACCGCCTATTGTGCAAGCGATCCTTCCGGTGTTCTGGTTTGTGGCCAAGATATTTGCGTTTTTGTTCCTTTATATATGGGTACGCGGCACGTTGCCGCGTTTTCGCTATGACCAGTTGATGGCATTCGGATGGAAGTTTTTGTTGCCGCTGGCGATTGCGAATCTGGTGATCACGGCGTTGATTGTGGCATTGAGAGCGTAGCGCAAGAACAAGATGCTTCATCTCATCGTATTTTCGGCGTTTGGCCTGATCTGCGTTGCTGGCGCGGTGAATTTGCTGGTGCAACGGCACCCGATCAACAGCGCGCTCTCTCTGGTTGTAGTGATGGGCTCGCTCGCTGTTGAATATCTTCTTTTGGGCGCGGAGTTTGTCGCGGCGGTGCAGGTGATCGTCTATGCCGGCGCAATCATGGTGCTCTTCGTCTTCGTGATCATGTTGTTGAACGCCGGCGAGGAAGAGCGAACCAAAGGCAGTCGGGTGGCGATGCTGTTTGGAATCCCTGGTGTGCTGATCGGCAGCGTGCTGGTGGCCTGGGTTCTGCTCGAACACTCAGTTACGGACAGCGTCGCGGTTGGCGCGCTTCCAGGGCCACCGAAGGTAATTGGATGGCTGCTCTTCCACGATTTCCTGTTGCCCTTTGAAGTGACCTCCGTGCTGGTATTGATCGCGATCATGGGCGCAGTCGTTTTGGCCAGCCATCCTGAGTCGAAACAACCAGACAAGAGGGAGGGCTGATGGTACCGCTTTCCTACTACCTTGTCTTGAGCGGCATTCTGTTTGCCTGCGGCGTGACCGGGTTTCTGATCAAACGAAACATCATCACCATTTTTATGTCGATTGAGCTGATGCTCAACGGAGTGAATTTGTCTTTTGTAGCTTTCGCGGCGCAATGGCACGCGCTGAGCGGACAGGTTTTTGTGTTCTTCGTGATGGTCGTCGCGGCGGCGGAATCAGCTGTGGGATTGGCAATCATCATCGCCATCTACCGCACGCGCGAGACGTTGAACGTAGATCGGGTCAACCTACTCAAACTATGACGCCAAACCTGCACCTCTGGCTCATTCCCGTGCTGCCTCTGATCGGCGCTGCCATCAATGGTCTGTTTGGGAAACGCTTTTCCCGGCAGACTGTATCGGCCGTCGCGCTCGGCTTTAGCGGCGCTGCGCTGCTCCTGGCGTTGTGGATGGCGGCACAGTTTGCTTCTTTGACTCTGCCTCATGTTGAACTGCTTGCGACGTGGATTCGCGCCGGCGATTTCCAGGTTGACTTTGCGTTTTACCTCGATCAGCTTTCACTGGTGATGCTGTTGGTTGTCACCGGCGTCGGCTTCCTGATTCACATTTATTCGGTCGGGTACATGTGGGAGGAAGGCGGCTTCTATCGCTTTTTCGCATACCTGAATTTGTTCATGTTCTTCATGCTGACGCTGGTTCTGGCCAGCAATTACCTCCTGATGTTCATCGGTTGGGAAGGCGTGGGGCTGGCGTCTTATCTGTTGATTGGATTCTGGTTCACGAAAGATTCCGCAGCTTCGGCCGGCAAGAAGGCATTCATTGTTAATCGCATTGGTGATTTCGGATTTCTGATCGCACTGTTCTTGATGATCAAACATTTTGGCTCGCTCAATTTCGAGCAGGTGTTCCAGAGCGTGAGTAGTATGCCGGCGGAGACCGCTGGCGCAGGTTTGCTGACCGCAATCGGTCTGTTGCTCATGCTGGGGGCAGCCGGAAAATCCGCCCAGCTTCCTCTTTATGTGTGGCTACCGGACGCGATGGAAGGCCCCACTCCGGTTTCAGCGCTGATTCACGCCGCAACCATGGTGACGGCTGGAGTATACATGGTGGCCCGGTCGCACGTGGTTTTCGACCGCGCACCGCAGGCGTTGATGGTCGTGGCAATCGTCGGAACATTGACTGCGTTGTTCGCCGCAACGATTGGCGTCTGCCAGACTGACATCAAGAAGGTTCTGGCCTACTCCACGATCTCGCAACTGGGCTACATGTTTATGGCTTGCGGCGTGGCCGCGTATTCTGCCGGGATCTTTCATCTCATGACCCATGCGTTTTTCAAGGGACTGCTGTTTCTCGCGGCAGGCTCGGTGATCCACGCCGTAGGCGGCGAGCAGGATATGCGCCGCATGGGCGGATTGCGTCGCCACATTCCGTGGACCTTCTGGACAATGACGGCGGCAACTTTTGCTATCGCTGGATTTCCTCCGTTCGCGGGCTTTTTCAGCAAGGACGCGATTCTTTTCCGGGCGTACTCGAGTCCCTACGGAAGCTGGGTCTATTGGTTGATCGGCGTGTTCACGGCATTCTTGACTTCTTTTTATATGTTCCGGCTTTGGTTCCTTACTTTCTTCGGCGAGTACCGTGGCGAAATGGCGGCGGGCGAACATGTTCATTTGGCCAGCGGCTCACGGGTGGCGGCGGCCGCGCCACATGAACACGTACATACCGGCATTCACGAGAGCCCGAAGATCATGCTCATACCGCTGGTTATTTTGGCAGTGCTTTCGGTTTGCGGCGGGTGGGTGGGAAGTGAGCGCTTCCACAAGTTCCTTTCGCCGGCGCTTCACTCTGGAGTGACTGCATATTCCCCGGAGCAGGTCGCCGCAGCAACTCCCGCACCGGAACCGAAGGAGCAAGGCGGGTCGGAAACGCTTCTCACTGGGATTTCAGTCCTCGCCGCGGCGTCGGGGTTGTTCCTCGCGTGGCTGTTGTATCAGCGCCGCCCGCAATTGCCGCAGGAGATAGCGCAAGCAATGGGAAGTTTCTACGAAGCGGTCGTCCACAAGTATTACGTGGATGAGATTTACGCGGCTGTCTTCGTGAAGCCCCTTATCGACGGGTCGACTCGAATTCTGTGGCATGGCATCGATCGCGACGTGATTGACGCGACGCTGAATAACAGTGCCGAGGGCGCGCGCGAAGTTTCTGACGCCATGCGCCACATGCAATCTGGCAACCTTCGCTCCTACGCCGGATGGATCGCGGCCGGAGCGGCATTGGTGATCGGTTACATGATCTGGATGGGAACGCGATGAGCACCGCTTTGGATAACTCGATGCTCACGCTGGTCACGTTTATTCCGCTGGCAGGCGCGCTTTTGCTGCTGCTGTTCCCGCGTCGCGACCGCGATATTCGCCTGTTCGCTCTCGTGGTCTCTCTGCTCGATTTTGTTTTGTCGTTACACCTCCCGGTGCATTTTCAGCGGGGCCAACCCGGATTCCAGTACGAGGTCAACAACCTTTGGATCTCGAATCCCAACATTCATTACCACATGGGCGTAGACGGCGTTTCGATGTGGCTGGTGGTGCTCACTACTTTTCTGACACCGCTTTGCGTCCTGATCTCGTGGAAGTCGATTCATGAGCGGGTGAAGGAATTTTTCATTCTGCTGTTGGTTCTGCAGACGGCGCTGATCGGGGTCTTCGTCGCGCTTGATCTATTTCTCTTTTACTTCTTCTGGGAAGCCACGTTGATCCCGATGGCTTTGCTGATCGGCATTTATGGCCACGAGCGGCGCATCTATGCTGCGGTGAAGTTCTTTTTATACACGATGGTTGCTTCCATGTTCATGCTGGCGGCGATCCTGTGGCTGTACGCGAAGACGGGCACTTTCGATTTCGTTACGATTCAAGCGGCAATCCGCAACGGCCAGGTCGAAAGCTTTGCCGGCGCAGCACCCTGGCTCTTCCTGGGATTCTTTGTCGCATTCGCGGTGAAGGTCCCGGTCTTCCCTTTCCACACATGGTTGCCTGATGCACACGTAGAAGCGCCTACCGCGGGTTCAGTTCTGTTGGCTGGCGTGCTTCTTAAGATGGGCACCTACGGCATGTTCCGATTCAATCTCGGTCTTTTTCCTGAGCAGTCGCGCAGCAACGCATGGTGGATTATGGTGCTGGCGCTGATCGGCATCGTATATGGCGCGCTGGTCGCGATGGTGCAGCCGAATATGAAGAAGCTGATCGCGTACTCGTCGATCAGCCACCTCGGCTTTGTTGTGCTCGGGATTTTTAGCTTCACTCAGGCGGGATTGGATGGCGCGACCTTTGTCATGTTGGCTCACGGAGTTTCCACGGGAGCGCTGTTTCTGCTGGCGGGAATCCTCTACGAGCGTCGACACACCTATGAAATCTCCGAGTTTGGCGGCCTCGCAACTCCGATGCCTGTCTACGCAACGTTTTTTCTGTTCATCGTGCTTGCTTCGGTGGGGTTGCCTTTACTCAACGGTTTCATTGGCGAGTTTCTGGTGCTGAGTGGGGCTTTCCGCGATCGCGCAGTTTACGGAATTCTGGGTGCTACCGGCGTGATCTGGAGCGCCTGTTATTTGCTGTGGATGTACCAGCGCGTCTTCTATGGCAAGGTGACGCATTCGGCGAATGCAGCGTTGTCCGATCTGAGCGGTCGCGAACGTGCTGCGCTGTGGCCCGCAGCCGCCGTCGCTCTGGTGATGGGCGTAGCACCTCTGCTCTGGCTGAACGCGATTGACCCCGCGGTTCAAACTGCATTGGCGCCGTTCGCGCAGCTTGCCAGCAAGATGGTGGGCCGGTGAACAGCGCGAACGATATGGCGCAAGTGATTCCCCAGGCGGCCGACTACGTCCGCATCTTGCCGGAAATTGTGCTGGCGATTTTCGGCATGATCGTGATGGTCCTCGATCCCCTGATGGACGAGCGCCGCAGTCAAAGGACACTGGGAACCATTGCGCTCATTGGGTCTCTCACGGCTCTGGCCGCAACTTTGTTCCAATCGCAGTATCCAGGCCCGGGTTTCTGGAACATGGTGCGCGTCGACAGCTTCAGCGTTTTTTTTCATTTCCTGGTCGCCGCCGTAACCGCGGTTGTGATACTGACTTCCTTTGAGTACATGGCTGTACAGAAGATTCGCGCCGGCGAATATTACGCGTTGGTCTTGTTGGGTGCGCTCGGCATGAGCTTGATGTCCTCGGCGGTCGAACTGGTGCTTATCTTTATTGCGCTCGAAATCTCTTCGATTTCCACTTACATCCTCGCGGGATTTCGCCGGCGCGCGGCCATCAGCAGTGAGTCGTCGGTCAAGTACTTTCTGCTGGGCTCGTTTGCGACCGCGTTTTTTCTTTATGGCGTCGCGCTGATGTTCGGAGCCACAGGCTCGACGAGCATTACGGTGATCCGCGATGCGCTGCGCTCAGGGAACATCCCATTGCTCGCCTATGTTGGAGTTGCGCTCATGTTCGTGGGCCTGGGCTTCAAAGTGGCAGCCGCTCCCTTTCATGTCTGGACGCCCGATGTATATGAAGGCGCGCCCTCGCCCGTGGTGGGATTCATGTCCACCGCTCCCAAGGCTGCGGTGTTCGCCGTTCTGCTGCGGATCATGTTTGAGGCCGACGCTCCCGGGCGCGTCTGGTTGATCTGGGTTGTTGCCGCTCTTTCGATGACGCTGGGCAACATCGGAGCGCTCGTCCAAGACAACGTGAAGCGCCTGCTGGCATACTCTTCCATCGCTCACGCGGGATACTTGCTGATCGCCTTTGCTGCACTGCCGAACAACGGCATTCCGGCGGCGATGTTTTACACAGCCTCGTATGCCGCAATGAACGTCGGCGCATTTGCTGTGATCAGTCACATCGGGGGCGAGGGTGAACGTTTCGTCACGCTGGAAGACTACGAGGGACTGGGCCGCCGCAGCCCGTTGCTCGCGGCGACGCTGACGATCTTTCTTTTGTCGTTGATCGGTATTCCGATTACCGGTGGTTTCTTCGCCAAGTTCTACGTGTTCAGCGCCGCGCTGCAGGCCAACCTTACGGGTCTTGTGATTATCGGCGTGCTCAACAGTGCCGTGGCTTCTTACTACTACCTGCGGTTGATCGTTGTCATGTATATGCGCGAAGCTCGCAAAGAAGTACCCGTTTCGCCTGTCCCCGTAGGACTCGGAATGGCCCTGGCGATCAGTTTGATAGCAACCATTTATCTTGGCGTGCTTCCCGGGCGAGTGCTTGACTACGCCGCCCGCACCGCAGCCGAGTGGGCGCGCTGATTAGATCAGCAATTCACTCCACCGCGACCGCGATATCCACATACGCAAAAATGCGAGCGGAGAGCAGCCAGAAGGCCAGCGTCTCCACTCCCGCCAAAACAACCGGGAACCACGAAGCTCTTCCCGGAGAACCAAAAGAAGAATTGACCACGCTTGCCCCCAGTTCCCACACCGGTATGACGTACCCCCATCGCGGCCCGAGGAATTGACCGGCCAGGGCCGGAACGCCCAAAACCATTGCTGTAGCCCCGGCCGCGAAAAAAGGATTGAGAAACGTGGAAAACATCAGAGCCACGGTCCCGGCTAACGCGCATGCGGCAACCAGGCAAACCATAAGAAACCATACGTGTGCGATAGGGAATCCTGCCGCGCCCAACGTCCAGCTTCCGGTGAGGCCGAGGGCAAAGCAATAGACGGCGCAAGCAATGGTTACGCCGAGCACCAACCCGGAAAGATACTGCTGGCGTCCCACGGCTTTGGAAAGCACGCCCAAAATCCGGCGGGATCGGCGCTCGTTGTAGATGGCCGAGCCCCCGAAGAATACGCTGAAGGCCAGCACATATACTGCGTCTTGTTTAAAAACGAACAGCAGGTCCTCCCGCTGCCGGGGAATGTCTGTAACCAGCCCGAGAAATGCCAGCAGCAGGACCCAGAGTAACAAGGTAAGAATGGGCCATCTCTGCTCGCGTGCGAAGTTGATGGCGATCAACAGGACTGGCTTCACGGAACACCCGCGGAAACGGATTGCGGATCGGCTGTCACTTCCAGGAAAATCTCTTCCAGCGAACGCCGCAGCGGATTTACGCTAATAACCTCGCCTCCCAGATTCCACACTTTTTCCAGGGCTTCGCGTTGCGAGTGGGACGGCACGGAGAAGCGTACAACTCCGTCCGAGGCCACGGCTCCACCGAAATGTTCGGCGGCTACGGCCCGAACTACGATTTCAGTTTGCTCGCCCACCCGGAGGAGATCAGCAGTCCTGCCCAGACGAGCCAGTCTGCCGCGATGCAACACCGCGACCCGATCACAAATCAATTCGACTTCAGAAAGCAGATGCGAACTCAAGAAAACGGTTTTCCCCGCATTGCGCGCTTCCAAAAGCAACTCGCGAACCATCACTCGTGCCAATGGATCAAGAGCCGAAGTGGGTTCATCGAGAATCAGCAATTCAGGATCATTGACCATGGCCTGGGCCAATCCTACTCGCTGTAACATTCCCCGGGAAAACTTTCCAGCATTACGGTTCGCGTGATCCTGCAGCCCCACCATTTCCAAAACCCGTCGAGCCTGCTTTTCAAGATTAGCCCCTCCCATCCCATTCAGCGCCCCATAGAAGCGGACTGCCCGTTCCGCACGGCGGTGATACAGCGCAACGCTTTCGGCGAGGAAGCCGACCCGCCGCCGCGTGCCCGGATGACCAAAAGGCTCTCCAAGCAAACGACCAGAGCCGCTGGTGGGCCGCATGAAACCCATGGCGAGATGAATAGCAGTGCTCTTGCCTGCACCGTTTGGTCCCAGAAAACCGAAAATTTCTCCCGCCTCCACGGACAGGCTGAAACCGTCCAGAGCAAGCAGGCGACGCTTGCTGGCGAAGCTGCGATACTCCTTCGTGACATTGTCGAACTCGACCGCGAAACGCATCGCCGTTTATTCTAAATGGCTTGCGCGACCAGCGCTGGCTGGTCACAATAAATTTGCCGCCATGCCCATAACTTTGAATTGACAAGCAAGCTTGCGCACGGCATGATGGTTCGCGACATCATCATTGGAGGGCAGTATGGATAAGTTGATGAAAAGGCTTTGGTCTGAAGAGCAGGGCCAGGACATAGCCGAGTATGCCGTGATGCTGGCGGTAATTCTGGTTCTGGTGGTCGGAACCATACGGCTTATCGGCAGCAGCTCAAATAATGTTTTCTCATCCGTCGCTAGTTCAATCGGCCAGTGATTGCACGCGCGGTCGGGCATCATGCAGTTCTTTAACACCTGATGCGCGTTCCGGAATATTCTAGTGTTTAGGTTCCCGATGGCTGATCAGGAAATCGATTGCGGCTCGGACTGATCCGTTTTGTATTGTTTCAGCTTGTGGTAAAGAGAACTGCGCGGAATCCCGAGCTTCTTCGCGGCTGATTGAACTCGCCCGCGTTCTTTGCGAAGCACCTGCTGAATATAGTTGCGCTCCACCTCTTCCAGAGTTCTGAAGTGACCGATGCCTGACAGATACTGTTCGATCTGTAAATCAAGACGCGAATTCTGATCCCCCGAGGCATCTTTTCCGGTGACGAGAACAACGCGTTCCAGGACATTTCTGAGTTCCCTGAGATTTCCCGGCCAGGAATAGCCCTGCAACGCCCGCAAGACAGCGCGCCCGAGTTCTAAGTCACGGGCGCCCGAGTCGGGGGTCAGTTCACCGAGAATATGGGCACTCAGAATCGGGATGTCTTCGACTCGTTCACGCAAAGGTGGGATAGAAAGAGGAATCCAGCTGATGCGCTGGTACAAACCGCCATGAAATTGTTTGCGCAGTGCGGACGGAGTTATGACTTGCTCGGTAGCTGCAATCAAACGAACGTCAACTCGCAAATCAAAAACTTCTCCAAGCCTGCGAAACTGCTTCTCGTCCACAACCTTTAGCAGTTTGGATTGGACTTGGAAGTCCACATTTTCGATAGCTTCGAGGAAAAGCGTTCCCTTGTGAGCGATCTCCAACAGTCCCGCCTTACTTTGTGAGGTCGCGCCTGGGTCGTCCTGATCGTCTCCGAACAACTCAACATCGAGATCCCGCGAGAAATCACCACGGTTCACATCGACGAAAGGTTCGCTCTCTCTGGGACCGTTCTCGTGCAGCCAGTTCGCCACCGTGCCCTTGCCTGTCCCAGTTTCTCCCTGGATCAATACTGGAGCATCACTTAACGCCACCCTGCTGGCCAGTTCAGCAAGTCGTCGTATGCTGTCGCTTTTCCCCAGGAAAGGATTCGAGACTGCGCGATCGCACATCGCCTTCTTGGCCGTCTGCTGACGACGATCTCGCCGATTCTCCAGGCTGCGCTGAACCAGGACATGGAGTGTGGGTAACTCCGCGGGCTTGGGCAGAAAGTGCTCTGCTCCCAGTTTGATCGCTTCAACGGCCAAGTCGATCGAACCGTATCCGGCGAGAATAATGATGGGAACCGACGCATCGATTGCCTTTAGACGAGGTATGAGGCCGAGAGCATTTCCGTCGGGCAGACTGTAGTCGAGAATGGCAACATCGGGCCGGATCGCAGGCCAAACTTGCTCCGCCAGGGCGCAGGTTCCGGCGGTCGCGACTTCGTAGCCCTTGTCCTCGATATAACCCCGCAATATTCCGCAGCTCTCCTTCTCTGCTTCAACGATCAGTACCCGGTCTCTGCGCGCGCTGGTTACCCCGGGAACCGCAGATATACCTCTTGCAGCGGAACTGGTCGCGAACATGCCCACGCAGTGCCTCCTTCGCGCGTTTCACCAACAGATGCCCACCTGCTGGCAGGATGGCCCTCGACCGCGATGCAACAGGCCGTCTCCTAACTTCTTGTTAACACATGGAGAGTGGTCCAGCCTCTGAGTTCGCCTCGCTGTTACAAAAACGGAACAAGCAGGTAGGTACTCGATTCTCGGTGATCCTGATCGCGCGTCGCGTGGATACACCGCCGCGAACGTGGGCAAGTCCGCAGGCGAGCATAGTGCCGGTTATTGAGACTCAAATGGGTAAACCCCTCGCAATATTCAAATTCATAGATCTTTAACAATCACGTAACAAGACCGAAATAGAGACCGTTTAGCCTTCTTATTCCTCGGCCGCGACCATTTCAATTTGGAGATAACAGCCGGCCGACGGACGGAGGAGCAGATGTTCAACCGAATCAAAGAATCAGCTACCCCCAGGAAAATGCTGGCTTTACTGACAGCATTGACCACCGCCCTGGGACCGAGCGTTGTGCCCGGGTTTGCCGCGTCGCCGACGCCTTCGAAGAAAATGCCCATCCAGCACATCGTGGTGATTTTCAACGAGAATATTTCCTTTGACCACTATTTCGGCACCTATCCGGTTGCACTAAATCCCAAGGGAGAGCCGCCGTTTCACGCTAAAGCTGGAACGCCTACTGTCAATGGACTGACCAATGCGCTCTTGAATAACAACCCCAACCTGAATACGGCGAACGGCGCCGGCGCGACCAATCCTTTCCGGCTGGACCGTTCCCAGGCAGTAACCGCCGACCAGGACCATGACTACACCGCGGAGCAACTAGGCTTTGATATGGGCGCTATGGATTTGTTCCCGGCATCGATGGGAACGGCCGGACCGCCGCCCTCCGGTGGAGGCATAGTCGACACAACCGGTTTGACGATGGGCTACTTCGACGGCAACACCGTCACCGCCCTATGGAATTACGCTCAGAATTTCGCCATGAGCGATAACTCTTTCAGCAGCACGTTCGGTCCTTCCACGCCGGGTGTCATTAACCTGGTCTCGGGCCAGACCAACGGCGCAATCAAGACTCTGAACGGAACTGGCGGCGAAGTTGATGGCGGCGACAACTCGCTGACGGTGATCGGCGACCCCGACCCACTGAATGATGTTTGCTCCTCATCGACAGGGGGCCAGGCACAGATGGGTTCCAAGAACATCGGCGACCTGCTGACCGCGGCCGGTGTGACCTGGGGATCGTTCATGGGCGGCTTCAACCTGAATATCAAGAATCCCAACGGCACCACGGGCTGTCTGCGAAGTTCGCCCGGACTGGCTGGCACCACCGCCGATTACGTCCCGCACCATGCGTTCTTTGAGTACTGGGCGTCGACGGCCAATCCGGCACACACCCGGCCCAAATCAATCGCAGAAATCGGAAATAACGGTCCTGCCAACCACGAGTACGATATCGATGACTTTTTCGATGCGGTCAAGGCTGGCAACTTCCCGGCCGTCAATTTCCTGAAGGCCCCCGCCTATCAGGACGCCCACGCCGGCTACTCTGACCCCATCGATGAACAGCACTTCATGGTCAAAGTCATCAACTTCCTGCAAGGGCAGAAGGACTGGGACAGCACGGCGGTCGTCATTCTCTACGATGATTCCGACGGCTGGTATGACCACCAGATGAGCCCGATCGTGAATCAATCCACTGGCCCAGCGGACGCGCTCACTGGTCCAGACGCCTGTGGTACTGCCACGAACTCTCTGCCCGGCATCGATGCGGGAAATCCCCATGCACTCGGCCGCTGCGGTTATGGACCCCGTCAGCCCTTGCTGGTGGTCTCTCCGTGGGCGAGACAAAACTTCGTCGACCACACTACGACCGACCAGACTTCCGTCATTCGCTTCATTGAGGACAACTGGCTCGGCGGGCAGCGGCTCCCTGCGGGATCCTTCGACGGAATCGCAAGCTCAATCAGCCAATTGTTCGACTTCCAAAAGAAACGAAGCGACGATGGCCGCCTCATACTCGATCCGAACACCGGCGAACCTCGATAAGGTGTCGGAAATGCTGGCATCAGAATGTTTCCTGCTGAAGCCATTTTGAATTAGCTGGAAAACAAACGGGCATGCGAAACTTACTCTTCGCATGCCTGTTCTTATTTGCCAGGCTGGCGGGATAATCCAGATTCTTGCAGCGGAGATACCAGCACAGTGTCCATCACCCGAAGAAAGTTCCTGCAGCAGAGCGGGATGATAAGTGCGGCCCTGATGGTTCCCCAAGCCAGCCGCACTCGAAGCATGCCTCCCGTGCGCCCGCTGCTTAACCCGAACTCGCTGGTCCAGTTCGTGGATTCCCTTCCGATTCCCGACGTCGCACGGTCAAGTGAATTTCGCCCAAGTCCCACGGACCCAGCCGTCAAACTCCCCTACTATCGCCTCGCAATGCGGCCGATCGAAAGCAAAGTGCATCGCGACCTAAAGCCAACCCGCCTCTGGGGCTTTGGATCAAGCTCTCCGGGGCCAACGTTGGAAACGCGGAGCGGCCAAGGCCTCTTGGTCGAATGGTCCAACGAACTGCCGCCGGCCCACTTCTTGCCAATCGACCACACGATTCACGGCGCGGAAGCCGACAAACCTGACGTCCGCGCCGTCGTTCACCTGCACGGCGCCAAGGCTCCTCCCGAGAGCGACGGCTATCCGGAGAACTGGTATGTGCCCGGAAAATCCGCGCTCTATCACTATCCGAATAACCAGGACGCAGCCATGCTCTGGTATCACGACCACACTCTCGGAATCAACCGGCTCAATGTTGTCGCGGGTTTGTTGGGTGTGTTCCTGGTTCGTGATTCAGTCGAGGATTCTCTGAATCTGCCCAGCGGTAAGTACGAAATCCCACTCGTGATTTACGACCGCATATTCGACCAGCAGGGCCAACTCTACTATCCGCTCTCACCGAACCCGCAATCGCCGTGGATCCCCGAGTACTTCGGCGATGCCATCCTGGTAAACGGGAAGTTGTTTCCGTATCTGGAAGTCGAGCCTCGCAAGTATCGCTTTCGCGTTCTCAACGGCGCCAATGGCAGATTCTTCCACCTGTCACTTTCCAACGGACAGACCTTCCATCAGATTGGCACTGACCAGGGATTGCTGCCCGCGCCGGTTCCGCTCGATCACGTGCTGCTCGCTCCCAGCGAGCGCGCGGACTTGATCGTCGATTTCGCCGATCACGCCGGCGAACAGATTGTGGTCAAAAACGATGCCGTCACAGTTCTGCAATTTCGAGTATCCCGCAACAAAACCACAGACACATTTTCGCTGCCATCAACCCTGCGCCCAGTTCCCAAAATCCCGGAATCCCAGGCCGCAAAAACCCGCATGCTATCGCTGGGAGAAATAGACGACCGGGCCCAGAACCCGGTCACGATGTTGCTCAATCGCGCTCATTGGAATATGCCCGTCACGGAAGATCCCGTGCTGAACTCCGTCGAAATCTGGAACTTGATCAACCTGACCGACGACTCCCATCCCATCCATCTTCATCTGGTTCGATTTCAAGTCCTCGACCGGCGGCGCTTCGAGCCCTTTTTCTATAAGAATCAGGGCATTCTGAAATACACCGGCGCGCCGGTTCCACCCGATCCGAACGAGGCCGGATGGAAAGACACAGTGAGAGCAGATCCGGGAATGGTCACGCGGATCATCGTCCGCTTTGAAGGTTTTGTGGGGCGCTACGTCTGGCATTGCCACATCCTCGAGCACGAGGACAATGAAATGATGCGGCCGTACGACGTGATCGCCGCGCGTTAGGCACCGCATCCCGTAGCACAGCCGCACAATTGGCTGGGAATAATTTCGGTTCTACGTCACTGGTCCTGCGACCAGCGATAAGCGCGCACCCCAAGAAATAGGTTAGCTCCGCCTACCAGCGCAGCCGGGACATACCAGATCCGGCTGTGTTTCTTCTTCATGAAGTACGTCAGATACGCAACTCCCAGGTCTGCGGGAATTCCGATTCCGTAAAGTGCCGCGCGGCTGTGCAACGCGGATGGAACATCGTTGCACTCGGTATGTACGTTCAGGCAACGCACAGTCAATTCCGCATTCGCAATGCTTGCGCCGAACATCCCGCCCGTAACCAGCAGGTAGTTCCGGTCCGCAACGGTGCGATCCACCCCCAACGGGCCACCCAAAGCTGCGGGCTGCGCCCCTGAAGATTCTTTCTTGACCGCGGGTGAGGGCGAAGGATCTGCCGTTGTCGCGTCTGCTTTTGTCGCGCTGGGGGCGTCCGGCAGTGCGGACGCACTACTCGACCCGTCCATCGCCGGAGGTTCAATCAGGGCTGCAGTCAGCCACTGGGTAGCTTTGCCCTGCTGATGAAGATTGTCCCGCCGCTGGACGTCCACACGATCAGACTGCGCCAGCATCGAAAGAGCCGATGCCAGCACAAAGGCAGCACAGATGTATGACCTTCTATAACGATTACGCACCCTATCCCTCCCGGTGCTCGAGCTTTTGTTTTTACCAACGGCCAGTCCGCATGATTCGCGGCAGCGCCTCAGGCCGAAATCGCACGCGCTGCCCTGCCGCATTAGAGCACTTTAATCGCCGAGACTAACTTGAACCCTGCACCTCATACTAGTAGCCGAGGAACTAGCCCTTTAGATTGGCCTTCACGCAGTCCGATCATCGCGGATAAACACGTGCAACCACGGGCATTTGCGCGCAAAGCGATCGCTTGCATCGCACTCTGAAAAAAGCTCTGCGTCCACAGAAAATGACTTTCCAAGAAGTTGGCCACCCATATTCTTTCTCGTCGCGAATGAGACGATGAGAGAGTATCGCCAGATTTTTCTCTCTCTTTGAGACAGTTGGTCCGCAGTACCCTCGCGCCTTTGAATTGACTCGACGCAGCCTGAACTTGTTTCCAACCTCTATTCCACCCGCCGCTCATCTTCTATAAGCGCTGGAAGCGATTTCAGCTCACCCCATGAAGTTGCAGCGTTTCGGTCCAGTCGCGCGCTCCCGCTTAATGAGACTTGCACGAACTTATTCTTGCGGCTTGCTCTCTTTTTGAGACACGGGCGCCCGCCGTTCCCGAAATGGCCTCGCTAAGCACCTGATACAAAATGGGTTAGCGAATGTACCGAATTGGCACCCGCCATGCATCTAGCAAACCCGGCGAAGAGTGTAGTCGCCTACTTACACCGCAGCCATACGATCTCGCGGTGCAAGCAGAGAAAAGCGGTCTCCAGTCTCGACCGCGAGCACCAACAAAATTTTCAGATGTATCCAACGCTTTCTAAGCGACGGGGGCGAAGCCTTGTCTCAACTGATCAACGCCAGCACTGCGGTGACGACTTTACCTCCGTCGCTGCAAACTGCCGGCGGCACTCCCCACTGGCACGCCGTTTATACCAGCCCTAGACATGAAAAGCGGGTGCACGAACATCTTCAGCACCGCCACCTGGAATGTTTTCTTCCATTGTTCCGGAGCATTCATCGCTGGAAAAACGGCTGCAAAGTGCAGGTTGAGCTTCCCCTATTTCCTGGCTACCTCTTCGTCAACATTCCGCGAACCGATCGCATTCGAGTTTTGGACGTGCCCGGGATTCTTTCCTTTGTCGGCCCTAAAGGCGAACCCGCTCGCCTCGCCGATTTTGAAATTGAGACTTTGCGCTCTGGTTTGCACTTGCAGAAATGTGAACCTTATCGTGGCCTCGCCATCGGTCAGAAAGTGCGGATCAACACCGGAGCCCTGCAAGGACTGGAAGGCGTACTGGTTCGAAACGCCAACAGCCTGCGCGTCGTAATCACTGTCAACCTCATTCAACAAAGCGTGGCCGTGGAGTTAGACGCCGACGCCGTAGAACCCATTTAACTGGGAACTGCCAACTGACTTCCAGTTTTTCTTCACCCTGTTTGCGCCCAACCCGAAACTGAATTCAATGCCCGTCTCCAAAACCCAAAACACGAATGGCACTGCAAACCGCATCGTCGAAGCGGCAGTGCAGCTATTCTCGCGGCAAGGTTTCGCCGCCAGCAGTACCCATGAGATCGCCCGGCTGGCTGGCGTCAGCGAAGTCACGGTGTTCCGCCACTTCCCTCGAAAACGAGATTTGTTCTGGGCTGCAACCGAATCCCGCCTGCGCCGCCTCCGCATCAGCAAGGAACTGCGAGGACGGCTGGAAGGTGACGAGAACCCTCGCACTGCCATTCCCGGTATTGTTGCCCTGCTCGTCGAAACTGTCCAGCATCAGCCTGAGATGCTCCGCCTGCTTTACCTGAGCCTGTTTGAACTAGAGAACGGCGCGGAACGGATATTGCGCAAACATCTCGTGCCTCTCTTTGATCCGGTGCGCGAGTATTTGACCAGGTGCGTATCCAAAGGATTGATCCGCGATCTAGAGCCGGGAGTTGCAACCCTCGGCCTGGCTGCCTCAGTCGCCGCCCACCAGGGCCTGCAACAAGTGCTGACCAGCGCCGACATACCGTACGCGAGCACCGACGACGCAATTGCTGCCTATAGCGACTTCTGGATGAAAGCGCTCGTCCCCGAACCTGTTCTGTCGATCACCCCGTTGGTGGTCGATTAGTTCGTTAAGGATTTTATGACCGAAAACATAGTGCTTAGCAAGAAGACGGATCTGGAGAAATTCGATTTCTCCGAGTTCCATACCTCGACCATCGACGCCCCCGACGATCAGATCTCGATCCTCCAGTTCTGGCGTGTGCTCCAGAAACGGCGCTGGCTCGTGCTCTACACGCTGGCGGCGATTGTGCTGGCCGTTACCGTCGTCTCGCTCCTGATGCCTAAGCGTTACGAGGCGTCCGGCCGCATCATGCTTGATCTCGAGGGTCCCAGCGATCTCGGCCTGGAACAGGTCGTCATGCCCATGGGCATCGATCTCAACACCAAACTGGAAACTCAGATACGCATCGTGCAGAGCGATACCATCGCCAACAGCGTAATGAAGCAGCTCGCTCTCCAACGCAACAGTGCGTTCGCGGGCAAACTTACCGACCACTCCGCCAGGGACTATGACGATCTAAGCCTCGAGACCCGCGCCAACCTGAATAAAACATTTCACAAGGCTCTGAACGTTCAGCTCATTCCCAAAACACAAATCGTCGAAGTTCACTTCCGCAGCAAAGATCCCAAGCTTGCGGCGGAGGTCACTAACACCGTTGCCAACACCTACATCGAGCACAACTTCCAAACCAAGTACAAGGCCACTTTGCAGACCTCGGATTGGCTGACCAAGCAGCTCGACGATTTGAAAAAACATGCCGAATCCTCGCAGGAGACGCTGACCACCTATCAGAAAAAAACAGGAATTCTGGGAACTGACGAGACTCACAACATCATTCTGGACAAGCTGGAAGAACTCAACAAGGAACTCTCCGCCGCAGAAGGCGACCGCATCGTGAAAGAAGCGAAATACCGCATCGCGATGACGCAGAACCCTGAGTTGATCGCAAACATCGCGCCGGAAAGTGTTCTCGGATCTCTCTACAAAGAACGTGCGGAAATCCAGTCGCAATACGCGCAGTTGATCGCTAAGTATGGCCCCTCCTATCCGCGCGTGGTCCAGTTGCAATCTGAACTGAACGAACTGGATCCCACCATCAAGCAGGAAATCGTGAAGGTGGGGGAGGCCGTGCGCGCTGAGTATCAGGCGGCGGCCAAGTCCGAAGAAATGTTGCAGGCATCCTTCGACAAACAGAAGGGTGAAGCGTACAAGCTGAACGAAGATGCCATCCAGTACGCCATCTTGCGCCGCGACGTCGAATCCAGCCGTGACCTTTACGAAGGTCTGTTGAAGAAGCTTAAAGAAGCGGGGGTCATGGCCGGACTGAAATCAAGCAACATTAACATTGTCGATCAGGCCAGCGTACCCGTTGAACCTATCGAGCCCAATATTCCACTGAACATTGCCTTGGCCTTAATGGGAGGGCTCTTGGGCGGCGTTGCTTTAGCTTTCATCGTGGAAAATGTCGACAATTCCATTCGCACTCCCCAAGACATCGAAACCTATTGCGGCCTCCCCTCCCTTGGCGTCATACCCAGCGTGATTCTGAACGGCAAGAATGGACAGAAGCTGATCGCCCGCACGGGCGCGAGCGCAGAAGCGAGTGCAAAAGAACGACAGCTGATTCTGCCAGTGACCATGGAGCAACGCAATTCTGGTATTGCCGAAGCGTTCCGGGCACTGCGGACTTCCCTGCTGCTCTCCTCGCCGGGTGCCCCACCCCAGGTAATCCTGGTCACGAGCGCCATGATGCAGGAAGGTAAAAGCTTTACCGCACTCAATCTTGCTGTGGTATTAGCCCAGACTGGCCAAAAGGTGCTGCTGGTGGATTCCGACATGCGCCGGCCCACGGTTCACAAGTACCTCGGCCTGCCCATGAATAATGGCTTGAGCGCGTGCCTGGCTGGAACCGAGGAACCGGACGCTGTGACCGTTAAGGTTGACGAGATTCCCGGACTCCACGTCGTTCCCGCCGGCCACATGCCGCCGTATCCCTCGGAAATGCTGGCGTCCGAGGCCATGCCCCGGCTCCTTCAGCACTGGCGCGAAGAATTTCGCTACATCATCGTCGATACTCCACCGGTCTTGGCAGTGACTGACGCGGTGGTATGCGCGCGAATTGCGGACGTGGTTGTCCTCATCGCTCGTTCGGAAAAAACCGGCAGACAGTCGCTCGTACGCACACGCGATATATTGCGCAAAGTCCGGGCCAACATCGCCGGCGTCGTGGTCAACGATCTCTCCTTCAACTCAGTCGAGTACCGGCAGTATTACGGACACTACGGCTCCGAATATTCCTACTATTACCACGACAACGCAAACGGCAATGGCCACGGCAACGGTCACGGCAATGGTAATGGCAACGGACACAATTCGCTTCCTGCAGGGCAGGCATAAACAATATGAGAACTTACTCCAGAGCTTGGTCTCTATTTTTCTTGATGGCAATCGCAGTCAGCTTATCCGCGCAGGACAGAACCCCGAACCCGCCGCCGGTTTCTTCATTCGGAAGCACCGGCTTTGGCAGCGGCGCTGCCGGCCCGATAGGTGCCGGCGATCTCTTGGAAATGAGCGTCTTTGACACGCCAGAGCTCAGCGGGAAACTCCGCGT
>Ga0116221_1000662_pt1 | contig 23491 bp, 20 predicted proteins | sample Sb_taG_5_FD_88965 | JGI IMG/M metagenome (GOLD analysis project Ga0116221, IMG submission 88965) | Peat soil microbial communities from Weissenstadt, Germany - Sb_50d_8_FC metaG | ecosystem: Environmental > Terrestrial > Soil > Wetlands > Peat | place: Germany: Weissenstadt | collected 2010-09-21 | reverse complement strand
CCTCCACCACCGAAGTCACGGTTCACGGACACGGATGCTTTCTGTGGCTCTCTGTGAAAACTATCGTACATCCACCAAGAGCAAACTCATGAAAGTCATCCGTTGGCGGCCGAGCTACCGCCGGGCAGTTGCCAACATCGAATAGAAACTGCCTTATTCGCGCCCCAGAATAGCATATGCAGAGGAACGAATGGAGTAGTATCTCAACTGGCCGAAGGCGATTTCGCAGTGCGGCGAGGGAAATAGACCCATTTATCGCGGTTTGGAGCCATCATCGACGGCTAGCAGATCCGCACGAAGGCTGACATTTGCCCGCACCGCATCGGGGCCGGGCGCAAATGGCGTTAAAGTGCAGTCCATCCACCATTGCGCCATCACATGGCCAGTGACGTGCGATGCTCGAGGCGAACAAAGAAATATCACCGCTTCTGCGATCTCCTCCGGCTCGCACCCCCGGCCTTGGGGAACGGCCCAGCACAGCAGGAAGCGGAGAAAAACGCCGACCGCTCCACCAGCCGAAAAACAGACCACTCCCTGCCCCGTATGCGGACGAGGCCAACTGGAGATCGTCGAAAGACAACCAGGCCCACGCTTCATCACGTCTTGAATAGTTGGCCCTTCGATTCATCTTGTCTTCCAGGTGCACAGAAACCACCTGCCCAACCGCTCGCTTGCGCTGCTGCATCAGTGCATTGCGTCTACGCTGCGCGCGCTACGCACAAGCACAGGCACCGGCACAGGCAGGTGACAATAGCTTATGAAGGGTTTTCGGGGAAGCCAACCGTGCCGCGCTGGTCGCATTCGACAATGGTGGCACCGCGCAATGACACACGACAAACTCTACTGCCCCTTCACAGTTCTTCTGGGCTCGATTGAATTCCCATAGCGAAGCCCATCGAAAGGCCACGCCACCGACTGGAAAAACCACCGCGAAGCCGTTTAGTTCAATGGCGGCTTTTGAAGCGTTCGGTGACAGTGGCGCCAAGACTATCGGTTTCCCACGCCCAGACTTGCCTTTAACTCCCCCTTACCGTAGTCTGCGAAGGATGTTACGCGATTCCAGGCAACAGCGGCGCTCAGTTCTCCTGAATTTCAAGTTTCTGGGAACCGCAATGCTCGGCTCTCTCGCCATGGCGCTCGTCTGCGCCCTGGCGCCGATTTCCGCTCAAATCGCGGTCCTTGGCGCCTTCATCAGCATTCTCGGGGGACTCTTCGTTAGCTACATGGAACAGGAGGCCGAACGGGACCAGCAACGCAACGAAACGCTTGAGAAGCTTGCTATCCCCCTGGCACTTGCCTCCGAACACGACCTTTACGAACAATACCTCGCGATCTGCCACGGCCTCACCCAATTGGCTCAGCAAACCGACCTGATCCTGCGAGACATCGCCCTCCTGAAACTTGCATCTGTCGCCGGCCAAATTGAGTCCCTCGCAGGCGGTTCCGTCGTGTTCGCGGGAACAGAAACCTGGCGGACCGTTTATGAAAAGATCCTTCGCAGCCCTGACATCAAAGGATACCGCTCAATTGCCTGGGTCCGTTGCAAGGATTACTGGCAAGATGCACCAGGGCGTCAAAGCATGCAGATCAACTTCGATGCCGCTCATCGCGGACTCCACATCGAGCGCATTCTCATTCTGCCGCACGATCTTTGGCCCAAGGGCCGACACCTGCCCACCGAGGAAATTCTACCTTGGGTCCAGGAACAGCACGACCATGGCATCTGGCTCCTGCTTGTTCGCGAAGCCGATATTTCTTCCGAGATTGACCTCCTCGTTGACCTCGGGATTTATGGTGACCGCGCAATGGGAGTTCAGGAGCTTGATGAGCGGGCTCGCACCTTACGCTTCGTCCTTCAGTTTGATTCCCAGAGCATCCGGCTCGCCAAAGACCGCTGGGAGCGCCTCGCGGTTTATGCAACATCCTTCCGTAGACTACTGGATCAATCAGCTGCCAACGGGTAATATTGTCCCAGCTGATTGGAGGATGTTCTCATGCACAAGGATTTGCTGTATCTGGATACCGCACGAGTAGGCCGCATGTCCCGCTCTGCTCAGGCGGCTCACCTGGACTACGCTCGGCTTGCCGCCGACGAAGGGGGATCGCTCTTCTTCGAGCGCTTCCTACGCCACGGCGTCGCTGCTTGCCCCACGAGGATAAGAGAGTGTTATCCTGGGCTCGCAGAGTGGCGGGGAGTCTCTTCGCTCAAGCAGTCGTTGCGGACACTGGTCGGCGGAGATCCCGATCTTCCCGTCCTTCTTGCCAACCGAAGTGCATTGCTAATGAAACTTGCTGCAAGGCTGCTCTTCCATCCATGCCGAAATGTCATGGTGACAGATCTTGGCTGGCAAGCCTACCATTCGATTCTCGAAGACGAAGGCCGCCGCGCGAATAGTCGCGTAACGACCGTCAGAGTGTGCAACGCAATCCTAGACCGCGAGTTGACCGAAGATGAGTTGATCGACCGGCTTCGCGCCCAGTTCCTTCAGCAAGGTTGCGATGGGCTTTTTCTCACGGCGGTAAGCAACCTGGGAGTTAGACTCCCCGTCGAACGGATTGTGCGGAGCCTGGATGCCGCGAGAGAAGTACGTTTCATCGTCGTCGATGGCGCCCAGGGCTTTTGCCACGCCTCTTCCGACTTGAGGCACGAATACTGCGACCTCTACCTGACAGGCAGTCACAAATGGCTCAAAGCGTGTCACCCGATGGGCATCGGTTTTTACGGGCATAGGCGGTCAAGGTCTTTCATTGAAACCGTGCTGGACCACCTATTGAAAACCTGCGAACTCGATGATCCACTACTCCGCTTTTCCCGCCAACTCGAGACGGGCACTCTTGATGGTCGAACAGAGACCGTGAGTCTGGCCTCGCTTTTCACCTGCCAAGGTGCCGCCAGCGATGCCCTTTCGCTATCGGACTTTCCCACTCAGCTGCTGCCGGCACGCGTCAATACGCTTGACGCCAGCGCTAACATGGGGACCGGCTTTGGATGGCGACCGCTTCGTCCCGAGCCGAGCATGCGAAGCGGAATCCTGCTCCTACAGGCTGGCCAGGCTGCCATCAAGGAGAGATCTTCGGAGCAACTTCGCGAAGCCTTCTATGATCGCAACATTGCCTTGACGGCCTATCACAACGGGATCATCCGTCTATCTACTCCCGAAAGGGACTGGCAGCCTGGGCAATTGGAACAACTCCGACTGGCGCTGCGTTCGGTAGTCTGACAGAATCCGCCGCGCAGCCTTCAGGTCGTTCGCCTCAAATCAGCCCGGTTTCCGCATTGCACAGCGCCATCGGTCACTTCTTCTTCGCCGCCAGCCGGACCTCCTGGCGAATGAGTACCACCCGAACCGGCAGGTCGAGCTCCGCCAATCTCTGGTCAGCGGTGTACAACGTGGCTTTTGCGTCGATCGCCACGGCCAGACAGGCTCGATCGGCAAAGGATAAGCCCTGGCGGCGCGTCTTCGGAAAGAGTCTGGCGGCGTCAGCCGCCCGGCGTTGGTCAAATGCAACGATGTCCAATTGCAGCCATTCGATGACTGACGCAGCCTCTTCGAGCGTACCTCCGCATTCAACAGCTTTCCTGAGGACTTCTGAATAAGTGATGGTGGACATTGCGGCCCCTTGAAGATGCGGCTCAACTATCTCTGCCCCGCGCTCCTTGCGTAGCACGGCCAGCAGCGCGGAAGAGTCGAAGACGGCCCTAGTCACGCCCGGCCTCTTTGCGGTGCTCTTGAATCAACTCATCCACCAGGCTCACTTCCGGTGGGGCCAGCCCCATGAAATACTCTTTTGCTTGCCGCAAGGCTTCGTGCAGTGTCAAAATCTCTACGGAGCTTCCTTCCTGAACGACCAAGACCGAATCTCCTTCGTTCACTCCTAGAGTAGCGCGAATCTCAGCCGGCAGTGATATCCGCCCTGACCTGTCGATCTTTGAGCGGTAAACCTTACGTTCATGCCCCGAAATCCCTTTCATGGCGTCCCTCCCAGTTCTTGACCACGGACCGACTTTGCCACGGATCAGGGCTTCAGTCAATTAATCCGTGACTTGCCGACAAACCAGTGAACGGGGATCCAAGCCAGTACTTGGCAATACCGTCATCTCTCCCACTCCGATGCAAAACTCCTCGACAGCGCCTTCATGCCGTAGTAACGTCCGGTGCGCGACCATGAACGATAAAAGCAGTTATCGGGCATAGTCATTGTCTCTAATGCAACGCTAACAAAACGAAAGGACTCGGCATGCGCCCAGACCAAGAATTAGCGATTGTTAACCAGTCGCCCAACGATCACACGAATCGCGATGCCGCGATTCCCATTCTCGAAGGTCACTACACGCTGAGCGTCGACGAGAAAGTCAAACGTTTCGTTCTCGGCGTTCCCGAGATCCTCGAACGCTGGATCAGCCGTCGCGCCAGCCCGCACACGCAGCGCGCTTACCGCCAGGACCTTTTCACGTTCATTGGTTTTGCCGGCATTACTTGGCCAGAGCAAGCTTCCGACCTGTTCTCGATCACCGTCGCCCAAGTCCACGCTTACCGTGACTGGATGATCGCGCGCGATGATGCTCCCAAGACTATCAATCGCCGCATCTCTTCGCTCTCTGGTTTTTTCAGGTTCCTGCGCGAAGTTGCAGCCGAACTTCGCCTGCCGATTCAACTTGCCAACCCGGCCGACAAAGAATTTGTCCCTCGCGACAACCCCGATCCGGTCGAAGAGCGCCTTCATTTCTCCGCCGCCAAGGCGCGCCAACTGTTCAGTATGCCTGACGGCGAAAATGTCTTGAGTTACCGTGACCGCGCCATGCTGAAGTGTTTGCTTTACTCCGGCATCCGGATCGGCACGCTGCTCCGCCTCGATGTGAGCGATTTTCGTTATGATGAGCACAATCCGACCCTGCGAATCAGCGAGAAGGGCCACCGCCGCCGCACGATCGGCCTCAACCAAACGGCAGCCAGTTCCATTCACGATTACCTCGACAAGGCGCAGCTGATTGACGGCCCCCTATTCCGTCCCCGTCTCAATCCACGCAGCCAGAAACTGGCCAACGGTCGCATGAGCTATCCCACCGCTCGCAGGCTGTTACAGGGGTATTTCAAGCAACTGCCAAACGCGATGATTTACGCTGGAGGTGAGGTTCAGTCCAGCACATCGAAATGCATCTACTCGCCTCACTCGACTCGAGCTACGACTGCCACGTTGCTACTCGAAGACGGCGAGGATATACGCAAAGTCCAGGAACTCCTCGGCCATCGACACGTGACCACGACGCAGATTTACGACAAGCGTCGCCGAGGCACATCGGAGGGCGCGTCGCACCGTGTGCCGATTTGACCGCAAGCCATTCAAGTAAGACAGCGGGCCGTCGAATCGGTCAAGAAAGTTAGCCATTATTCTCATCGTGCACGGCATTGTGACTGTCGCCCGGAAGCCGAAAGGCGTCTTGTCGGGCCCGTCTCCTTCTGTCCAACCGGACACCATGCCTCTGGAAACCTATGGTGGCGGCTGCGTTGCGGGTATCATAAGCATCGTCTTGAACGGCGAACCAAATGGAAATGCACAGCGCCGAGTGCAAATTCGTCACTCCCAGCGAGCACATCTCGGAGGACATGACCATGGCTGGCGAGCCGGAAATGGGGTATTCGTCCGTCGAGCAAAACGGGGACCATCCGAAAACAGACTTTAAAAATGAATCCATTCTTCAGTCGCACGAGTTGAAGGCTCTCGCTGAACATTCGCCTCGTACCGCGAATAGCGTCAGCAGCAATGAAACGGAAGCAGGTCTTGCGAAAAGATCCTTCACTCGACGGCTATGGCAAGAACTGAAGGCACATAAACCCGCCTTGGCAGCCTTCTTGGCACTGTCGTTTCTCCAGAATCTTTTCGGCCTCGCAATTCCTTGGATCACGCAGGCCGTTCTGGATAAGGCCGTGCCCGCAGGCAGCATCTCGTTGCTGAACCAGTTGGTGTTGGTCATGGTGGTAGTGACCGCTTTCCAGATCGCAATCACAATTTGGCGCAGGATGATCCTCATCCGGTTCAGCGTTGCACTAGATCGCGTCCTGCTCGGTGAATTCTGCTCCCATCTTCTCACGCTTCCGACTGCCTTTTTCAAGGCAAGGCGCGCCGGCGACATCGTGGCGCGGTTCCATGATGGCGGACAAGTGCGCGGCGTGGTCGCCGGCAGCGTAACGAGGTCGGTGATCGATTGCGTCATGGTAGTGATTTATTTCGCCGTCATGTTCGTTTACAGCGTCCGGCTCGCATTCATCGTCAGTGCCATCTTGGTCCTTTTTGCGGCCTACACGCTGACCATCGGCCCCTGGGTGAAGCGGGTTCAGCAGCGGCTCCTGGAGGACAAGGCTGTCCACGAAGCGCACCTGGTCGAGCTTATCACCGGCATCGACGTGGTAAAGGCTCTGGGCGTGGAGCGCCACTTGCGGCAACGTTGGGAGAAAGCCTTTGACCGGTATCTGGCCAGCGATTACGCGGCTCAGCGGCTGCGTCAGATCCTGGAATCGTTGAGCACGGCTATCAAGTTCCTGTGTACGGTTGCTCTGATCTGGTACGGCGCAGTGTTGGTGATGAACGGACAGCTAAGCCTGGGTAGCCTCGTTGCCTTCAGCATGATTGCAAGTGAGGCACTTTTGCCGCTCGTGCGACTAATCGTCGTTTGGGGCGAAATTCAGGAATCACGAGCCGCATTGGACCGAATGCAGGAGGTTCTTGGACAGAAGCCCGAGCCACAGCTGCCGGCCGAGGCGAGGGTCAGTATTGAACGGATCGAAGGTCATGTTAGGTGCGAAGACGTATTCTTCCAATATCCTGGCCGGGACGACCGTCCGGTGCTACGAGGGGCCAGCTTCGAGCTAAAGCCAGGCGAGCACGTCGCCTTGGTTGGCCGTAGCGGGTCGGGCAAAACGACGTTGGCTCGATTGCTTCTCGGACTCTATCGCCCGACGCGGGGGCGTATACTGATAGATGGCCGGGACTTAGCGCAACACGACTTGGAGACGTATCGCCAGCAAGTGGGTGCTGTGTTGCAAGACAATTTGCTTTTGGCTGGCACCATCGAGGAGAATATTGCTCTGGGAGAATCTAACCCAGACCTCGGGCGGCTGGTAGACGCCGCCTCCTTGGCGGGGGCCGACGATTTTATTGACGCAATGCCCCAGGGATATAAGACGGTCGTGGGAGACATGGGCTTAACTCTTTCCGGTGGGCAACGTCAGCGAATCAGTCTGGCACGGGCGCTATATCGGAACCCTCGTCTTTTGATTTTGGATGAAGCGACCAGTGCGCTCGATGGAATCACTGAACATCAGATTCAAAAGGACCTGGACAGCATTCTTGCTACAAGAACTGCTCTGGTCATCGCTCACAAGATTGGCACGGTCCGGCGGGCAGACCGGATTTTAGTGCTCGACGATGGGAAGATCGTCGAACAAGGGAATCATGAAGAGCTTCTGGGGAAGCGAGGGGTTTATTACGCTCTCGCCAGCGAGCAATTGTCTGAATAGGCGAGTGCCATCGCCGTGGCGGAGGCGACTCGAGGAAATATTCTCCGCAAGGCCATCGGGATGAAGAGTTATCTGCTTAACCACCCTCCGGATAGCAGTTGTACTTTCGAGAAGGGATGGCAGATAAAAGATAGCGAGCGGGCCATGCGCGACCGCCTGGAACAATACGACAGTGACCTGGGCACTGCAGCCCAATTAGGGCGCCAGTTTCGAGATATGGTGCGTGACCGCCGAGCAGAAGCCTGGGACGAATGGCTCAGCCAGTCCATGCAAGAAACCACGCCTCAAGAGTTGCGGGGTTTCGCCAAAGGCCTGCAGGAAGATGACGCGACAGTGCGTGCAGCGTTGGAACCCGTAAGGTCAAAAAACTCAGCCGGCCAATCGGATCGTGAAAACTGGGAATGTACTGCGCGCACTTCCACGGGATTTCGGCCGGACAAGGCATTGGGATCCTGACCTTCGGCCGTGGATCGGGGTCCATCTCGGAGCTTGCTTGTCTCGGCAACCGCAATCCGCACGAGCGCTTCACCGGCCAGCAACTGAAGGGACTACGCTGACTGCCTGTAGTAGTAGCGCAGGATGCCACCCAGACGTTCGCGACATTGCACCTCGCCGGCGCTACGGCCGATTTCCTCTCCCGGTTCGATAAGCCGATTGTCCAGTCCTTGATGGTTTCTCTCGCTGTGATAGTGAGCAACGAAGGCGTGAACGGCTCGGCACAGCATGTCTTCCCCGAAGAAAATCATCCGCTCCAGACATTCTGCACGGAGCGTTCGCCAAAATCTTTCCAGATGGGCATTGAGATTCGGTGAGCGCGGCGGCAGCCGGACCGACTGGACGTCTGCGTCGCTCAACATGTCACGAAACGCCGCACTGAATTTGCTGTCGCGGTCCATCAGGACATAGCGCTTGCCGATCAAGAAGCCCTCGTCGGCAGCGGTCAGGTTTCGCGCGATCTGCTTCATGCACCTCTCGTCGGGATTGGCTGTGGCCCCCGCGAAGTGAACCCGACGTGTCGCCAGTTCCATAACAACCAGAAGGTAGCAGGTGACCAAGCCTTTCGTCGACCAGATCTCGACGGTGGTGAAATCAATAGCCGCCAGAACGTCCCAATGCGCTTGCAAGAATGTGCTCCAGGTCGTCTGTCGCTGGCGCTCCGGCGCCGGTTCGATCCCGTGCTCCTTCAGGATGTTGCCGACGCTGCTATCGGAGATGGCGTGCCCGAGATTGGCCAAGGCGCCTTGGATGCGATCATAGCCCCAGGTCGGATTCTCCTGGGCGAAACGGACCACCAAGTCCTGAATGTCCTGCGCGATGGATGGACGACCAGCCTGGTTCTGCCGGCGGTCACTATAGTCCCACTTCTGCGCAACGAGGGTATGATGCCAGCGCAGGATGGTGTCCGGCGTGAAGAGCGTGCCGACCTCTGCCAAGAGCTTGCGTCCGAGGACTTTAGCTCGGACGGCCAAACGTCGGCGTTGGTCGTCGTCCAGCAGGATGCGGCGTTTGCCGAGTTTCTCCTTGAGGATCTGGTTCTCGGTGCGGAGATAGTCGATGACCTGCTGCTGTTGCTGATTGACCCAGCCCGCGAGGATGACGAACAGCAGTTGCCAAGGCTGAAGAATGAAGTTCATGGTTAGCCCGAAGTGGGGTACAGGGAGAATGCCCCAGCATCGAGTCTAGGATCGAACTTGTCAATCGACTGAGTTCGGCAAGACTGGCCGTGCATAACGACAGTCTGACCATGCATTTGCAGTTAGGCTGAGTATTTTGACCTTAAGGGATAAGATCGTCCGGGACGAGCATGCAGCCATTGCCTTCCTACCAATGTACGCCTCGGTGATTTGGATTGGTCTTTGTGCCAAGGAAGGGGAAGACAAGGCGATGCCGCTGACACCGGAGTCGAACGCAGGCGGCACGATTTTGGGCGCACTTTGCGCGCACAGTCCGGCGAATATCTAGGCTTTATACTAAGCCCCAACCACCCCACCAAAAAGTCCGCGACGGACTATTAATCGCCCGTGGACTGCATCGTGCAGTACGCGTCGTTCGTGTCATTGCATCCACGTGTGCCTAAAGAGTACCCATTTGCATTGCAGCAAGTTAGTGAAGAATTGCTGCAGGACTGGTTGGTGGTCAGAGCACAGTTTACAGCAGATGGGGTACTCCCGCTCCGCTCCCCGTCGAGGAACGCCGGATACTCAGACGCTGCACTTCGGTTCACGCTTGCAACTTGGGGGGGAACTTTCACGATGGTCTCCTTTTCCGATTCTCGGCGACCTCTAAGGCTATTCACATTGCGGAGCAAACCCGGATTTACAAAAACATTTCTGCCCTGTAGTGCAGGTGGTATAGTTCTGGACTTGGCCCTGATTGTTAGCACAGTTACATACAGGCCCACTCGGGTAAATTCCGGTGTTTTGGGTCAATGCGACTTGGTCAATGCCGACAAAGGCAAACCGCGCTCGTGATCCGGAGCGCTGGACGGCGGCGATTTGGAAGGGAAGTTTCATGGTTGTCGTCCTTTCGTTGGCGAAAAACTCAATGCCTATTGTCGAACGACTGCAGGGCCAGCGGCCTCATCCATGTCCCGAATGTTTCTACCACAGCAAGGTCTCGTGTCAAGCAAATACCCTGCGCTAAGGATGGGGCAGGTCTTCGTTGCCCTCTTTTTTCCACTGGGCGGCCTTTTCTGGTTTGTGCCAGGCCTCATAAAGCTTGACGATGCGTTCCCGAGCTTGCTGCCGGCGCACTGCCGGCGCGCTATCAGCAGCCCGCAGGTCGTGATACGCCTTGAGCAGGAGCGGCTCCGCCTGCGCATAATTACCCTCCTCGACCAGGCAGGCGCCCAGCAAGCTGTCTGCGTTAGCCGTCAACCAATGCCCTTCCAGGACCTTGTGGCGGATTTCGGCCGCCTCGCGCAGGTAAGGTTCAGCAAGCTTCGCTTCGCCTTGTCCCAGGTGGGCGCGGCCCAGAGCCACCAGCATATCAGCCAGCCGAGCGTCGTGCTTCGGTAAGGCTTGCCGCTGGATCTGCAAGCCTTCCTCCAACAGTGTCTTGGCCTCCTGAAATGCGTTACTTTCGCTCCTTTCGCTCCTTTCCACCAGTGCCGCTCCCAATTCATAGATCGTTTGGGCGAATCGTAAGTCCCGAGCGCTAGGGGTTTGAGCCCGCTTGAAAGCCAGCACTCCCCGGAAGAGCGGCTCCGCGTCCGCAAATTTCTGCTGATCAGCGAAGACCACGCCCAGGTTTTCCTGCGTTTCCATGGTTGGTTGGGCTTCCTGGCCCAGCACCTGGCGTCGGCTATTTAGGCAGGTCCGAAGCACCACCTCCGCCTCGACAAGACGGCGGCGTTTGTGCAGAATCACGCCCAGGAGATCGGCAGTCTCCAGCGTTTGGGCATGCTCTTCGCCCAGGATTTGCTCGCGGCCGTCAAGGCAGTGGCGCACTGTTTCCTCCGCTTCCTTAAAAGCCCGCAGCCCCTGAAGCACATAAGCGAGATTCCACTCCGTGGTCAAGGTTTCCGGGTCTAGCTCGCCGAGAACCTGCCTGCGGCTGTCCAGGCACTCTCGAAACAGCGGTTCAGCATCTTGCCATTTTCCTTGTCTCTGAATCATCACTCCCAGGTTGTTGAGCGATTCCAGCGTATCGGGATGCTCGGGGCCGAGTGTTCGTCGGCGAGACTCGAAACACTGCTTAAAGACATCGGCCGCCTCGCTCACCTTGCCCTGGTCTTTCAGGAGCTGGCCCCACGTGTTCAGCACGACGAGCGTCTGTGGGTTGTCCGGTCCGAGGATGTCACGGTCCTCCTCGAGAGACTGACGCAGGAGCGGCTCCGCCTGGTCCATGCGGCCCTGTGCTTCCAGAACAAATGCCAAATTGTGCCGGACAACCAATGTACGGGGATGCCGGGGACCGAAAACGCGTTCCTCGGAGGCGAGAAGCTCACGGAACAACTCGCCCGCTTCGGCCAGGCGGCCGCTGCCTTGCAGCACCGTGCCGAGGCCATTCAGCGCATCCAGGGTTAGCTCATGTTCCGCGCCCAAGCTCGGACGGCTGACGGCCAGGCAGTCTCGATAGATCGTCTCCGCTTCATCCAGTTTACGTTCCTTGCGCAGCACAGCCGCTAGAGCAATGCGCGTAGCCAGGGAGTCGGGATCTTCCGGCGTCTGAATGCGCGTCCGAGCCAGCAGGGTTTTCCGTAATAGGTCCTCAGCCTCGTGATCCTTGCCCTCGGCTTCCAGCAGGTTGGCCCAGCTCACCAACGCGTTCAGCGTTCGGGGATCTTCTTCTCCGCGCTCGCGGCGCCAGAGGTCCGTGGCGATGCGAAGATGCTTCTCGGCCTCATCAAACTGTGCCAAGTGCAGATAGACGTTGCCGATCGAGAAGCGCAGCTCGCTCTCAACCTCCGGTTGCTGGGTGAATGCCTGTTCGATGCGCGGGACCGCGGCAGCCAACGCCTTCAGGACCGTCACCTGGGGGCCTAGCTGAATAGGGTCGGCGACGCCGAGTAGATCGTCAGCCAGGAAAGTGTTGACCGCCCGCGCGGTGGCAGCTTCGCGCTCGGCACGGTCACGCTGCACGACGGTCAACGCGTTGGCTTTGCCCAAGAGATAGCTGCTCCACAGCAACAGGCCGATGGCGGTAACCAGAATGCCTGCCGCACTGGTCACCAGCGTCGTGTGGCGTCGAACCCAGCGCCCGAAGCGCACCGTTGCGGGCTCCGGATAAGCGAGCACGGCTTCATCAGCCAGGAAGCGCTCCACCTCCCTGGCCAGCTCACCCGCATCGCGGTAACGGTCTTCAGGGGTGCGCGCCATGGCCTTGCGGCAAACGGCCGCAAGGGCCCGCGGCGCCGCCCGTCTGATCTGCACGGGCGACAGCGGCTCCACGTGGCTCAATTGTTCGAGTATCTCGTGTCTACTTTTGCCGACATAAGGCGGCCGGCCAGCGAGAAGCTGATAAAGGATGGCGCCTAGAGCGTAGATGTCCGCCGCCGTATTTACATAGCTCCCAGCTCCCATCGCTTGCTCGGGCGCCATATACGCGGGGGTGCCCAGGATCTGTCCGGCAACTGTAAGTGAGCCGCTGCTTTGCCCCGCTGGAGTTGGATAGGCAACGGTCGTCGTCTGTTCCAGGTCTGCGCTGTTGCTCTCGGACCGCCGAACCGGTCTGTCGGCCGCCTTGTTGGAGACTGCTTCCGTTAGGCGCTTGGCGAGTCCCCAGTCCAGAACCAGGGTCTCGCCAAAGTCGCCGATCATGATGTTATCGGGCTTCAGATCCCGGTGAATAACCCCTTTACTGTGCGCATAGGCAATAGTCTGGCAAACGTCGCTGAAGTGCTTGAGCAGATTGCGAAATACTAGAGAAGACGGCGAGGCATGATACGCTGCGATGGCACTGGCGAAAGTCTGGCCCTGAATGAAGCGCATGACGTAATAGGGCTTGCCATCCGCGTCTTCTTCCAGGGCATACACAGGCACGATGCCGGGATGTTCCAACTGGCCGGTGATCTCGGCTTCCATGAGGAAGCGCTGACATAAGGCAGCATCGTGCTGCAGCTCCGGCCGAATTTCTTTCAAGGCTACCTGCCGATGCAGCCGCTCATCGCGCGCACGGCTGACCTGGCCCAGGCCGCCCCTGGCGTGAAACGCCATTTTTGTGTAGCGCGCGGTGTCGGCGACCAGCGGACGCTGGCCAGGCGCCGCCCCCTGGCCCTCGCTCTGGGCCGTGGTCGGTTGCGAATATTCGACGGTATCTGATATGCCACCAGCGGGATCGGCATCGTTCATTGGCAACCTCACGCTCGAGGGAAGTCTCTTGTCACCGAGTATACCACGAGCGCGTGCTGCCGACCGTTACGGGAACGATGTCACTGACGTCCACAGTGAACCGATAAACTTTGCGGACGGTCTGCACCTGCCGATCGGGGAAGAAGAAATAGATCTCCACATCCCAGCAATCCGAGCCAGGCCGGCAAATCGGACTCCGCACCGCGTTGATGCTCTCCAGCTCCACTCTTTCCTTTTCCTTGAGAGCGGCCTCGAAGACTTTCGCCACGGAATGGGCATTGGTGGCCGCAAAGTTTATCGCCCGATCGGCCGGCATCACGCCAAGATTGCGAAGCGCATGATACACGCGCTCCAGAAAGCTTCCCAAGCTTACGGCTTTTTGTGCGTAGTTTTCTTTCGCCTCGGCAGGCGATTCCTCCGCCGGCGCCGGCCCCACCGCCGCCTCGACCAGTGCCCTGGTGGTCCAGCTATACATACCGCGCAGCTCCGGCGCGATCACCGGTACTACCTGCCCCATGAGCAGCCTGGCCTTACCGGCGATGACGCCCGGCACCGAGATGCGCTCGGCTCCCTCTTCGAGCTGCTCGCGGATAAACCGGCGCAGCTCCTTGTATGTGTCCGCAGCGAACGGGCCCCGTGGCCTGATAGCGTAGACGGGCGTGCCGTCCAGGTTCAGCGTCCATTCGACCGCCGCAGCATCCCAGGGATGTCCTTCGAGATAGGCCAGCATCTTCTCTGGCTGGAATGCCGCGCCGCGCTCCGGCGCGCCGTGGCCGGCGTCGCCGGCCATCTTCTGCGCCAGAGAATCGAGACGAGCTTCGCTCACCAGGTCGTATCCCGGCAGGCCGATCGCATAGACGAGCTGCGCCACGGCGTCAGGCCCCTGGCAAGCGCACGCAGCGGGCTGCAGATCGCTTGGAGTTACCGCCGCCGCAAGCGCAGTCGGTGGCGGCGCGGCCACATTCGCTGGCGCGCTCGCCTGAACGCCATTGTGAATATCCATCGGACTGCTCGGTCCTGTTACCGCGGCTTCGGACATGGTGTGAATCCCCTGATTGAACAGTATGGACATGGCTCCTTTGACATTCAACCGTCCGGCCAGCAGACGGCGGCAATCCGTTACGGGCTGAAGCTCACAACCCTTGGCGCTACGCAGCAGAGCTTGGCGGACCTGGCGCGCTTCGGGCTGCTGCCCCCGGCGGCGCTGCAGACTCAGCAGCAGGGCAGCGACTCCGGAAACGATTGCCGTCGCAGGGCTGGTGCCTGTCAACCGCACCGTGCCGCCACCCGGCAGGGCGCCCGGCACTTCCTCCCCCGGAGCCAGAATCCCCTGGATTTGATACAGTCCTCCCCAGTTGCTGAAGTTGAGCGGCTCGCCCGCGGCACTCATCGCGCCGACCGCCAGTACGGAATCGAGTGCCGCCGGTACATGCAAACAAACGCAGCCGTCGTTGCCCGCGGCCGCAACAATCAGCACGCCGCGCCGGGCACAGTCGGCGACTGCGTCCGCAAGTATTGGATGGGCGGTGCCTGAGGGCGATAGCTCCCCACCGCTGACATTGATCACCCGGGCTCCATGCTGGACCGCCTGGCCCAAGGCCCGCGCGAGGTCGATGGGCGAGCAGGCCTCGAGTCTCTGGCCATCCCCCGACTCGAAAATCGGCACGATTAGGCCCCGGCACCACGGCGCGACGCCGGCGACCGGCCCATCGTGCCGGCCAAAGATCACGCTGGCGATATGGGTCCCGTGACGGCAAGCCGGACCCCGGTCCACCTCACCGCGTGTCAGCGTTTCCAGTTGCCTGAGATTCGCTCCCAACAAGGTGGGATGCGCCAGGTCCGCCGGACCGTCCAGGATCGCGATACAAATGTCCGAATCGCCCAGGGTTTCGAGCCACAGCTCTTTGATTCCGGGTATGTCGATCATGAGGACTTCGTCTCGGCCCGCAAGCACTCCGTCGGGCCGTGCACCCCTTCATTGCTGGCTGCTCTCTGGAAAAGCAGCCATGGAAGCCGCGCGTACAATTGCCACGACTGCAAACCAGGGTTCTTGCCGAAGCCTTTCGATTGATTGTTCCAGCTTGGATGGTCGCCTGTGCAGCGGAACATGGAAGCCAAAGTAAATAGGCGATGCTCTTTGTAACTACGCTTTACCACACTGTCAAATCAATTCGGGCAAATCGCCCCGGCCAATCTTTTGCTTGACTACAGTGGCTGGCGCTGTAGCGGGCGGCGCAGTGGCCGAGGAGCGTCATCAAGCCGCGATGCCTTTGCGTTTCTCGATAGCGCGAAATACCCAGCCGACGTCGTTAACAGCGTGCTGGCGAACGGCGCTCTCCTGGTCAATGGCTACTCTCAACCGCTGATGCACCCCACCGCGTCGAACGCGGAAGTGGCCGGCTGGGTCAACGCAGAACCGTTAGCTTGCTTCGGTCTTCTCGACTCTCATCGACCTCCGCGCGCAAGCCGAAGTCCACAGCGTGCTCCGGTCCGACACACCCGGCAACGCGCCCTTGATAGCTCAGGACGATCAAACCCCACCCCAGCTCAGGACTTCGATCATAGTTCTCCGTGCGCCCGTCTGTCGTTGACCGGGTGGAGCTGGGCCGATTTCGCGCCATCCGGGCCAAATTCGCACAGATGGCGAACACTGCTCTCTTGCAGAATGAACTGTCACCCTCAGAGTACATTGACGCCCTGTGGCCATGGCCAGAATTCATCTGAAGAATCTGTGGGCGCGTGCCAGGCTGAAGAGGGGCCTCAGAACAGCATCCGTGTGGCCGCTGACAAGTCGGTGGCGAGCGATCTAGCCGAGACACCTGGACAGATCGCATGGAACGCGCCCCAAACCGCCGCAAGAGAAGTGAAGATCCCCAAGCCCATCAAAATACGTCCAAGCAGCGCGGGAATCTTTTCCTCCCGTAGCCTTCTGTAGAAACGCGCTGTGGCGTAATAGTAAAAAGGAGTGACGCAAGGTAGCGTGAAACTCACCACGATGACCTGAAGAGCCCCGATTCTTTCGGAACGCGTAGATTGCCCCTCAGCGCTCGCAAATACAGGACGAAGATAAGGCCCGACGAATGGACAGACCAGACAAAAGACGTTGGCAACCAGTAATGAGAGGAAGGCCCAATTGCGATAGTAGCCAGCCGATACGGGTGCGTTTGCTGTAGCCATTACTGCTTTTTTTCCTTGGCCAATTCAGCCGTCACTTGGTCCAGCACCTTGTCCATTTCGCCGGCCTCGACTTCCGATCTTACAGCCCGTTGTCGGGGATCGATAACCTGCGTTGTGACCCGAAGAGCAATGCGCCCCGAGCCCGGCAACAACGTAGCAGTTAAATAGTGCTGCAGGGAGTAGCCTCTTCCTATCGGCTTACGCTGCAACGTAATTGTCACCGTGTCGCCGACAACTTTCGGCTCATCGCCGGGTGTTGTAGTGACTGGATACTCAGTGTCCGCCAAGGCCGAAATTAGGGCGTCCCTCAAGAGCACCACGTTCGTGCCCTTTATCGATTGCCGCTTGATCGCGTTTTCCTCGATTGTTCTCTGACGCGTGTTAATCGTATCGGAAGTGTAGCGCTGCTCGGGACGCCTGCAGGAGCCCTCTGGAACGGATTCAATCAGCTGCGACCCCGGGGGGAATAGGTTGCTCGTTTCGGGGCTCAAATAAACAAGCTCAGAAGGCGTGTAGTCGGTCTGGCGAGGAATGCTGCACCCCGCTGCCAGCAAGATGACAACCCAGGCAAGCAATGGGCGATACATCCGTTGAGACCAATGGTGAACTTGCAAAGAAGGGATCAATTTCCTCGTAATACGATAGCACGCGGAGCGGTCTTGAGCCATTTATTGCTTGGCAGTCCAATTGGACTCGGCGATTCGCAAGAGGTTTGTCTGACAAACTCGGTATTCCTGTCAGCCGCGGGTCGGCTGCCATTGAACATGGCGGAGTCCGATGGGCAGACAGACAGGAAGCTTCGGAAACCCAAACCAGCACGGGCCGTCATTTGACTTGGCAACTTCCGTCGTGAATACTTCCGCGTCAGCATTCGAACCTGTGTGGCCGTTCAGGCGTCCTAGATCCCATGGAGACCCTGCTCCAACGCTTGTGGGCGAGGCTCGGGCGGGCTTATCGTCGGACAACCGGCCTCTTCGGAAAACTGCCGGTCGAGCAGCCGGCGGAGAGGGCGGATTATCAGTTCTTCACCCTTGGCATCCAGTATTACGTGGCAGGACGCCACGCGGCGATGGCGGCTTTGGTTCACCACGCGCGAGCCGTCGGCGAGCACTTTCAACGTGAAGCGTTCGGGACCGAACGTCGTACGCTCCGGTATTGGTGGCGGTGGCACCGTCACGTCCAGATTCAAACCTTGCGGGTCGGTCAACTCGTGCAACACGGGGCCGTTGTAACCGGCGCCGTCCATCGACAATCCTTGTACATCGTTGCCCTGTGCTGCTTCTTCTTGTCGGATCAACGTCGCCGCATCCGCCGCCTCGACGCCGTTGGCGGGCAAAACATTCAACGCCGTGATGATTTCGCTGTCGGCGTCCATGGCCACGTCGACCAGATAACCTACGTAGAACTGGCCGTGCTTGCCGTTGCGCGCGTCGGGATCATTCACGCTGACCAATTTGTCGCCCGCTTCGGTATCCGCGCGATCGGCCAGCAACTTGAATGCTACGGCCAATGCGCGGTTCAAACGCTGAACGTGATTGCTCACCTTCTCTGCCGGCGTCGGCAGATCCGCGAGTTGCTGTTGCAAGGTCGAGGCCAAGCCCCGCAAATGCTCGACACGCTGCGCCAATCGTTCCTCGTCGGGCCACTCCGCTGTCGTTTGCCGCAACGTCGCGAACAAGGTGCGTTGCTGACTCACCCACTCTGGGAAGAGTGGTTCGGCGTCCTGTAACAAACGCTCCCGCACCTGCGCGACCAAGGCCAACGGGCCTACCTTGGCGACATCGGCAAACAGGTGGGTCGCGTCTTTGAGCCGTAGTCGATTGCTGACCAGGCCGTGCTCTCGAGCTTGTGTCACCACGTCCTGAAACACTTGCTGAAAGCTTTCGACGCCGATGCGTTGACGAAAATGGGTGCCGTTGGTGTGATTGGGAACCGCGGCACGCACGCCCAAGCCCAGAAACCAGCGGAACGCTATGTCGGTGACGCTGCGTTCCATGACTTGGCGGTCGGAGATGCGATAGTGAAAACGCAAGAACAGAATCTTGAGCATGCGCACTGGATCGATGGCCGGCCGGCCAAAGTCGGGATCGTAGCTCGTGATGAGGCGTGGCCAAAAGGCCTCGAAGTCGATGCAAGCCATGACCTTGCGGAGGTAATGGTCCTGCGGGACCACCGCCTGGAAGACTGCCAGATCGAACTCAGACAGCGGCGTTTCGGGGATGGATTTCAGCATGGTGAAGGCCCTCCAGAGGCATCAGGCATCGATGCCTACCGGAAATACCAGCTGCTTTAGTGCCAAACCCCCCGAAAACCACGGGAATCTGGACTTTAGATGGCCTGGTGAGGGACTATTTCAGCGGTCTCCAACTGCCCCCCGTGTTGCCTCAATGCGCAATATTACCAAGCAAGAGATGGCGTGCAGACAAGCATGATTCTTTGCTTGCACAAATCGCTATGGGCAAACCAGGCGGAGAGGGCGTGAGCTTTGCCCCCCTCGGCCCAGAACTCGCGCCGGCCGGCTCTGCCCGGCCTGCCCCTAGCCATTTTGACGCCAATTCCGCTGTATCGGCAACATCCGCGTGAGGCAGCGGGTGGCCCTCGGTGACAGAATCGATGAGTCAACACGAAGGGAAGATGGTGTGCATGGCATTGTCGCTGTCATCATGCATTTCTGGCCAAAGCGCGACTTCTCCATACGTGAAATCTCCATATAAGCAGCACTACAACTACAAGTCCGCTGATCTCAGCCACCCACTTGAATATCCTACTGGCGTCGCTTTCAACCGCTACCAATGGTGGCGACTGAGGTTCTCGCAAGAAGATGGCCTGGCCCAGAGAATTGTCAACAACCCCAATAGTTCTAGGAAGGGGAAATCCCTGCCAATCGAAGACATCGCCATCGATCGGCTTGTTCACACTCTCCCAGGTGATGTCGAATGAGTAATGAAGATGATTCGCTAATGAGCTAAGTTCTGAATGCACTGGCACCCAGGCGTCCTTTAACAATTCCCACCTGGCGATAGACTCTTGAGCAACGCTCCATGGAGCATCCTTTCGCTGCTCGAATTTCGTTCGTTGGCAAAAGCGAACAGGCGTAAACTCGTGTTCGACGTCAATAGAAATCTGCCATTCGCTTGGGATGCCACGATCGCGATCGCTCATGTCCCACACGACAGTCCAAACGCGCGGATCCGATTTGTCTACTTTTGTGATCCTCTCAGCCGCAGGAAGGTCTTCGAGGAGTAACTTGTCCAGGCTATCACTGTCATTGAACGCCACCACATGGTAAAGGCCGAGTGCACGAACGTCAAAACAACCAGGGGTAGGTCTCAGTGAACCCTGGCGGTTAGCATCAACGTAGATGTTCCCGGAGTCAGTCCCCATCCAGCGAGCCTCCTTCATTCCGTTCCTGCAGTAACATGTAAGTAAACTGGCCTTGCGCATACTTGCTGTTATGGCTTTCGTGGGGGCATCCGGGTCATCAGCCGACTTCGCAGTGGACTGATCCACAATCCATCCTTCAACCTCTAGATCAAATCGGTATTTTGCGTCGCCCTCAAATGCCGCATATATCTTAACTGGATGCGTGACGACATTGCCGTTTTGAGAATTGTCAGCATAGGACTTCGTACCATTGATACGACAGGATCCGCTCCTGAGAGCCGACCTCCCCTTACGCATCCCGGCCAGCAAAAACCCCCAGTCCTGAGTTGGCTGTTGCGCGGTTGCCTTCCAACAAGCACCCCCGAAGGTAACCAATAACGTCACTAAGAACAAGGAAACGCAACATTGTCTCCGGATGCCTGCCCTAAACATGGTCTGATACCGCCATAGGTCAACTTTTAAGAGGCTGCCAAATAAACTAGCAGATAGGCTGTGTAATCTGGAATATTTCCCGAACTCCGTCGGTTTTTTCGCAGCCCCTAAGGCAAAAAGAAAGCCAGGAAACTTGCTGCGAAACACGTCATCCGCCGCCTGCGGGGCATCTCCCCCCGGCACGAACCGCGCCGAACAACTGCGTCCCATTGGTAGGTTGGCCATTCCCGGATGAGCAGACGAATTTCCCTTGATTGTTTTGATTCACGCAGGCACCACCAGCGCAAGCAGTCCGTTGCCAGCACGTTACAACTGGGCTGTTCTGTGCGTTTGTCCAACAATTGACTGTGCCGAACCCCTTGCTACAGCATGCGTTTACTGTTGTAGTCAAGGATGTCGTGTCATAAGTCCCGGCCTGGCAGGTGGGGATATTTGATAGCGGAGGCGGAGCACCTGTACAAACCGTGTTTTTGCACTGCTCCGGGGATGGATCTTGCGGACACGAGCCTCTTGGGTTTATCCCAAAACAGTCGCCGCCGCGCGTACCTGGACACGGAGTTCCTACATTTCCTCCGAGAAGCACGTCTGGATTTGTGTTGGTGGAGAAACCGAAGGCGATTACAATCAGTGTTAGCCCACTGAACGCACAGGAGATTCCAATCAGCAGAGCACCGGTGTGGCGACTATCAAGACGCATGCCTGTGTCTCCCAAGAAAGAGTTAGAGGTTCTTTACGCGACACACAAATAGCAGTACTCACAGCACAATACTTCGGGATGCGCGATCACATTGAGCTCGCACAAAATCGAGAAATTTTCCTCAAAAGGCGACCGACCATCCTAGTACGATGTTTCAAGGCTCCGCCTTGAGAACGCTATTCAACTTTTCAGGCCGCGAAGCGTCCTGGCGATGACTGCCATACCTCCCACCAAGAGGAGAAGTCCACACGAAGCAGCAGCATAGCTCCAGGCCCTGAAAGTCGCAGATTGTGTGTCCAAGTCCACACGCGATGTAACAAGACAGACTTGTGACATCCTGGGTCTGAGCTTAAGCCATGATACTCGCGAAGCATCTGCTAGGCCATCCCATATTGTCGCGTCGGTGCCGATAGTGGACTCTAACACGACAAAGTGATCGCCATTCACGTGAAGAATTACTGGATTGGGCCAGGTTGGAACGTCCAGGGGATGTAGTGAGACGAAAGCACACGCTATACCATGCGCTTCAAGCCTCCCCTAGCCCAGTACCTGCGGCGATGACGACGGCATGACCTCTGCGGCCGGAATGGCTGCCTGGGTTCAGCACGCACATCTCGTCGGAGGAGAGGTGCAGCATGCCGTAACCCGCAGCTTCCAGATCATTGAGCAGTTTGACCCGCTTCGCGCCGATGGCCCGTGCCAGCACCCGCTCGTCCAGTTCCCAGGGCAGATTTGTCGTGTGGCATTTCCCATCGATAACCGTGCCGGCCACGCCGAAGCAGCCTGCCCTCAGCGACAAGCCAGGGCAATCCTTCAGATAGGCTGCCAGAATATCCTCCAGGGATGGATGTTCCCTGCTTTTGAACGTGGCGACGCGGAGCTGGCGAAGGCTGCCGCCCGACTCCTCATAGTGCGCGATTACGGTTTTCGTGCCGCCAATGTCACTGGCCAGGATCATGATGGGGCCTCCCGCGTCAGAACGCGAATGGAACAAGAGTACACGAACGGTCGCAATTTTTATACGTGGCGATGTCGATCCCCAAGGTACGGTCGTCTGGGGGTAGCATCGGCGTACCTGCCGAGGGCGCCGTAGCTGTTGGCCAGGCCCATCATCCTCCTGAGCCTATCGGGGTGGTCGGGTCCGAACTTGGCTGCCGAGGCTTTTAGCAAATCATAAGTTGAAGGACTTCGGTGCAGTAGCTTTTGTACAACCGCCAGACTCTTGGCCCAAACTTGATGCTTTCGGTATTTTGGGTCGCCACAGCGATTCTCTCACTCTCGGTCTTTTTCTTAGGAGCGAATAGGTATCGCGCCCAGCTTGGCTGTGCCGCCTGACGGCCGCTGAGACGGCCATGCAGGGGATTCTGGAATCGTCTGCTTTAACGCTTCGCCACAGTCCGGCGACCGCCCCAACCGCTTGACAATGTCCTCCTTCGGCTCGACCTGAATGCCCTGCACTGTCATTTTCCAACGCGGCCGCCTGCCAACCAGATCTGGTCGCTAAATCTTCAGCCAAAACGCGTCAATATCTTACGTGGCGCCTCTTAGCTATCCCGGACTCACGTCTTGCAAGTCCCCGGTCAGGTTGCCGAACGTCTTCGTCGGCCGGAGCGGAATCGTTGCAATTAGGAGCCCGCAGCCAGCAGACAGCAATCTCAAAGACTAGTTCTTGAGTTGCCGTAGCTGGCCACGAAGCTTCTCGGCGCCCACGCCGCGCGCATGCCTCCGCGCGTTGCGGGGGCGGTCATTCCAGACCGTCCCCGCCACGGGGATGGTCCGTCTAAAGAGGTCCATTCCTATGATCGCATCTGCTAATGGAGCCATCCCAGAACATGCCTTGCACGCCGGTTTCCTTTCCATTTTGCCGCGGATCGAGGAGCATGCCCGCATCTACTTTCGTTATCTGCGGTGTCCCGACCTGAAGGAGGACGCTGTCGTTGAGACCGTTGCCCTGGCCTGGTCGTGGTACCGCCGGTTGAGGCAACGCGGCAAGGACGTCGCCCAGTTCGTGTCCACCTTGGCCAGCTATGCCGCCCGCGCGGTCAAAAGTGGGCGGCGGCTTTGTGGCCAGGAGAAAGCAAAGGACGTATTGTCGCCCTGTGCCCAGCGACGCTACGGCTTCCAGGTTGAAGGACTGCCCGAAGACCACAGCCGCCTTAGGGAGCCGTTCCTCGAAGCCCTGTGGGATAACACCCAGACGCCGGTGCCCGACCAGGTCGTGTTCCGCGTCGACTTTCCGGATTGGCGGACCAGCCGCAGTGTGCGGGATCAACGGCTCATGGACGAACTCCTAGTCGGCGAACAGACGCAGGACGTGTCGCGAAGGTTCGGGCTGTCCGCGGGGCGGGTGAGCCAGCTCCGCCGGGAATTTCACGAGGATTGGCTCGCTTTTTGTGATGAAGCCTGAGCAGGCAAACAGCGGCCTATGGACAGCATCCCTTCGGGGATTGCGTGGGTACTGAGATCGAGGTCGGCCAACTGAATTAGTCTTG
>Ga0116221_1000650_pt1 | contig 23719 bp, 20 predicted proteins | sample Sb_taG_5_FD_88965 | JGI IMG/M metagenome (GOLD analysis project Ga0116221, IMG submission 88965) | Peat soil microbial communities from Weissenstadt, Germany - Sb_50d_8_FC metaG | ecosystem: Environmental > Terrestrial > Soil > Wetlands > Peat | place: Germany: Weissenstadt | collected 2010-09-21 | reverse complement strand
GGGTCCAGGGCATCGGGATCGACGGTTTCGGGATTCGATCCGACGCCGGGATAGAACGGCTGGCTGAGCGTCGGGGTAGCGGCGGCCAAGGGGGCCTTCAGGCCGTCTGTGCCGATGCGGAACGCCGAAGTCGGGTCGGCCACGCCGCTGCCGGCGCAGGTTCCGTTGCTGAGGGGGTTGACGCAGGTGACGCCTTGCAGCAGGCCGGGGCCAAGGAGGGGCACCAGAACCAAGTCGACGCCGTTGAGGCGGCCGAAGATGCGGCCGTATCCGCCGCGGATGACGGTCTTGCCGTTGCCGAATACCTTGCCCAGAATGCCGTCGCTAAAATGCGGGCTCCAAGCCAGAGAAGCGCGCGGGCTGAATTCACCGTAGTACGGGTTGTAGGGGTACTTGAGCCCTGACCCTACGTTGCGGACGAGCGTGTAGCCGATGGTGGGGAGATAGGTCGACCCCTGCAACGCCGCGTTTTGACGCTGTGCGATAAAGTCGGTAGTGTTGATGGGCTGGTTGTTGGAATCCACCAGCGCGACCTGATTTCCAGTGAGCTCGTAGGGCGGCATCTCGAGGTTCCATCCAAGCCCATACGTCACGGTGAGGGACGGCTTGGCGTGCCACGTGTCGTAGAAGTATGTGGAATAGGTGGGGATGATCGATTTATCGGTAGCGGAAGCTCCCAGGGCCTGCAAGTTCAGTTGCGGGCCGGCGCGCGTATACATTACCTGGGTAGAGCTGAGCAAGCCGAGAGCCTCGGCATAGAGTGTCTCGTAGCTGGAGTACTGAGAAGCCGGCACCGTGGTGGGAATGTACGGGTTGGCGATGCCGGGAGCGGTGGGGGAGGACGCCCAGTTGAATCCCGAATTGGAGTTCAGGTAGCTGATCTGGTTGTTGACGCCGGAGCCGTTGTCGGTGCGCGAATGGTAGTCGAAATTGCGCAGGTAGGTACCGCCGAAACCGAACAGATGGTTGCCCTTGAGCATGGTCAGGTCGTCGCGAATCTGCTTATCCTGGCCGTCCCAGAAGCGCTGGCGGACGCTCTGTGTGTTCACATTGTAAGGAATCAGAGCGCCGGAGCTTTCGCCGCCGATTTCGAGCGCACCGCCCAATCCGGGAAGCTGCGCCGGACCGTTATCGCTGCCCCATTGCCAGAAGGTGCGGGTGTAACCGAACACGAAAGTATTGGTGGTGGAGGCATTAATGGTGGTGGACATGCCGGTGCTCCAGACCGAAGGCTGCTGGGGCCGGGGGGCGACGGCGGTGGGTGTTCCCAGCGAGCCTGCCAGCACGCCGCCGATATCCACCTGGTTGTTCGTCAGGTTGACCAGCTTGTAGTCGCGATAGGTGAGGTAATAGTGCCACTTATCGCTGAAATCGTGATCGATGCGCGCCACGTAGTTGTTGGAAGTCTGAGGCAAGCGATACGGCGAAAGAAATTGCTGTGTGTTGTACGTGTCGCCGCCCAGCGGATTGTTGGGCAGCGGCATTTGCTTATTCCAGATCTGGGAGACGATGGGGTTGATGCCGATGCCCCGCGGATCGCAGAGGCCCGCCGGGCAGACGGCCGGCTGGTAGGTCACACCACCGTATGACACTGGGGTCGGATTCAGGTTGTAGGCGACGTACTGCCCAGCCGCGTTCTGCACCTGGATGACGCCCAACCGGAACAGAGGCGTGGGCGAGTTCTTCGAGAAAAGGTTTGCGTTGGGAAACCGCAGCCCTTCGTAGTTAACGAAGGCATACCACTTGCCGCCCAAGAAAGGCTTGGGAGTGAGAGGGCCGCCGAGGGCGCCGCCGAAGCGGAAGCGATGGTTCTTCGGATAGTCAAGCGGCGTATCCGGGAACGAAATACTGCCGAAAGTGAAGGGCGTGTGGTTGTTGGTCCAGGAATTGGCGTTCCCGATGGCGTTGTCGAAATAAAATCCATACCCCGAGCCATGGAACTGGTTCGTGCCGCGCTTGGTGACCATCTGGACTTGGGCGCCCGACGAATTGTTGAAGTCGGAGGTCCCGTTGGCGACGGAGACTTTGAATTCTTCGATGCTTTCAATGGGCGAGGGGATGACGCCCGAAGGGATACCGCCGCCCTGGCTTCCGCCGATGCCGGAATAGTTCGTCTGGTAGCCGATGGTGTTGCCGGCCATGTCGTCGGTGACGTTCATGCCGTCCAGCATGTAGGTGTTGGCGTCCTGGTAGGAACCCGCCGTGTAGCCGCCAGGCGTGGTGGCCGGCTGCAGCACCGCCATCGCGGTGACGTCGCGGCCCAGGTTCGGCAGCAGCAGCAGCGACTGGGATGTGAGGGTGTTGCCGACCGTGGCGTTCATGGTCTGCAACTCCGCGCCGGTGGCGGCCGTGACCTCCACGGTGGTGGACGTGGAGCCAACTTTCAGCTTGGCATTGAGCGTCAGCACAACGCCCACTTCCACCCCCTGCGCGTTCACATCATACGTGGAGAAACCCGCTTTAGTGAACGAGATGTTGTACGTGCCGGGCGGCACCTGGCTGAAGACGTAGCGGCCCGCATCGTTGGTCATGGTCTCCTGCGAGTCGTTGGTCGACGGTTCCGTGATCTTGACCCTGGTGCCCGGAACGGCGGCATTGGTTTCGTCGGTGACCTGCCCGGCGACCGTGCCGGCGGTGGATGATTGTGCCCAGACCGGTGTCGCGCCAAGGCTTAGGAATATGCCCAGGCACAGAACCAACAGTCCAGAGAAAAAGCGAGAACTTAACCTCATCGTTATCCCCTCCAAATACGTAGACCGAAATATTTACGTAGGCCTGCTAAAAACACTAATACCCACGGTTCCCCGCAAGCATAAGAGTAGTTTGATCGATTTTAGTGCGTTAATGGACAGGAGTCAAGGGTTAGCGTTCACTGGAACTGAATTTACCGCATATTTTTACGTTTTGTGGATGTTAACTATAGGTGGAAGCGGCGGTTAACCTCGATCAGGCTGGTCGTACCGGGGCAAAATACTTCAGACTGGTTAGCCGTACCCGTACCGGAGTAAGGGGTGACGACGGCAGGCGTCGGCATGATTGCCGACGCGGCAGGCACGAGTGCCTGCGCCACGTCACCTGCGGCGTAACCGACAGGCACGAGTGCCCGCGCCACGTCGGCTGCCGGGGCGCGAGAAATCCCGGTTAGGGTACGGTTAGGGTCGGACCGAGTTCGTAGGTCTGGCCGGCCTTGGCCTGGATTTCCTTTTCGCGGCCGGCGTAGCGGATCTTGACGGGCTTGGATTCTTTCGAGTTGAAGGTCGCCTTGACCAGTTTGCCGTCCTGCCAGGCGATTGCGACCTCCAGTCCGCCGCGGGCACGCAGGCCACGGACGTCGCCCTCGGGGAAGGCCGAGGGCAGCGCCGGCAGCAGGTGCAGGAAGGCGGCATCGCCGGTTTGGACGGGCGTCAGGCTGGTGGGGGTCCCGTAAGGATCGTCACTTTGGAGGAGCATCTCGGCGATGCCGGCGGTGGCGCCGAAGTTGCCATCGATCTGGAAGGGCGGATGGGCGTCGAACAAATTAGCGAAGAGGCCGGCATGGGCGGGCTTGTCGGACGCCGGGGTGATGAGGTTCTGCAGGATCTTGTAAGCGTGGTCGCCATCCAGGAAGCGCGCCCAGAGATTGATCTTCCATCCCATGGACCAACCGGTGGCCGCGTCGCCACGGAAGACGAGCGACTGGCGGGCGGCCTTGAACAGGTCGGGCGTGCCGTAGGGCGTGATCTCGGAGCCCGGGTAGACGCCCCAGAGGTGGGACACGTGGCGATGCTCGTTCTTGGGGTCGTCCTTGTCCTCCATCCATTCCTGCAACTGGCCGTAGCGGCCGACCTGGTTGGGGGCAATCTGTTTGCGCAGGTTGGCCAGGCGGCTGCGAAAATCTGAATCCACATTCAGGATTTGGCCGGCGGCGATCGTTTCGCCGAAGAGGGCGCGGACAATCTGGCGGTCCATGGTGGGTCCCATGACCAGGCCGCCCTGCTCGGGGGAATTGCTGGGGCCGGTGATGAGGAGGCCGGTCCGGGGATCCTTGACCAGGGTATCGGCGAAGAACTGCGCAGCGCCCTTCATAAGCGGGTAGGCGGTGTCGCGCAGGAATTGGCGGTCGCCAGTGAACAGGTAATGCTCCCAAAGGTGGGTGGAGAGCCACGCGCCGCCGGTCTGCCAGATGCCGTGGTTGGAGGCGTTGATGGGGGCGGTGCCGCGCCACAGGTCGAAATTGTGGTGGAGCACCCAGCCGTTGGCGCCGTAATGCTCGAGGGCCGTTCTGCCGCCGGACGCGGAGAGGTCCTGGAGGGCGTCGAACAGCGGAAGCTGGCACTCGGGGAGGGCGGTTTCCTCGACCGGCCAGTAGTTCATTTCGGTATTGATGTTGTCGGTGTACTTGCTGTCCCAGGGCGGGTTGTTGGATTCGTTCCAGAGTCCCTGGAGATTGGCGGGCTGGCCGCCGGGACGGCTGGAGGCGATCATGAGGTAGCGGCCGTACTGGAAGAGCAGGGCGACCAGCGCCGGATCGTTGGCCTTGGCGAAGAGGGCGATGCGCTCGGCGGTGGGGAGGCTGGCGGCAGGGGTCGAGCCGAGATCGAGCGAGACGCGGCGGAAGAGGGATTGGTAGTCGGCGATATGCTGGGCGCGGAGGGCGTCGAAGGACTTTCCGTGAAGAGTAGAAAAGGTGGTCTGGTTGCGCTCACGCGGGTCCGCGGAGACGTCCTCGTAGTTTTTGAAGTTGGTCGAGCCGGCGAGAATCAGGGTAGCGGAATCGGCGGCGGTGACGATGATTTTGCCGTCGCGCGCCGCGAGCGTGCCGCCTTCGGGGTTGACCTGGAGGCGCGCCTCGAACTGGATGACGCCGTCCTCGACCTTGCCGGACATGGATATCGTACCGCCGGACGAGGTCACGGTCGAGCCCTCATGCGCGCTCTTCAGACCGGCCTCGAAGGAAAGGCTGCCGGGCTTCGAGGCGGTGAGGCGAACGACGACCACCTTCGCCGGATAACTCGCGAAGATTTCGCGCCGGTAGGTGACACCCTGGAAAACGAATTGCATGGTGGAGACGGCGGTGTCGAGGTCGAGATCGCGGCGGTAACTGGTAATCTCCGGTTCGCGGATATCGGGGAAGTCCAGGAGCAGGTCGCCGACTGCCTGGTAGGCTTTCTGGCGGATGGGCACGCTCATGAACTCGCGCATGGCCAGGTCTTCGGCTTCTTTCTGCTTGCCGGCGAAGAGAAGCTCCCGGATTTTTCCCAGGTACTGGTAGGCGCCTTTGTGGGCGTAGTGGTGGGGCTCGCCGGTCCAGACGGTCTGTTCGTTGAACTGGATGCGCTCGTGGGCGATGCCGCCGAAGATCATGGCGCCGAGGTGGCCGTTGCCGACCGGGAGGGCCTCGACCCAGAGGTTCGCGGGCTGGCGGTACCAGAGGGTGAGGGGGGCTTGGGCGAAGGCGGCGGGGGCGAGGGTCAGGGCGAGCGCGAGCGCTACCAGGCGGGGAACTTTATGTGTGTCCATTCGGGTCAAATTGAAGCATACTAAGAAATGAAAGCGGCAACCAGGCACTAGGAGAACCGATTGTTAAATCAGCCATTTTTTCAAGTTGCTCTCCCCATCATAGTCACGATGGTGGCCACAGTCTGGGCTATGATCTCGACCAACAACAGGCGCCTGGACGAACTCAGCAAGCGGTTCGACGATGGCCTGCGGGCCGTAAACCAGCGGCTCGGCGACTTAGCCACGCGCCTTGACGACTTAGCCGCACGCCTTGGCCGGATGGAGGATCGGCTGTTTGCAATCGAGACCCGACTCTCTGCGGTCGAAAGAAAGGTGGACGCCTTGGAACTCAAGGCGTGGCGCTGACCAGGATTTCTCATCGGCCGAGCAGGGTTGAAAACCGCCGGTGGACGCCTTCATCTCTGTTCATTCACGTCGGATTGAAGCATACTAAGAATGTAGGCGGCAACCAGGCGCCAGGAGAACCCAGGTGTTGAATCAGCCCTTTTTTCAAGTTGCCCTTCCCATCATGGTCACGATGGTGGCCACGGTATGGGCTTTGGTTTCGACCAACAACAAGCGCCTTGACGATATCGTCGCCAGGCTAGGCCGAATTGAGGACGAGATGTCCGCACGCCTCGGCCGGATCGAAGATCGGCTGCTCGCCATCGAGAATCGGCTCTCTGCGGTCGAAAGGAAAGTGGACGCCTTGGAACTCAAGACATGGCGCTAAGAGTGTGGCGCTAAAGGCAGGCCACAAAAGGCGATGGCCTGCCCCACGGAGAAGACACACAGGCAAGAATGCCTGTGCTACCTCAGCCTTTGATGGGGACCGGGGCAAGATCGCGGCTGGCGATGACCCGGTCGATCATGCCGTATTGAACGGCTTGGTCGGGCTCCATGATGTAGTCGCGATCCACATCCTTGGCCACGCGGTCGATGGGCTGGCCGGTGGCGTCGGCGAGCATGGTGTTCAAAATCTCGCGCATGCGCAGGATCTCGCGGGCGTAAATGTCGATGTCCGCCGCCTGTCCGGCCAGACCCTGCATAGAGGGCTGGTGGATCATGATGCGGGAATTGGGCAGGCTGAAGCGCTTGCCTTTGGCGCCCTTGGCCAGCAGGACGGCGGCCATGGACGCGGCCTGCCCGACGCAGATGGTGACGATGTCGGGGCGGATGAAGGCCATGGTGTCCAGGATGGCCAGTCCGGCGGTGATGGAGCCGCCGGGCGAATTGATGTAGATGGAGATATCCTTTTCGGGATCCTCCGCTTCCAGAAACAAAAGCTGGGCGATGATCAAATTGGCGACCTGGTCGTCAATCGGGGTGCCCAGGAAAATAATGTTCTCTTTTAACAGCCGGGAATAAATGTCGTAGGCGCGTTCCCCCCGGGAGGTCTGTTCGACCACCATGGGGACCAACACAGAGTTACCCATTGTCCCTCCGGAATGTAATGCTCGGCGAATCAGGCTCGCTTTGCGGCAACCGTGCGCCTGGATTTGCGCTGCTTGGTGACGGCCAGAGCCTTCTTTTTCTGGTCCAGCGCCTTGGCCAGGTCGGCGATTGAATTCTTCCCCAAATAATCCATGATACGCGAACGGAGGGCTACCCAGCTATCGTGCATGGAGCAGGGCATGTCGTCATTACACTCGGAGAGTCCACTGGCGCACTGCTGGTACGGGGCCAGGCCATCCAGGGATTCCACGATATCCAGCAGCCGGATTTCGCTGGGCTCGACGCGCAGGGCAAAGCCGCCGGTCGGACCCTTACTGGAGCGAAGCAGACCCTTGCGAGCAAGCTGCTGCAGGATCTTCGCCAAAAAGTGAGCGGGAATATCCTCCTGCTCCGCGATGTTCTTTACCATGGCGTACTTGCCTTCGGGCACCTGGGCCAGGTGGACAAATGCGCGGATGGCATATTCGGCCGATCGAGAATAAATCATTCTGTTTCCCCCGCTAAATTCGGAGTAACGTTACTCCGTTATCTTAAAATGTTCCGGGCCCGTAAGCAAGCCCGTTGTTTTTCTGCCAAATTTCGGTTTCAGACGACATCCTGGTGGCAGGGAGCCTGCCAGACGTTTCGGGTCTGGAATACCTGTTGATTGGACGCAGGAAGGGAGGAAAAGGATACAGATGAAAGGCCCGGGTGTGGGGGGTAATGGTACTGAGCCGGGGCCGGGGGGATGCGCTGTGGGACAATATGGGGTCCCGCTGTGCCAACGTACCGTACCCGCTCGGAGTCCGACACCATCGCCTTGGGTGAACGCCTCGCCCGCCAATTGCCCTCCAGGCGCACGGTGCTGCTGATCGGCAAGCTGGGCGCAGGCAAGACCACCTTGGCCAAAGGCATCGTGAACGGCCTGGGTGCCGCGTCTCCCGAAGAAGTCTCGAGCCCCACCTTCACCCTGATTCACGAGTACGGCAACGGGCGGGTGTACCATATCGATCTGTACCGTCTCGAACAACTCCGCGAGGTCGCGACTCTGGGACTGGACGAAATCCTGGATCGGGAGGCCATCGTGCTGATCGAGTGGGGGGAGCGCTTTCCGCAAATTCTGCCGCGCGAGAGGACCGAGATTCGCATCCAGGCTCTAGCGGACGACGAAAGGGAAATTGCAGTCACCGAATTGAAATGAGCGAAACACCGGGAAGTTGGCAGGCGGACCCAGAGGGTACCCCGCCTGCCTCACCAAGGAGCGACATGAGTAAACGGCATGAGTAAGCAACCGTGGGCCCTGATTCTGGGCGCCTCGAGCGGCTTCGGCGAAGCCACCGCGCTGGAGCTGGCCCGCACCGGGATGCACATCCTGGGGGTGCACCTCGACCGGCGCGAGAAGCTGCCGCACGTGGCCGAGATACAGGAGAAGATCCGCGCCCTGGGACGCGAGGTGCAGTTCTTCAACTGCAACGCCTCGGACGACGAGATGCGCCAGAACACCGTCGAGCAGATCCGGCAGCGCCTGGCCGACCCTCCGGGGGTGCTGCGGGTGCTGATGCATTCGCTGGCGTTCGGCTCGCTGAAGCCGCTGGCCGGGGCCGAGGAGGTAGTCTCGAAGAAGCAGCTCGAAATGACCGCCGACACCATGGGGCACTCGCTGGTCTACTGGGTGCAGGACTGCCTGCGCGCCGGGCTCTTCGACTGGGGCGGCCGCATCTTCGCGATGACCTCGAGCGGGGGCACGCGGGCCATCCCCAACTACGGTCCCGTCAGCGCGGCCAAGGCGATCGTCGAAGCCCACATCCGGCAACTGGCGCTGGAACTGGCCCCCGCCGGCATCACCGCCAACGCCATCCTGGCAGGGGTCACCGATACCCCAGCGCTGCGCCTGATCCCGGGGCACGAAAAGCTCATCGAAATCGCGCGCCAGCGCAATCCGCACCACCGCCTCACGGCGCCCGAGGATGTGGCCCGCTGCATCGCCGCGCTGTGCCATCCGGCCACCTACTGGATGACTGGCAACACCCTGCACGTGGATGGCGGGGAGAACATTGTGGGATGACCTTATGAAAGAGACCGAACTGCCCTGCCTCGACCTGCTGGCGGCTACTCCGGAGATCCTGCGCGGCCTGATGTGCGAAGTTTCCGGAGAAGATGCGCGCTGGAAGCCGGCGCCCGATCGTTTCTCCATCGCCGAAGTGTTGGCGCATCTTTCGCACAGCGAAGGCCACTGCTACCGCATGCGCCTGGACCGCTTCCTTAGCGAGGACCGCCCCGAGTTCGAGCCCGACGACGCCCAGTTCCACCTGGACCTGTATCGCGACGCCGACCCGGAGGACGAGTTCGACCACTTCGAGGAGCAGCGCGAAACCAACGTAGAGTATCTGCGGAGCCTGCCGGGCGAAGCGGGAGATCGATTGGCCCTGCACCGGGAAGCCGGGCCGATCACGCTGTCGCAGATGCTGCACGAATGGGCTTTGCACGATCTGGGGCACGTGCGCCAAGTGGCCGAGTTGGTGCGCGCGCGCAAGTACCTGGCGGGGGCGGGCGCCATGGGGCAGGCGTATCAATTGAAGCCATGAGTTAATGACCGGCGGCCAGGTCGATTACGTCCGCGACCAAAAGCGTGGTGGGGTCGTAAACCACGCAGTAGCCATCGAAATAGCCGGCGGCGTAGCCCGGAGGCAGCGGCGGCAATTCGCGAATGACGGCTACCGGAACCGGATGCATCCGCTTTCTCCAGTCGTCGGGTAAACGGCCGCCGGCGCGATATTCGGGCCGATGCGCCACATCGACCTTTTCGATGTGCTTATAGTTCTGCCGCAGTTTTTCGGCATGCTCCGGGCGAAAATGATATTCCGCGGCTTTTCCACGCTCGCCTTCACGGTTGGCGCTGCGCTCGTCTTTGCGATCCTGGGCGCCCTGGAGCGTAAGAGCCGGCAGGGAAATCAGGCCGGCCAAGGCAACAACAGCGAACAAAGTTCTCATATAGGGTCCTTTCAGGTGGAATCCGAGCAATCCGCTGTCCTGTATATGAAACCTCACAAGTACGCGGCGGGCGCCGGTACAATGGTGCAATCTGGTAGTTGAAGCCATGACAATTCCACGCCTCGTACTGGGACTGGCGCTCGCGGGAACCCTGGCGGCCCAGACCTTCATCCAGATGTCCGACCCGCAGTTCGGGATGTACACCAAGAACCAGGGATTCGAGCACGAGACGGCCAACTTCGAGTTCGCCATCGCGACAGCCAACCGCCTGAAGCCCGCCTTTGTGGTGGTGGCCGGCGACCTGATCAATCAGTCGTCCAACGCCGCGCAGGCCGCCGAGTACAAGCGCATCGCGGCGAAGCTCGATCGCCGGATCCGGCTGTTCAACGTGGCTGGTAATCACGATGTCGAGAACGAGCCGACGCGGGAAACGCTGGCGCGATACCGCAAACGTTTCGGGCCGGACTATTACACGTTCCATGTGGGGGACATCGCCGGCTTCGTGCTGGATTCGAGCCTGGAGCAGCATCCGCAGAACGTGCCGGAAGAGGCCGCGCGGATGGAAGCGTGGCTCCGCACGGAGCTGGCCAAGGCACAGAGCGCGGGTGTGAAACACCTCATCGTGTTCCAGCACATTCCGTTCTTTCTGACAGACCCCGAGGAGCCGGACCAGTATTTCAACATCCCGGGCGAGACGCGCCGGCGATACCTGAAGCTGCTGCACGAGTACGGCGTGCGCCAGGTCTTCGCCGGCCACTACCACCGCAATTCCCAGGGCCGCGACGGCGATCTGGAAATGATCACCTCCGGCCCGGTGGGCATGCCGCTCGAGAGCGGGAAATCGGGGCTGCGCATCGCCACGGCTTCGGACAGCGGAGTGTCGCACCGGTACTACGAATTCGGAGAGCTGCCCGAGTCACTTACTCCCTGATGAGCTTCGAGAGCGAGGGGACGTGCCGGGCGAGTAACTGTGGCAGCGTCCGCTCGATATCCCTCGCCTGTTCCAACAGAATACCAGTGAAGGCAGCGGGATCCAGGTGATACAGATGCGCCAGGAAGCGATCGGCCGAGAAACATTCTAATCCGTACGGGGCCAGTGACTCTGGTGGGAAATGCCTGGTGTTATCGCTGACGATGGAATCAGCGCCACATTTTACCGCTACGGCCGGAATGTGCCGGTCGCCTGGATGGTTAGTCATCGCAGGAATGAGAGACTCGTATCCACTCACCATCGCTGACTCGCCCAATATTTGAGCCGACCATTGCGGCGTGTAGAAAGGACGTTCAGCCTCCGCCAGTCTCAACAGGGTATCCACAACGGGCATCGGCGTCAGAACGCAAGCGTCCAAGACCGACACGTATTGACTAATCATCGTGCGGAAGTTCGGTCATAGAGCCCCTCTCTGGCCTCTGCCTGGGCCAGTTCGCGGATAACCTGGCGACGTTGACGGTCTCGCTGAGCCTTGTACCGGAACAAATCCTGAGCGTATACCCGTCTGTGAGTTCCGACCATGTGGTAGGGGAACCCTCCTTTCTCCAGGAGATTGACTAAGAACTGTCGAGATACGCCAAGCGCGGCCGCGGCTTCCATCGTCGTAAACGTGGCTTGATCCTGGACGATCATGACAGACTTTCCTTCGGTCAGAAGCCCGGTCAATTCCGTCAGGAAGGAATGCAGGGACTCGGGGAGCAGGCGCGCCTCACGACTGGGGCCGACCAGTCTTGCCTGGCCCCTCCGGAGCACGTCGTACAGTTGTTCAAGCTCCTTGTGATCGGTAGCTGAGATCGGCACCCGGTGATCCTTCTTAGAGGCGGGCAACCTACGGTTGTGGAGCGTCGCGTTTGACATTTCGCATTCCTCACCGTGACAGACATTTCAGGCGCCACATTCGCCATATTCGCTACAGGCGCTACACCGATGATACTTCGCTCCTGGTGGTAGAGTCAATGGCACTGCAGCGTGCCTTCACGGCGGGAAAACACAAGTAGGCGGTCCGTTGCTACTGGCCGGGTAAAGCGAAGTTGAACAACAGATGCACGCGGGCCGCCGACGGATTCACCGCGCCCACCGCCGCCAGCGCCAGCACTCTCCCGTCGGGTGCCGCATCGAACATGGGAACCCTGCTGCGGGTGGCCAACCTTTGGTCCGTCCATTGGCGCAGCGTGCCGCACTGCATCAAGTCACCCTTGGCGTCGCACGCCACAGACATGATACGGCCCCCAGCGAGGACCATCAGCTCGCCGCCGCGTGACCAGACCGGCAAGTTCCCCGCTGCCACCGGGTATTTCGAACCCTTGCCCGGAAACGGGCTGACGCTAAACTGCCCTTCGTTAGACAACGCCGGGGATTGCGCTTCCGTGGAGCCGTAGGCGATCCAGCGGCCATCCGGTGAGAAAACCGGATAGTTAGTGGGGTTGTTCACCCTGACAAACGTCGCCGGTTGGCCGAGGCTGACTCCGCCGGCGCCAACTTCGGCCGGCGCGGTGAGCACCGCATCCTCGCTTGCGACAAGCAGCGTCCCGCCGTCTCTCCCGAAGCCTCGCGGACGCAATCTGCCCGCGATGATCTTACGCGCCGGCGCGCTGCCGTCGGAGGGCACGCAATAGATGCCCGAATCCGGACCGAGCACTCCGTACAGCACATACTTGCCGTCCGGGGTCCAGACCGCCTGTACGCCGATCGCTTCCGCTTTGGGTGTCAGGCGTGTCATGGCGCCTCTCTCCAGATCGCGAACATAGAGGTCCCAGGCGCCCTCTTCGCCGATATTCAGGACCACGCGCCGGGCGTCCGGGGAAAGGCGGGGGCCGGCGGCCCGCGGCACGACGCCAAGCTGGGTCTGCCGGCCATCCGGAGTAATCCAGGTCAACATGGGGCGATCGTTGTCCACCCAGCCGGGAATGTAAGCCACGGTACCCGTGTCGGAAATGCCGAACTGACTCGCTCCGATGTTGAGGATCGAGGAGATGTTCTCCAGCACCGGGCGTGGCTCTCCCTGGGGGTGGGCGCGGCTGTCGAGACCCACCGAATACAGTGTCCCGCCGCGAATGAACAAAAGCTCTCCGGCCGGCAGGCAATGTGGAAATGTGCCATCGCGCACCACCAGGGTACGTTCTCCCGTCCGCAGGTTGTGAGCGAAGATGGACGTGGACGGAACGCTTTCATAGAGGACATAGTCATCGCCGGCACACAAGGCGGGCCACCGGTGAGTGGTCTCACCTTTCTGCAACTTGGTGAGCGCGGCCGGCTCACCGCCGCCGGACGGCACGCGAAACAGCGGATTCCCCGCACGCGAGCCGAGGATGATATCTCCGTTCCGGCCCCAGGCCGCGCCGCGTACGTCGACCGCGGTTTTAGCGATCAGGGTCGGGACACCGCCCTCCACGGGTACTTGATAGATCCCGCCGCTAACCACAAAACCGAGGCGTCGGCTGTCCGGTGAGAAAAACGCGTTGCCGCCACCCTCCGTGCCGGGGATCTCCTTGATCTCGGGTTGATCGATGCGGCGGATGGCGAGCCGGCGGGGACCGGACTGGGCCTGGGTATAGACGATCCTCGAACCGTCGGGCGAAATTCCGACAGCCGGCCCGAGATTATTCTGCACGTTGAGCGGAAATGCGAGATCTTCGACGACGTGGATCAAGGGCGGCGCGGTTTTCGGCGTCGGCCACAATATGGCAGCCGTCACTATCACTGCCGCCACTGCGGTTGCCGTGATGGCCCAGGGCAGCCAACCGGTGCTTCGGGAGGGCGCGGGCGCCGGCGGTGCAGCGATCAGGCGCCGCCAGTCGCCCGCGGCACGCAGGCGTTTGCGCGGGTCCTTCTCGAGACAGGCGGCGATCACGGGCCGCGCTCGTGCCGGAACGGCTTCAAGCTCGGGGTCCTTGGTCAGCACTGCCGCCAGAATATCGGAGGTGGTTGCGCCGGTGAACATCTGCCGGCCGGTGAGCATCTCCCACAGGATCACGCCGAACGCCCAGATGTCGGCCCGCTTGTCCACGTCATGGCCGCGCGCCTGCTCGGGCGCCATATAGGGCGCGGTGCCCATGATCAACCCGGCCTCGGTCGACTGCATGGTCACAGTCGGCGAGTTGATGGGATCGCCCGGCGCTCGATCCGCCGCCTTGGCCAGTCCGAAGTCGAGCACTTTCACGACGCCCTGGGGAGTCACCTTGATGTTGGCCGGCTTCAGGTCGCGATGCGTGACGCCCTTGTCGTGGGCCGCCTCCAGCGCATCGGCGATCTGGCCGGCGTAGTCCAGCGCGGTTTCGAGCGGCAGTGGACCTTTGAGGTTGGCGCCCTCCACGAGTTCCATCACGATCGCACGGTCTTCCACGCCATAGACCGCCGCGATATTCGGGTGGTTGAGCAACGCCAGCACCTTGGCTTCCCGTGTGAAGCGGGCCATGCGGTCGGGATTCTGCGCGAAGGAGTCGGGAAGAACTTTGATGGCGACGTCACGCGCGAGCTTGGTGTCGGTGGCGCGGTACACGGCGCCCATCCCGCCCTCGCCGAGCTTGGAGGTGATGCGGTAGTGCGCAATCGAGGACGGTAGGCTCATCGCCGATCATACGAATCGTATCACCTTCGGACCGGGGCGCCCGCCTGAACGTAAGCTCGATCACCAAACCGCGTGGCATTCCACATGCCCATAGATCCGCGGGATGCCACTTGGCCGCGTAACATTTTCGCTGGTTCTGGCGTGCGCGGCCGATGTCGGCGGGTGCTTAACCGATGTGGGGAAATGGGGACGAATCCGCTTGTGGGGCAGCTTGGCAAGCTGCGAGCGACCCAGAGGGTTCCCCGCCAACCGCCGCGCTGGCCGACTGCCAGTCGGCCCGCAGGTTACCAAACTGTTACCAACCTGCCCCACGAAGGCAGGTCCAAACTAGCCTCCCCACTTTGTTTAAGCACCCGGTGTCGGCTCCTTCAACAGCACCGACCGGTCCGTCGGCGATCAAGGCCCGGGCCACGCCCGCGGTCCTCAAGGAGTAGAGTCATGCGTGCAAGAATTGTTGGGGCATTCGCGTTAGGCGTGGCCACGGGTTTCTTGTGTCTGGGAGTAGTTCTATGGCGCATGGGCGCCATCCAACCCACGCCCGCGATCGAAGCCTTGCTACCGGGTTGGAAGCGGCCCATGACGCCCATGCCGTTCGACCTGAACCAGCTCACCGCGGAAGCGAAAAACATACCGCCTCCGCGGGTGGAAGCGCCGCCGCCCTTGCCATCGGCGGGCGAGGCCGATCGCACCGCACCCTCTCCATCACCCTCTCTGCCGCGCTCTCTGCCGGCGCCGCCCCGCCTGGGCATGCCGATCGCCGGAATCGATGCCCGGACCTTAGCGGACACGTTCGCGGACAAACGCGATGGCCGCAAACACGAAGCGCTGGATATCCCGTCGCCGCGCGGCACGCGGGTGCTCGCCGTGGCCGAGGGCAACGTGGCCAAGCTGTTTACCAGCAAGGAAGGCGGCCTCACCGTTTACCAGTTCGACAACACCCAAACCTGGTGCTACTATTACGCGCACCTGGACCGCTACGCGCCGGGCCTGGTCGAAGGGACGCTCCTGCGCAAGGGAGAAGTGCTGGGATATGTCGGCAGCACCGGCAATGCATCGCCCGCCGCGCCGCATCTTCACTTCGCGGTCTTCCAGTTGAAACCCGACAAGAAGTGGTGGGACGGCACCCCGATCGACCCGCTGCCGCTCCTACGGTAGGGCCGGCTGGCTGCTCACTTACCCTGTCCGGCCTTCTCAGCGGCGCGCGCCGCACTCAGCATGTTCGCCATGGCGTAATTGCCCTCGTGACAGGCGTACTCGTATAGCGGCCCGGCGGTCTTGACCATGGGAATTTCGCCCGTCCAGGGCTTGGTGAACGCGGTTGGATCGTCGACCGTGAACTGGTAGAGGATGACGTCCGGGCTGGTGCGCGTGAAGCGTTCGACCAGGTGGAGGTTCTGGTCCGATCCCCGGTAGTTGGTCTTGTCCGTGAAATTGGTGGTGTCCACGACCAGCGTATCGCCTTCCCAATGGCCCGTCGAATCTCCCATCCACTGGCGCACATCACCGCCGGGGTGAGGCCGGCCATCCAAGGGAATGATGCGGGCATCGTGAATCATCTCGGTCGAAATGGCCACGTATTCGCCGGTCTGCACGATTTGATAGTTGTTGTTGTAGGGGCCGGGAACCATGGGCGGCCCGGCAGTCGGCCAGAGGATGCAACGCACCGGCAAGCTCATATCCTGGGGACCGGTGGGGACCCGCCGTTGCACCTCGGCTCGTGCCGCTGCGGCCCGTTGCGCCTGGGGCGTAAGGGGAGGAACTCTTCCGTCCGGCGGATCGATCACGATGGAGGTGCGCCGGGTGGGCGAGATCTTCGTCCCGCGCTCGAACCAGGCCTCGTTATACGCGAGAGCGACGTCGGCTTCGGCATTCGAGGGCCGGCGGTCGCGGTTGCTGGTATCGAGGATCCGCCGCTCGAATTCCGCCGCTTCCTCTGCGGTGAACGTTTCCTTTCCGGCATACTCGCGGGGGCGCTCAAAGGGGGTTAGCGTGGCGTTGGTCCAGAACCCTTCCAGGTCCGGGTGGCCGCCGGCCGCGCGCGGCGCGACCCAGGCTTTCGCCGTTCCTTTCTGGTTCGCCGCGGCCGAAGGAGCTTGCGCGCCAACGGCAACCGAAAGCGCGAGAACCAGAATTACCAGCACGAGAAATCGATTCCTCATAAGATCATTTCCTCAAATTCAGGGACGTCGCATAAACCCGTCACGGACGCTTCAGAAACCCGGCCCCCATCGACTTGAATTTACCGAGTGCCGACGCGCCGGCCGGCGGCGCCTCCGGCTCGGCGAGGGCCGCAGCCGTTTCGCCCTGCGCCGCGTCAATGGGGCGCCCGCACTCCGGGCAAGAACTCAGCTTCACGTTGACCTTGGCCCCGCATTGGCACTTCACCCGCAGGCCGCCTTCGTGCAAACCGTGAACGTCCCGCTGGTATTCGCCGCGGAGCACAGCCTGGTATTCCGGGCTGGCCGCGTACTCCCGAATCTGCTTCAAGCGGCTGGGCACGAACGGGTGCGTGTTCTGGGCGCTGTTCATGATCGATACCACCAGCACGAGTTTGTTGACCTCCTGGAGCGCGTCGGCCTGCGCGATGGCGGAGTCGACATTGAACTCGTCTTCCATGCCGCTGATCCTTCCCGCCAGTTTCCCCAAGCCTGTCAGAGCGGTTGGAGCGTTCTGTACACAGAGAAGACCGGCCCGGTCGCAAGTCAGTTCCGCCCGGCGGAACCACTCCCAATAGGCAATCAGCAGAGGGATGCGGATCATCCCGATCCCCGGAACGGGAATCAGGGCAGAGACTGCGTCCCAGGACTGAATCAGCAGATCGCCCAGTTGCCGGTACAGGCCATGGCCGCACTTGATATGCCCCAGTTCATGGCCCATCACGAAACACAACTCGTCCGCGGTCATGGCCTCGACCAGGGCGGAGTGCAGCACCAGGCAGGTACGGCGATGTCCCACGGTGTAGGCATTCATGATGGGACTGTTGGTCACATACAGATCGGGCACCGGACAGGAGAGGATTTCGCAGCAACGCACCAGCAACTTGTGCAGCGAGCCGAAGCTGCCGGTACCCGCCCGAATCATTTGTTCGTTGTTCTCCACGTAGATCAGTTGTTCCGTGAAGTTCTCCTGCAGATACGTGAGGAGTTGGGGAGCCCCGGGCACCCTTTTCAAAGCCGCAAGCGCCTCTTCGTCGCCCGGATAAGTAAACGACTGATACGAGATTTCCGGCATCAGTGCGTGGGAGGCGGAGAAAATCCGTGCATTTTGAAGTTCTTCTGCGCGTACGGACATGGTCCGGATTATATCACCGGATCCTCCGGCCGGTTGGCGTTGGTTGTCGGTGAATGTCGGTGAATGTCGGTGAATGTCGGTGAATGCTCCGGGCGCCACCCTGCTGTTCAGCCGGGATGCGTGGGAGTTGCGCCAGTTCCGCCCGATGTTCGGGGACACCTCTCGCGGCGCGTACGGCGCCATGCCGTACGGCCGAGGGGGGAGGCGCTGGCTGCGCTTTGAGCGCCTTCCCGTAGAGCTGACTCCCTGGCAGCCCTGAGGGCCATTCCTCAACTTCACATTCCCGAAGCGCCACGGATGAAGTTAGCGATGTTCCCGCGCAATTCCTGGAGGTCGGCTTCCCGCAGATACATCATGTGGCCCGCATTGTAGTATTCCATCTGAATGTTGCCGCGCAGCTTATCGGGCAGACGCAGATGGTCCATGGTGTACTCGGCGCCGAAGAAAGGTGTGGCGAAGTCGTAGAGGCCATTTTCCACCTGGACCTTCAGGTGCGGATTGCTGATCATGGCCTGGGTGAGATCCTCCTCCACATTGGGAGCGCCAGGGAAGAACGAGCCGCCCGGCCGCTTCCAGTTCCAGGATGTGGCGGCAGCTTCGTTCAACAGCTTGTAGTTTCTATCCTGACCACACTTCAGATCGTCGCGCACATAGCGGTTGAATGACGACACGAAGGCGCCGAAGACGGCGGTTTGCATGGGATCGTATTGGGCCTGTTCCCCCAGGGGGTCGAAAGCGAAGCCCGAAAAGCGCGCATCCAGGCGGCCGGTGATGAGGCCGCTCGACCGCTGCAGCTCCGCCATGAACTGGAAGGCATTCACCCGCAGGCCGGCCTTCGACAGGTAGTCCTCGGTCAGGCCCGTGAAGCGCACGAGTTTCTGGAGGACGCGCGACTTTTCGGCGGCGTCGAGCTTGGAGCCCTTCATCAGCGCCTGCGCGTATTCGGTGGAAGCGAACTGGCGGGCTTCCTTCAGAAAGGCGCTCAGGTCGGCCGGACGATCCTTGAGGATCTTGTGGTACCAGGCCACCGCCGCGTAACTGGGTAGATAGATGATATACGGCAGGTCATCGCCTGGTTCGAAGGAGAGCGTGCGCAGGTCGAGCACGGTGGAAATCATGACGACACCGTTGAAGTCCATGCCGTCGCGCGATTGCAGGTAGTTCACCAGCGCGGCGTTGCGGAAGGTGCCATAGCTCTCGCCGATCAGGAACTTCGGCGAGTTCCAGCGGCCGTTGCGGCTGACGTACAGGTTGATGAACTGGGCGAGCGATTTGACGTCCTCCTCGATGCCCCAAAACTGTTTGTCTTCGTTCTTGCCGACGGCGTGGCTGAAGCCCGTACCGACGGGGTCGATGAAGACTTCGTCGGCGACGTTGAGCAGGCAGCCGGTGGTGTTGTCCACTACCTTGTACGGGGAGGGCGGCGTTGGGCCGGCGTCGAGCGTGACGACGCGCTTGGGCCCGAACGCGCCCATGTGCTGTGGGGCGGCGGACCCGCCCGGGCCGCCATTATAGATGAAGGCCAGAGGCCGCGAGCCGGAGTCGCCGGCGCCCGATCGGGTATAAGCCACGTAGAAAACACTGGCGGTCGTTTCGCCCTTGTCATTCTTCAGCAGGATCGTTCCCGCCGTGGCGGTATAGGGAATGCTCTGGCCGGCGATCTGGATGGTGTGCTCGGTGACGGAGGGTTTCTCGGCGGGAACGGCCTTCTCGGAATCGGCCTTCGTGTCAGCAGGTTTGGCGTCCGGATCGGGCTTCTGCTGCGCCTGCAGTCCGGCCGCCAGGAGCGCCGCCAGGGCGGCCACGGATAGCTTGGTCATTCGGATCTCCTCAGGTGGTCAGAGACCAGTGTAGCGGCAAAATGCTGCCGGGCGCTGAGATGGCTGAATGCGCGATATTCCGGACCTGAGAGGGCGCGCAAGTGCAACTGCGCAGTGTGGGGAACCCCGGAGAGGCGGGGCTAAAGCCCAATGGCGCTTAGTTTTCCCATCGCTGGGAATGCTGCACAAATTGTGGGGCGGACCCCCTGGTCCACGCGGGTCCCCCTGGACCCGCTGTTTGCACAACCAAAATCAGCCCGATGTGATCCGCGAGAGGCCGACGGGGGCGTCGGCCGCGGACCGGGGGGTCCGCCCCACAATTAACACAGAACGCCCGATCGTGGGAAAACTAAGTGGCATTGGGCTAAAGCCCCGCGCGGGCTGTAGGCCTAAGGGCGATGCCCATCGGCGGCGGCAGCGCGCACCACTGACTTGCGCCGGGCGTTCGCCGCCGGACTCGCGGGCCTGCCGCCGCGACGTGCTACTTCTTCTTGCCGGCTTTCTTAGCCGCCGCTTTCTTGCTCGTACCCGCCTTCTTGCCCGGCGCGGCAGTCGGAGGGTTGTTACTGTTATCGATTTCCCGGTAAACCTTCCACAAGCCGCCCGGCAGCCGCTTCAGGACCACCAGGTACTTGCCCGAGTCCTCCATCGGTTGGCCGGACTTCGGGGTGATCGTGGTCGTGGTGGTGCCGCGATCATAGGCCCAGTCGCCCGCCAGTTGGGTTTCCAGCGGAGTGATAGCGATCTTGAAGGCGTTCGCCTTGAACATCCCCTCGTACAGCGATTGGATGGACTGCCTGCCATCAACCGCCGGTTGATTGGCGGGCATGACGACCGAGTCATCGGCGAAAAGAGCGGCCAGGGCCCCCGCATCGTTGGAATTGAAGGCTGCGCTGACTTTTCCGCGAAGTGCATTGATGGCTGCGATGTCGGCGGAGACATCCTTTTTATCTTCCGTCTTGGACCCGGTCTGGCAACCGGCGAACATCCACACCGATGTGAGTGCCAACGCGCAAAGCCCCACGTTACGTAATGTCATGATTCCCCCAACTGTAATTCTTGAATTGGGCCAAGATTCCGTTGTGCCTTCCTGGCTACCAACGATTGTACGCCGTCCAGCCGCAATAATCGGAGTTGTTTTTCCAGTACTTTCCGCTCCGAGCAGCCCAGGAGGGTGCGTAAGAGGCCGAAAACGCCTCGACTGCCGTTACAACTCTGGTAAGTCCGGATCTCATGACGCCCCTCATTTCTCCGGCTTCCCCATCCCGCGTCAGCGGAGCTCCAGTCCGCTCTTCCCCCCGAACAACTCACCCAGTTCGGCCGCCAGCGCCTCGACAGCCTGAGCCTGCGCGCTGAATTGATCCGCGGCGCCGGCCTCTTCCTCCGCATTGGCCGCAGCGGACCGGATTCGCTGGCCCATCCGGCTGGCGGCCGAGTTGATCTGAGCGATACCCTGGTTCTGACGCTCCGACGCGGACGCAATGGATTGGACCAGATCGTCCAATTGCCGGGTGCTGGCGGTGATGACTGCCAGCCGCTGGGCCACCTCGGCGGACACGGCAACGCCCTCCCGGCCGGCGCTCATGGATTTCTGAATCCGGTCCGAGGTTTCCTGGGCCGCCTCGGAACACCGTCGCGCCAGGCCGCGGACCTCGCCGGCAACCACCGCGAATCCCAGCCCCGCCTCGCCGGCCCGGGCCGCTTCCACCGCGGCGTTCAGCGCCAGGATGTTGGTCTGAAAGGCAATCTCATCGATAACCTTGTTGATCTTGACCACGTCGGCGCCGGCCAACTGGATCTGGTTCATGGTCGCCTTCATGCTCTCCATCTGCCGCACGCCGCCTTCGGTTGCGCCGCGAGCCTCCGCGGCCAACCGCTTCAGCGTGCGCGAATGGTCCAGGTTGCCCTGGGTCATGCCGGCCAGCTCTTCGAGTGAGGTGCTCACCTGCTCATTGGATGTCGCCTGTTCCATGGCGTCCTGGGAACGGTGCTGGCTGGTTTGTGAAACCTGAGCGGCGGCGGCCGACATTCGCCCGGACGCCTCGCTCAGTTCGGCGACAATCCGGGAAGTCCGCCCGGTCAACCGAGTCGCCATGACAAAGCACAGCCCGGAGCCCGCAATCAAGGTGAGCAAACCTATGGCCAGCAAAACGGAAGCGCCTCGCGAGGAAATCCGCTCGATCTCGGTGACCGTCTCCCGCACCTCAGCCTCCGGGACGCTCGTCGCGATCACCCAGTCCCAGGGCTTGAAGTAACTGATGTGGGCGATCCGTATGTGGCTGGAGGCATCCCCGGGATTCTTCCAAGGGTATCGATGCATGGCCGATTCTCGCGGGCCGAGTCCCACCGCCTTGCGGCAAATCTCCTGAATGAACAGATTGCCGGCGCTGTCCTTGGAATCCCAGACGTCCGCGCCGTCCCGCGTTCCGTCCTTCGAGATCACGTAGCGCCCTCGCGTGGCGCCACTGGCGTTCAGCACATAGACGTAGCCAGTTTCGCCGATCTTGATATTCAGGATGGTCTTGCGCAGGTTCTCGGTAGCCAGCGATTCCGGAACCCCCACGTACAACATGCCGATCGGGCTTCCACTGTGGTCGAGAAGCGGCTCATAAGCCGCCATGTACCAGGCATTGACTACGAACGCGCGGCCCACGTAGGTTTGCCCGTGCAACACCGCGGACACCACCGGGTTCGGCTGCCCGTCCGCACCGCTGGCTGGAATAAAGGTGCCGATCGCGCGCTTCCCGTCGTCGCCGATCACGTTGGTGGCCGCGCGCAACATGTCCCCGGCGGCGTTCATCCGCTGGAAGATCGTACTGGTGGCGCCGGTGTGCTTCTGCACGTCGTCCACCACGGCAACCGGCTCTTTCGGATCGCGGACCAGCCCGAGCCAGGTTCTGCCGATCAGGACTCGCGGCAGCATCACCTCGGACGTGGCCCTGGTTATCTGGTTGCGGGCTTCCCAGTTCACGCCCTCCCCCGATACTGCCAGTTGGGCTCCGCCTGTCTGATCCATCAGAATCCCTGCGGCTTTGAGGTGCTGGCGGACAGTCTTTTCCAATACGGCCCGGCTGCTCTCGCAGAGCGAATAGACGCCGTCGGAAATGTGATCGAGGTCCGCTTCAGCCAGGCGCAGACAACCGGCGGCCGCAGCATCCTGAGTCCTCTGATTCTGATACCATACCGCGGCCCCGAACAGGATCAACGGCACCGCCGTGAGGGTGATCCCCAAGGCGAGGAGTTTGTCCCGAAAGTTGGCTCGTCGCATGAAATACCGCACTCTTGGGACATATCGGCGGGTCTGCGTTGTGGCTGTAGGGAATCGGCGGCAAGTGTGGCTGGGGCGCCGCCGGAACCGCGCTGCGCCCGCCCGGTGGGATGGATATGGCATGGCCCTTTTGCCTGCCAACCTGCCCGGACGTCATTCCACCGGGGCGTAGTAGCCCGAGCGCCAGTGAGCCCGCAGTTTGGGAAGGCCGCACGGAGGCGCCACGAAGACCTGCACGGTGTGATACAGCCCATCGCGCTGCTGGCTGGCAGGCGCGAATCCGAGCACGTAGAGGTTGCGCAGGTCGATGCCGATCTTCATCGCCGCCGCCAAAAACCCCGATGGCGTAAATCAATACGTCGCTTTCGCGCACCACGCTCCGACCTTCGGCCACGGTATAGCGGCTGTGATTGTCGCCGCCATCGGGGAGCGAGTTTCCAAACTGTCAAGGGACTTCTAGATCGAGGGAGGGCATTCGCCCCGCCCATTCATGTCCCGCATTGTTGTCGCGCACCCCTCGCGTCCCGCATCGATTCTACCCGGCATGCTTCGCGTTATCCTGCGTATATGGCCATTTTGCAGCGGCTGCCTGTTGACGAGGCCCGGTTGGACGCTTTTTGCCGGCGATGGAGAATCGCCAGGCTCGAACTGTTTGGGTCCATGCTCGTAGACCCCTCGTGCGCCCGGGATATCGACCTGCTGGTAACCTTCGCTGCGGACGCAAGGTGGGGCTTGTTTGAGCATGAGCACATGGAGAATGAACTTGCCGGACTGCTTGGGCGCAACGTGGACCTGGTCAGCCGGCGTGCCATCGAGGCCAGTGGGAATGCCCTACGCCGAAACTCCATTCTAGCCAACTCGGTTCCCGTCTATGTCTC
>Ga0116221_1000641_pt1 | contig 24010 bp, 19 predicted proteins | sample Sb_taG_5_FD_88965 | JGI IMG/M metagenome (GOLD analysis project Ga0116221, IMG submission 88965) | Peat soil microbial communities from Weissenstadt, Germany - Sb_50d_8_FC metaG | ecosystem: Environmental > Terrestrial > Soil > Wetlands > Peat | place: Germany: Weissenstadt | collected 2010-09-21 | reverse complement strand
TCAGCGGCGAAGGTGATGAGACCACCTTCGAGATGGACATCACGACCAACCGTCCTGACGCGATGAATCACTATGGCGTGGCGCGGGAGTGTTCGGCGATCTACGACCTGCACGTGAAAGCGATCGAGCCGCTGTTGCCTGTTCCGACCAACGGCGGGGACGTCCGGCTTCCATTTTCGATTGAAATTCAGGACGAACAAGGATGCGCGCGGTTTACTGCGCGCGTTATTAGAAACGTAAGCATCAAGGCTTCGCCTGAAAAGATTGCGCGACGCCTTGGCTTGCTGGATCAGCGACCTATCAACAATGCCGTCGACGCTACCAACTACACGCTTTGGGAAATGGGCAAGCCTACGCACGTGTTCGATCTGGATTTGCTCGAAGGCGGCAAGATTGTGGTGCGGCGGGCGCGGGACGGCGAGGTTCTAAAGACTCTCGATGGAATCGAGCGCAAGCTGACGTCCGAAGACCTCGTAGTAGCAGATGGCAAGAAGCCGGTCGGACTCGCGGGCACCATGGGCGGCTTCGACACCATGATCACGGAAAAGACGCGCAACATCCTGATTGAATCGGCGTGGTGGGATCCGGTGACAATTCGCAAGATGTCGCGGCGGCACGGGTTGCATACGGATGCGTCGCATCGCTTTGAGCGTGGCGCGGATTATGAGTCCACGGTTCTTTCCTGCGATCGCGTCGCTGAACTTATTTTGCAGTCGGGTGGCGGCGAACTCTTTGGTGCGCCGGTCGACGTAATTGCGCGACCGCTGGACATGGCTCCCGTGGCGTTGCATCTTTCCGAAGTGCATCGCATTCTCGGCGAGAAGCTGGAGGCGGCGGAGATCCTGCGGATTCTCCGGCATCTGGGCTTCGAGTTGATCCCCGAGCCGGGGGAAGAACCTGAGTTCACAGTGCAGGTTCCGAGTTGGCGGCTGGATGTGGAGCGCGAGATCGACGTGATTGAAGAGATCGCGCGGTTGCACGGCTACGACAAATTTGCCAACACGCTGCCGGCATACGTTGGCGCGGTAGTTGAACAGCCGGATGCCCAGAAGGACAAGACGCTGCGCACTTCCCTGCTGGCCTTGGGTTACAACGAGGCGATTTCGCTGACGTTTATTTCGCATCAGGATGCGGAACAGTTCTCCGCAGTGCCGGTGATTGAATTAGCGAACCCGCTCAGCGAGGAAGCTTCGGTGATGCGCACCTCAATGGTGCCGGGCATGTTGAACATGCTGGCCTACAACTTGAACCGGGGCAGCGGCAATGTTCGTTTGTTCGAGGCTGGGAATGTGTTCGAGGCTGCGGGCGACAAGACCGCGGAATTCAAGCGCATCTGCATGGGCGCGACCGGCAGCGCTGTGAACACGAGCGTGCATCAGGCGGCGAGGGCTCTGTCGTTCTTCGATCTCAAGGGCGATGTGGAAACTTTGTTGGCTGCCTTCCAGCATGGCGGAATCGACTACAAGGCCGATGCCGCGGACTATTACCATCCCGGACGCTCGGCTCGCGCCGTGATGGATGGTGAGGTAGTGGCACAGTTTGGTCAGATCGATCCTGAGATTGCGGCAGGGCGCAAGCTCAAGCAGGATATTTTTGTGGCCGAGCTTTATTTGGATCGGCTGTTGAAGCGCGGGTTGCGGGCGGTGAGGTATGAAGCATTGCCGCGATATCCGGCGGTGGAGCGAGATTTTTCGTTTGTCTTCGACGATTCGATCGAATTCGCAACGATTGAGAAGACGGTCGCGGAATTAGGTCTGGGCGAGTTACGGAGTTTCGTTCCGGTCGAGATTTTCCGGGGTGGCGCCATCCCTGCCAGAAAATATTCCTTGTTGCTTCGAGCTACGTTTCAATCTGTTGAGCGGACGTTGCGCGAGGATGAAGTGGGGCGCTGGTCGGGCGAGATCATCCGAACGCTGGAGGGGCTAGGGGGAGTGCTGAGAACGGCCTAGGAGTGCTAGAGAGATTGCTCTGTGCTGACACGCAAGCGGTAGACTCCGGGTCCGGCATGAGTCTGAGGGTTCCAGATTGCGATCTCGACTTCGTCGCCCACGCTCAGTTTCCATCCCCGGGTGCCGTAAGCTCCAGAGAAGCGCGTCACGACGATTTCCGAGTTTGTCCAAGAAGCGACGTTCAGAGTGACCTCATCCCAATTTGTAGGAATGATCCTTCCCGCCGCCCAACGCGCGGTATTGTCTCTAATCGCCAGGTAGGGAGTGTCCTGATTAGTGAATGCGACATGGCTCCCAAAGCCCCGGCCCATTATGACGATCCTCTGGTCGGGAGCTGGCCCAATAGCCGTTACCGCAGTGATCACCGGAGCGGTCCCCGCGCTGGCCTCGACGACGTTGGTTCCAGGCGTGTCCCTACGCCCGTTGTCTCCGCCCCGGCCAGCCAACATAGAAAATCCAAGAACGGCACCTAAGACAATCAACAGGGCAATGCCGGGGATGATCGTTCTGTGGGATGGGCCAAGTGGGGTTGATGTTTCACTCTTGATCTGCCAGGCGAGGCGGCCTTCGTTGGCGACCTGGCTGGTACCCGGCAGCTCGACCCTGCCGCTTTGCAGCCACTCGTCGATCTCTTCCGAGTAAGCAAAGACAGCACTACGCTCGCCTCCCGGCACGCGGCGCACGGGGAGCCCCTTTTCTTTTTCCCAACGCCTGACGGTCCGAAGATCGCGGCCAAGATAGCCTGCGATCTCCTTCCAGGAGTCGAGACGCCCGCCTTCTGGCTGGGACATGACGAGTAGCGCCCGGCTTTCTCCCCCTCAGCCGACTAATGTCCGCAGTTGCCCGCAATTACCTGTTCGTGCCGCGTTGACTGCGAAGAAAGTATAGGCAAGAATGCCCCCGCTAGCAAGGTCGCTGGCTGCCTAGCGTTGAAGATTACCGGCTTTAACGGAATGGCTGGATTCCTGATCTATCGATTTTGTACGAATAATCGGTCCGCAGCCCAACTTGAACATAAATGAAAATCATGACGGGAGATCGTGACATGAAGAAGGAGATTCGTGACATGAAAGTGAATAGGCTCGTGGAACTCTGTGTGATGGCAACCCTGGTTGCCGTCATGTTAACTGTATGCCCGGTCAAAGGCTATGGCCAAGAACCCTCAATCCCAAGCAGTGCCACAGACCCGGCAAACCAGTTAGTAAATTACTACGACGCCGCTAAAGGCTACAAGATTAGAGGAACAGCAGTGCTGACCGAAAACCGCGATTCCCAGGGTCATGGGATCCTCGCTCTGGGCTTCGGAGCACTCATCAAAAACGCCAAAACGGGCTTTAACAACACCGCCCTTGGCAACCTTGCTCTCGCGAACAACACCATGGGGGTGGCCAACACCGCTAGCGGTGCTGAGGCGCTCTACTCCAATACCGCCGCGGGCAGCTTCAACACCGCCAGCGGATTTCAAGCGCTCTACGCCAACACCACGGGCAAAAGCAACACGGCTAGCGGCGTGTCCGCGCTCCTCAACAACAGCACGGGCATTAACAACACCGCCAGCGGCAACGGGGCGCTCGTCAATAACAACACGGGCAACAACAACGCCGCCTTCGGCTATCTTGCCTGTAATAATGTCGCAACCGGAAGCAATGTCACTTGCATCGGAGCTGCCAGCGGCCCGTCAGGCGACGTTACCGGCCCCGCCACCTACATCGCGAACGTATATGGCGCGGCGACTACCGGCAGCGGCAATCCTTTGGTTTGCGTCGATAGCACGGGATTGCTGGGTACAGTTAACTGCGCCACCAGCGACGCGCAAGAGGTGATTCAGAGGCTACAAAAACAAAACGAAGAATTTCAGCAGCGTTTATCGCGGCTGGAGGCGCTAATTGCGAATGAGAGGAGGTAGAGCTCGTTCTCGATTTAACAAATGGAGAATGTATCAAGGCATGGGCCGCCCGATGTGCGGGCGGCTTTTTCTTTTGCGTCGCGCCGAAGGTGCAGCGCGATAACCACCCTCGACTCCGCTCAGGGCAGGCTCGCGTGGACGCCGTCCTCTATCGTCTTTGGTTAGTCTTTCTTTTCCTCCGAACCTCTGGTGAATCCTGCACGCCTGCTGTGCTAGTCTGACCCAACTATGGCTGATGTGGTTATCCAACCTAAGCAGTTTCTCAGCGACAAAGTTGAACACTTTACTGAGTCCGTCATTCGCGAGATGACGCGGCAGGCCATGCTGCACGGCGCCGTGAACCTGGCGCAGGGCTTTCCTGATTTTCCGGCTCCGGCGGAGATTAAGCGAGCTGCGCAGGAGGCCGTTGCCGCGGATGTGAATCAGTATGCGATTACCTGGGGCGCGAAAAACTTGCGCAATGCAATTGCGCGGCAGATGCAGGAATGGCAAGGCATCGCGGTTGATCCGGAAACGCAAATCACGGTGTGTTGCGGCTCAACTGAAGCCATGATTTCTACGCTGCTGGCGGTGTGCAACAAGGATGATGAAGTGGTGATCTTCGAGCCGTTTTACGAAAATTACGGCCCGGACTCGATCTTATCTGGAGCGAGGCCGGTATTCGTGAAACTGCGTCCGCCTGCTACGGTGGATGGTGAATGGACCTTCGATGAGCGCGAGCTGCGCGCGGCATTTCATCATCAGACCAAAGCGATCATTCTTAACACACCCAATAACCCTACTGGCAAAGTATTTACCCGGGCCGAACTCGAGTTGATTCGCGATCTGTGTGTGGAGTTCAATGTGCTTGCCCTCACTGATGAGATTTACGAGCACATTCTTTATGACGGCACGCAGCACATTTCGATGGCGAGCCTTCAGGGGATGAGCGAGCGGACGGTCACGATCAATGGTCTGTCTAAGAGTTACAGCGTGACTGGATGGCGCGTTGGATGGGCGGTCGGGCCGCCTGCGATCACGAATGCGATCCGCAAGGTTCATGATTTTCTTACCGTGGGCGCTCCGGCTCCTTTGCAGGAAGCGGGTGCGGCGGCTCTGGGGCTGCCGCGCGCTTACTACGAAAATCTCGCCACTGGATACAAGGCGCGGCGTGATCGGTTGATCCCGGCTTTGACCGAGGCAGGGTTTCAGTGCTTTCGTCCGCGTGGTGCATATTACGTGATGACCGACATCAGCGCGTTTGGATTCGCAGATGATGTGTCCTTCACGAAATATCTGGTGAAAGAGATTGGCGTCGCGGCGGTTCCGGGATCGAGTTTTTACAACGACCCGAGGGATGGTGCAAAACAAGTGCGGTTTGCGTTCTGTAAGAAAGATGCGACGCTGGATGAGGCTGGGAGACGGTTGAGGAAGTTGCTGGAGCGATAGTCTTTTTCAGATTAGCCCAGCTTTGCTCGGCCGGAAGGTCAGAGACTCGTCCCCACACGACCACATGAGCAACGCTGGCTTCATCTGTCGCATCCATCCACAGGTTTCTGCGGTATACTGCGCTCAAGAACGAAATCCTTCGGAGACGAAGTGCAATCATGGTGGTGAGAATGGCAGAAGAGGTATCGGCGCAGGTTCCTTCCGACGATTTTCAGGCGCTGGAGCAGAAAGTCTATCGCACGATAGAGATGTACAAGGCGGCGCGGGAAGCGCGATCGGCGGCGGAGCGCGATGCCCAGCGGCTTCGCGAGCAACTGGAAGAGCGGGAAGAGGAAGTCGAAGGCCTCCGCCGCGAAATGGTGCAGTTGCGCCGGGAACGCGAGGAGATTCGCGGCCGGGTGGAGAAGATGTTGCAGCAGATCGACACGCTCGCGGACGCGCAGGCGAGCTGAAGCTGTCTTAAGATTTCGTCCGCATTGAAGAGGAGCGGTATAAGCCATGGCGAGCGCCACCAAGCAGCCGACAGCCAAGGGTGCCGGCGACAACAGCGTGCGAGTGGAAATTTTCGATCAGGCCTACAATCTTCGCGGGTCGGATGCGGAGTACATCGTCAAGCTGGCCGAGTACGTGGATGCCAAGATGCGGGCCGTCGCGGAGCAAACTCATACCGTGGACACGGCACGATTGGCGGTGCTGGCTGCGCTCAATATTGCCGATGAATATCACCTGCTAAAGCGGAACCAGAATGGTGGCACGGTGGATTATCTGAAGCGCGCGCACCATTTGGCGGATGCGCTGGATGAAGTGCTGGAGAGCAAGCGCCAGGCGGGCTAACGTTAAATTCCACTGATTTCTAGCTGTGTGCGCAACCTCAGGCGGCCGGCCGATTTCCACGATCTCTACTCGCTCGCGACCTCCATCCCCTTACGAAAGTTGCTGGCAAATCGAGTGCCAACTATTTATGCTCTGCCCCTTGCGAATCGGGCGGGATTTCCCTAGGATGCGGAATGAAAGCCGACCTGCGAAGTTGGTGATGGTGGTAACCGATTTTTGAACCAACACCGAATGAACGGGGGCCTGACTCGTACAATTAGATCCGGTGTGCAACGCTCCGCCATGCGGAGATGCCTAAAGGGTCGCGGCGGGTTCCCACTGTCTAACGACGGGTTCATTCTCGGCCTACCACACGGCTCGGTGGGTCGGCTTGATTCTACTGCGTGTCTTTCCCTGCTACACTGAGCGGGTACTAATTCCAGGCGCTCTGCATCTAACTAACCGTGTTCCCTCGACTCTTTCATGTTGGCAACTTCAGTTTGCCAACCTACGGACTGCTGGTCTCGTTGGGCGTGCTGATCGGATTGTGGATCAGCGTGCGCAATTCGGAGAAACAAGGGATCAATGCGGATGATGCGTGGAATTTGGGCATTCTCGTTGTGCTCTGCGGAATTCTCGGAGCCAAGATTCTCTATATCGTGAACGACTGGACATACTACAGCGCCCACGTCGGAGCGATTTTCAGTTTCGGCACTTTGCAGGCGGGTGGAGTTTTTTCTGGCGGGCTGATTGGCGGGTTTTCCGCGGCGGCTTGGTATATTCACCGACATCGCATGCCCGCGCTGGCCACTTCGGATGCCTTCGCTCCCGGGCTGGCATTTGGACACGCGCTTGGACGGGTCGGCTGTTTTGCAGCGGGCTGCTGCTATGGCAAACCGACGACCCACTTCTGGGGCGTAACCTTTACCAGTCCGATTGCTCAGGCCTGGGTGGGCACGCCGCTGGGCACTCCGCTCGAGCCCACGCAGCTTTTTGAGTCAGCGGTTGAGTTGGCTAATTTTTTCTTCTTGATGTGGCTTCTGAAGCGGAAGAAGTTCGATGGGCAAGTGGTCGCAGCCTATTTCTTCCTTTACGGCGTGGCGCGGTATTTTCTTGAGTTCCTGCGCGATGATCCGGGGCGGGGATCGGTGTTCGGCGGAATCATGACCGGGACACAATTGATCGCGATTGGACTAGTTGTGATCGGCGGACTGATCTGGTGGCTGCGGCCGGGGTTGAAGGCGGTTCCGGCGCAGGCCGCGCGGTAGCAATCGCTTTTTCACCACAGGGTCACGGAGTCACAGAGAGTTCAAGTTCTTTTCCTGTTGCATTCGCGGCAGCCGCGGTATGCTTGACCCGCGACCTTTTCTACTCGTGGAGACATTTCCCAAACATTTCAGTGTGAAAGCGGAGGACGCCGGCAAACGGCTCGACCAGTTTCTGGTCGGTCAGATTGCTGACACCAGCCGCGCTCGCGTCCAACAACTGATCGATGAGCAGAAGGTGCTGGTGAATGGCGCTGCAGCGAAAGCCTCCCTCCGATTACGCGGAGGAGAACGGATCGCGATTCTCGGTGAGGTAAAGTTGTCGCCTCTGCGGGCGATGGCTGAAGAGATTCCGCTCGATATCGTTTACGAAGACGATGACGTGGCGGTTGTGAACAAAGCAGCGGGAATGATGGTGCATGCCGGCGCAGGGGCGACGGAAGACGAACGCAATCGCGGAACCCTGGTAAACGCGCTGCTACACCGGTTTGGGCATCTCTCGGGTGTGGGGGGAGAGTTGCGGCCGGGGATCGTTCACCGGTTGGATAAAGCTACCAGTGGGCTAATCGTGGTGGCGAAGAACGACGAGGCCCATCGCAAACTGGCGGCGCAGTTCGCGCGGCGGGTGGTCAAGAAAACTTACATCGCGCTGGTGCATGGCTTCGTGAAGCAGGATCGGGGGACGATCAGCAGCAGCATCAGCCGAGATCGCGTGCGGCGGACACGGATGACCACAAATCGCTCGGGCGGGCGAGAAGCAATCACGCACTACGCGGTACAAAAGCGAATCGATTCGAAGTTCGGCAAGTTTACGCTTTTGGAAGTGCGGATCGATACTGGGCGGACCCACCAGATCCGGGTGCACCTGGCATCGCTCCGGCATCCTGTGGTGGGCGATGCGCTCTACGGGGCGCCACGCGAGATGAGTGCGAAAAACGAAGCTGGCATTTCACTGCCGAGAAATTTTCTGCATGCGGCTGCGCTGCGCTTCCAGCATCCTCGAAGCGGGGATGCCCTCTCTTTTGCTCGACCGCTGCCGGAGGAGTTGAAAGAGTTTCTGCACAAAATCGAGGCGGGTAATACCTAAATCGTTTTTGGCGTGGTCCGGCGCGTTTCCGTTTACAATCAGCAGGCGACGGTAGTGCGCAGGAGTGTAGCTTGAAAAGTCCGAACGCTGTCCTTGTGAAACTGTTCGAATGCTTTCTGTTATTGGCTACGTGCGTGGCGCAGACGATCCAGGTGGACATAACGCCTGCGCACTCAACCAACCGTTTCGTTCCCAATCAGACATTGGGCGCCGGGGTTGATCGCATCCCGGCAACGGCGATCGATCAGGATCTGACCCAGCCGACTCTGGACAAGGTGTTTGCTTCGGGATGGCAGCCTGTGACCTATCGCCAAAATACGGAGCTGGCGATTGAGGCTTGGCACTGGAATCCGCAGGGGACGTGGAGCGATCCCAGCAGCGGCAAGGGCTACTTCACGGGCTCGTCAACACCGACTGACGCGATTCGTTATTCCTACGGATATTCGCTGCCGCATCGCGGGACGACGCGCAACGATGGAACCGACAACGCCGGTTTTTCGCGACTTACGGACGGCGACCCGAACACTTATTGGAAGAGCAACCCATACCTCACTCAGAAGTTCACAGGAGAAAGCGATGCGCTGCATCCCCAGTGGGTGATTCTTGATCTCACGCAGAATCAGATGGTGGACAGCATACGGATCGCGTGGGCGAACCCGTATGCGATTCGCTATGCGGTGCAGTATTGGACCGGGGATGATCCCATCAAAGCTCAGACCAAAGGCGTGTGGGAGACATTTGCGCATGGCGCCGTCACTGCCGGAACCGGCGGGACGGAAACGATTCGTTTATCGGACAATCCGGGGCCGATTCGATTTGTGCGGATCTTGATGACGGAGTCGTCGAACACGTGCGATTCCCACCAGTCGTCGGATCCGAAACTAACTGATCCCAGGAACTGTGTCGGCTACGCAATCAGCGAGCTTTACCTGGGAACGACCACGGCGGATGGAGACTTCCACGATATTCTGCGGCATACGCCCGACCAGGAACAGACCGCGACCTACGCCTCTTCGGTCGATCCGTGGCATGAGCCTTCCGATCTGCTGACCACCAAGCAGGCACAGGTGGGATTCGATTTGTTCTACACCAGCGGAGTCACCCGGGGGTTGCCGGCGATGATTCCGGTGGCGCTGCTTTATGACACTCCGGAGAACGCCGCGTCTGAGATTGCTTACCTCAAGAATCGCCGTTACCCGATTTCCTACGTTGAGATGGGTGAGGAATCCGACGGGCAATTCATGGTGCCGGAGGACTACGCCGCGCTCTATCTCCAGTGGGCTACGGCTCTCCACCGCGTCGATCCATCGTTGAAATTGGGTGGGCCATCCTTCCAGGGAGTGAATAAAGACATCGAAGTGTGGCCTGACGCCAATGGCAAAGTCTCATGGTTGGGACGCTTTCTCGATTACCTGAAACAACGTCGGCGAATGAATGATCTCGCGTTTTTTTCATTCGAGCACTATCCCTATGACGGTTGCAAGACTCCGTGGGGCACCCTTTACGACGAGCCTGAACTGGTGAGCCACATCATGGGGGTCTGGCGCGAAGATGGGGTGCCGGAGAGCCTTCCAATGTTCATTACCGAGTCCAATCTTTCTTCCGCCGCGAGTGAGACTTACATGGACATGTTCGCCGGGATTTGGCTGGCGGACTACATTGGATCATTCTTGAACTCGGGTGGGAATGGAGTTTACTTTTTCCATTATTTGCCGTTGCAGATGGAACACGGCTGCAATGATTCTCCGGGGACGTTTGGCATGTTTACGGTCGATGCGAACTACCAGATTCAGCAGCCGCTGTCGCAATTCTTTGTTTCGCAATTGATCAATCTGGAGTGGGTGCAGCCGGGCACGGGCGAGCATCTGGTGTTTCCAGCGAAGAGTGACATTGATGATGGCGCGGGCCATGCGATGGTGACGGCTTACGCGGTGAAGCGTCCAGACGGGCAGTGGTCGCTCATGGCGGTAAACCGGGATCAGCAGAATGCGCATCAGGTGCGCATCTCGTTTCAGGATCAGACGACCCAAGGCGCGAACTTTTTCTCCGGCCCGGTTGAGATCTCTACTTTCGGGAAGAACCAATATCAGTGGCATCCGGCGGAGACCCGTTTTATGGCGCATTCGGAACACGCAGCGGAACAGCCTGTAGTGGCGATCACAAAAGGAAATGCGGATCCGGATGGACCCATCATGCACTCGAAGCAAACTGGCGGGAGAGAAGCCTGGTACGACTTGCCGGCGGCGTCCGTAGTGGTCATCCGAGGCAAGATTGGGGGGAAATAGAATCGCTGCTACGCGGCGCGCTCCTCGGAGGCTGGTAGTGGCTCAGTTCGATAAGGAAGCGAGCCAAACGCGCGATTATTTCGTCGCAAAGGACGCGACGCATCGCGCCGCTCGCCCTGAGCCACTACCCGGAGGCTAGGAGGTTTGATTTGCGGCTATAATTAACGATGATGAAGTTCCGCGCCGCCATTTTATTTTTTGGCAGTTGCTGTGTTCTTGCGCCAGCTCTTCAGGCGCAGGACGCAGGACAGACCGATCTGCCGTCAGCGCCTTCCGCAGCGCAACAAGAGAACCGTCCGCAGAAGACTGCGCCCCGAGCCGAGTCACCGACGCCTCCCAGTTCTCAGCAGCCAACTCCGCCGCAAGTTCCAGCCGACACCGCCAAGCCCGCCGACACTGCGCCGGCTGAACCACCTGCGAGCGATTCCGCACAGAATCAGCAGTCGCCAAAGGCGAGCACTGCTCCGGCGTCCAGTTCGCCGCTCGGTCCGGGACCATCGGACGATGACTCGCTCACCACCATTCGCAGCACGGTGAACGAAGTGAATGTGGTTTTCACGGTTACCGATCGGCATGGGCGTTACGTCAAAGATTTGAAGAAAGAAAATTTCAAAGTCGTGGATGACAATAAACCGGCGTCGGAAATCCGCAGCTTTCGCGCCGAGGCAAATCTGCCGCTGGAAGTGGGCCTGCTGGTCGACGCCAGCAATTCGGTTCGCGACCGTTTCAAGTTTGAGCAGCAAGCAGCGGTCGAATTTCTGAATCAAACCGTCCGTCCGAAGTACGACCAAGCTTTTGTCGTAGGTTTCGATGTGACTCCGGAAGTCACGCAGGACTTTACCGACAACACCGAAAAGCTCTCGATCGGTGTGCGTTCCCTGCGTCCGGGCGGGGGCACCGCGATGTACGATGCACTGTACTTCGCTTGTCGCGACAAACTGATGAAGGCCCAGCACAACGGGCCGGTTCGCCGGGCCATCATTCTGCTGAGCGACGGCGACGATAATCAAAGCCATGTAACGCGGGAAGAAGCCATCGATATGGCGCAGCGAGCGGACGTGATCGTTTACACCATCAGCACCAACCTCAGCGGCACGAGCCATCACGGAGACAAAGTGCTGGAGCGCATCGCTGATGCCACGGGTGGACGCGCGTACGTTCCCTTCCAGCTCAACGAAGTGGCTAATGCGTTCGCGGCGATTCAGGAAGAATTGCGCAGCCAGTATGCACTTTCCTACAAACCCGCAGACTTCATCGCGGATGGCCGCTACCGCAGCATCGAAATCTCGGCCCTTGGTCAAAAGGGCTTGCGCGTGCGCACTCGCCACGGTTATTACGCTCCCAATCAATAGGTCTTCGCATGGCGGGATATTCCGGCACTCCTTTACCCAAGAAACTCGGCATCAAAGAACGGTTTCGTGTCGCCCTGTTCGATTTGCCGGCGGACGTCAAGGCAGAGTTGAAGAACACGCTGACGAGTTGTCAGGTCGCAAAGGGTGGGCCAGTTGACTTCGCCATGATCTTTGCAAAAAGCGCGCGCGATCTGCGCAAGCAGTTCTCGCTACTGTCGAAACGACTGGCGCCCGCTGGGCTGCTGTGGGTGAGTTGGCCGAAGAAAGCTTCCGGCGTGGTTACTGATCTCAACGAAAATCTGGTGCGGAGCATTGGACTGGAAGCTGGCTTGGTCGATGTGAAAGTGTGCGCTGTGAATGAGGTCTGGTCGGGACTGAAGTTCGTGATCAGGGTGAAGGACCGGGTAAAGCCTCAGTGACGCGAGTCGCCCGTCACCACACAAACCCTAGTCGCGTTTGGGAACGGCGTAATATCCGGCGCGGGATTGGATTTTGTAGTCTTTATTGTTAGCGTGGATTTCGATCTTGCGGAAGGTGCCGTCGAGCACCGCATTCGTCGAGCTATAGCCGATGTTGTACTGGCTGCGCAGCTCGGTGGCGATCTGGTCGAAACCTTCTTTCAGCTTGTCGTATTTATTTCCGACCTCAATGACCCGGCCTCCGGTTTCCTGCGTCAACTTCTTCATTTCTCCCTCACCGGAATAGCCACCGAAACCGCCGTAGAAACCGCGGTCCGCGCAGAGCAGCACGTACACGATGCTGTCCGACTTCTGGGCGGCTTCGATGGCGTCTTTGATCTTGAGCTGGCTGCCTTCATCCTGGCCGTCAGTGAGCAGGATCATGGCCTTGCGTCCGACCTGCTGGGCCAATTCGTCGTGAGAGGCCAGATAGACTGCGTCATAAAGTAGTGTGCCACGGGGAGCGCCGACGGTCGGAACCGTGCCTCCGCCCAGGCCGGGTATGCCTGTGCCGCCTCCGCCTGCGGTGTTGATGCGAGCGCTGTTCAGGGCCGATTTCAGCGAGTGCACGGAGCTGGTGAAATCCTGGAGCAATTCAACGTTCACATCGAAGTCGATGACGAAGGCCAAGTCTTTGTCGCGCAGAATTTGACTGAGGAAGTCGCCACCCACCTGCTTTTCCATGTCGAGCACACGGGCCTGGCTGCCGCTGGAGTCAATCAAAATACCGAGCGTGAGCGGGAGGTTCGATTCGGCGGCAAAATACTTGATGGTCTGTGGCTTGCCGTCTTCAAGAATTTGGAAATCGCTCTTGGTGAGGCTGGGGATCAACGCGCCCTTCTTGTCTTTGACATTGAAGAAGAGCTGCACAACATTCACATTGACCTTCAGGGTTGTAGCCGACTGATCCTGATCTTGATCCTGATGGCTCGGGTCGGGCCGATTGTCGGGCGAAGCGGCCGATTGCTGGGCACGGGCGGCTGACAATCCAGCAATCAGCAGCAGAAGTAGCACAGCGCGCAAGATCGGAAGTGTTCGGGCTTTAGACATGAAGGTATTCTCTCGCTATTTTTGTTAGTCTATTCCTTCAGCGTTAGATGCACCAAATCGGCAGTTTTGGCATCCGAAGTAAAAGCAATTTGCCGCGAGGCGGAGGATTCACCTAGTGCTTCGAGGGATGGGCAGGAAGCGGGCGGCTGCGGGTGCCGTAATTCTATTGTTTTTCGTTGCTTCAGGGGTTAGTGCGGCCCAGCAGTCGCAGCCTGATCAGAAGCAGGACATTCCCGACGCTCCCTCGGCCAGCCGGCCCCCGCAGCCGTTTCCGACCCCTCCGCCAGTCGAGCCGCAGGGCTTGCCCCCAAGCGAAACGCCGCCGGACGAACCGGCTCCTCCGGGAAATGACGTTCCGCCTTCAACCGCGAAACCAGCCCCAGTTCCTACGGACGACAAAATGAATCCGCCTCCGCATCCCCTGGATGTTAAGACCGTGCCGGAAGGCGGCGCGACGCCCGACGCGGGCAGCGGTTCGCAAGACGAGCTATTCAAGATCACGCGCAACGTCAATCAGGTCATTGTGCCGGTCCGCGTAACCGACGATTCCGGACGCCTGGTTAACGGATTGTTGCCCAAGGATTTCTCCGTGTATGAGGATGGTAAGAAGCGGACGATGAACTTCTTTACCAGCGATCCGTTGGCGATTTCGGCAGCGGTGGTTCTTGACCTGGGTATGCCCGATGTGAACGTGCAGAAGGTGAACCAGACCTTTCCGGCATTAGAGGGGGCATTCAGCCAGTTCGACGAAGTCGCAATTTACACCTACAGCACTACCGTCGGGCGAATGGCCGATTTCGGAGCGGTTGGCAAGAGATTGGACGCGGCGTTGAACCAACTGAAAGGCGACCGCGGCGAGAATAACGGCGTGCCTGTCATGGGGGGACCTTTGGGGCCGCAAGGTCCCATGATCAATAACATCCCAGTGGACCGCAGCATTCCCGCGCCGATTTCGCCAGCGAAGCAGGCTCGCGTGCTTAACGACGCCATTTTGGCCGCGGCCCTCGATCTGGGCCAGCGGTCGAAGGGCCGCCGCAAGATCATTTTCATCATCAGCGATGGCCGCGAATCCCGCAGCAATGCCAGCTATGGCGACGTGTTGAAGGTGTTGCTTTCAAATGGGATTCTGGTGTACGGCATTGGAGTGGGAGGCTCGGCGATTCCGGGTTACAAGCAGGTGGAAAAGTTGCACATACCATGGCAGGGATACAGCGACCTTCTGCCGAAGTACGCGAGTGCAACCGGAGGCGAGATTCTGAGCGAGTATTCCAAGACCGCGATTGAGGGAGCGTATCAGCGGGCCATCGGCGACGCCCGCAATCAATACACGCTGGGCTACGTCACTCCTGCCACGCCCAGCAGCACCTATCGCGAGGTCGAGGTCAGGGTTGGCCGTCCGGGCTGTAAGAGTTCGGACCTACGTCCCTGCGTGCTCGTCTATGCCAAAGCAGGGTATTATCCATTGCCGGTGAGCCGCTGAGGCTTTGTTGGGATGTTTTCCCGCCCGAGCCAAAGGTGTTCTGCCTAGTAACCAGGGTAACCTGCCGGGAAAGTACGGCAGTGTGGTATAAAACCAGCAGTACCAAGCCAAAATTACAGGTGGGGGCGCTCGGGGTTTTGAGCGTCTGCCGCGTGTCTTGAGGGAAGTCTTTGAGTTTCATCAACTTTGCAGCCCGCGAGATTAATTGCAAGATCGTGTACTATGGCGCCGGGCTGGGCGGCAAAACGACCAATCTCCAGTTTATCTTCCAGAAAACCGCCGAACAGCAGAAGGGGAAGATGATCTCGCTGGCCACGGAGACGGATCGAACGCTTTTCTTCGACTTCCTGCCTCTGGACCTTGGCTCGGTGCGCGGCTTCAAGACCCGAATCCACCTTTATACCGTTCCCGGGCAGGTGTTCTACGACGCCAGCCGCAAGTTGATTCTGCGCGGAGTCGACGGCATTGTCTTTGTCGCCGATTCCCAGCAAGAGCGCATGGATGCCAACATCGAGGCGCTCGATAACCTAATGGACAACCTCAAAGAACATGGCTACGACTTCAAGAAGATTCCCTACGTTCTGCAGCTGAATAAGCGGGATCTGCCGAACATCTTGCCCGTGGATGCTCTGACCAAAGAATTACGCCGCAAGGATGAGCCAGTGATGGAGGCCATCGCCTTCCAGGGACCCGGGGTTTTTGAGACTCTGAAAGAGATCGCGCGGCAGGTGCTGCTCGAGTTGAAACAGGGCGGGTAGGAATAGAGCAGGCATTGGGCTTCAGCCTTTCAGGCACTAACCACTCGGCAACTCCTGAGTTTTTTCGGGCATCGATCTGGATAATCTCTGGTTTTCGCGCGCGATCTACATGACACGATGCGGCCTAGGTCCTCTTCGGTCTGGTTTTATCTAACAATCAATAGCGAGGATGTATGAAGCATCGACTGCCCTTGTTGTGCCTTCTTCTGGGATTAACTTGCGGATGCAGCCTGTGGGCTGACGAAGGACACCATCACTCCGACTCAAATGAGAAACTGGGGACGGTTGTTTTTCCGATTTCGTGTTCTCCGCAAGAGCAAAAGTCCGTGGAGCGCGGGCTCGCTCTGCTGCATTCGTTCTTGTTTGACGGGGCGCAAAAGCAATTCGAGGAGGCGGTTCAGACGGACCCCAGCTGCGCGATGGCCTATTGGGCTGACGCGATTGGCCTGTACCGCCTGCTGGCGTACCGCCCACCTGATTCCGACATGAAGCAGGGCTGGGCGCTGGTGCAGAAGGCGCAAGCCTTGCACGCTAAGACGCAGCGCGAGTGCGATTACATTGACGCCCTCGCCGTCTTCTACCGCAACGACAGCCGGGACTACGAGACGCGGACCCGCGAATACTCCGAGGCGATGGAAAAAGTTTACCGGCAATATCCCGCGGATGACGAAGCCGCGGTTTTTTATGCCCTGTCGCTGCTCACCTGGGGTCCGGACAAAGATCATCCGCTAATCAACCCGCAAAAGGCGATTGAGATCCTTAATCGCGTGTTTGAGAGAAACCCAAACCACCCCGGCGTGGCGCACTATTTAATCCATGCCGCGGATGCTCCGCAACTCGCCCCGTTAGGTCTGGCTGCCGCGCGTCGTTACGCGCAGATCGCCCCTGCAGCGCCCCATGCACTGCACATGCCTTCGCATATCTTTGCCCGGCTCGGGCTCTGGCAGGACGATATCCAGTCGAACCTTGCCTCGCTCGAGGCTGCCCGCCATCCTGTGGCCATGCACGTGGGCGCTGAGAACCAAGTGCATGCCATGGAGTTTCTGGAGTACGCGTATCTGCAAATCGGCGCCGACCAGAAGGCCGAGCAGATGGTTCATGAGCAAGCAGCCATCAGCTATGACCAGGTAGACAAGAATCTGGTGGACTATCTCGACCGCACTCGAGCTAGCTCCCCGGCGATGTACTTCTTGGAGGTGCGAAGCTGGAAAGATGCGGCCGATCTAAAACCCGATCCCCAGGCGCAACCCTTCAATCAGGCGATCACGTACTGGGCCCACGCCGTGGCCGCGGGGCACTTGCGCAATGCTGCGACGGCGCGCGAGGCCGTCCAACAATTTGACGCGATGCTGGAGGCGACAAAACGCGGCCCGAAGGCGTTTTTCGCGGAACACATGCAGACCAAACACGATGAAGCCGCAGCTTGGCTCGCCTTTACGGAACATAGAAACGACGACGCGCTGAAGTTGCTGCGAGACGTTGCTGAAAAACAGGACGTCGAGGGCAAAGGCGAAGTCGAACTGCCCGCGCGCGAAATGCTCGCAGACATGCTGCTGGAAATGGGCCGGCCCGAAGACGCCTTGACGGAATATGAGAAATCGATGAAAACCGATCCCAACCGGTTTAACGGCTTGGCGGGTGCTGGTCGCGCGGCCGAGTTGGCGCGCCAGCCTGAGAAGGCTCGATCCTACTACGCGCAATTGCTGAAGAATTGTGACAACGGGGCGCACTCGGATCGAGCGGAATTGGCCAGAGCACGATCTTTCACTCAATAATGCTATTCAGAAAAAAGCGCCGCTGGTTAGCGGCGCTCTTTTTTGTCCGGACGTGCTGCAAAACTACTTTGTATCTGCGGTGGGTGTAGCTCCGAATTCGCGGCGTCCAATGGTGCGCGCCGTGCGTGCAGCCATAGGAGGCATTCCCGCGGCTGCGCCGTAGCGCTCCATGAGCATGGGCACCATCGCGCCCTCCGCTTCTTTCACAAACATCAGCGAGCCTTCCGCCATATCCACGCGGATGAAGTCTCCCAGCCTGACCTGGCTCGTAGCCACCAGATTGGCCAGCGGGAACACGAGGTGTCGTTCGATAGCGCGCTTCAGGTGCCGCGCACCGTATTTTGGATCCGTGCCCTCGCTTAGCAGAAAGTCTTTCACTTTGTCCGTGCAGTTAAACACGAACTGGTTTGCCGCCGATGCCATCAGAATGCGCTGCTGCACCATGCCAAGCTCGATGTCGAGAATCTGCTCAAGATGTTCCGACCGAAGCGTCTTGAACACGACCACCTTGTCGATGCGGTTCATGAACTCCGGCGTGAACTTGCGCCGGGCAGCTTCAATCGCTGTGCGATCGATTTTGTCATCCAGGCTCGAATCCACCAGCTTGGGCTTGTGGTTGAAACCCATGCCGCCGTCAACCAGGTTGCCCATTTCACTGGTTCCCAGGTTCGAAGTCAAAATGATGATGCATTGCGAGAGATCGACGCGGCGGTTGTCGCCCAGGGTCAAGGTTGCCTTGTCCAGAATGCCGAGCAACAGTTGCCAGAGCGCATCCGAGGCCTTTTCGATTTCGTCGAACAGCAGGATCGACAGCTTGAGCTTGTCGGTATGCCACTGATTGAGCGCTTCCTGAGTAAGCAGCGGATGAGTCTCGCGGTGACCCAGATAACCCGGAGGCGAGCCAATCAGCTTGGCGATCTCGTGGGAATGCTGGAATTCGGCGCAATCAATCTTGATGCAAGCGCGCGCGTCCCCAAACAAAGTCTCGGACATAGCCTCGACCACCCGGGTTTTTCCCGAGCCCGTCGGCCCCAGAAACAGCAAATTCCCGACCGGGCGTCCCGGAGGATTCAATCCCGCCAGGAACATCTGGTAGATTTCAACCACCTTTTCGAGCGCAGCGTCCTGGCCGACGATCTTACGGCGCAAGGTGCTGTCAAAATCGCGGGCATCGTTACTGCGCCGGGTTGGATCGAGTACGGTGCTAAGGACGTTTTTCATAGGGTCAGGGTGTTTCCCTTTCCTGGGCCTTTCGTTTGGATGCTGTTGCGTTAACTTTCCGTTTCAGGAGGCGACAAATTCTGTCACTCCCCGCGCCGTTTGTCGATACCCCTCACTTACCGCAGCCCTCCCTAGTGCAAATGACTCGCCATCCCACCGGAACCGCCAACGGCTTATTACTTCATAACTTACATGCTAGCGGCCAGCTGAAAGAGGCAGTTCTCTGGCCGGGGGAAATCATGGAAAGGGAAATAGTTTGCGCACGCGGGAAGTTTCTTGGGTGTTGGCTCGGACGAGCGGGCTTACCTCCGCGGTCGTGACCAGACGTAACTAGCATGCGATTTGGCAGGCCGCTAGCATCCAAAGAAAGCGCTCAACGCGCTTTTACGGAGAAAAACTTGCGCCGCTCCAGCTCAGTTCTGATCATAGCTTTGTCCTGTCTCGCCCTTGGATTCGTGTCCTGGCGGTTGGCCTTCGAGCTACCCGCGGCAGCAGCCCAGTCCGGGCAAAAACCCGAACTCCTACCGGCATCGAACCCAGTGCCGCGTGTTTCCAAACCAGGAGAGTCCCCTGCTCTGGCGAGCAGTATTGCCCCGCCGGGAAGCGCAATGTACGCGGCGAAGCGCGGCGATACCGTCACTTCAGTAGCTCATCGTTTTCTGTCGCAGACCTCCTACCTGACTTCCAGCGAATTAGCCGAGGCTATGCGCCAAGCCAACGGCACCCTGCCAGCTACATATCTGAAGTCCGGCCAGGAACTGGTTGTTCCGGGGATTCTGCCGGCGCCGATCGTTGAAAAGACGATTCCTGTGCCCCGCGATTTTGAAGTGCGGGCAGTCTACTTGACGGGAGTGATGGCGGGCAGCGATCGCGGACTGCGCATCATTCGCCGCTGGCGTGAATTGGGCGGAAACGCCGTCGTGTTCGATGTCAAGGATAGCGATGGCAGCATCAACATAGCTTTCGAAAATCCACTAGCCGGCGGTCGTCATGTTGCGATCCATGACCTGCCCAAGTTCACCCATTTTCTGCATTCGCAGGGCATGCACGCCATCGCTCGAGTGGCCATCTTCCGCGACGAACGGTTGGTAGTTGCTCACCCCGAACTGGCAGTGCAATCGCGCAAGACCGGGCAGCCCTGGCGCGAGCACGGAAAACTCGTTTGGACCGATCCCTCGCAGCCTAGAGTGCAGGAGTACGACATCGCGCTGGCCAAGAAGGCAGCCGAGTCCGGCGTGGATGAGATTCAGTTTGACTACGTGCGCTTCCCGGCCGAGGGCGATCAAGCAGATGCTCGCTTCGTATTTCAAACGCAGCATCCTGCCTGGCATCGTTCCGAAGTAATCGCCGACTTCCTCAAACATGCCTATGCGGAATTGCATCCCACCGGCGTGCTGCTTTCGCTGGACGTATTCGGCATCATGGCTTGGCAACGGCCTGTCGACCTCGCGCACACCGGGCAGGACATCGTGCAGATGGCCAAGTATTGCGATGTGCTTTCACCGATGATTTACCCCTCGCACTTCTTCGGCATGGATGGGATCGCACGCCCCGGTGACGCGCCCGAGCATTTCATTGGCGAATCCATGAAGCGCTTCGAACTCATCACCAAAGGCAGCGACGTGGTAATACGTCCCTGGTTGCAGGCCTTCCGCTGGCGCACCAAGACCTACTCTCCAAAGTACATCGAAGTCCAGGTGCAGACGGCGAAAGAGACGGGCGGAATCGGCTTTCTATTCTGGAACGCCGCCAACGACTACAGCAAGCCCTACGCAGCCATGCCCGAGATGCGGGCGGCGAAGGGGCAGTATTTTCGAGGGGACGAGCTGCCCAAACTTGTTCAGGCTGAGCTGGTGCCTTCTGCAGACAAATCAGGATTAGATAAATAGTCTCTATTGCGGAATGCCGACGGACTCCTGCTGTCGCCAGATCGAAAACGCTGGCGCTCCCATCGCCAGCAGACCCAGATCTAGGCCGGCCGGTTCGCGCGCGGGTGAACGGAGAGCCTCCGGCGTTGGTGGCTCGAGGTCGCTCACATCCTTCGGCCCCTTCGTTTTCCCTGTGACGATCGCTTTGTTAGGGACTGTCTCGTACGCATAGCCGGTGAGAACGGCACTGACCCTTCGATTGAGGGTGTCGCAGCTTACGTTCAGTCGGGCCCAGCCGTAGTGGGTTTTTCCCTTAATGGTGAACTGCAGGCCGAGATACCGATTCTTCACGTCATTCCAGGAGCCGTGGCATCCACGGGTGGCGTTCGCGTAGAGCATGTAAATATACTTCCCGAAGACGAATTGCGCCTTGGGCCCAACTCGATTCCCAGCCTTGAGGGCAAAACCGTAAGGACGCCGGAAAAGGGAAGAACCAAACCCATCCACCCCATTCGACTGCCGGGCGGGGAGGGCATTCAAGAATCCCTGCCCCGTACTCTCGAAGGTGTCGGCGAGGTTCTGCAAACTGAAATCGGTTTTGCCGTCGTGGTTGAGATCAATGGGGATCGTTTGATTGACCCCGATGACCCTCTGGGCCGGCGTGTAGACGATCTTCGCTTCAGCGGCCTGAGACAGTGCGAGCATTCCCACCCCGGCTGCACTTGCCGCCAACGCATACATGTTGAGCCGCTGTTGCATCAACCCGGAGAGGTTGGCAGGCGTGCCTGAGGATCTAGGAGCGTGCTTCACAAAGTCCTCCTTGGCGTGCATTATCTGCTGCCCATGCCGACGATCAACGAGGATTCTACTGAGCCGCCACTTCCTTCCGCCGCCAAATCGAGAGCGCCGGCGCCCCCATCGCTAACATCCCCAGACTCGCCGGTTGCGGCGCGGATGCGCGAATTGCAACTGGCGTCGGTTGTTCGACCCTGACCTCGTCGGTCCCCTTCTTTCTACCAGCGATGATAGGTTTATTCGGGATCGTCTCGAATGCGTAGCCGGTCAAAACGGCGGTCACTGTTGATTTCGGATCACGATAAATTCTGACGTTGAACCGAGCCCAGCCATAATGAACTTTTCCATCGACAATGAATTTCACCCCGAGATAGCGGTCATAGACCGGCTTGCCCGAGTCCGCCCAGGCGCCTGCGTAGCTTAGCTCTTGATTAATGAATTCAACTTCCCCCATGATTCCGCGGCTGGTGTTGAAAGCCGCTTTGGGTCCAATCGGGACACCCGCTTGCAACGCCGAAGCGAAGGCTGGTTTTCCGACCAAGCCGTTTCCTTTAACCTGCGGATAGGCAAAGAAAATCGCCGCGTCCCAACTGGAGCAGGTGGCCCGGTGGGCAGCACAAATTTCACCCGATAACGTGATGTGCAATCGAAAGTCATTCGTGCCGTCGTGGTTCAGATCGAGGAAAAAGTCCTTACCAAGAGGCAGCTTTTGGTGCGCGGGCGTATAGACAATCTTGGCCTCGCTGGGGGGCGCTAAAGCCAACATCGCGACTCCGGCCGCACCTGCAGCCAGTGCGTATCCATTGAGTTGTTGTTGAATTGACTTGGAAAGAACTGCTTTGGAAAGAGAAGAAGTGTTGCGAGAGGGGTGTTTCATTGGGACCTCCACTCCCCGGAAGCCGGAGATCGTCTGCGGCCTGCGCTAATCCGCGTTCCTTTTGAGTGGTCACTACTACCAGGTCACGCTGACGAACTGTCCTGTCCACGAGGGTCACGGCAATAGCAGAAAACCTTCCTGCGTTCCTTCCCACCTCGGTTATAATCTGGTGGTCTTAGAAACTGTGCACACGCTCCTTGTACCGTGCTGCTTGTCGCAAGTGCCAGCAGGCGGGTCCGCCCACGGAAGGAATTTTGGCATCAAAACAAACGCAACTCCCGGTCCCGCAGGTGAATCAATAATCCTTTAGGAGTGCTCATGGCGATTCAGAAGACGGAGAAAATCTGGCACAACGGCAAACTCATCCCCTGGGATGATGCGCAAATTCACGTAATGTCCCACGTGGTGAATTACGGCTCATCGGTATTTGAGGGAATCCGATGTTATGCCCCGCCCTCCGGTCCCGCTATTTTTCGCGTCCAGGAACACACTCAGCGCTTGCTTGATTCGGCCAAGATTTACCGGATCGACGTCGATTACACGCGCGAAGAACTGATCTCCGGCATGATCGAAGTGGTGAAGAACAACGGGGTTTGGCCGTGTTACATGCGCCCGATCGTGCTGCGCGGTTACGGCGAAGCTGGGGTCAACCCGTTCAATTCGCCAACCGAAGTTTTCATCTGTAACTACCCGTGGGGGAAATATCTGGGCAGCGACGCTGCCCAGGGCGTGGACGCCTGTGTCTCGTCATGGACGCGGATCGCGCCCAATACTCTGCCCGCCATGGCCAAGTCAGGCGCGAACTACATGAACTCGCAACTGATCAAGATGGAAGCCATCATTAACGGCTACGTCGAAGGCATTGCGCTCGATGCCAACGGTTACGTCAGCGAAGGTTCCGGCGAGAACGTCTTTGTCGTGCGCAATGGCGTCTTGCAAACCGCGCCTTTGGGCAATTCTGTGTTGCCCGGAATTACGCGCGATTCGGTCCTGCAGATCGCGCGAGAATTAAAGATTCCGGTAGTCGAGCAAGGAATCCCGCGTGAACTGCTCTACATCGCCGATGAAGCCTTCTTCACCGGGACGGCTGCCGAGATTACTCCCATCCGCTCGGTAGATAAAATCAGCGTGGGCAAAGGCGTAACCGGGCCAGTGACCAAGGCCGTTCAGAAAGAGTTTTACGGCATTGTGCACGGCGAAAAGGCCGACCGGTTCGGTTGGCTGACCCCGGTGCCGGTGGGCAGCAAGCAGCCCGTCACCGTATAAGCAGGACTTCAAAATATGAGGAACGGGGCGCACTCGGCGCCCCTTGAGCGGAAACCCAAGGAGAACAAATGGCAACATCACAGCAAGGTCCCACTCCCGAATTCGCCGTCGCCTACCGCGACACCATGCTTATGGGCCTGACCAACGAACTGCAGGCCACGAAGAAAGTCCTGGCCGCTATCCCCGACGCAATGCGCGACTACAAGCCCGATCCCAATGCCCGTACCGCCCGCGAACTTGCCTGGCACCTGGCTTCCGCGGATGTTCAGATGCTCGACGAAACTGCCGATCGCAAGTTCGTTATGGAGCCACGTTTCAAAGACGAACCCGCAACTTCTGCGGAACTCGCTTCCTGGTACGAGAAAAACTTTCTTCGC
>Ga0116221_1000637_pt1 | contig 24042 bp, 20 predicted proteins | sample Sb_taG_5_FD_88965 | JGI IMG/M metagenome (GOLD analysis project Ga0116221, IMG submission 88965) | Peat soil microbial communities from Weissenstadt, Germany - Sb_50d_8_FC metaG | ecosystem: Environmental > Terrestrial > Soil > Wetlands > Peat | place: Germany: Weissenstadt | collected 2010-09-21 | reverse complement strand
GTCGATGGGATCGGTCACCCAGACGCCATCGGGAAGAGGCATCCTCATGGGGAAGGGTCCCAGGTCGCTCCGGACCCCGTCGCCCCCGTCCGAGATGTAGCCCCCCATGATCTGATCGACGCGGAGCGAATCCTCGAGCGGCGCCTTCGTGGGGTCCGAGCGGTCCCAGATGGTCCCGAGCACCAGGCGGACGGACTGGGCGTTGGGCGCCCAAGCCGCGAACCGGATCTGGTCCGCGCCGAACTTCTGGGCGCCGAGCCGCCGGCAGTGGGTGAAGTAGTAGCGCTCCTCCTGGACCGACCCGTCCGCGGCGGCGGGGCGGAGCTTGAGGGCGCGCTCGCGCTGCGACGAGTTGATATCGTTGACTTCCGTGACGATGCCCCAGACGTTGTTCCCGGGCGGGCCGTCGAGCGTCACGCCCCACTGGAACCACCAGTCCACCTGGCTGGAGTCGAGCGGGACGGTCGCCTCGAACGCGGGGCACCCGTCTTCGCCGGTGATCTCGGTCATCGGGGTCGAGGACCAGGCGCCGGAGTATCGGCCGGAGGCGTCCCAGCTCCCCACGAGCTGGACGTTCTGGAAGATCGGCCGCTTCAGCCCGGTCATATACACGAAGCGAACGGGGATCTGGGCCATGAGTTCTCTCCCTTCGGGTGCGGTTGGGGGATCGTGGTCCGTCAGGGGGCGGGCGGGGGATTCTGCTGGTCCACGAACCCCTGGCTGACCTCGACGATGTTGCCCTCGGGGTCCGCGAGCCAGGCGGCCTTCCAGCCCGGGATGAAGCTCTCGAACGAGAGCGGGCCCAGGGTGAGCACGGCCTCGGCGCCCATGCGGGCGAGCTGCGCGTCCACGTCGTCGACCTTGAACGCCAGGTGGCGCACGCCGTGGTAGTGGGGGCCGTCGGCGCCCGGGTACTGGGGCCAGCTCGGCGCGGGCGACGGGACGGGCGACGGCTGCTCCGACTGGAAAAGCTCCAGGTAGAACGCCCCCGACCTGAGGAAGACGATCGGCTTGCCGCCGCCGAGCGCGACGACCCGGGCGCGCTGGAAGCCGAAGTGCTTGGTGTAATAGCGCTCGATCGCGAGCGGGTCGTTGCACGTCAGCGCGACGTGGTGGAACGCGAGTGCTGCCATGTTGAATCCTTTGGCTGGGGTATTCCTGAGCTGAGAGGACCGCACATCATGCGCGAGCGCCACCCCGATGCGCCTTCACCCGGGGGGAGAGGGAGGAAAATGCCTCCCTCTCCCCCCGGGAGAGGGCCGAGGTGAGGGGTCGGTCCCTCGGCGCTCATGCCGTGGGTGCCGGGGCCGGCGCGCCGTCAAACCGCGCGCGGTAGGTCGCCTTGATCTTGTCCGAGACGCGCTCGCCGATCATGAGGATGCCCGTGTAGCAGTTCCCCGAGGGGACGGTGGGCATGACGCTCGCGTCGGCGACGCGGAGGCCGTCGACCCCGAAGACCCGGAGGTCGGGATCGACCACGGCCATCGGGTCGAGGCCCATCTTGCACGACCCGACCTGGTGGTGGTACGTGTCGGCGTTGTGGCGGACCCAGTCGCGGAGCGCGTCGCCGCCGCCGACCCCGGGGCCGGGCATCAGCTCGCTCTTCACCCACTCCGAGAAGGCCCGGGTGGCGAAGATCTTCCGCGCCAGCTCCACGGCGCCGACCAGCCGGGTCAGGTCGGCCTCGGCCGCGAGGTAGTTCGGGTTGATGAGCGGCTTGGCGAGCGGGTCCGGGCTCGCCAGGCGGACCCAGCCGCGGGACATCGGCCGGACGACGCCGGGCAGGATGGTGAAGGAATTCGGGTGGGTGTTCCCGACGATGATGTCGAACGGCACGTGCACGAAGCCGAGCTGGAGGTCCGGCCCGACCCAGCCGGGGCCCGACTTGCAGAACAGGGCGCTCTCCGACAGGTTCAGGTGGGGGGGCTCCATCGGCCGCGCCGACTCGCAGATGAGGCCCGTCAGCACGTGGTTGTGGAAGTTCTCGCCCACCCCGGGCCGGTCGGCGAGGACCGGGATGCCGAACTGGGCCAGTTGCGCCCCCGGGCCGATGCCGGAGAGCATCAGGAGCTTCGGCGACTCCATGGCGCCGGCGCAGACGATCACCTCGTGCCAGCACGACGCCAAGGCCTTCGCGCCGCCGCTGACGTACTCGACGCCGGTGCAGCGCCGGCCGTCGAAGAGGAGCCGGGTGGCCTGCGCCTCGGTCCGGAGGGTCAGGTTGGGGCGCCCGAGGGCCGGGGCGAGGTAGCCCACGGCCGCGTCGTGGCGCTTGCCGTCGTGGCCGATGTCGAGGTGGTGCCAGCCCGCCCCCTCCATCTCGGTCCCGTTGAAGTCCTCGGTCCTCGGGAAGCCGAGCTCGACGCAGGCCTCGATGAACGCCGCGGACGTGGGGTTGGGGTTGTGCCGCCCCGCGTTGATGACGGTGATCGGGCCGCCGTGCCCGGCCAGCCCGCTGACGTCGTCCTCCTGGTCCTCGATCCTCTGGAAGTAGGGCAAAACGTCCCGGAACGACCACCCGAGGCAGCCATGGTAGGCCCAGGTGTCGTAGTCGGCGGGGTGCCCGCGGACGTGCATCATGAGGTAGAGGTTGCCGCTCCCGCCCGGCAGCTTGCCGCGCGGCTCGTTCGTGCTCCGGCCGTCGAGGCCCGGCTGGGGGACGCTCGTGTAGCCCCAGTCGATGCTCGAACGGAGGAGCGCGGGCCAGTGCGCCGGGATGGCGACGTCGGGCGGGACCTCGTTGCCCCCGGCCTCCAGCACCAGCACGCTCACCCCGGCCGCCGCGGTGAGCCGGTTGGCGACGACCGCGCCCGCCGAGCCGCCGCCCACGACGATGAAATCAAACTGGTCCATGGACACCTCCTCTGCTTTCCCCAGCCCCCTCGGGGCGGTCACTGGTTCAGGAACGGGCCGAACGGCAGACTGTCGTGGATGGTCCGCATGTAGGTGATCTTGCCGTCGTGCACCTCGAAGTAGTTCGCGCCCACCACCGGCCGGGCGGGGTCGTTGGGATAAGCGATCGGCACCTTCTTGGCGTTGGCCGCGATGCAGCGCCAGATCACGGCGGCGTTGTAGCCGTCGATGATGATGTGCTGGGGGATCATGAGGAACTGGGAATACCCCTTCTTGATCCCGTCCCCGGCACCCTTGAGCGTGTTGATGCCCTCGAAGTGCCCGGCGAGCTGTTCGTCGCCGATTACGTCGTCGGCGAAGAGCGTCATCCAGCGGTCCCAGTCGCCTGCGTTGACGCATTCATAGTACCGATCGATGATCTCGCGGATTTCCACGGGAGCCTCCGGGTGCTGGTGAATGAATAGGGTTTGATTCACACACAGAGTCTTTGGCCTCATGGACTTAACACGTTGAAATCCAACGGTTTAAGCAAAATGAAGGCCCGAAAACCTAGTGCACGTTAGTCGAAAGTTTCACAGGCTCTCAGAGCGGCGGCGACCCCTCCATCGGGTCGAAGGTCGTCACGCGATAGACCTCGATGATCGGCTGCCCCGTCCGGGGGGAGCGCTTGAAGACCCAGGTCTGCCCGGCGTCGAAGCCCAGCCACTGGCTCTTCGGGGACGGCGGGGCCCAGCGGTGCGCCTGCCAGTTGACCACGAGGTCGACGGTCGCCGCCGACCCGTCCGGGTCGATCTTCACATCCAGCGACTCGAGCACGTGGATCTCGTCGAAGAACTTCCGGGTCACGCCCTCGTACCAGGTGATGAACGCTTTCTGGCCCTTCAGCGGGCCTTCCGGGAACTGCATCTCGAGCGTGTCCTCCGCGAGGAGCGGCAGCATCTCCTCGGTCGGGGCATGGACGTCTAGCTTCGCGAACCAGACGTCGACGGCCCGTCGGATTTCGGGCTCGGTCAGGGGTGCGGTGGCGGTGGCGCTGCTCATGGCCGTCGGTCCCTCCTTCAGGCGATCACGCCGGTGAAATGGTAGGAGGCCTTCCCGCTCTTCAGCACGAAGGCGTCGAAAACGCGGGTGCGGCCCAGGTCGGTGGAGACCGTGGCCTCCAGGAAGATCGTGTCCTCGGTCTCGGTGTATTTGTCGGTCGATTCGAGCACGAAATGGCCCAGGCGCGCCAGGTAGCCGCGGAAGTAAGTCTTCAGGTCGGCGCGCCCCTTGACGGTGACGTCGAAGGAGATGAGGACGGCGTCCTCGTTGTAGTGGTTGTCGATCAGGCCGTCGACGTCCTTGGCCAGGATGTAGTCGATCTGCTCCTTGTAGAACTGCTGGCCGGGCGTTGCCATGAGGGCTCCTCGTCGTGTGATGGGGGGGCGGTCGGGTCACTGCCCGCACTTGACCGGCGGCCGGGTGCTGGGCACGTCCTTCTCGAGCACCAGCTCGATGAGGTAAGGGCCGTCGTGGCCGAGCGCGTTCTTGATGGCGGGCGCGATCTGGTCGGGCGTCTCGACCCGCTCGCCCGGCACCCCGAGCGCGCCGGCGAGGGCGGCGAAGTCGATGTCCGGCTTGCAGAGGTCGAAGGAGCGCGGGAACGGGTTCTCCGGGACGCCGATATCCTTCCAATATTCAAGGATGTTCAACTTTAGCAAGCGGTAGCTGTGGTTGTTGCAGACGACGAGCTTGGCGGCGATCTTCTCGTGCGCGGCGGTCCAGAGGGCCTGGAACGTGTACAGCGCGCCGCCGTCGCCGGTGAACCCGATCACGGTCTTGTCGGGGTGCGCGAGCTTGACGCCGATCGCGCCGGGCAGGCCGACCCCGAGCGTCCCGCCGCGCGTCTGGAAGTAACAGCCGGGGCGGGTGGGGAGGACGTAGCGGGTGAGCTCGGGGGAGTGGGTCAGCGCCTCGTCGAAGATGATCGCGTCGCCCGGGAGCTGGGCGTTCAGCTCCTCGGCGAACCGCGACATCCGCAGGGGGACCGCGTCGCGGTTCTTCTTGTCGGCCTCGATCTGGGCGGTCAGGGCCGACCGGTTCCGCTCGGTGATCGCCCGCACCCGGTCCGTGGCCTGCTGCCGGTCCTCGGGCGACTGGAGGACGGCGAGCGCGTCGGCCAGCCGGCCGAGCGTCAGCTTCGGGTCGCCCAGCAGGGCCGAGTCGACGGGGAAGTTCTTGGCGATCTCCCAGGTGTCGAGGTCCACCTGGACGACGCGCGCGCCCTTCTGGAACACGTCGAAGAGCGCGGGGAAGACCTCGGGGAGGACCGTGGTCCCGCACATCAGGACGGCGTCGGCCGCGGCGGTGTGCGGCTGGCTGTCGGTCCCGAACATGTGGCCGAGCAGCCCGCCGAAGAGCGGGTTCGCGGCGCTCATGTTGACCTCGGAGGAGTTCGCGCCCCAGACCTCGGCGCCGAGGAGTTCGGCCACGCGGGCCAGCTCGGGCTGCGCGCCCGAGGTGGTGATGCCGTCGCCCATGATGATGAGCGGCTGCTTGGCGCCGCGGAGCCGGGCCGCCGCCTGGTAGATCAGCGCGTCCTCGGGGGCCGACCGCGTCGCGATGCGGGTGGTGGGGACGATCTCCTCGCGGTTGTCCGCGTCGAGGACGTCCATCGGCAGGGCGACGAAGACCGGGCCCCTGGGCGGGGTCGCCGCCATCTTCAGCGCCCGGCGGAGCACGCGCAGGACCGAGTCCTTGTCCAGGACGCGGGTCGCCCATTTCGTGACCGGCTTGGCGATGCCGACGAGGTCGACCGCCATCTGGCCGTCCATCGCGTCGTAGCGCAGGCCCGCGTCGCCGGTCAGGACGACGAGGGGGCTGTGCCCGCGCTTCGCCTGGTACAGCGCGCCGACCCCGTTGCCCAGGCCGACCCCGCTATGGAGCTGGATGACGGCGGTCTGGCCCGTGGCGCGGGCGTAGCCGTCGGCCATGGTCACGGCCGACCCCTCCTCCATCACGTTGATGTAGCGGATGTCGCGATCGGTCTCCTCGGCCTGCTCCAGCGCATCGAGGAACCCCTCCTCGGTGGTGCCGGGGTTGCCGAACATGTAGCGGATGCCGTCTTTCCGCAGTTGCTCGATGATCGCCTGCCGGCCCTTGAGGCTCGCCATGGTTTTCCATCCCCGGTGAATGGTGAAAGGTCGCCCCGCGCCCGTCGCCGAAGGGTCCGCGATCGTGCGCGGGGGGTTGTGCCCGTTGCCCAAATCCATGTTTAAGAGACTGCCGATCTCTACCCTAGTGCGCCCTCAAGGGGCCCGGGAGGGCCGGGCCCGCGCCGGCGGTCCCCCCCCGGACCCGGTAGTCAGTCAACCGTCACGAAGGCCGGGGGAGCGCGACGGGCCCCGAGGCGTAGGCCGGCCCGCGCCAGCCCCACTGCCGCAGGCCGTGCTCCAGGACCTCGATCATCATCTGGCCGGTCAGGTAGGCGTCCGGGGTCGAGCGGCCGGTGATGAACGGGTAATCGACGATCACCGACGACGGCTTCCCGAAGTTGCCGTGGTATCCCCCGTCGGGCCCGGTCGCGTCGCGGAGGATGTACTCCAGCGGGTAGGGGGGCGGGCCCATGTTGAAGTCCTTGACGTCGTCGCCGAGGAAGCCGGTGCCGTCCTTGTAGTCGTATTCGAGGCAGTGCCCGGTCACGTGCTTGCCCCAGATGATGCTCTTGCGGTCGTTCACGTCGCGGGCGAACGCCAGGCAGGGGACGCCGTAACACTCCGCCCCGATCGCCCGGCCGAGCTTGTAGAAGCCGAGGATCAGGTCGTGGACCCGCTGGTTGTTCACCAGGTCGATGATCGGGCCGCTGCCGCCGACGATCAGCATGGCGTCGTAGTCGCGCTGGATGTCCTGGTAGACCCGGTCGAGCGCCCAGTTGTAGGCCTCCATCTTGCGGACGAAGGTCGGGTCGCTCCAGTACGGGCGCTCGGGGATCCAGTCGGCCAGGCTGACCGGGTTGGTGAGCCGCTTCGACTCGTCGAGCTGGCGGGACTTCTCGGCCATCTCCTCCGAGACGACGGGCCGCCCCAGGGCGGGGTCGATGAAGCGCGGGTCCATGCTCGGCGGCAGGGCGCGGGGGCGCTTCCCCTTGGGCGTCGCGAACGTGATCTTGTAGCCTTGCGCGTCGAACATCTCCACGGGGCCGACGAGTTCCTCGCCCCAGTAGCCGCGCTCCGAGAGGACGATGATGATCGACTTCGGCGACTTCTTCCCGTCCCCGCCCCCGGCGCCTGGCGGCACCGGCAGCCATGGGCCCGGCGCCCCCGAGGCCGACGGCGCGACCGGGGCCGGCGGGCCCTCGCGCTCGAACCGCACGATGAGGTCGGCGATCGCCGCGATGAAGTCGGGTGTGTCGTGCCAGGTCTCGCCGGTGACGAGGTCGTGGTCGACGACCACCCCCTTCGCCGGGTGCTCCGCGGTCACCGGCTCGCCGTCGGCGAGCGGCGGCACGTAGAGGCCCCCGGCGTTGGTCACGTCGGCCACCACGACGTGGTTGCAGATCACCTTGCGGCCGGAGAGCAGCTCGGGAGTCGGCGTGAGGATCCAGAGGCCGTGGCAGAGCGCCCCCTTGACGATCTTCGGGTCCCGCATCGCCCGGCCGAAGAAGTCGACGGCCGAGGCCGTCCGCGCCATGGGGGCGGTGGCGGCTTGGCCCGGCGGCGCGTCGAACCAGCGGAGCCGGACGCTGGTGTAGTTCGCCGCCATGATCACCGCGGCGTAATCCTCGGGCTTCACCTTGGTGAAGTCGCGGTTGACCCGCAGCGCCTCGAGCTTCTGGCGGGTGGCCTGGAGGTTCTCCTCGAAGCTCTTGTTCGGGTCGTTGACGAACTCGTCCACGTCGCTCACGAGCACCAGCTCGCTGTTGCCCCAGAGCTTGGACATCAGGTGCACTTCGACGCCGCGGGCGGCGAAGAGGTCACGGTAGTACTTGATCTCGCCGGGGACGTATTCGGTCTCGAGGAGGACAGCGACCTTCTTGCCTGCCAAGGGGAAATCGCTCATCGGGTTACTCTCCGGGTTGGGAAGCGAGGTCGTGGGAAGACTGAGTGGGCCTCACCGAAGTCGCCCTCACTCCGGCCCTCTCCCCCCCGGGAGAGGGCGCATCGGAGTAGCGATCGGCATGATGTGAACAACTCATCGAGGCCGGCGCTGCTGCCAGGCGGGGACGGAGATCCGGGCCGCCGCCTCCGCGTCGGGATGCCGGTTGGCCACCTTGGATCGGAACAGCACCGCGACCTGGCGGCCGAGCTCGTCCTTGGTCAGAGGGACCTGGAAGACTTCCGGCTTGAAGTCCGTGCGCGGGACGCCGTCCACCGCGATCCCGATCACTTCCACGTCGCCGGGGCGGAAGAAATCGGGGAGGACGTTGATCGAGGCCACGCCGTCCTTGGCTTTGCTGATGATGTCGGGCGACGGCCGGAAGAAGACGCTGAACGTGTTGTCGGCGCCGTCGCCCACGATGAGGTACGTGCGGAGGTAGATGTGGGCCAGAAAGCTGAGCTCAAAGTCGTGATAACCGATTGCGTGATTGCTCTTGGCCTCGTAGTTCCCCTCGATCACCGGCTGCCCGTTCTCGGTGGTCCGGAAGAAGAGGCCCCAGCGGTCGTGGTCGAGGAAGAACAGGTTCCAGAACGCCGCCATCTCGCGGGCGAGCTGAAGGTAGCGGCCGTCGCGGGTGAAGCCGTAGAGGATCTGGTAGGCGAGGATCGCCTGCTCCTGCTGCCAGAAGTCCTTCGTGTTGCTCCAGCCGAACTGGTAGGGCATGCCGTTCTTCGGGTGCCGTTCAACGGTGTCGAAGATGCCCCCGCGGATCGGGTCGATCCCGTGGGTCTCCATCGCGTCGCCGAGCTGCCGGGCGCGGCGGATCAGCTCGTCGGCGAAGCTCTTGTCGGTGGGCAGGTAGTAATTGGCCAAGCGGGTCAGGTTCCAGGCGATCTTGAGATTGTGCCCGACGACCGCGCGGTCCTTCTGCCACCGCCATTCGCTGTCCAGCTTCCAGAGGTCCGTGCCCGGCTCGAACTCGGCCTTGAAGCGCTCGTTCACGTACGGCGAGCCGTCGCGGTCGAAGAAGTGCTTGAGGATCAGCGACGCGACCCGGCGGAGGAGGTCCTTGCATTCGGCGACGAACCGCTTGAGGTCCTCGTTGTCCGCGAGCCCCAGGGGCAGGGGGTCGAGCGTGAGGAGCAGGTTGATCATGTAGGCCGGGATGTGGTCGCCGATCGAGTTCCAGTTCTTCCGCGCGCAGCGGTCGCCGAGGCTGGGCACGTCGGGGCGCATGGTGGCGTAATCGAGGTGCGAAAAATAGCCGTCCGTGCCGGGGAACTCGGGGTTCACCTCCTTGCTGTCGAGGAAGTAGGCGTCGAACCCGCGGACGGTCCCCTTGATGTCCTCGAGGACGGACGGGTCGGCGCTGATCCGGTAGTACTGCGTCATGCCGGCCAGCGCGTAGATCTGTTCATAGAGGGGGACGGTCCCCTCGTCGTCGCCGCCGGGGATGATGTTGGGGAAGAAGAGCTTGGTGTTGTACTTGTCTTCGCGCCTGCCGTACGCCCAGAGGCAATACTTGCCGTCGTGGCTCAGGCAGCGGAACGTCTCGCGCTGGTACTCGATCCCCGCGAACGCAGCCAGGCGGTAGCGCTCGATCCCGGTGAGCAGGTAGGCCGAGGAGAGGCCGTAGATCAGCCGCGAGAGCGTCGCCATCTCCTGGGTCTTGTCGTCGGTGGGCAGGCCGAGGATGTTCAGGTTCGTCCGGTAGAGCTCGGCGAAGTCGTCGAGGCGGTAGGTCCGGCGGTCGCCGAACATGCTGTCCAGCCATCCGTCGCCCAGCCGCTCGATCTGGGTCAGCCACCAGTGGGTGTTCTCGAACAGGTAATACCCCGCCTTCGAGTCGAGCAGGTGGACGTAAGTGGCGTCGAACCGCTTCGCCCCGTCGTTCTCTTGGTAGACCCCCTGCACGGCGATCAGCGAGTCCTTGGCGACGTATTTGTAAATCTTGTGGGCGCGGTTGCTGTCGTCGTAGGTCATGCCGTCAGGCATCTTGGGCGTGGCCACGCGGTCGCGGTTCAGGCCGTCCAGGTTCTGCAGGACGACGCACTGGGTTTCGGCCCCGATGTGGATCCGGAACTCGTCCCCGCTCCGGCAGCGGATGCCGAACCAGTCCCGTGCCTGGGCAGGGTCGCCCCCCTTGCCGGCCAATACGTCGGCCTCTTCGACGGTGTCGATGACGGTCCCCAGGAGCGTCACGTTCTGCGTCAAGAACTTCACGACATCCTCCGGTAACTATAAGAAGATAGGAGAATATGTTCCAGCGGACGCGGATCAGGGATTCCCTCCCTACTGCTTCCAGAAATCCAGGACGCGGCTACGGCCCGTTCGCGCCCAGGATGCGCGGCTTGAAGAAAGCATAGTTCGTCCCCTTCGAGTTGTTCGGCAGAATGTAACCGTCGTCAGGCACGTAGATCGCCGCCGACTCCGGCGGCAGGTCGAGCTGGAAGCTCGCCATGTAGAATTGCACGTACTGGTCTGGCGCGAGCAGGTTCTTGAACCACAGCCGCGGTTCGAAGTGCGAATGCGGCACCAGTAACCGCTGCTGAAGCCTCTGCTTGCTCTTGTTCACCACCACCAGGGTCTCCTGGTTCGGCACCTCCGTGTGGCGCACGAAGGCCACTGCATCGCCGTCGAGGTACTCGCCGAGCATCAGGAGCCTGCCTTCGTGGAGCTCACACCGCGACCTGCGGATCTCGACGAGCTTCTTGTAGAAGCCGCGGATCGTTTGATCCCAGGCTGACTTCTCCCAGCGCATGGTCCGACGGTTTTGGGGGTCGTCGCCCCCCTCCATGCCGTTCTCTTCGCCGTAATAGACGAGCGGCTCGCCGGGCAGCGTGAATTGCAGGACCAGCGCGAGCTCCCGAGCGGTATCGTCCGGCAGTTGGTTGCGGAGCCGCGGGGTGTCGTGAGTGGAGAGAATGTTCCACGAGCGGAGCGCCGCCTCGTGCCCGTAGCGTTGGTAATAATCGGAGATGGCGCGAATGTAGGCGTGGGTGCTGACCGTGCCCTGCAGCCAGCCGAGCGTCGAGTATCGAAACCAGTAGTTCATCACCCCGTGGAAATGTCTGTCTCCGGCGCAGAACTCACTGCCGAAGGACAGCACCTCGCCAAGGAGGCGCGCCCGCGGGAAGCGATCCGCAATCGCACCGCGGATGTCGGCCACTGCGTCGAGGCCCAGGTCAAGCGCCGCGTCGAACCGCCAATTGTCGAGGCCGCGCGCCAGCCAGCGCTGTAGTACGCTGTCGGGGTCGCGGTAGAGGAGCCGCGCGAGGAGGGGGTGCTCAATGCGCAGCTCGGGCAGAGTATCGTAGCCCCACCAGCACAGGTATTTGCCGTCGGCCAGGAAGGTGAAGAAGTCGCGATAAGGCCTCTCATCGCGCCTGGCCGCCTGGAACCAAGAGTGCTTCGTGCCCACGTGGTTCAGCACCGCGTCCATGATCAGCCGCATCCCGCGCTGGTGCAACCCGTCGATCAGCTCCCCGAGCACACGCTCGTCGCCGAACATCGGGTCTACCAATTGGTAGTCGACACTGTCGTATTTATGGTTGGAGTACGCAGTGAAAATCGGCGTCAGGTACACCGCCTCGGCGCCGAGATCTTGGAGGTAATCGAGATGATCGATCACGCCGCGTAGGTCGCCGCCGAAAAAGTCGCTGCCGCCGGTGGGCTCCTCGTCCCAGCTCGCGTGCCGCGTATAGCCGTCGCGCTGGTAGGCGGGCTGAGCCAGCTTGGTCTGGATGTCGTTCGGCTTTCCGATCGCGAAGCGCTCGGGGAAGATTTGATAGATCAAGGGGGAATCTCCCTTGCGGTTTCGTTGCCCGTTCGCCCGCGGCCCGCGTTCTCTCTCGGCGGACGGATCAGCTGGTCGTAATCTCGCCGATTCCCATGGAGTCAATCTTGATCGATGTACTGCCGCCAAGGACCTTTCCCTGGGCGATTTGAATGCACCGGCCGTTGACGTGCTCGGCTGCTTCGGTCGCGTACTCCCAATCGACGTCCGACCCCCAGGGCGAGAACATCGATGACAGGTCCGCGCGATGAATCGCCAGTTCATCCTCCGGCCCACCGGCCTCCAGCAGCACCCGGCAGTCGAGCCCCTCGATCAACCGATAGGCGACCACGGAACCCGCCGCTCCGGCACCCACGATGATTTAGTCGAAGACCGTCGCGTCCTTCATTCGACCACCCGCTGTTGCCTCAAAAACGTCTCGACGTCCTTGTCCGTCAGTGTCTTCCCCACGTTCTCCACCAAGTATTCATGGCGGTTGAGCACCATGCTTTTTGTGAACCGAGCGCCAACATGTAATCGCAAGGTGGCAAGTGACATCATAACGCTTGAATTTGCACTTTCTAGCCTTTTCTTTCCCAAAATTCTTTTTCCCCCTTGCTTTTTTTCTAGAATTGTTAGTAGATCTAGGGACGACAAAGCCTGTTGCAGAACCTCCCCGGCGGATGAGAGACACGATTGCCGACTCGGGCTCCAGTTCCACGGCGCCACAGCCAGCAATGCCGGACTGCTGGACTACCGCGGACGCGACTACGTCCTCGGACCCACGAGCACTACCACCGAACCAACCAGATGATCATTGCATCCATGGGAAGGAGCCAATCATGATCCTTGTCGTGGGAGCCACCGGGACCAACGGCCGTGAAGTTGTCAGTCGCCTCTCCGTGGCGGGTTCGACCGTCCGTGCCTTGGTCCGCGATCCCGCAAAGGCAGCGGACCTCCGCAGCGGGAACGTCGCACTCGTCCAGGGCGACTTGGACGACCCAGGCTCACTCGATGCGGCCTTGGCCGGTGTGGAGCGGGCGTTCTTCGTCTCGGCGATAGACCGGCGGTACGTCGAAAGGTTCCGCAACTTCCTCGATGCCGCCCGGCGTGCTGGGACGGCTCACGTCGTGAAGTTCTCGGGGATGTGTGCCGACCCGGAGTCACTGGCCGAGATCTGCCGCCAGCACGGCGAGACGGACCAGTTGCTCGCTGGCTCGGGTCTGGCTTACACGATCCTGCGGCCCAACTCGTTCCATCAAAACATGCTCTGGTCGGCCGGGACGATCCGGGATCAAGGGGCGTTCTACACGCCGATGGGGGACTCCCGGCAGAGCCTCGTGGACGTGCGGGACATCGCCGCCGTGGCCGTCGAGGTGCTGACCGAGGCCGGGCACGAAGGGCAGACCTACGAGATCACCGGCCCTGAGTCGCTCTCCTACCACGATATCGCCGCTACGCTCTCGGAGGTGCTGGGGAAGCCTGTCAGGTACGCGGACGTGCCGCCTGAGGTCACTCGGGAGTTTATGCTGCAGAGCGGGATGCCCGAGTGGAATGCGAGGGCGGTAGCGGAGTTGCTCGAACTCTTCGCCACGGGCATCGCCGCACGGACGACGGATACGGTGGAGAGAATCACAGGGAGGAAGCCAATCGCCTTTAAGCAGTTCGCCCGGGACCACGCCGACTCTTTCCGCTGAGCGGTGCTCATCCGAGGTGAAGCCGCCACGAGGTGGCATCGGGCAGGGGCAAAACGAGCCGGAATCGATACCCGGTGCGGACCGGATGGCAGCTCTGAGATTCAACGCCGGAAACCTCGATGAGTTCCACGAAAAGTCCCTCGCTGTCCACGGGACCCGGCTGCTGTCGCCCGTCAACACCCATTTTCGACTTCGCTAATAGATTCCTCGATTGCTGAGCGCGGTTCGCCGATACGGAGGAGCGCATAACGTTCAGCGATTTATAGTGAATAGCCATGAATATATCATTAAATATAAATGGGCATGCACGTGCTGCGGACGTTGAACCTCGCGTGCTTCTGGTGGACTTCCTGCGCGAGACCTTGGGTTTGACGGGGACGAAGATCGGCTGCGACACGGGCCAGTGCGGCACGTGCACCGTCTGGCTCGACGGCCGGTCGGTGAAGAGCTGCACGATGCTGGCCGTCCAGGCCGATGGCGCCGAGGTGACAACCATCGAGGGCCTGAGCCAGGACGGTCAACTCCACGCTTTGCAGGAGGGGTTTTGGGAAATGCATGGTGTGCAGTGCGGTTTCTGCACGCCCGGCATGGTGATGGCGCTCACCGATCTGCTGCGCCACAACGCCCACCCCTCGGAGAGGGCGATCCGGGATTGGCTGGAAGGCAATCTGTGCCGATGTACCGGTTACCACAACATCGTTCGTGCAGTGCAGTATGCGGCCGAAAAACTTCAGCGATCCGTCGGACCATAAACTGGTCCCAAGTGACCCACGCCGGCCCCATGAGGGGAAGGAGGGGTATCGTGGCGGGTAAATACTTCGGAGCGGCGCTGAAGCGGCGCGAAGACCCGAGGATGCTGCGGGGCGAAGCCCAGTTCACGGCCGATCTCACGCTGCCCGGCATGCTCCACATGGCGATCTTGCGCAGCCCGCACGGCCACGCGCGGATCAAGGCGATCGACACGAACGCGGCCGCGGCAATGCCCGGCGTGGTGCGCGTCGTGACCGCCGCCGACCTCGACGGCAAGATGAACCCGATGCCCTGCGTCTGGATCCCGGGCGGCGTCGTGAGCCACTTCCCGAGCCACCCCATGGGGATCCCGGGCGCCGGCCCCGTGCTCGCCACCGACCGCGTCCGCTTCATCGGCGATGCGGTGGCCGCCGTGGTCGCCCGGACCCGCGCCCAGGCGGAGGACGCCCTCGAAGCGATCCGGGTCGATTACGAGGTGCTCCCGGCCGTCGTCAACGCGGAGGAGGCCGTCAAGAAGGGGGCGCCGCAGCTCCACGACGAGGTCCCCGGGAACCTCAACGCCCTCTGGACCTGCGGCAACCGCGAGGCGGCCGACCGAGCCATCGCCGCCGCCGAGGTCGTGATCACCCAGACCGTCCACAACCAGCGGATGATCAACAGCCCCATCGAGCCCCGCGCCGCCCTCGGGCACTACGACCCGGCGACCGGGGGATACACCCTCTGGGCCACCTCTCAGAACCATCATAACCACCGCCTCTTGCTCGCCCTCTATATTCTGAAAATCCCGTTCAACAAGTTGCGCCTCATCGCCCCGGAAGTCGGAGGCAGCTTCGGCACGAAGGGGTATGTCTACCCGGACATGCCCCTCGTCCTCTTCCTGGCGAAGGAACTCGGGCAGCCGGTCAAGTGGGTCGACACGCGCACCGGGTTGATGCGGTCCACAGTGCAGGGGCGCGACCAGATCCAGTACGTCACCCTGGCGGGGACGCGGGACGGCAAGATCACCGCGCTCCGGTGCACGAGCTACGCCAACCTCGGCGCCTACCCGTCCACCATCGGCCCCGGCGTCTGTACCGCCATGATGGGCCGGAGTATCACCAGCGTCTACGACATCGAGAACGCCTTCTGCGAGGTCTACGCCGCCTTCGCCAACACCGTCCCCCTCGGGGCCAACCGCGGCTCGGGCCGCGCGGAAGCGATCTTCCTCGTCGAGCGCCTGATCGACCGTTACGCCCGCGCCATCGGCATGGACCGGGTCGAAGTCCGGCGCAAGAACCTGATCACCCCCGACAAGTTCCCCTTCGACAACCGCATGGGCTGGCTCTACGACTCGGGCCACTACGCCGCGGCGCTCGGCCGGGTCGTGGAGATGGTCGATTACGCCAACCTTGAGGCCCGGAAGGCGGAGGCCCGTCAGCGCGGCAAGAGGCTCGGCGTGGGGATCGCCTGCTACGTCGCCGTGTGCGGCGTCGGCCCGTCGCCGAGGATGTCGAAGGAGGGGATGCTCGGCGGCACCTGGGAGAGCGCCAACGTCCGCGTCCACCCGACCGGCGAGGTCTCCCTGACGGTCGGCTCCAAGCCCCACGGGCAGGCGCACGAAACGACGTTCGCCCAGATCCTCGCCGAAGAGTTAGAGATCGACCCCGGCTTGATTGAGGTCCTCCATTCCGACACTAAGGGGGTGCCCTTCGGCCAAGGCTCGTACGGCAGCCGCTCGCTCAGCGTCGCCGGGCCCGCGATCCAGGCGGCGGCCCGGAAGGCCCTCGACAAGGCCCGCAAGGCCGCCGCCCATCTCCTCCAGGCGGCCGAGGAGGACCTGGTGTACCAGGGCGGCGTCTTCTCCGTCCGGGGGGCGCCTCAGCGGTCCAAGACCCTCCAGGAAGTCTCCCTGGCCCTCTGGTACGCCTGGGACCTCCCGCAGGGGATGGAGCCATGCCTCGATGTCACGAGCTACGTCGATCCGCCCGACTTCAACTTCCCCTTCGGCGCGCACGCCGCCGTGGTCGAAGTCGATGAAAAGACCGGCCAGGTGGAGCTGGTGCGCTACGTCGCGGTCAATGACGTGGGCAATGTCGCCAACCCCATGGTGATCGATGGCCAGATTCATGGCGGGATCACTCACGGCGTCGGCCAGGTCCTGCTGGAGGCGGCCGTCTATGACGGCGACGGGCATCTCTTGACCGACAACCTCCGGAATTATGCCCTGCCCAGGGCCAGCCATCTGCCCAGCTTCGAACTGGAGCGGACGGTCACGCCGACGCCCCACAACGCGCTCGGGGCCAAGGGCGCGGGGGAAGTCGGCGCGATCCCCCCCGCCGCCGCCATCGCCAACGCGGTGTGCGACGCCCTGGCCGACCTGGGCGTGGAACACATCGATATGCCGATCACGGCCGAAAAAGTCTGGCGCGCGATCCACGACGCCCAAGCGGCTCGTCCCGCGTCCTGAATTCGCCCCGGACAGCCAGAGACCCCTCGGGAGGCAGGTCATGATTCCCCCTCGGTTCGATTACGCCGCGCCTTCGAGCTTGGATGAGGCCGTCGCCCTCCTCAACGAGAACAAGGGGGCGAAGGTCCTGGCCGGCGGCCACAGCTTGCTCGCGGAGATGAAATTGCGCCGGATGTCGCCGCCGATGCTCGTGGATCTGCGCAAGATCCGGAGTTTGTACGGCCTCTCCCCGCAGGGAGAAGGCATCCGGATCGGCGCGATGACTACCCTGGCCGAGATCACCGACCACCCTGACATGGCGGCCTCTTATCAGGCACTGGCCGAGGCGGTCCGCAGTGTGGGCGACCCCTTGGACCGCAACCGGGGCACGGTCGGCGGCAATCTGGCCTGGGACGACCCCGCCACCGATTCGCCCGCCGCCGTGCTGGCGCTCGAGGCCCTGATCGAGGTGATTGGGCCCCGGGGGCCGCGAACGGTCCCCGCCGATGAGTTCTTCCACGGTCCTAACGGGAGGGCGCTGGGGCCGGGGGAGATCATCACGGCGGTCGTCTTACCCGTGCCGGCCCCCGGTTCGGCCAGCGCCTACGAGAAGTTTAAGCATCCCGCCAACCACTCGGCCCTCTGCGGGGTCGCCGCCCAGATCACCCGCGGCTCCGACGGCCGGATCACGGCCTGCCGCGTGGCTCTCACCGGCGCCAGCGACCGCGCCGCCCGCCTGCGCGCTGTCGAGGCAGCCCTCCAGAGCCAGGAACCAACCACCGCGAACATTGAAGCCGCAGCCCAACGGGCCGGAGATGGACTGACCTTCCGTTCCGACCTCGCTGCCTCGGCGGAGTATCGCAGCCACCTGGCTATGGTGCTCACCGAACGCGTCCTCTTCCACGCCAGTCAGCGCCTCGGGCTTTCGGGGCATGAGTAGCATTGGAACAGGAAACCGGCGTAAGCCTCGGAGTCACCCGGTGTCAGATAGGGGCTACCCTAACTGTCGCCGGTGTTGCCCCCCCCGGAGACCCCGGTCAATAGTGTTCGGCACAGTTTCTGCTCCCTGCCTCTCCGTGCACATCCAAATATCTCCTGTGACTCTGATATATTGAATATTTATTTGACTTGCGCTTTTCTCGCTCCTCGCGCATTCTAGAGTCCGATCGTCTCATCCTTCGCCGTTTCCAAATTGGGTGCCCGGCCCTCCCCATTTCCTTGATCGCAATGATCGTGCACTGCGGCGCTGAACCGGTCGGTGCGGTGCAACTGGGGAACTCCTCCCAGTTCCCACCGGGCAGCCCAGGGCGAGACTCCCGCCGAGCCAACATTAGTCTGGGGAGAATGAAGAGGTTCGGCGGCAGCCGCGCCCTCCCGATCACGGTCGAAATCCGAAATGAAACGGCCCTGGGCGGCCGCTTGCCACGGCTTGACCCTGATGCATGGCGGTACTTAAGATGAGGAGTCGTCAAGATGCGGGATCATGCCGGGATGACGATGAGCTTTCTCGACGCCAACCGGCATCGCCTTGGAGCGAACGCACGTCATCTGATTGCGCCTCGAGCGTCATCATTGCCTTCATTGTTTCAGTTTGTTGAGCCGGAGTCATGCCATCATGTTGCGGTGGGGCATTCTGTGTGTAGTCGTGGTCGTGCTGGCCGCGACGGCGACCCTCGTGGTTCAGTATGGGACGGGCTCGAGCCCCACCTGGAGTCTGCCGGCCGGCGTCAAGACAGAGGGCCCCCAGCCTCGGGTCGAGGTGGAGGGTGCCCTCACTCATGAGTTCGGGGAGCTTTCCACCCAGAAGACGACCGCGCGGAAGTGGAAGGTCAAGAACACCGGCGAAGGCAACCTCGAAATCTGGCTGCTCGGTTCCACCTGCACCTGCACCATTCCCAGGCTCAAGGGGGAAGGGACCCGGGAGGTCATCAAGCCGGGTGATGCCACCGAGATCGAGCTCGAATGGAAGACCAAGAACGCGATCGGCGAGTTTTCCAAGGGGGCGACGATCGGCACCAATGATCCGGACCGTCCAGAATTCATGCTCAAGGTCCACGGTATGGTCCACAGCCCTATCGTGGTGCTGCCCGAACCGCACGAAGGAGTCCTCATGGTCGGAGATGTTCCCACCGACAAGGTCAAGGAGATCTCGATCGCCTTGTTCTCGCCCGAACATCCCGAGCTGAAGATCAAGCAGCTCAGCACATCGAAGCCGAATCAGATCGTCGCCAAGCCGGTTCCCTTCACGCCCAAGGAACTCGAGAATCTCAAGGCCAAGGGGGGGTACCGGGTCAACCTGCAGTTCAAGCCCGGCATGGTCCTGGGGACTTTCCGCGAGGAGTTGATCGTCGAGACCGACCACCCCGAGCAGCCCAAGCTTCAGCTTGTGCTTGCAGGCACGGCGTCCGGTCCGATCAGCCTGATGCCCTCGATCCTGCGCATGGTCGCGGTCAACGGTAAGGAAGGGGCCTCGGGCCAGTTGATCCTGCTGGTCCGGGAAGGCCGGCCGACCAGCTTCAAGGTGATTCGCAAGCCCGAAAAAGTCGATGTCTCGATCGCACCCAACGACACGCCGACCCTCAAGGGACGATACCGCCTGACCGTGACCGTGCCGTCCGGAACATCCCCCGGCCTCATCGATGACGAGATCATCTTCCAGACCGACCATCCCAGCGCCGGCGAGCTCAAGGTTCCCGTCAACATCGTCGTGGGGTCGGGTTGAGGGGCCTGGGGCGACCTTATACCGATCCTGATATTCTCGTTCTAAAGTATGACGGGATTGAAATCCCGTCCCAGGGTGAGCCGATAATTGGTCTTACCCGAGGTGCCCGGGTACGCTAAACTTCGCGTGGCGGACGGATCTCAGCCCACAAGCAAAGGACGCCGGCGCGTCCGGTCGTGCGACCGGCCGGCAGCAGATCCGGGAATCGAGCCGCGGGACCATGACCGCGGCTTGTCCCATGCTGGTTCCGGATCAGGAAAGGAAAGCAATGTCGCAGTTTCCCAAGAGAGCGTGCCTGGGCGTCCTGCTGGCCGTGACTGTACTGACCTACATCGGCTGCACCTCGTCCACCTCGACGACATCGGCTCCCTCGACCGCTGCGACGTCCGCAGGGCCCGCGGCATCGTCCGGCGCGGAGAGCGTCCGGTCGAGCAAGCTGCTGGCCGACTGGCCGGCACCGCGGGGCGTGCTGATCATCTCGGGTCAAATGGACGGTTATCTCGAGCCCTGCGGCTGCACCCAGGGTCAGCTTGGCGGCTTGATTCGCCGGTTCGACTTCGTCCAGCGGCTGAAGGCCCAGAACTGGCCCGTCGCGCTCATCGACTTGGGCAGCCTGATCAAGGACCCAGGCGCCGCCCGGGGAGGCTTCGAACAGGCCAAGATCAAGTTCGGCATCGCCCTGAAAGCGTTCAGCACACTCAAGTATGACGCGATCGCATTGAGCGCAGAGGATCTCAAGGTGGGAATCGGCGAGGCGTTCGCCCAGTACCTCAACGACCTGGGCGATGCGACGAAGATCGTCGTGGCAAATGTTCAGCCTGGCGCGGGCTTCGAGTCGAAAATCCAGGCGAGCCAGATAATCTCGGCAGGGCAAGTGAAGCTGGGCATCACTGCGGTCGTCGATCCGGAGGCGATCGCCCAGCTCAACGATCCCGATAAGGCCGAATTGCTGGGGGTCGTCCAGCGTCCCGACGACGTGCTGGGTGCGGCCCTGGCGGGGATGGAAGGCAAGAGCGAGTACCAGGTGTTGATGGTTCAGGGACCCCCCGAGCTAGCGAAGCGACTGGCCACGGCCTATCCGGGATTCGACGTGGTGGTCTCGACCTCTCAGTTCGCCGATCCGCTCGATCGCGAGCCGCTCATGCTCAACGGCGGCAAGACGATGCTGGTGACGGTCGGCCGGCGCGGGAAATACGTCGGGGCGGTTGGCTTCTTCGCCGACGCCGCTCAGAAGATGCGTTATTACCCGGTCACCCTCGACCACAAGTACAATGGCCCGGGTACGGAGATGAAGAAGATCATCGAGGACGAGTATCGCAACATGCTCAAGGGTGCGGGCGTGGTCGAGAGCTTCCCCCGTCACGATTACACGGGCGGCACCGCCGGGTCCACTTTCGTCGGCGCCGAGACCTGCCGCCAGTGCCACCCGAACACGTTCGCGAAATGGTCCACCACCAAGCACGCCCATGCCTTTGTCTCCCTGGAGAAGGATCCCAAGCCCAATACCATCTACGACGCGGAATGCGTGACCTGCCACACAACGGGCTTCGAGTACACATCGGGCTGGCGGTCCGAGGACGCGACGCCGCATCTCAAGGGCAACCAGTGCGAGAACTGCCATGGGCCGGGGTCGAAGCACGTGTCGGCCCCCGAGAACCTCGAGTATCGCAGTCCGCTCAAGGTGACCGCCGAGCAGGCCATCAAGAACCAGGTGTGCACTCGCTGCCACGATGAGGACAACTCGCCGAAATTCGAGTTTGTTACCTTCTGGAGCCAGATCGCCCACAAGGGTCTGGACGATCACAAGGACCCGAAGGCTCACCAGGGCATCACGCCCAAGGTGGCCCGGACGCCCGGTGCCAGCGAAGAGAAGTGAATCAAGACCCGGAAGAGATTGCCGCCGATGAGCAACCCGGAATCGCCGACGCTTCCCAACCACGAACCGGCCGCCGGGTCGCGCTTCGACCGGCTGGTCGCAAAGTACCATGAAGACCACGCCCATCCGGTCAACCATTTCCTGCACGTGGGCGTGGGCTGGCCGATCATGGCGGCAGCCGTCCTGCTCTTACCGTTCCGCCCGCTCTGGTCGCTCGCCCTGTTCGTCCTCTCCTACGCGATCATGTGGTTCGGCCATTTCGTCTTCGAGCGCAACCTGCCCACGGTCTTCAGGCACCCGTCCACCCCGTTCGTCATCGCCTGGGCCGTGATCCAGAACCTCGGGCGAGGACTGGCCCGACTGGTGCTCCCTCGACGGTGCTGATCAAGCACCATTTTCGTGGTCCCGCATTGGATTGGCGCGCGATTCCAGGCACAATCAAGGTGTCTTCTTGAATCTGTGAACGACAGCCCACGAGGGATTTTCGACGATGGCCGACGTGATCACCTACGACGATTTCGCCAAGCTGGAGCTCCGGGTCGCCAAGGTCGTCGAGGCCAGACCCCATCCTAACGCAGAGCGGCTCTTGCTCTTGCAGGTGGACGTGGGCGATCAGCAAAAGCAGATCGTGGCCGGGATTCGCCAGCATTACAGCCCGGAGCAACTACTCGGCAAGCTGATCGTGATTGTCAACAACCTGGCGCCTGTGATGCTCCGCGGCGAGACCTCAAACGGCATGCTCCTGGCGGCCACCTCGGGAGAGAAGGTCATCGTGCTGACCCCTGACGATCCCGAGTGTGTGCCTGGGGCCAAGGTGAAGTAAGTAAGCAGCAAGTGCCGCGGGGCGGCGGAAGCGGCTGAACCGCAATGCGACGATTGGACCACGGGCGAGGGGACCTGGGCGATTTCCAGACCCCGCGGGACCTGGTTGACGCGGTCCTGCATACACTCGGGCCAATCGGCGCGCGCTGGACTCGCATCCTCGAGCCGACCTGTGGCAGTGGCTCGTTTCTCCAGGCCCTGCTCGAGCACGAAGTACCCCCGCGCGAGCTGATCGGCATCGAGATCCAGGAATCGTACTGGACCACGGCGCGGTCGCTGGCCGGCAGGCATCCCGGCTCGCGAGTTGACATCCTCCGCGCCAATCTTTTCGACCTTGACCTGCGTACCGGCTTGCCCTGGCGCGACCGGGGCCCTCTTCTGGTCGTGGGCAACCCTCCCTGGATTACCTCCGCCGCGCTGGGGAAACTGGACAGCGGCAACGTTCCCAGCAAGCGGAACCTCAAGGAGTTGCCGGGCATCGAGGCCCGCACCGGCAGCTCCAACTTCGACATTGCCGAGGCGGTCTGGATCAAGCTGCTCGAGGAGCTGGCCGGAGAGCAGCCGACGATCGCGCTCTTGTGCAAGACCTCAGCGGCGCGTGCTGTTCTGGAGTTCGCCGATCGCCAGGGGCTGCCAATCGCGGAAGCCTCGATCCACGAGATCGACGCCGCGCGCTGGTTCGGCGCCGCGGTGGGCGCCTGCTTGCTGCGGGTGACCCTGGGTGGGCCTCTTGAAAAACGTCAGACACATGTTCCTGTCTTCGCCGCGCTCGACGCGGATCAACCGCGCGGGGCGCTGGGTTTTTTCCAGGGCCGGCTGATCGCCGACGCGGGCGCGGTCGCGCGGCACGCGTTTGCCCTGGGATCCTGTCCGCTGACCTGGCGCCAGGGGATCAAGCACGATGCCGTGGCGGTCGTGGAACTGGCGGCAGAAGGCCGATCGCATCCTTATCGCAACCGGTTGGGCCAGGAGGTTGACGTCGAGCCGCAGTTTGTCTACCCGCTGCTCAAGGGAAACGATCTCCGCAAGCCCGCGGCGGATCGCCCCCGCCGTGCGCTCATAGTCACCCAGCAGCGAATCGGCCAGTCGACCCTGGTGCTCGAGCAGAGCGCACCCAAGCTATGGAGTTACCTCCAGAGCCACGCATCCCGGTTCGCGGGCCGGAAATCGTCGATTTACCGCGGCCAGCCCCCTTTCGCCATGTTCGGGGTGGGGCCGTACAGTTTTGCGCCCTTCAAGGTGGCCGTGTCCGGGCTCTATCGCACTCCGATTTTCCAGGCTGTCGGACCCATTGACGGGCGGCCGGTCATGCTCGACGATACCTGCTACCTGCTGCCCTGCGCGTCGGCAGTCGAGGCGGCCGTACTCTGTGCGCTTTACCATGATCCGACCACGCTCGAGCTCATCCGGGCCCTGAGTTTCGCCGACGCCAAGCGACCCCTGACCAAAGGGCTGTTGCAACGGATCGACCTGTCGGCCATCCTGAATCAGGCTGATCCGAGGGAGCTTGCAGAGCGGACTCGGGCCGTGCTGGTCGAGCACCCGGGAATGGGCCTCGAGGAGGTCGCCGGAATTGAAGCGGAGATCGAGCGGCTTGTGGGACATTTTCAAAGAGAACGTCACGCCGGAGCGTGACACATGATGAGGAGAGCCAATGGCGTTTGCCCGGATCAACTATCACAGCCGGTCGCCCGCCTTACGGATCGACTGCGGCAAGGGCGACTTCCTGATCGACCAAAACCGCGCATTCCACCGCCACCTGGAATCGGTGCAAATCGCTCACGAGTACGAAGAGTTCGTGGGCGTTCACAACTGGGAATTCTGGGACCTGCACGTCCAGGAAGCGATCGCGTTCCATGTGAGGAACTTGAAGATCAAGAAGTGACCGCCCCGGACGAGGTGGACTTTCGATATTTCAGAACTCACCCAAGGTGAGGATCTCCGCGCGGAGCAGGACTCTTCGATCTTCGTTCATTCCCAGGACCGCGACCGTGGCCCGGCCCGTCGAAGTTCGGCCCAAGATCAAGGCCCCGCGAAGCTCGAAGT
>Ga0116221_1000630_pt1 | contig 24127 bp, 21 predicted proteins | sample Sb_taG_5_FD_88965 | JGI IMG/M metagenome (GOLD analysis project Ga0116221, IMG submission 88965) | Peat soil microbial communities from Weissenstadt, Germany - Sb_50d_8_FC metaG | ecosystem: Environmental > Terrestrial > Soil > Wetlands > Peat | place: Germany: Weissenstadt | collected 2010-09-21 | reverse complement strand
CGGTATGTGGAGCATCGGGTTTGCACTGGTCGACATGCGCCAGCGTAAGCTGCTCAAGCGTTTTGTAGCAACGCCCATGCGGAGAAGCGATTTCCTGCTCGCGTTAGCCAGCGGCCGTTTGGTTCTCATGGTAATCGAGGTCGGGCTTCTGCTCGGCTTCGGCGCGCTGGTCTTCCACATTCGTGTGCCTGGGTCGTTGCTCTCGATTCTGCTGCTGAGTGCAATCGGCGCCGTGGGATTTGCTGGATTAGGCCTGCTTACAGCCAGCCGCGCCCAGAAAATTGAAAGTGTCAGCGGGCTCATCAATCTGATCATGATGCCGATGTGGATATTCTCAGGTGTCTTCTTTTCGTACGAACGCTTCCCGGCGGCGATTCATCCCTTCATAAAAGCGCTGCCGCTGACCGCGCTCAATGACGCTCTGCGCGCCACCATTCTGGAAGGGGCTTCATTGACATCGCAGGCCGGGCGTCTGCTTGTGCTTTTACTCTGGGGAGGGATTTCCTTTGCTCTCGCTTTGCGCTGGTTTCGGTGGACCTAACGTCTCGCCTCCGATGCCAGCCTCTCACGCGGTCTTTAGCGCCACGAACCGGAGCGACGCCGAGTTCATGCAATATCGCAGATAAGTCGGCTTTGGACCATCGTCGAATACGTGGCCCAGGTGGGCGTCACATTCCGTGCAGGACACGGCCGTCCTCACCATGCCCAGGCTGATGTCTCTCGTCGTGTGAACATTTTCCTTTGCGATCGGGGCCCAGAAGCTCGGCCAGCCTGTCCCCGAATCAAACTTAGTCTCGGAGCTGAATAGGGCATTGTCGCAACAGATGCAGCGGAAAAGGCCCTTGTCGTGCAGGTTCCAATATTTCCCCGAGTATGCGAGCTCTGTATCCGCGCGGCGTGTTATATCGAAAGCGTTGGGAGTCAACTGCTTTCGCCACTCGTCGTCGCTCTTGACGACCTTCGGCACACTCACCGTTTTCAGCCGTTCACCGGCGTCGGAGAACTGAACGATCGTAACGTCCCGGGGCGCGTCTTTCGATCCCATGGCCTCGACAAACTGCGGCTTTCGCATCGACCACACCGCCAGACCCGCCACTGCTGAAACCGAAGTCAACAGAAACGCCCGCCGTTTCAACTTAGTCGATCCCTCTTCCAATTCAGATTCAAACATGAACCATTCTCCTCGACGCTACTTGCCGGCGTAGAGCTCAGGAAACTGCTGGTGAAGATGAGCGACCTTCGGCGCATCGTTGTAAACGATATATGGATTGTCCGGATGATGCGCAGCGTAGTCCTGATGATAAGCCTCGGCTGGATAAAAAGCCTTCAGCGGAACGATCTGAGTGACGATCGGACGCGGGAAAATCCTGGCCTTATCCAGTTGTGCAACATAGGCCTCGGCAATTCGTTTTTGCTCATCGTTCGTGTAGAAAATAACCGAACGATATTGACTGCCGGTGTCAGGACCCTGCCGGTTCAATTCAGTGGGATCATGCGCCACCGAGAAGAAGACCCAAAGCAGTTGGCCGTAGGTGATCTGTGAAGGATCGTAGGTAATCTTCACAGATTCCGCGTGTCCGGTCTGGCCGGTGCTCACCACTTCGTATTCCGCAGTGTTCGCCGCGCCTCCGGAGTAACCTGAGGTCGCCTCAGTCACCCCTTTTACGTGCTGGAAAACAGCCTGGATCCCCCAAAAACAACCGCCCGCTACGACTACGGACTGCTTTCCTTTGCTCGCGGCAATAGGCGCATCTACGGCAGGCTTCGGCACGGCCGCGACTGACTGCTCACCGGCGTTGCAGGCAATTGTGCCGGCAAAGGTGAGTATGAAGAGTGCCGCACATACCCGTAAAAAACTACTCATAGCCAACTCCTTCAGACCTGCTTCGCAGATTGCGTGGTCTCTCCCTTAGACTCGCGAAACCAGCGAAAGTTGCAAAGCGCTTCCGAGCGCGCGCGTCGGGCAACCTTCCTTCCGGTGGCGCATCCAGTAATAAGGGTGACACAACTTGGGGGGCGCCGTGAAGATCCTGCTCGTTTCAACTATAGCCCTGATTTTGGTTGCGGCCGGAGCGTTGACGTGGGCGTCTGAAACAGCGTCTGGCACGGATGCGCGGACTCCGGTATTGGTCGAATTGTTCACTTCGGAAGGGTGCTCGAGTTGTCCTCCAGCGGATGCGTTCCTGCAGAAACTGGATGGGCAACCGGTAGCTGGCGAGGAGATGATTGTTCTCAGCGAGCACGTCGACTATTGGAATCACGACGGCTGGAAGGACCCGTATTCCGCACCTTTTTATAGTGATCGGCAGGGCGCGTATGCGCGGCGTCTCGGCCTGGAGAGCATCTACACCCCGCAGATGGTCGTGGACGGGACCATCCAGTTTACCGGTAGTGACGCGGCGCTGGCCGACAAGGCCTTTACCAAAGAACTGACCAAGCCGAAGATTGCTGTCCAGTTGTCGTCCGTCTCCGTGGGCACGACGAAACTTTTGCTTGCTCATCTGGAAACAGGTGCGTTGCAACCATCGTTCGGCTTGCGCGAAGCGGACGTCTATGTTGCCGTCGCTCTCAACCGTGCGGAATCGCAAGTCGCTCGCGGCGAAAACGCGGGACGCAAGTTGGCGCATACCGCAGTAGTTAAAACTATTGTAAAGGTGGGAAAGTTCCGGCAGGGACAAGCCTTCACGAAAGACGTTCAGTTGAAATTCGATCCCGGATCTGACGCCGGCAATCTACGGCTAATCGCGTTCGTGCAGGAACCCGACCAGGGCCGGGTGATCGGAGCGACTGAGCAAACAGTTGGCGCGACTGCGGCATTGTCAGCCCAAAAGAATTGAAATGAAACTCCTTCTCGCGGCAGGTTACAATGGCTGCTCTTTCCCGGTTGTGTAACTTTGCTGCTGTGAGCGAATCTCATCGCCGGGATCGAAGTGTGCCGACCCCAAACTTCAAAACAGAAAACTAGGAGGATCTTATGAAAAAGTTGATTTGCAGCTTGATGACGATGTGTTTCCTGGCAGTGTCCCTCGCGGCTTTTGCCCAATCCGGCAGCAACACCATGAAACAGGACACCATGAAGCCGGACAGCACGAAACAGGGCACCATGAAGAACGATGACATGGCGAACGGCAAGAAGGTCAGCAAGGCGAAGAAAACGAAGACTAATAAGACCAAGTCAAGCGACACAAAGAAAGACGACACCATGAAACACGACGACAGCATGAAGCAGAACTAAGCCGGCGCAGACATATTGTCCAATCTGACTTTCGGGTAGCCGCAGAGCGGCTCTACAGCTGGCTACCCGGAGACTTCAACGCCGGCTCTCAACAAAGTCGCAATCTTTTACTTTGAAACAGGCTCGGCCGAACGGGCAAATTCTCCATCGTCAGCGTCAACCGCATTGCGGCGCGCGCTTTCTGTAAGATACTTCTTCATACACCGCACGCACGGCATGTAACCTTCCCGCAAAGCCTGCCCCGCCGGGATTGTCCGTAACTTTGCCTTATCGTGAATGAACCGGCACCCAGCCACATGAAATGTTTTCCCATCTTCCGCAACAACGACCATCATGTCAGCGGGGATGCCGCTGCCGGGCTGTGCAAGTTTCGACCGAAGTTGGGGATGGACGAACGAGGCGGAGTCGCCCACTTCAAAACTTCCCACAATCAAGAGCGCCGCCGCTACCGCGACCATCCAACCAACTGCCGTTCCTCGCCGACGCGGCATGTTCTTTTCCAGCCTTCTGTGCAGGCGCCGGCTGAATCCTGGAGGTGGTTCAAACATACGATCCTCCCCATACAGGCCGATCACATTTCGAGTTCCGTCGAGTACCGCGCCGCACGTCTTACACCCGCGGACATGCTCTTCGATGGCAGCGCGCAAGTCTGATCCGGTTTCGCCGTCGAGATAGCTGGAACTCTCGTGCCACACTTGCTCGCAGGTCACTACCATGGCTTGGTCCCCTTAGCGAACGACAATTTGCTGGCCCAACTGCCGCCGAGACCCGGAGCCAGCAGATCGCGCAGCATCAGCCGCGCCCGCAGCAGACGGGTTTTGACAGACGCCGTGGACACACCGAGGGTTTTGGCTGTTTCCTCGATGCTCAAATGCTGCATGTCGCGCAGGACAAAAACTTCGCGGTATTTCTGGCCGAGCGATACCAACGCCTCCGCCAGTTTCTGTCGAACCTCGCTTCGCTCCAGGGTTTCCGACGGAATTTCGCGCCAATCAGCGAAGTCGCGAGGCGTATAGTTTCCCTCTTCGTCCTGATGGTCAACGATGGGCTGCATGATTTCGGCATGCTCCTTCCTTCTTCGCATGCGCGCCTCGTTGACTGTAATTTGGATCAGCCATGTGCTGAATCGCGCTTCCGCGCGAAATTGCCGGATGTGCTTGAAAGCCTTTAGCACGGCTTCTTGAGCTACGTCTTCGGCATCCGCTTCGTTGTGCAGGATCGCAAACGCGGCCGAGTACACGCGCCGTTCGTAGGGTCGAATCAGTTCGTAGAAGAGTTCGTGCTCGCCGTCCCGGATGCGCCGGATCAGCATTTCTTCGTTCATTCTATCGGCTGGATCGTCCAGCGAAATCGCTTCTGCCGGCATTACTCGCACCGCAATAATGAAATCACGAAAGTCGCGAAGAACAACTATTTCGATAGGTATTCCGGATCTTTTTTCCAGCCAGTCAACATGGAGACAAAATTATTCCACCCATGCAGGACCACCATGACCAAATGCCCAAATACGAAGCCAAGGATGGCCCACATGATCAGGAAATGCCACACCCGCGCCAGATGAAAACCACCCATCATCCATGCCAGCCAGGAAAACTGCACCGGTTTCCAAACTGCGAACCCGGTCACAACCGACAGCACGCCCAGTCCGATTGCCGACGTGTAAGCGTGTTTCTGCAGCGGATTGTAGGCTTCTCTTACCGGCGGTTTGGGGCCGAAGAAAAAGTAATGGCGCACCATCGGCCAAACTCCGGGCAGGTCTCGCCGCACGAAAAGAACCTGCTTGTAGTTGCCGCTGAAAACTTGATAGCCGACGTATATCAGCCCGGTCGCCAAATATATCCACATGAAAGTCAGGTGCCACTGCAGTGCGCCGCCCAGCCATCCGCCGATGGCAAACGACTTCGGCCAATTGATCAGGTCTTTCTGCGGAATCTTGGCTCCGAAACTTGGAAAGGCGCGAAAAATCTGCAGTCCGCTGCCCACCATCACAAATAGCGCTACCGCGTTCACCCAGTGGCACAAGCGAACGATCAACGGATGCTCGTAGACTGCCTCTGTGAGCTCGCGGGTTTTTGCGTTCTCGATTGCAATCGCCTGAGTCGACATAAACCTCCTCCGCGCCACTACAGCCCGTAAAATTCCGAGTAGCCCTGATCTTCCCAGTATCCGGCTCGCTCCAATACGTTAGTCACTTTCAGATCAGTCAAATATTTGGCCTGTTTATAACCGATTTTGGTTGGAATGGTCAGGCGCAAAGGAGCACCGTGCGCGCGAGTCAGCGGTTGCCCATACATCTCGTAGCACAACAAAGTCTGCGGATGCATGGCCGTCGCCATGTCGAGTGATTCGTAATAATCATCGGCGCACTCGACGTAAACAAACCGCGCTGTCGTATCGGCGCCGATCATCGCGAGGAAGTCAGAAAGGCGTACGCCGCCAAACTTGCCAACTACGTCCCAACCCTCTACGCAAACGTGCCTTGTGTTTTGGGTAAACTTTGGCAAAGTTTGAATCTGCGCAAGGGTGTAGTCAGCGGGCTTGCTCACCGCGCCTGTCACCGTCAGATTCCATTTGTCGAAATCAACTTGGGGGTCGTCAACGTCGTAGCCGTTGATCGGAAATTGGTTGAAGGGAGTGAGGTCTGAGTCCGCAAATGTTTGTGCCAGGTGCCCCGAACGAAAAAGCTTTCCCGATGCCCAGTCGCTAAAGCCAAGTCCGGCCTTGAGCAGCGGCTTCTGCAACGTGGGAATCGCAAACGCCCCCAGCGCCAACACCGGGGTCAACTTTAACAATTCACGCCGATTGATACGCCTGAATGTTTTTTCATCAGTGCGCGAGTTCATGAGTACTCCTTCAGCCAAGCTCGGCCGAGATAAGATTCGCCGGGCGTCAGAAAGTTACAGGCAGTCAAAAGCCGTGGCTTGTTTTGTCTACTGCGGCAAGCGTCCAAGCCTCCCTCGACGCTGTAGCTGCCGTGGATGACGGATGCGGTCGAGGTCTGAAGTCCCACCGACTGGCAGACGAGAAAAGCTATTGTGTCGGATTCGATCACCCTTACCTTCATTGTGGTTAGAGTACAGCGTTCGGCCGCAACGCAGCAAAGAAACTCCGGAATTCCCCGAAGCAATGACCAGCCCGGAAACCCGTGCATTCGATGGTGCGTCGACGGATGAATTGTGAACTAGTTCGATGATCGGGATTGCGAACGACCTTTATCGGACTTTTGCATGTCGTGAAGCGCGTTCTGCCAGAGAATTGCGTTCAGTTCCTGCGCGTCGACCGCATCGGGGTGGGAAAAGTCCATCCTGGCCGATTGCTTCGCACCGGGAGCTTTTTTGTCGTTCATTTGGTAGAGAAGTCCACTGCGCAGGTTGCTATCGTCGGCTTGATAGGGCGGCTGTGTTCCGGAACCGGCGAATAACGACGCGAGCAACGGCGCGTGCGCATCAAACAGGTTCATCGGCGGAAGGTCAAGCAGATTCTCCATGGTGTGGATCATACCTGTCGTGGTGTAGAAATGGCGGTCGATAAAAGGCGTCTCCGAACGTGGCGAATACTTGCTGATCACCAATGCAATCGAGCGATGCGCGTCGACATGATCGGCTCCGTTTTGTGCATCGTCTTCGACAACGAAGATCGCCGTGTCATCCCAGTATGAGCTATGCGACACGGCATCGACCACGCGTCCAACTGCAAGATCGTTATCGGCGACGGATGCCGGCGGTGCGGGCCTGCCGACGCGTGTTCCGCCAGTGTGATCATTCGGAAGATACAGCAGAATAAACTGCGGCAATTCCTTCGCGGTGCCGCGCCCCTTCACGAACTCGTCAAATTCACGAAGAAATTCGTCAGCGCGAAGCTGGTCAGGATAGTCAATCGCGAAATCCGGATACAGAGGATCGAGGTGATCGCGTTGTGCCTCTTTTGTCGGATGGACGGCTTTTAACCTGGGAACCGCCCATGGCCACGGGCTTGCCCCACCACGAGGGTTGCCAACATTCGACGGCAACGAATCTCCCTTCTTGAATTCCGTAGTCGGACACGGACCGGAGCCCGGCGATGGCGTGCCTTCGCGGGGTGAAGTCACCTTTTCGCTCCTGCACCAAACTACATCCATCATTTCTCCATAGATGCGATAGGTGAAGTTGTGCTTGGCGAGGTTGTCCCAGAGAAAACCGGTTCCCGGATCGTCCATCACGGGCATGCCCTGTTCCAGAGCATTGCCGTAGTCCTGCGGACGCTCACTTCCTCGATAAATGATGGGCCAAATTTTCTCGATGTAGTCGGACGTGGCGGAGGCGTCAGACCACAAATGTCCATTGGCAGACACGTCTCCGCTGTCATAAAAGTTGTCGAGCACTCCAAACTGCAAGGCGAGTTTGTGCGCATTGGGCGTAATTTCAGCGCCGAACATGGTCAGCGAAGGATCGCCGTTGCCGACTTGAAGATCGCCGAGGATCTGATCGTAAGTGCGATTTTCTCTGAGTATGTAGATCACATGGCGGATGGGATTGTGCCCGCCCGCGAACTCAATCTTGCCGGAATCGGCGCGAAGAAGATTGTCTTCTTCAACCTGCCGTGTGTAAGCCGGCAAATTCTTCCCGATGTCGCCGAGGCTTAGCCGCTGGATCGAGCCGCCGATCAGCGTGGCGATGTAAGGATGCTGGTTAGGATGCAGTCCAGTCTGCACCGCTGCCTCCATATTGTTCGGCCCGCTGCTTTGGCCTTTGGCATTGGCGATGAGTAAATCGTTTCCTGCGATGGCGAGGGCGCTCGGATACCATTCCGTGGGGATGAAGCCCACGGGCGATTCCATGGCGGTCGAATCCGGCGTCTGCCTCTCGCGTTTGGTGTCAAATACTGCCACGGCATTCAGCGATGCGCTGGCGGTGTAAAGATGGCTTTCGTCGGGGGAAAGAGCGATAGCGATCGGAGCCGCGCCAGCCGCATCGTCCTTGCCGAGAGCGGCACGGTAACAACGCAGTGCCACGCCCTTCTTTACATCCACAACCGCGACGCCGTCTGCTGTCACGGTCGCTGCATTCGCCATGGCGACGTAGAGAATGTCTTCTGCTCGACTCAGCAGCATGGTCGTGGGGTGCGAACCCGATGCCACGGGGTCTGAAGGATGCCATAGCTCGATCCGGTGCGTGATCTTCCCTTTTAGTAGATCCAGTTCGGCGACTGCTGAGTCGTTCCATAAGCTGACCCATGCTTTGCTTCCGGCCTTGTTGGCGACGACGGTATATGGATACGCCGCCGGAATGTATTTACTGGTGCTCACATCGAAGGAGCTAAGAATTTGGCCGGAGGTAACGTCGAGCAGAACGACGTTGTCAGAGAGATTGTCGGCTACGAGCACCCGATCGCCGTTGGCAGAAGGTAAAACAGCAAACCCGGCTGGATACGGTGGCGCAGTTCCCTCAGGAGTTCCGCCAGTGTCGTAAGTGACTTTTTTCCCGGGCGCAAGCCGTTGCGCAGGAATCGTGATGAAGCGTGCGGGCGTAACTTGCCCGTCTGCGAAGTGGTATACCGCGATGCCGTTCTGCGTGATCGATGACATCGACGCATAGAGATTCTGGCCATCGGTTGAAAAGGCTAGCCCAATAAAGTAGCTCTGCAGCGTTGCTTTTTCGTCGCCGCGCAGGCGTTCGTCGGGAAAATCGTGCAACTGGTTGTTGCTCAGGTCGAGAATCGCAATCGATTGCCGCACCCCACTTTGTTCCGTGCCGTATCCCTGATTGAGCAGCGCAGCGTAACGACCATCCGGACTTAGAGCGATGGTTGCGGGGTAGCTGTTGGTGCGCGCAACGAAACCCGAAACGGGCAACGTGAGTGCCTTGCTCGTGGGAAGATTGATTTTATGCGAGCGCTCGTTGGCGCGAGCAACCATGAACAACAGACAAAATGCGGCAAGCGCGACAATAAGGAGAGCGAATTTTCTGGTCATTTCTTGTTCTTTACGACCTCCGGTCGGTCATCCTTCCTGATCTGCGCAATGACAATTGCTTTGATACCTGATCGTTGGTACATCTCTCCCGTGATTTCTACGTAACTCCCTACGAAGGGCATCAGCTTCTCGCGTTGCGAAGTATCCGGAATCTCTGCTGACATCGGGACGTAGATGATCCCTTTTTTCGTTACGACGACCAATGGCGAACCAGCGCGCGCGCACATCAGGGCGCAATCGTTGGTAGGCTTTAATGCCTCGTTGAATTTCATTAGGCAAGCCATGTCGCGGACATACCCTTTGAAAGTCACGGTAGTGCTTTTGCTCGGCTTGAGATCGGCGCTTTGGTCCGGGGGCATACTTTGCGCGTACAGGGAAACGGGAAGAATGGCGATCGTCAGAACCCCGACGATCGGTCTCACTCTTGTAAGGTATCGCGCCCAGACTTTGAATCTCCGTCCACTAATTGCCATACGTTCTCCTTGAGTGCTCCGGCCACTGACCTTCTGCCGCGTTGGTCCGGTCGCCAGCGTTAGCCGTTTCTTGTTTGGACTTCCCGACGCTTCCCGTTGGGTTTCCAGCCAGGCACAACGTCGCTCCACTCAATAGCAGAGTGTCGACTGGAACGTTCAATCCTCTGCCGATGTCAGAACCGTACTGGACCATAATCGGCACACAAAAAAAGATCACAGCAAGAAGAACAAACAACCCGATCGATGCCGCCGCCAAGCGTACATTCTTGTTAATAAGCAGGAGCGTGCCAGCAACCACATAGACTACACCGGTCAAATATCCCCACAGCAAATTGCCCGGAATAAAATTAGGCGTCAGTTGCCTGAGAGGAACTCCCGGAAGAAGTTCGGGGTGAAGAAAGTACTCGACGCCGAAGAAAAGCAGGACAATTCCAATAACAATGCGCGTCGCAGCGATCAGCTGATGCCAGCCTTTGATCCGCCATCCTTGCCCGCGCATTGCGGCAAACAACAAAGCACCGCAACTGAAAGAAAGGTCCCTGAAAGCTATTGCCCAGGTAAGTCGGTTGTGAGGAGCCGCCACTACCCTGGGGATGTGCATTAGTGCCTCAAAGCACAGAAGCATGACCCCAAAGAGTCCTGCCGACAACCAGGCATATTTCTGGAGCACGATGCTCAAGCCCCCAAGAATGAGGCACGTTCCGACCAGATAAACCCAGAACGTATGCGCCGGAATCCAGGCAGGGATGGCCCGGCCTACCTCTGTGGGGGCTAAGTAGTGCTCAGTGCCGAACACAGCCATCGGCATGGCGATGAACACAGGACCGCAGAGGATGATTTTATCCAGCGCGCTCGCCTGGGGTGGGGCCCTCTTAATCGCTATGCTCAGGCCCAGAACCAACAGGAACACCGCGGCGAAATAGGATAGCAATGGGTCCCATGAAAACCAGACAGGCAGAGCCAACGCCAGCGTGGGCGAGAACTGAAGAAACCCGTGCGCATCTCTTAATGCCGCATGTGGAAGATGAATCGCTCCAACACAAAGTGCTCCAATCATTCGGATGCGCCCCTTTATTTGTATGTCGCGCAAGACCAGTCATTCTGCCGTAGTCGCCGATTGCATCTTGATGCAAAACAAATAGACTGGAATACCGGTGCCCACTAGCCCGATGCCGATCAATGCACCGATTGGTCGCGCTATCAAGGTGCCAAGAATCACGCCGGCGGCCGCAACGCAGAAGAGCAGCGAAAGCCACGGATATCCGGGAACGGAAAAGGAACGCGTCATGTTCGGCTGAGAACGCCGGAGCACCAGAACGCCCGCAACGGCCAGTCCGTAAAAGATCCATGCAGTGAAAATGACGTCTGTGAAAAGCTGCTGGTAACTGCCGGAAGCAGCCAGCATGGCCGCCCAAACGCCTTGGACCGTCAACGCCACCATGGGCGTGCGGTAGCGAGCGCTCAATCGGCCGAAAACGGCAGGAAATATTCCTTCTCGCGCCATCGCAAAGGAGACACGAGGTCCGCTGAGTATCAATCCATTCATGGAGCCAAGAATCGAAACCACGATCAAAATAGAAATGAAATTTGCACCGATCGGGCCAAGAAGCTTTCCGACTGCCAGAGCGGCCACCGCGTTGCTTCCGCGAATCTCCGCCGCAGACAGTGTGTGGTAGTAGCCGAGGTTGGCCGCTAAATAGATCAGCATGACGATGGCGCAGCCGTAAAAAAGACTCCGCGGCAAATTCAGCTTGGGCCTTTTCATCTCTCCGGCAATAAACGATAGGACATGCCAGCCCTCGTAGGCCCACAGCACAGCTACCAGAGCGATACCAAATCCCGCGATCGAAAATGCTGGACCATGGGCACTCACTGAACTTTCGAAAAAGTGGATCGGACGCAAACCTTTGGCGCTCAACAAAAGGATGATTCCCGCCAGCCCGCTGACTTTGGCAACGGCGATAAGGTTTTGAACCACCTTTCCGCCGCGAATCCCAAGGTAGCTCACGATAGTGAGCGCCAAAATCAGTCCCGCGCTCAACACCTTCTGCTCAACTATGCTCAAAGGCAGAACCTGACCAACGTAAATGCCGAAAGCGACAGCCAACGCGGCGATGCTGCCGGTGTGAATCATAAGAAGCAGCGCCCAGGCATAGAGGAAGGCAGGCAGTGGGCCATAGACGTGGCGCAGGTAAGTGCACAGGCCCCCTGTCCCTGGATAAATGGAGCCGAGTTCAGCCAACGATAACGCGCCAAACAGGCTTAGGATCCCGCCCACCAGCCATACCAGCAAGACCGCGCCAAGGGAGTGCAGTTGAGCGGCAACGAAACTGGGCAAAAGAAAAATTCCCGACCCGATGACGGTACCAACGACCACCGCGACCGCATCGAAGACGTTCAACTCTTTGCGCAAGCGCGCAGAGCTCAGATCTCCTTCAGTGATGGCCGCGCCGCCTTCCTCAGACTCACACCCACGCTGGCTCAAAAGTTCTGCTGAGGAAGATATGGTCATCATGAATTCTCTGTGCGTTGGAGCCTGCCGTACGCTTGCGCGCGCAAAGCTCAATCAGAGTTTCTTGCGCAACTCTTTCTGGGTCTTGATGTGCTCGTATCCATTGTTTGTGTAGAACTGATGAGCGCGATCCCGCTTGACGTTCGACCGCACCGAGATAACATGGCACCCGACGCCCTGTGCCCATTCGTCTGCGGCGTCGAGCAACACCTTTCCGATCCCACAAGAGCGGACATCTTCGTCGACAATCAACCCACTAATCTCGGCAACGGTTTCCAGTTCGACGGCCCGGAAGACGTATAGCCCGATCCAGCCCGCAATTTGGCCGGTGGGAAGTTCTGCCACCAACACGGCGTATTGGTTCGCGTCCTGCATTTGGCGGAGCCGTTCGCGAACTTCTTCCCCTGTGCACGGATAGCCAAGTTGTCCTGCCAAGTCTGCGATTCTGTCGGAGTCGCGCGGTTCCGCCAGACGCACGGCGTATGAAGATTGGCTTAAAACGAGTTTGATTTCCTGGTGCATAGATGAAACCTTTAGGCCCGCATTCAGATCGAGAACTTAGGATCGCCCTCAACAATGGCGTCTCCAGCCTGGGCGTGATTGCGGCCATTGGCTGCTTGCTCCGCCGGGCAACCTTAAATGCCTGAACCGTGTTCCAACCAGAATGAATCACGAGGCTGGCGCTGTCTTGAACCCATTTGACTTGGCGGAAGCGTTGCGAGGCGGATTGTCCTTGCCCGTCGCGATGTCTTCGCCTTACGATTGAACGTGTCTGCTCCGATCCACAACCCGCACTTTCGCCGCGTCACACCAGGAATCGAAACCTTGCCATGCAGCTTCAGCTTGCCGCGGCATCGCCACCTGCGCGCGTATGCGACCGTGGTTTTGGCCGGCAGCTTCGAGGAATCAGGTTACAGTGGCCGCATTCACGCCACGGCGGGCGATGTACTGATTCATCCTACGATGGATTGTCATGCGAATCGGATGGTATCTGCCGGGGTTAAGCTGATAAGGCTCGACTGGCCAGATGCGACCGGAATTGGCGGGCTTTATCATTTGGACGAAGTTGACGAACTGGCGCGAACCGCTGAAAAAGATGTCATTGAGGCGACGCGTCTTCTGGAACGCGCGCTCGGGAAAAAGTGCTTGCCTTCACCTGGGCAACGAAATGATTGGCCTGATCTGTTGTTGATGGACCTGTCCAAAGATGATGCGACGGAGATTGGCCTGTGGGCGGGAGTCAACGGTCTGGCACCGGAAACAGTGTCTCGAGGATTCACAGCGGCGTATGGGATTGCACCATCGGTTTTGCGCGCCGAATTGCGCGCCCGTTCGGCGTGGCTGCGCATCACCAGGGGATCGGACTGCCTGTGCAGAATCGCGGCCGACACGGGTTTCGCCGACCAAGCCCACATGACGAGATGGATTCACCGCATTACCGGCGCTCCGCCCGCTGTCTGGCGCAGGAGGTATGCCACGATACACGGCCGTTCTTACTGATATCTGCCAAGCTGAAAGGAAAGCAGCCCAGGACGACGCACGAAATTCGTCAGCCCATTGTGGTCAAACTGGGGATCATAAAGCGTCATGGATGAGATGAGAGAAGCAACTCCCGTGTTAAAAGGGTGAAGTCCCGCTCAACAGTCCGCCACCATGTACTGGATTATTTCTTCCCGCTTCTCTGGGCCGATCGGCTTGGGGCGGATCTCTGGGTCTGCGGCGTCCAGCGATATCCGAATTTCAATCGGGCTTGAGGTCCTTCGCCATGAGAACCTCATCGTAGTAGCGCCCTTCATGCTTCAGGGCATTCTTTTCGAGTCCGTATTCCACGAAGCCCAGACGCTCATATAGCCGCCGCGCTTGTTCGTTCTCGCTAACCACGGCCAGTTGGATGAGTTCCACTCGGTGGCGTGCAAATTCGATTATGGTCTCGACCAGCCGCCGCCCAATCCCAACGTTTCTTGCGCTAGGCCGGACGTACATGCCCACGAGCAGTCCCTTGTGAGCTTCTTTTTGTCCCTCATGGATCACCAACCCGGTGATGCCCACGAGTTCCGAGCCATGGAAAGCGCCGAATGTTTGGAAACCGATCCGGTCGGAGAAAAAAGCCAAAGGACGGGCATTTTCAGCCTCGAACGTGCTGCCGAATGCCTGCGGGTCGCATCGAAGGCCCTCCAGACGAATGTCGCGATACAAGGCGGCATCACCTGGCGCTAGGCGGCGTATCTGAATCTGCGCGGCATCCACATTCCGTTGGTAACGGAAACTCCAAATTAGGGCAATCGCCCGGCTCCGAGGCTATGCTGCATCCGCGCGCGGAGCATTGGGAACGTGCTTCACCTTAACGTGTGCGCGAAACGCGTTATTGAGTAGTTCATTGGTTTCAGGTTGCGTATTCTGTGTATCAGTCACAGCTTTTTCGACACAGATGATCTCATGGCACGCGGAGCACTTGCCGAAGCGATGACTGGCCCGATCCATTTCATCCCGTGGTCCAAGCCAACCGACATCGGTCAATTCTGGTTTTATCATGATCTCCAGTTTCGCACAGGCCGGATAGCTTTGCCAGTCCTTGGATTTCAAACTACACGACTACCGATCTTTAGACGTGGTGGTCTGGCTGGCGCGAGAGGCGATCATCGAAAGACAGGGTACCGGAACCAACGATTAGGAGGAATATCAGACCCAGCAACATGCAAAAGTCTGTGCGGGCTTCGTGCATCATCGCCCAGAATCCTGATTTTGCCAGCATTGGAATTTTGGTTGTCGCAATTGCAACCAGAATGTCGATGAGCAGCGGAATCGAAACAAGGCGGGTGACCAGCCCCACAATCAGCAATGCTCCGCACACGACTTCCACGACTCCCACGAACGGACCGAAGAACTGGGGTTCTGGAATACCGATTTTTGCGAATCGTCCTACACCCAAAGCGGCCGGAAACAGGAATTTCTGAATGCCCTCCGATAGAAACACCCAGCCCACCAGAATACGGATCAGGACAGTCGCAGATGGTGCTGTGCTTCTGAGGATTGCTGATTGCATCGCGCACTCTCGAACTTTGAATTCCTAAACGTAGTCAAACAGGCTCATGAAGCCGTAGTCCATATGTAGTTGCAGGTGGCAATGGAATAGTGTAAGCCCTGGATTGTCTGCGACGAAGTCGATTTCCGCCTCTTAACCCTCCAAGCATTAGCACATCCTTCGGGATGCCACTTGTTCGCTTTCCAACCTGTATATCGTCACTCGCATCCGTGACGCCGATCATCATTGTCCAGATCACCCATAATCCGCACGCCGAGGTGGCTCATTTTCGACAATGGCTGTGACACGCTCCGCAGTTCCCAACCAGAGCACCGGAACATGCGCTGGATGAGGCACGGGGTTTCCATCTAGCGCAACGACCTGAAACGAAAATGGGGATGGATGAGATGCGAGAAGCAACTCCCGTGTTATGATTCGGTTCTGACCGCTTGGGCGGGAGTAGTTCAGCGGTAGAACGCCAGCTTCCCAAGCTGGATGTCGCCGGTTCGATCCCGGTCTCCCGCTCCATTAACCTGACAACACGCCGAAATAGGAGCGCTTGCATTCGCTAATATCGCCGCCCCGCGCTACCTGAATCAAGACGCGACGCCTCTTTGATCCACCACAAATCCTGACTGAACAGAAATTTACAGATGGTTGACGATTCTTTACTCAGACGGGAGGTTGGCTGTGTTCGAATGTATGCGGCGGCGTCTCGGTGAGACGTCATCTCGTTTTGTTGGCCAAATGCTTCACTGGCCAAATAAAATGGTTGTTCTCCCGAAGATGGATGGAGGCCAGAGGCCGTGAGGCGCAGAAAATGACATCGATACGATCCGTCGCGTTGGTGCTGGCTGCGACAATGACGCTCGGCTTGCCTTCATGGAGTCTCGTCTCAGGGAGCCCCGCTGATTCGGACCAAACGCAGGACGCTCAACAGCCACCGTCGGCCAGCCCGGCTGCGAAGCCCGTGGGAACGGTGAAGGCGCTTTCGGGAAATTCTATCACTCTCACGACAGATGCGGGATCCGAGATCAACATTCTCGTTCAGGACTCCACTCGCATGGTTCGCATTGCTCCCGGCCAGAAAGATCTGAAAGACGCGACACCAATCCAGTTGCAGGAAGTGCAGGTGGGCGACCGAATCCTGGCTCGGGGTAAGCCCTCTGATGACGGCAAGGCGGTGGTGGCTTCGTCCGTCATTCTTATGAAGGAGTCCGATGTCACCGCCAAGCAGGAGCGTGATCGCGAGGATTGGCAGAAGCGCGGAGTGGGCGGATTGGTGAGCAAGGTTGATGCGGCGGGCGGAATCGTTACACTCTCAGCTCCACCTGCCAGCGAGATCAAGCCGGTTACGATTCACATTTCGAAGAGCACGATTATTCGTCGATACTCTCCCGACTCCGTGAAGTTCGACGATGCAAAGCCGAGCACGATCGATCAAATCACCGCTGGCGACCAACTGCGCGCCCGTGGAGTGCGCAGCGCGGACGGCGCGGGACTGGAAGCGGAGGAAGTCGTCTCTGGAACGTTCCGGAACATCGCAGGCACAGTTACTTCTACGAACGCCGGTAGCAACAGCGTCACAGTCATGGATCTGGTAACGAAGAAGCCTGTTGTGCTGAGGATCACTGCGGACTCGCAACTGCGAAAACTGCCTCCCATGGTTGCTCAACGGATTGCCTTGCGGCTACGAGGCCAATCGCCGGATGGCGCGCCCGGTTCATCGACTCCTGGCGCAAGTTCGCCGGCCAAGACAGCCGAGACCACGCCCGGCGGCAATGCCGGCGGCTCGCGTCCCGGTGGTCCGCCGGATTTCCAGCAAATGTTGAAGCGAATGCCAGCCGTGACGCTCGCAGATTTGCAGAAGGGCGATGCCGTTATGATTGTAACCACGCAGGGTACGGCCACGACCCAGCCGACCGCGATCACATTGTTAAGCGGCGTGGAACCGATCTTGTCGGCCTCACCCAATAGCAATCAGGCGGCGATGCTTCTTTCTCCCTGGAACCTCGGGGGCGGTGGCGGCGATGCTGCAGCAGGTGCAACGCAGTAGATCAACAGGCAGCATGAGTTCGCCTCAGGAGATTTGATGAAGTCCGGCTGGCCCCGAAGTATTGTAATCATAGTTGGCGCGCTCTTCGTGGTGTGGTCGCTGACCGGTTCTTTGCCTGCCCAAACTCCCTCGGGCACGCTTCACGGCAAAGTCACGGATCCCACTGGCGCAGTGATTCCGCAAGCGACAGTTACTGCCACTGCGCCAACCGGCCAGAAGGCAAGTGCCATCACCAACAACCAGGGAAGTTACGAACTCAAAGGATTATCTCCGGGGAATTACACGATCAGCACCACGGCAAAAGGTTTCGCAGTATCTACCGAGCAGAACTTCGCGATCTCTGCCGACCAAGTGCAGCAGTTCGACATCGCGCTCGAGATCCAGGTGCAACCGGAAAAGGTTGAGGTTCAGGAAGAAAGCGCAACCGTGGGTGTGAGCCCGTCAGAGAACGCCAGTTCGATCGTAATCAAGGGGAAAGACCTCGAAGCTCTTTCCGATGATCCCGACGAGTTGCAGCAGGAACTCGAGGCATTGGCTGGGCCGTCCGCAGGGCCGAGTGGCGGCCAGATTTATATTGATGGATTCACTGCTGGCCAACTTCCGCCCAAGTCCTCGATACGCGAGATTCGCATCAATCAGAATCCGTTTTCCGCGGAGTACGACAAATTGGGATACGGCCGGATCGAGATTCTTACCAAGCCGGGCACCGATCAGTTTCACGGCCAGTTTCTTCTGGACGGCAATTCTTCTGCCTTCGATGCGCTTAGCCCATTTGCGCCAAACCAGCCATCTTTCCATTCCGAACTTTTTAATGGGAGCGTCAGCGGGCCGCTGAGCAAGAAAGCTTCATTCTTCTTTACCGCGCAGGTGCGGCAGATCGACGACTCGAATATTGTGAACGCGCTTGTCCCCACTGCTGCCGATCCCAACCCCCAAATCGCTAACTTCGAACAAGCGATCCCCAATCCCGAGACTCGAATCAACGTGGGTCCGCGATTTGATTTTCAACTCACGCCGAGCAACACGCTCACCGTCCGTTACCAGTTCTACCGGGACAGCGAGACCAATGATGGCGTGGGCGTGTTTTCTCTTCCTACTCAGGCTTACGATACGACCTCTACAGAACACACCGTGCAGATCAGTGACACCCAAGTATTGAGCTCGAATGTTGTGAATGAGACCCGGTTCCAATATCTGCGTGACAGCAGCAGTCAGACGGTGCTGCCTACGTTCTCACTGCCGACGTCCGCGGTGGCGGATCCATGCGCGCAGTTTCATTTCCAGCCAAGCGTATCGGTGCTGGGAGCGTTCACCTGCGGAGGCAATCAGATCGGAAATGGCTCTGACGTTCAGAACCACTATGAGCTCCAGAATTACACCTCCATCGTTCACGGCAACCACTTAATAAAATTCGGTGGGCGGCTGCGCGCGATGACGGATTCCAACGTGTCGAACGCAAATTTCAACGGGGCATTCACTTTTTCTTCCTTGTCCACTTATGCACCCAACATTCCGGCGGGTTCCTGTTTGGCGCAGTTGATCGCAGGACTGCCGACCGTGCCGACCTCCACTCAGTTGACGAATTGCGGCGCCAGCCAATTCTCAATCACGACGGGACAGCCGCTTTCCGGGGTTACGCTGGTCGATGCAGGTCTCTACGGACAAGATGATTGGCGCATCCGTCCCAACCTCACACTTAGCTATGGCTTGCGCTTTGAAACCCAGAACAACATCCACGATCGTGGCGATTTTGCACCTCGATTAAGCCTTGCCTGGGGCATCGGTGGCGGCGGGAAAAAGGCAGCCCCCAGGACCGTGTTACGAGGCGGCTACGGGATCTTCTACGACCGCTTCCCGTACAACCTTGTGCTCCAGGCGGAGCGTCTAAACGGGTTTACCCAACAACAGACTATTGTTCCGGGACTCACTTTCGGAAATACTCCCGTGGAGCCGCCTTCGCCAACCCGCTATCAAATTGCTTCGAACCTGCGGGCACCCTCTACCATGCAATCCGCGGTTGGCGTCGAGCGGCAACTTGCCAAGAGCACTACTTTGGCCGTTACCTACATAAACTCTTACGGAGAGCATCAACTCTTCCTGCGCAACGCCAACGCACCGCTGCCAGGAACGGGAACCCGGCCCTTCGGAAATACCGACAACATCTATCAATACGACACTGAAGGGATATTTCGGCAGAACCAATTAATTACCAACATTCGGACAAACATCGGCACGAAGCTTTCGCTGTTTGGTTTTTATACGCTTAACTACGCGAACAGCGATTTAGGAGCGGCTTCAGGCGGAAGCGGTTCTGGATTCTCTTCGGGTGGATCATCGATCGGCGCCAGCTTTCTTTCAAATTCGTACAACCCGATGGCCGATTACGGGCGATCGCAATTTGACGTGCGTCACCGCGGAGTCCTTGGTGGCACGGTTTCGATGCCTTACGCGTTTCGCTTGAATCCATTTATTATTGTCAGCTCGGGAGTGCCCTATAACGTCACGGTTGGGCAGGACTTGAATGGCGATTCTATTTTCAACGACCGGCCGGGGCTGGTCTCGACCGCAACCTGCAGGACGTTGCAGATCAACTCGAACATAGCCTGCACGTCACTGGGTACTTTCAATCTGCTTCCCACCCCGGGGCAGCCGATCCTTCCAATCAATTTCGGAACTGGCACTACGCTGTTCACGGTGAATTTGCGCCTCAGCAAGACCTTTGGATTTGGCCGGGAAGTGGCTGGAGGCGGGGGACCTCGCGCTGGCCAAGGCGGCGGTGGCGGCGGACGAGGAGGGGGGCTGGGAGGCGGGTTAGGCGGCCGCGGATTGGGCGGCGGTGGCGGCTCTGGCGGTCCTTTCAGCATGGGAGCCACAACCAATCGGCGCTATAATCTAACCTTCAGCGTTTCCGCAAGGAATGTTCTTAATCGGGTGAACCTGGCGCCACCGATTGGCAACCTCAGTTCGCCGTTATTCGGCGAATCGAACAATCTCGCCGGCGGGCCGTACTCGTATGGTTCTGCCACGCGCAGGATTGATCTGCAGGTTCTATTCTCGTTCTAGCGGCTTGCTGTTTCGCGGAGATATTGTTACAACTTTCAGTGGAGAAACCGTGACGAAATTGAGAGTCCTTTCGTTGTTGGCGTTGGGTATCCTCGTCTGCGCGCTGGGTTTTGCGGGTTGCTCGGGCAGCAACACCATAGCGATTACGCTGTCGGCGCCACAGACGTCCTTGAACCCTGGCCAAACGGTGACCGTTATTGCCTCGCTTACAAATGACGTCAACAATGCGGGCGTGACTTGGACTCTTACCGGAGCCGGTTCGTTGAGCGGCAACACGACCACCTCTGTCGTCTACACCGCCCCGACCGACATCGCGGTTAGCACAACGGCGACCGTAACTGCCACTTCAATCGCCAACACAGCCATCACCGCGACTGAATCAGTCACGCTGAACGCGGTGTTGACCATTACCACGACTTCGCTTCCGTCGGCGATTCTCGGCGTTCCTTATGACACATTTATCAACGCTGCGGGCGCGCCGGCGCCCTTCACCTGGATTGTGAAGTCCGGCATCATCCCGCCGGGCTTGACGTTTCTGGCGACCAGCACCAGTACCTCCGCCGAGATCCAGGGAACGCCTACGACCTTGGGGACTTACAACTTTACCGTCCAGGTTACGGATTCCTCGGACGCCACCGTGACGCAAGCGTTGAGCATCACGGTCACTGTGCCGCCGCCACTGTCAGTTGTGACCGGATCATTGCCCAACGGAATCGTAAATGCGCCCTATAGCCAGACATTGCAGGCAAGCAGCGGAGTCCAGCCCTACATCTGGAGCGTTTCGCTCGGTATCCTGCCAATTGGGCTTTCTCTGAGCCCGGATGGTGTGATCTCTGGGACGCCCATCGTGACCGGATTCTTCCCCTTCACGGTTGAGGTCACTGATTCATCGACCCCGAAGCCCCAGATAGCCACGGCGAACTTAGGCATTACTATTAATCCTGGGCCGACTAACAACTCGAGACTGAACGGCCACTACGCGTTCTTGGTCAGCGGCTTCAACTCCAACCTGCCGCCGCTTTCGCCCTTCGTGGCCGCAGGAAGTTTTACTGCAGATGGCATGGGAAATATTTCCAGCGGCGTCATGGACACAAACGACACTGCGAGTCCGACGCTCAATCAGAGCTTCAGTGGCACATATTCCATCGGCCAGAACGGCCTTGGATTTATGACCCTTAACACAACTCCGACCCACGTTTTTGTGCTGTCCATGATGGCCAACAACAATGCAAACATCATAGAGTTCGACGACAGTACGGGAAGCGGAACGCGTAACTCCGGCGTGCTTTTGGGACAGAATACGTTGGAGTTTTCCACGCCCTTGAGTGGCAACTACGCATTCGGGTTCATAGGAATCGACCCTACCCAGAATCGATTTGGCATGGCTGGAGGTTTTAGCGTGGCAGGAAACGCTATCAGCGGTTTGTTGGATTCTGATGACGCCATTTCGGGTCCATCGTCAAGCGTTTCCCTCTCTGGCGGATATACGGCCGCGTCCACGTCCACCGGCCGAGGGACAGCAAACTTCAAGACTGCTGCGGGAACTACCGGTTACAGTTACTATGTTGTGAATACAAATGAATTGCTGGTGATGGAAACAGATACGTTCGCTACCGGAGGTTTTCCTTTGGTGAGCGGTACGATCCTGCAACAGACACCCGGCAGCGTTTTCGCTCTCCCTAGCGTTTTCGAAGTAACTGGGCTGGACGCCTCCACAGCCGAGAGCCAGGTTGGAGTGTTCAGTGGCAACTCCGGTGGAGGTTTCAGCCTGACATCTGACCAAAATGCCGGCGGTGCCCTCACGTCTCCGGCAGGGACCGGGACCTACAGCGTTGGCACGAACGGACGGGTGATGCTGACCGGATCAGGGTTTCAGAATTCGCTGCCGGTCTTATACATGGTTAACGCCAACGAGGCATTCATCATCGGCACGGACCAACCTGCCGTTAGTTTCGGATTCGTAGCGCCGCAGACATCAGCTTCGCTATCGGGCACATTTGCGGGCGGATCCCTCGTACCCGTCGCCCCGGCGGTCAGCGACGTTGTGAGCATCGCAATCGCTGGAGCGAGCAGCCTAAACGTCACGGAATACGTAAGCACTGAGAGCCTGCTGACCCAGAACCAAGTTCAGGGTGCCACTTCCGTATCGGTGGGCAATCCCAGCAGGGTCGAGGTGAGCGTGGGCGGGAGCGTAGTGGACATCCTGTACCTGGTTTCGCCGACGGAGTTCTTCTCGCTCTCGGCGGACCCAACGGCGAGGGTGGACATCTTCCAGCAATAGCCGCTGGCGGAATTGCTGACGACGAATATCGTTTACTGCGCTGCGATGAGCTGTTGCAGTTTGGCGCGGTAGCCGCGGCTGCACGAGAGTTGCTTACCATCTCTCAGCACAACCATGTACTCGCCCCGGTTGCAGGGTTGGAGTTCCTTGATCTTTCGCACATTCACAATGATGGATCGATGGATGCGCACGAACTGGCTGGGATCGAGCCGTTCGGCAAGGCGGCCAATTCCCTCGCGCAGCAGGTAGGCCCCACTTCTCGTCTTGAGTTCAACGTAATTCCCCGCGGCTTGCACCCAGTCGATTTCATCCAGATCAACGAGCACAACACGCCCGGAAGTCTTGATCACCAGTCGTCTGTCAGCCGGTGATGTGGTCCGCGCTTCTGCAAGTAAGTCAAGAATGCGGTGCGTCAAGTGATGGTCGTGCGCCTTGAGGAGTTCTCCGCGCGTTCTTTCCATGGCGGCGTGAAACCGGCGCAGATCGAAAGGCTTTAGCAAGTAGTCGAGAGCGCGCGCTTCAAAAGCGTGAACCGCGTGCTGATTGTCGGTACTGGTGAAAATCACGATCGGCATGTCTTCGCGAGAAATGTAATTCAGCGTCGCAAAGCCATCCGTATCCTGCATTTTGATATCGAGCAACAGCAAGTCTGGTTTGTGAGCCTTCACGGCGGCAATGGTTTGCTGCGCATTACTGCACTCGGCAACGACCTCGACTCCAGTTTCCTCAGCCAGCAGGAGCCGCAGTTGATCACGCACCAGTGGCTCGTCATCGGCGATGACGGCGCGGATTTCAGGAATCATCATGCGAATTTCACGCAGTCGGCTTTCGATTTGCGGAGACCATCCCATACATGCTATTGACGCTTCTCAATACGAAATGGTTGGTCACAAAGTTCTGTGCATTAGTATCTTTTCCTGCGCAGTTCGCACCAGCTCTGACAACTCCACCACCACGCGCAAAAAAACATAACGACCGCCGCATGTAGCTACAAGACGAATAGACCAATGTCTATTGTTGCCAACAGCGGCCGCGCATTCGCGCACACCGCTTTCACTACCAATTTTGGTATTGCGTCTCTGCGATTTCTTGTAGATTCACGCAAGCTCCGCTGGTCAAATCTAACGCCGCTCTGACTTCAGTTGCATGTACTTCGCCGTTCGTACCATGCAAGCTGCGCTCGTCCCTAAAAACAAACAACTCGCCCAATCCAGCCCCCACGCTCAACTTGCGGTTGACCGCGTGCATTGACCGATGCGCAAGTGTTACGCCAGAAACACCCAGTTTGAGCGAGGAGAATGTAGATGATTTCGAGGATTAGAACTTCGCTTTCGTTCGCCGTCTTCGTTTTTCTGATGATGGCCATGACCCAAGTATGGGCGCAGACAACAACAACTGGAGACATCAGCGGTGTTGTAACCGATCAAACAGGCGCTGTTGTTCCCAACACATCGATCACGTTAAAGAATGTCGACACCGGCGGTTCGCAAACGGTAACCAGCAACGCACAGGGTTCCTACCGATTTGCGCTTCTG
>Ga0116221_1000622_pt1 | contig 24293 bp, 21 predicted proteins | sample Sb_taG_5_FD_88965 | JGI IMG/M metagenome (GOLD analysis project Ga0116221, IMG submission 88965) | Peat soil microbial communities from Weissenstadt, Germany - Sb_50d_8_FC metaG | ecosystem: Environmental > Terrestrial > Soil > Wetlands > Peat | place: Germany: Weissenstadt | collected 2010-09-21 | reverse complement strand
GTCGCCGCGATCGACTCCAAGCTGCACCTGATTCCACGCTACCGGCAGATCGCGGTGGCGCCGCAATTCAACATCGGGTATCCCGCCTGGGAATCCGATCCGAACTTCGACATCGGGCGCCACATTTTCCGGGCTCGCGTCGACCCGCCCGGCGGCGAAGCCGAGTTGGAAGCCCTGTCGGGGCGCATCCTGAGCCAGGTGATGGACCGCACCAAGCCGCTTTGGGAGATCTACATCGTCGATGGTTTGAAGGACGGCCAGGGCGCCCTGATCGCCAAGGTGCACCACGCGCTGGCCGACGGCGTTTCGGGTGCGGCGCTGTTGAAGATCATGTTCGATCCGACACCGGAGGGCTCCCGCGCCATTCGCCCGCCGCGCGTTCACCAGCCGGCGGCCTCCGCGGGCGCGGCCGCGTCGAATCACTCCCTGATCGACGCCTTGGCCAGCGCGGTCCATAGCTCGATCGAGAACTTGATCGCCGTCGAGGCCGGGCTTCTCGATTTGACCCAGTCGCTTTTTACCGATCGCACGCAGACCGGACTCCAGGAACTCATGAATCTGCTGCCGGAGCTGGCGGCGCCGATCCAGCGGCTTCCGTGCAACCGGCTGTGCGACGGTGAACGGCTATTCTGCTGGGCCGGCTTCGATTTTGCGGATGTCAAGGCCATCCGCGAGGCGGTGGGCGGGAAGGTGAACGACGTCATTCTGACGGTGACCACCCGCGCTCTGGCGAGCTACGCGAAACTCCACGGCCAGTCTGTGAAGAATCGTCTGCTCCGGGTGGTCTGCCCGGTGAGCATGCGGCCGGAGGGCCAATGCGAGACGTTGGGGAACCGGATCACTTTTTTGCCCGTGGTGCTGCCGATGGATATCCACGACCCGGTACAGATGCTGCAGGCGGTCGCGGCCCGGATGGAGATCATGAAGAGCGCCAAGGCGGCTGAGTTGCTGGCGCTGGGCGCCAGTTGGTTGGGCTCCACTCCACCGCCGCTGCAAGCGGTATTTTGGGGCGGACTCCCCTTCCTCACCCTGCCCACGTCGCTGTTCAACGTGATCTGCACCAATATCCCGGGCTCCCCCGTGCCGCTCTACACGGTGGGCCGGCGCATGATCGCCATGTATCCGCAGGTGCCCACCGGTTGGGAGCTGGGCGTCGGCGTCGCCGCACACAGCTACGATGGCAAGCTCTTTTTCGGACTCAACGCCGACACGCATGCCGCCCCCGACGTAGCGCGCCTGCGCGACTTCATCCGTGTATCTTTTGAGGAGTTGTGCCAGTCCGCGGGGGTGAGGAAGGCGCCACGCGCCACCCGCCCGCGCAAGCCGCGAGCCCATCGGCCGAAGCCCGTCGAAACCGTCGCCACCCCTGCGCCTGAGCCGCCAGTCGCGTTCCCGGTGGCATCGTAACGCCGCGAGCCGGGTGTGGCTCAGTGCCGATGCGGCCCGGGCTTGGTGCGCGAATCGCCGGCCTGGAGAACTTCTCCGGCCAGCCGTTGATCGTCATGGAACTGGTGGAAGGACCACTCCCCTGCCACCACGGCCCTACTGCTCCAGGAAGCCATTGAACTAAACCGTTGCGCGGTAGACAGGTAGGCGAGAGTCCGTCGAGTGGTAACCGCCCGGTCAGCCGGAGAGGAACCGCCTGGGCCCGCCAGCAGGCACGTGTGGCTAGCGGTCTGAGCAAAGCGGTCACCGTAAGGTCGTTGCGCCACAGCTTCGCCACCCACCTGCTGGAGGCCGGCCAATCTGCCCACCATTCAACTCCTGCTGGGACACGCCAGCCTGCGCACGACCGCACTGTATATTCACCTGGCATCCAGCACCGTTGGCGCCACGGCCAGCCCGTTGGATTCTTTGCCCAAGCTCCAGTAGCCCGGAAGGGTCCCATGCGCCGACCAGCGTTGGAGGTGGCTTCCTTTTTACACGTCCTGCCCCCCGGTTTCCAGCGCTTGCGGCAGTACGGCTTCTCAGTGGCCACTCCCGAGCGGTCAAACTAGCGTGCTGCCGGGAGCTTTTGACAGGAGGCGCGACGCTGGAGCCTCCCGTGCGATTGCAGGACTGGCGGGCCCGCTACGAAGCAGTCATCGGCGAATCGCTGGATCGCTGCCCAGTGTGTCATCAGGGGCACATGGTGATGGCCGATATCCTCTTGCCGACACCGGATCGGGAACAGGCCAAGGCAGCCGGAATCGATTCTTCATGATGTGCCTGTACACAACCACGGGCGACGACCTCGGGCGTTTCCGCCGAGGCTGCCGGAAACCTGTATGCCGATCCTCGGATTCAGCAAGACCGGCATGCCCGCAGGGGGCGTCGATCGGCAAAAGGTGGGGTCTCATCGATCATTTGGTCCAGCAACGCCGCCTCGCCGAACGGATACAGCCGGCACGAACCCCCCCTCGCAGGAGTCGCAAATAGGGCGCCCCCAAGCAATCCCCATAGGGTGTGCTGCGGTTTCGTTCAATCAACTCTTTCGGCAGTGCAATGTCGGCTCGATTCGAGAAAGCCGTGGTGGGGCACTGCCGAAAGAATCTTATTCAAAAAGGGGCAGTTTAAGGATCTCCTCGGCCACCGGCATAACGGCATGCAAGAATAGCAATAGTTGGTGCGAAAAAGGGGAAGTGTTCCCCTGGACCGCCGATGAGCTCGTTTCGCGCATGGAATTCTTAACCGCTGGCCGCCGATCTCTCTGGATTTCCGCCGCGCTGATTGTAATTTTCCTTCTCGTCACGTTTTCCGAGGCCCGCCGGAAGAGTCCCACCAGCGATGAGCCGCCGCACATAGCGGCCGGGCTTTCCTATTTCGTGACGCACCAGATTTTCCGCGCGGACCCGCAGCACCCGCCGTTACTAAAAGAGCTGAGCGCGCTCTCGATGATGGCCGCCGGAATTCACTGGCCACACACGGCAGATGCGGATTACTTGGTCAATGGCGATGATCCGCAGCGGGTTTTTTGGCTGGACTGGCCGATCGGCAATGACATTATCCGCACGAACGGGCCGGATCGGGCGCTATTTTGGGGACGACTTCCGCTGATTCTGATTTCCGCGCTTCTGGCGGTGGTGTTGTATTTATGGGGGCGTCAAATGATCGGACCGCTCGCGGCCGCGGGCTCGGTATTCGTATTCGTGCTGGATCCGATTATGTTGGCGCACTCCCAACTGGTGAACACCGATGTCGGGGTGGCAACGTTTATTTTTCTGACCCTGTTCGCGTTGTGGAACTACGTACAGCGCCCTTGTTGGAAACGTCTGTTCCTGTGCAGTCTGAGCCTGGGTGCCGCGCTGGCGTCGAAGTACTCGGCCATAGCTCTGCTGCCGATTGTGGGGCTGTTGATGCTTGCCGCCATTCGCCGGCCCGATTTGTCCGGCGGCAGGAATGAAGTTCGCCGCAAGGATCTATGTCCTTGCGGCAGCGGCAAAAAATATAAAAACTGCCATGGGCGGATGAAGGCCGCGCCAGCACCGAAATCCGATTTTGGCCGCAGATTGGCGTTGACCGCCGGCGCATTCGCTGTGATGTGCCTGGTCGCTTTTGTGATGGTGCAGGCGACATTTTTCTTCCCCGCTGATTTGATGATGTACGTGAAGTGCGCGCAGATCGTGAACGCCGATCACGATCCGAACCATCTGTCATACATGGCAGGGGAGTTGAAGCGGAATTTTACGAGCTATTTCCTGGTGGCGTATGGGCTGAAGGAACCGTTGGCGGGAATCATACTGTCGCTGATCGGCTTGGCCGCGCTTGTTCGGAGCAGATCGATTCCGTTTATTGGGAAGCTGTTCCTCTTGGTGCCGCCGATGGTTTTCGGATTGGCAGTAACCGTGATGGCCGCTGACATTGGAGTTCGCTACATCATCCCCGTTCTGCCATTTGCGCACCTGATGGCGGGCCTAGGCATCGCCACGCTGCTCGAAGCACCGCGACGGTTCCAGTGGGGTCCTTACATTGCCGCGGTGCTTTGCGGCTGGCTGGTTCTCGCGGCAGCCGGTGTCTATCCGGACCACCTATCGTACTTCAACGAAGCGGCCTGTCTGCTGAGCGAACCGAGCCGGATCGGGTGGGACGGCGGGAGCCGCTGCGGGCCCGCCTGGTTGGACGACAGCAACGTGGATTGGGGGAAGGGGCTGAAGCAATTGAAGACCTGGCTCGACCGCAACGCCCCGGGACGCGAGGTGAAGCTCGCCATCGTGACGCCCTTTCCGCCCGAGCCCTATGGGATCAAGTGCCAGCGGCTGCAGGCCAGCGATCTGATGAAGGAGCCGGAACCGGGGCTGTACGCCGTGAGCGCGCACCTGGTCGCACGAATTCCGGCCAATAGCGGGGCCAGCGACTGGCTGCGCCGCAAACAGCCGGTGGCGATCGTCGGGCATGCGCTATTTATCTACGATATTCCTGCCACCTGAGGCATGGAAAACCAGGATGAGCGCTACGGCAGCGCATTGAACTAAACCGTTGCGCGGTAGACAGGTAGACAGGTAGGCGAGAGTCCGTCGAGAGCAGGTAGCGATTCCTTCCCTCAACTGGTTGCGGGAAAATCCAGGGCGAAAGGAGTTCCGATGAATGCTCTTCGCCAACGCATGCTCGAAGACATGCAGATCCGTAATTTCGCCCCCGGCACTCAGTACGCGTACGTGCAGGCCGCGGCAGCATTTTCGCGATACTTTGGACGCAGGCGACCCCAAGCAATCCCCATAGGGTGTGCTGAGGTTTCGTTCAATCAATTCTTTCGGCAGTGTAGGATAGAGGCAAGATCCACAGTTGCGCACCGTCTGCGCAAAACGCCCCACACCCCATTGAGGTAGGCGTGCTGCCCGGATGCTAATGTCCGCACAATGTGCAGGGGAGTGATACTCGCCTACCGGCCTTTCATCCGCCCGAAATGTAAGGGAATTCGTCAAGACCCGTGGATTTTTACCACTCCCCGCAGGCTCGAGCCGTCGAGACCTGAAATGGATGACAAACTGCTCTGGAATACAAGATCTTTAGGTCTTTTACTATTAATTAGGAGATCTGCATTGAGGAAATATCTCGCTGTTGCTGGTGCAGTATTTGCCCTAGCTCCTGTAGTATTGTTCAACACTACGTCCGCCGCTGACCGCCCGGTCAAACGAACCGTGGATTTTACGCCCAGGCTCAATGGGCCTAGTTCATCCCTCGGAAAGACCGGTGTGGTCGTGAAAATCCAGAGTGCCGCCATTGCCAAAGACGGCACAATCACCGTCCGTGCCACGATTGTGGATTCCGACGGAACCCCCCTCGACAGTTTAGGCGTGGCGACAAACGGTCCCGTCTCCATGAGCTTTATCGCGGCCTACATCCCGGCCGGTCAAAGCCAGTACGTGTCCTACACGACCAGCGTGTCCGCCGCCACGATTACCAAAAACCCCTCTCAGACCCAGGCGGCCAACGATTCCGGCGGTACTTTCAGCACGAATGCCATCGGTGACTACACCTATACTTTTAAGACCAAGGCCCCGGTGACCTTCGACGCCACGGCGACCCACTCCATCGGCGTCTCCGCCCAGCGCAATCTCGCCGAGTTCGGCACATTCGACGAATGGAGCGAGACCTCCAACGACGTTTTCAGCTTCGTTCCGAACGGCTCGGTCGTCAAGGTGACGCGTTCGGTGGTCACCACCGACGCCTGCAACCAGTGCCACGACCCGCTGATCGGCCACGGCGGATCGCGCCTCAAGGTGGAGTTGTGCATCATGTGCCACCAGCCGCAGACCATCAATGCCGATACCCTTCTCACCCAGGACATGAAGGTCCTGATTCACAAGATCCACATGGGTTCGAGCCTGCCCAGCGTCAAAGCCGGCACCCCTTACCGGATCTGGCATCGCGGCGCGTGGTCGGACTTCTCCACGGTGGTCTTCCCGCAGGACGTCCGGAATTGCACCACCTGCCACCAGGGCGCAACCCAAGCCGACAACTGGAAGACCAATCCCAGCGCCGCGGTGTGTACTTCCTGCCACGACAACGTGAACCTGGCCACCGGCCTTAACCATCTCAACCTGCCGCAGATCGACGACAACCAATGCAAGGACTGTCACACCTCGAAGGCTGCCCTGGATTTCGATGCCTCGATTCCCGGCGCGCACCTCATACCCACGAACTCCACAGAGCTCCCCGGATTGGTCACCAAGGTCCTGAAGGTGGACGGAGCCACGCCGGGCAACGCCCCCACGGTGACGTTCACAGTGACCGACAAGGCCAACAATCCGGTGGCTATCAGCAAAATCACCTCAATCCGGGTGGTTCTGGGCGGCCCCAACACCGACTACAACACGGGGGCGGGCGGAATCCGGGTTTCCGAGAATCCCAACGCAACCCCGTTCAACAATGGCGTGTACACGTACACCATGACCAATAAGATCCCCGCCGCCGCGACAGGCTCTTACACGGTTTCCATCGAGGCCAGCAATACGGTCACCCTGATGCCCAACACGCAGCAATCGCAAACGGCTACGGACGCCGCCGCGCCGGTGGAGTTCTACTTCTCGGTTGACAAGAGCCCCGTCGCAGCGCGACGCCAGGTGGTAGCCACCGCGAAGTGCGCGGCCTGCCATGTCAATCTGGGCTTCGTCCACGGCGGTACTCGCGCCGCCACCCAGGAGTGCACCATTTGTCACAATCCGGCGCTCTCCGACGGCACCTCGGGTCAGAGCGTAAACCTGGCCACGCAAATCCACAGCATTCATCGCGGTGAGAACCTGGCGAACCCATACGTGCTGGGGACCACTAACTACCAGGACGTCCGGTTCCCGGGCGACCTGCGGGATTGCACCGCTTGCCACATGACTGGCACTTACCTGGTGGAGAACGTCAAGGCCAAGGCCTTGGTGGCCAGTCCGGGCGGCTTCACAAAGACTACGCCTCCGATCTCCGCCGCCTGCCAGGGCTGCCACGACGACGAGGCGACCGCTTCACACGCCCTGGCCAATACCACGGTCCTGGGCGAGAGTTGCGCGGCTTGCCACAGCGCGGGCGAAGCATTCTCGGTGGATCGCGTCCACCAGCGGATCTTCTAAGCCCCAGAACCTCGTTGGGGTCGCCGCATGGAACCATGAGGCGACCCCATCGAAAAGCTGGTGCTTTTGTGAACCACCACCTGCCGGGCGTCATCGTCACACCGGGCCTTACTCCAATGCTGTTCCCTTTGCAGGCGCCTGTACTACTCTGAAGCACAAACTGAAATGAAGCAGGCATCCGTGCACTGCAACGCGTTCAGAAATCGCTCCAAAACCTGCTTCATCCAGCGCCTTCCTACACCCCCGCGAACGGTCGGATCACTCCCAGCGCAACCCCCGTCATAATGATGCCGGCGCACACGATGATCGCCGCCGATGCTACCGGCAGATAGCGAAACGCAGCGTTCGCGGCGGTCTTCCTGCTGTCCGGCAAAAGGTGCTTGGCGTATAGCACCACCAGCCCGATCGAGCTCAGCACCACCGCCAGGCCCGCGCTGAACGCCACCAGCAGCGTCAAACCAAGACCGATCCGCCCCAGTGCCACCGAGCTCAGCAGCAGCACCAGCGCCGAAGGGCAGGGAACCAGGCCGCCGCTCGCGCCCAGGGCGATCAGGCTGCCCATGCTGATATCGCCTTCCGGCACGTGACTGTGTACGTGGCCATCTCCGTGGTCGTGCGTCAACGCCCCATCGTGGTGATCATGATGATGATGATGGTGGTGGCCGCCGTGGCCGAGCCCCAGCGCCAACCGGATGCGCTTGTAGAAAAGAGCGCCGCCGATCCACACGATCGAGAGGCCGGAAACCGCGCCCAGCACCGGGTAGATCTTTTCCGGCAGCACGTAGCGCGAAAGAAACAGCGTAGTCAATCCCAGAAAGAACACGCTGATGGTGTGGGTAAAGGTGACCATGCCGCCCAGGAACAGCGCGTGTTTGGGAGTTCCCCGGCTTCCCACCAGGTATGCCGCCACGATGGTCTTGCCGTGGCCTGGCGAGAGGGCGTGAATCGCGCCCAGCCCGAAGGCCACTACCATCCCGGCCAGCATCATGCCCCACCCGATTTCGCCCTGGTGTAGCAGGCGCGAGAGGAAATCGCCGCGCACCACCATCCCGGGCGCCGCCTGTCCAGGTTGAGAGGGGAGCTGCGGAGCGGCGGGCTCGGCCGGCGGACTCGCTGCCGGCGGCGCCACCGGCTGTTCGGTCAACACCGGAGCTGGCGCCGGAGCCGTCGAGTGCCACGCTACCGTGGCGCGCAGATCCTGGGGCGGAGCCGCCAGCGGATCCTGCGGATACGCCGTGAGTGCCTGGCTGCGATCGGCGTCCTGGGGCGAAGCCTGGTCGAGAGCCGCATCCTTGCCCGCCGCGATCACGATCTCTTTCCACCCCGCCCGGTCGGGAAAATTCGCGTCTTCGTAATTCAGGCTGCCCGCATTCAGGCTGCCCGGAGCGGCGTCCACGCGCAGATCGGCAGTCACGCGCAAGACGGCCATACCGCCCGCGCCCTTATCCAGCGCCATGCTCGCGCGCTCCAACCGCGGCGTCACCGCGCGCCCGCCGATCTCGATCTTCAACCCGCGGCTCCACTCCCGCGCCTGCGCCGTAGCCTGGCGCTCCAGTTCCTCGCGCGGGCTGGACGCCTCCAGCTTCCACTGCTGCAGAAGCTGGAAGGTGGGGATCTCCGCTAAATCCAGGACGTACCGGATCTCCGCCCCGCGCCCGTTCACTTCGATCCGGCTGTAGTGGCTCACGCTGAAGTTGCCCATGGGGTGGGACCACAGCGCACCCGCGGCCAGAAAGACCGGCAGCACCCCCCACTGCACCCAATGTTGTTTCATTACAATAGTCCTTACGAATTGTACAGCGGCTGCGGATTCATGAGACAGGTCATCACGGCTCAAGACGTGCCCCTCAGCGGCGATCTCCGCGTCCCGATTGGGACCATTATCACATCGTCGGCGCAGGAGGTGGCAGCCGGACGCGGCGTGCGCATCGTCGAGCTGCCCGAAGATCAACTCACCGCGCTGGCGCCGCCGGAGAAGACCATCGCCATCGGCGCCGACCACGGCGGATTCCAACTGAAGGAAGCCCTCAAGCCCTTGTTGGAGAGCCTCGGGTTCCAGTTGCGCGACGTGGGGGTGCACGATGAGAAGCCCGCGGACTATCCCGATCTGGCGCTCAAGGTGGCAGAATTGGTGGCCGCCGGAACGGCCGCGCGCGGCATCTCGATCGATGGTGCGGGTATCGGCTCCTGTATGGCGGCGAACAAAGTTCCGGGCGTCCGCGCGGCCCTATGCTATGATAAAGCTTCAGCCCGAAACAGCCGTGAACACAATGATTCCAATGTACTTACCTTAGGCGCCCGGCTGCTCACCCAAACTCAGGCGGAGGAAGTCTTGCGCACCTGGCTGGGGACTCCGTTCGCCGGCGGAAGGCACCAGGCGCGAATGCAGAAGATACTGGATATCGAGCGGAAATACCTGAAGAAGGCCCCAAGCACTTGAAGAAAGCCCAAAGCACTTGAAGAAAGCATTTTCGTGACGCCCACGGAACTGGACATTCTGGTCGCCCAAATCGGTGAAGAAATCCTGGCGCGCGTGGACAGGTTGGGAGCCCCGTCCCACAAGCCCAAGGGTGAGGGACTCAACCTCCCCGACCAGGTGTGCCCCGATTGTGTGCAGCGCTGCGTCCAGACCTGCGCGCGCAATACGAAAACCATTATCGCGGCCGGCGCCGACCGCGTCTCCGCCAGCGAGCGTCTCACCAGGATCGATCCTTCGGTGGCCGCCCTGATCGATCACACCATCCTCAAGCCCGAAGCTACCCGTGCCGATGTCGCCAAGGTCTGCCGCGAGGCGCGCCAGTACAGCTTCGCCAGCGTCTGCGTGAATCCCTATTGGGTGCCGCTGGTGCGCGCCGAGCTGGCCGGATCGCCGGTGAAGGTCTGCACGGTGGTCGGGTTTCCCCTGGGCGCCACCAGCACCGAGGCCAAGGTCGCCGAAGCCGCCGCGGCGGTGCGTGCCGGTGCGCAGGAGGTCGACATGGTGATCAACGTCGGCGCGCTGCGTTCCGGCGATCACGAGGCCGTCAAGCTCGATATTGCCCAGGTGGTGAAAGTCTCGCACGAAGCCGGAGCCATCGTGAAGGTGATTCTGGAGACCGCGCTGCTCGACGACAACCAGAAGGCGGTGGCCTGCACGCTCGCCAAGCTGGCCGGGGCCGATTTCGTCAAGACCTCCACCGGCTTCGGTCCATCGGGCGCCACCGCGCACGATATCGCACTGATGCGCAGCGTAGTGGGGCCGGACATGGGGGTCAAGGCCGCCGGCGGCATTCGCACGCTGCACGATCTCCAGACTATGACCGCGGCCGGCGCCACCCGCATTGGCGCCAGCGCCAGCGTCAAGATCGTCGAGGCTACCGCTGCCTGAGAAGCAACATCCGCCGACCGTAGAGAAAGCTATGCAAGCCGCGCGCCGCACGACAATCCGTTTCCGCGAGAGGTCCGAGTTGCTGGACTTCCTGCTGGAGGTGTCCGCGGCCACGTCCCTCACGCTCGATCTGGACCAACTGCTCGCCAACGTGGCCGAAATCATCCGCAAGGTGTTGCCCTACGACCTCTTCGCCATCCTGCTCTTCAACGAGCGGCGCCAGGATCTGCGCATCCGCTACGGAGTCGGCCATCGCGAGGAAGTGATCTGCAATCTGGCGATCGCCCTGGGCGAGGGCGTCACCGGGACGGCGGCGGCGAGGCGCGAGCCGGTGTTGGTGGGCGACGTGCGCAACGATCCGCGCTACCTCAACGCCGTGGACGCCGTCCGCACCGAGCTGGCGGTGCCCATGACCGCGCGCGGCAAGCTGGTGGGCGTGATCGATCTCCAGTCCACGCGCCTCAACGCCTACACCGAATACGATCGCGCCCTGATGCGCCTCATCGCCGGACGCGTGGGCATTGCCATCGACAATGCGCGGCTCTACCGCCGCGCCGAGCGCCAGAACCGTACGCTGAAGACCCTGGCCAACATCTCGCGCGAATTCTCTTCCATCCTCGACCTGAACGAGCTGCTGGGCAAGATCGCCAGCACCATGCGCGAGCTGATCAACTACGACGCCTTCAGCATCCTCTTGATCGACCACGACGCCAAGGCGCTGCGCCACCTCTTCAGCATCCGCTACGACCAGCGCGTCAACATCGACAACGTGCCCATGGGGAAGGGTCTCACCGGCGCGGCGGCGGAGTCGCGCGAAGTCGTGCGCGTGAACGATACCGCCAAGGACCCGCGTTACATCGCCTCGCACCCCGACATTCGCTCCGAAGTGGCCGTGCCGTTGATCGTGCAGGACCGCGTGGTCGGCGTCATGGACCTGGAGAGCGACCGCGTCGGCTACTTCACCGACGATCACGTGCGAACCCTGGCGCTGCTCGCGCCGCAGGTGGCCAGTAGCGTGGAAAACGCGCGCCTCTACCAGGAGCTGGCCACGCGCGAGCGCCGCATGGAAGAGGACCTGCAAGCCGCGCGCGAGCTCCAGCGCGTTCTGCTGCCCGACGCTCATCCGGAGATCGAAGGCCTGGAGGCGGCCGTGCGTCTGCGGCCGGCCCGCGAGATCTCGGGCGATATCTACGAAGTCTTCGAACGGCGCGACGGGCCCACCGTGATCGCCTTTGGGGACGTCAGCGGCAAAGGTGCGGCCGCGGCCCTCTATGGCAGCCTGGTCAGCGGCCTCCTGCGCACGCTCGCCCCGCGCCGCCACCGCCCCGCCGAACTCCTCAAGGCGCTCAACGAAGTGCTGATCGAGCGCAAGGTGGAGGCGCGCTACGTCACCCTCTGCGTGCTCCTGTGGGAGCCCGCCACGGGCCAGATCGTGATGGCCAATGCCGGCGCCTTGCCCCCCATGATCTGCCGTGGGGCCGACATCCTCAAAATCAGGGTGGAGGGTGTGCCGCTCGGCCTGCTGGATGCCCGCGAGTACGAGGAGGCGGTCTTCCAGACGCAGTCCGGCGATCTTCTGGTGCTGTATTCCGACGGCATCACCGACCACCTCAACGCCGCCGGCGGCGAATTCGGCCGCAGCCGCCTGGCGCAAGCCGTGCGCACCCATTGCCGCATGGCGGCCGACGACCTGATCGGCCTCATCTTCCAGGAACTGGACAAGTGGTCCACCACCGCCTTCGACGATCAGACCCTGTTCGTGATGAAAGTGAAGTAGGAGACGATGTGCCTTCTGGAGATTGGTTGGGCCTTCCTGACAGCATCAGTCACAGTCTCGCCCGTTTCCCGCACCAAAGCTTTCGCCAGTTCTGCACGGGAAGCAAGAGGTCAGACGAATTCTCGAGCACGAGCGGCCAGCCGACAACTGACGGCTCGGGCACGTGGGGGGTCGACCTCGACCGCCGGCCTGGCGAACCAACGGGCCGGCTGTTCTTCGACATCGGGCAGTCGTTCTGAGTCGCAATCTGCTAGACTGCAATCGGCATGAGTCGAGCAGTTCAACTCTCAAACCACAAGCTCAGGACCATCGTTACCGTGAAGAACAAATTTCAAGTGGTCATCCCCCAACAGGTCCGGGAGCAGGTCGGCGTCACGATCGGCGACGTATTGGAAGCCAGGGCGGTAAACGGCAAGATCGTCTTCGAGCCGAAGTCAATCGTGGACCGAGGCATCGCCGAAGGGCTCGAAGACATCAGAAGGGGACGCGTATACGGACCGTACCGTTCGACCGCAGAAGCGATGAAGGCGTTCCAACACCGCACTGCCGAGCTTTCGAAGCGTCCGAAGCCACGGCCTCGTAACTGATGGATCTCATCTTTTCCGAGCGGTTTGACCGAAGTCTCCGTCAGGCGCCGCCAGGAGTGCGACGAGTGTTCTGGAAGCAGGCAGGATTCCTCTTATCAAGCTTGCACCATCCGTCGCTACGGGCCAAGAAGTACGAAGGTGCCGATGACGTCTGGCAGGCACGCGTGAACCGCGACTGGCCGTTCTATTTCAAGATCATTGACGACAAATATTACCTCGTTGACATTACGGCGCACCCGAAGTGATCCCCGTTCCTGGCCTCCCTGTCCTGCAATCTTCCCAATTCCAATCGAGATATGTGAAATTTGACTATCGCAACTGGAAACCCGTGCCCGCAGCATCGCCACGATTTCAAGGAGGGGGGCACGGAGGCCCTGACCCTGCCCATGACGGTTCCCGCTGGCCTGCTAAGGTGAAGATGAACAGTCGAACTGTTGTACGCATCACAATCGCTTTCTCGAATGCGCCGAAGCCGCCGTCGCGGATTACCTCGTGACCGGCAACACTCGGCATTTTCCGCGCGTGCACAAAACGACGAAGATCGTCACCGGCCGCCAGTTCTTGGATATCCTCGCTCAGCCAGAGAAGCCGTAGGCCATCCCTCATTCCGCAATCATCCCAATTCCTATAGAGATATGGTAGAATTCCATATCTGCCATGGAAACCCATGCCCGCAGCATCGCCAAAGCGGTCAGCTACCGGCTGCTGGGATCCGCCGTTACCAGCCTGATCTTTTACGCCCTCACCCAAAAAGCGACGCTTTCTCTTGGCGCCGGCGCTCTGGATGTCGTGCTGAAACTCGCCGCGTACTTCGTGCACGAGCGCATCTGGGCCCACATCAATTTCGGCCGCTCGAAACCGCCGGAATACGAGATCTGAGCCGCCGCATCACAGGACGAACGCGCAGGTCTCGAACGCCTCTTCCGGCGTCCCGTGATCTTTGCCGGTCAACAGGAAATTCGGTTCGTATTTTTCTTGGGCGTAGGTGTAGAAGGCGAAACTCCAACTCTCCGGGTCGCCGAAATAGCGGATGCGGCACAGGTGCGTAGGCGTATTTCGCAGCCGCTCGATCCAGTGCTTGCGAGTTTCACCTTCAGGCGGTCTTCCAGGCAGGTCCCCCGGGTCCGTGTACGCATCGATGTAGCAGAGAGCGCCGCGGAAACGCACATCGATTCGAGTGAACTTCCCGGCGTGATGCTGGTTGGCATAGCGGACGATTCGATCTCTGGTGGCCGCCTGAACCAGAGGTGGTATCTTCTTTCCACCCGTGTGGGGATTGTAGTACCAGGGCATAAGCCTATCTTTCGGCCGACGCAGCCGTCTTCACCATCACTTCCCTCGCCACCGCCGCCGTATTCGCGTGGATCGTGATCGTATCCTCCACGCTCTCCGCGTACCCGCCCGCCAGTACGATGGCCACCGGGATGCGGTGCGTGAGCGCGGTCCAGATCACCAGCCGGTCGCGTTCCATCAGGCCGTCGAACGTGAGCGACAATCCGCCCAACTGGTCTTCGTAATAAGGGTCCGCCCCCGCCACGTAGAGCACCAGCTCCGGCTGAAACATGGCCAGCGCCGCGCGGTAGCCGTTCCCCAGCCGCTGCAAATACTCGGCATCGCCGATCCCGTCCGACAGGTGAATGTCCAGGCTGGATGGCGGCTTCTCGGTCGGGTAGTTGTTGAACTGGTGTATGGAAAGCGTGAACACCGACCGATCACCCGCGAAGATTCCCGCCGTGCCATTGCCGTGGTGGACGTCGCAATCCACTACCATGGCGCGCTTGATCGTACCGTCGCGCTGCAAGCGCCGGATCGCGATGGCGATATCGTTGATCGCGCAGAAGCCTTCGCCATGCCCCGGAAAAGCGTGGTGGAATCCGCCGCCAATATTGAAGCCCACTCCCGATTCCAGGGCCAGCCGAGCCGCCAGAATGGTGCCGCCCGCCGCCAGCCAGAACGCCTCCACCATCTGCCGGGAATACGGGATCTCCAGCCGCAGAATGTCGTGGTAAGTCAGCGTGCCGCTGCGCAGCCTGGCCACCCAGTCGGCATCGTGCACCAGCCGTACGTCATCGTCCGCCGCCGCCTGCGGCTCGATGAAATCCTCGGCCGCGGCGAACCGGGTGCGGACCAGGCGGTCGTGCAGCCACCGGTACTTCTTCGAGGGAAACACGTGGTCCCCCAGGTGCAAGTCGTAATGCTCGGAATACACCAGCCGGAAGGGCAGCATGGGTCAGCCTCGCTCCGACTGCAACGCGGTCACCACCGCCACGTTGAAAATGTCTTCCGCCGAGCAGCCGCGCGAGAGATCGTTGGCCGGCTTGGCCAGCCCCTGCAGGAACGGGCCGATCGCCATGGCGCCCCCCAGCCGCTCCACCAGCTTGTATCCGATATTCGCCGATGCCAGGTTCGGAAACACCAGCGTATTGGCGCGCCCCGCCACTCGCGATCCCGGAGCCTTGGACTTGCCCACCGCCTCGCACACCGCCGCGTCGGCCTGCAACTCCCCGTCCACGTTCAAATCGGGCGCGCGCGCCTGCAGGATGCGCAGGGCCTCCACCACCCGGTCCACCTCCGGATGCTTCCCGCTGCCCTTGGTCGAAAAGCTCAGCAGCGCCACTGCCGGCTCGGTATTGAGCAGAACTCGAGTGCTCTCGGCCGTCGCGATCGCGATGTCCGCCAGTTGCATGGGCGTCGGATCGATCACCACCGCGCAATCCGCGAACGCCATCAGCCCGTTGTGCCCCAGCGACCGGTCCGCCAGCGCCATGATGAAGACGCTCGATACCAGCCGCGCCCGCGGGTCTGGGCCCACCGCGTGCAGCGCCGCGCGCACCGTCTCGGCGGTGCTGTTCACCGCGCCCCCCACGCTGCCATCGGCATCCCCCGCTCCCACCATCAGGGAGGCGAAATACAGCGGACGGCGCGCGATCTCCGACGCTTCCATCTGGGTGATTCCCTTGGCGCGGCGCCGCTCGTAATAGAGCGCCGCGTACCGCGACAAACGCGGCGAGCCGGCCGGATCCACGAAGCTCACACCCTCGGCCGCGTGCGCCGGCTTCGCGCCGATGAGCACTGGCTTGGCGACGCCCTCGCGCGCCAGCCGCGCCGCCGCCTCCAGCACGCGCGGATCGTTCCCCTCGGGAAATGCTATTGTCTTTTTCAGTTTGCGGGCTCGCTCGATGAGCCCCGACATGAAGGATCGGGCCGATTCTGGTATGGCTGCCATTGCGCCGGAAATCTGAGTCTAGCAGATCGCTGACAGCTTCTTTAGTGATTCACCAGCGCCAGAAATTCGTCCCGAGTCTCCTTGCAATCGCGGAATGCGCCCAGCATGGCGCTGGTCATCGCGCCCGAGTGCTGCTTCTCCACGCCCCGCATCATCATGCAGAAGTGCCGCGCTTCGCAGATCACCCCCACACCCGCCGGATCCATGATCTCCTGAATCGTCTGCGCCACTTCCTGCGTCAGCCGCTCCTGAATCTGCAGCCGCCGCGCGAAGGCGTCCACAATCCGCGGAATCTTGCTCAGCCCGATCACTTTCGCCTTCGGCAGGTAGGCCACGTGCATCTTGCCGAAGAACGGCAGCATGTGGTGCTCGCACAGGCTGAAGAATTCAATGTCCTTCACCACCACCATCTCGTCGTACTTCACTTCGTACAACGCGCCGTTCACCAGTTTCCGGATGTCCATACGGTAGCCGCTGGTCAGGAAACGCAGCGCTTTGTCGACCCGCTCCGGCGTGCGCGCCAATCCCTCCCGCTGCGGATCCTCGCCCAACTTTTCCAGCACTTCCCGGATCAGTGGAGCGATCCCTTCCTCCGCCGGCTTCGGGGTCATCACCTTGACTATGGCTTTATTCGGTTTCATCTGCCCTGATCTCAAAGATGTTCCGCGGCGTCTCCGCGATGCGAATCTTCTCCAGCCTGGGCCATGCCCCGGGGAACACCGAACTCCAATTCTGCTTCAGCCGGCGGCAGATCTCCGCCGCCAGGTTCTCCGACGTCGGCACCACGCTCGCGAAGTTTGATTCTTCGTTCAAATTGCGATGTCCGAACGGTACGAGCACCTGTCGCGCCACCAGTTCATCCAACTGCACCGGGTCTACGGCCCGGCCGGTCGCGGCGTCCAGCGGCCCGCGAACCATTACCTCCACCACGTAGTTATGACCGTGCCCGTGAGGATTGTTGCACTTGCCGTAGATCCGCCGGTTCTCGTCGTCGCTCAACCGCGCCGCATGCAGGCGATGCGAAGCCGCAAACTCATACCGGCGCGTTACGCGGAACACGTCTCTTCTCCGAAGTAGTCCACGTAGAGATCCGCGGTCTCATACACCCGTACAGAGTGCAAACGGCTCTTTTCGTTGCACAGTTCCGGCTCCAGCCTTAGCCAGATGTCGCGCGCGATGTTTTCCGTGGTGGGGATCACGCGGTCGAACGGCGGCACTTCGCGGTTCAGGAACCGGTGGTCGTAGGGCGCCACCACCTGGCGGTTCAGGATCTCCTTCAGCTCTTTCAGGTCCAGCACCATCCCCGTCACCGGGTCGGGCTCGCCCCGAAGGCTCACTTCCACCACGTAGTTATGGCCATGATGATTGGCCGCCATGCCGAACAGCCTCCGGTTCTCCTCCTCAGAGAGGTGGGGATTGCGGCACATATGGGAGGCCGAGAATTCTACTTTGCGGGTAATGACCATGGAGGGGCCGTTTTGGAGATACAATTTGATTATAGTATTTCTCCCATGAAGAACGTGAAAATCGACCGGCTGCTGCGAGGCGCCATCCTGGTGCTCACGGTGGCTTTTGTATATGTAATCTCGTCCGCCATCCACGAACGCGTCGTCGTTGCGGGAGACTCGGCGCCCGAATTCAGCATCGCCACCGACAGCGGCCGCACGGTATCGCTGCCCAATTTCGGAGGCAAGCTCCTGGTCCTCAACTTCTGGGCCAGTTGGTGCCAGCCTTGCGCCGAGGAGACCCCCTCGCTCAATCGGTTTGCGCAGGAATACGCGAACAAGGGGGTGGTGGTGTTGGGAGTCAGCGTGGACAAGGACCCGAAAGCCTACGCCGCCTTCCTCCAGCGATTCCGTCCCGCCTTCCTGACGGCCCGCGAGACCAAGACCCCCGAGGACTACGGCACCTTCATGTACCCGGAGACGTACATCATCGACGCCAGCGGCAAGGTCCTCCGCAAGTACGTCGAGCCGGTCGATTTCATGGCGGCGGAGAACCTCTCGTTCATCAATTCGGTGCTGTAGCCCCTTGACACCCGTTCCCCTGGAGCTTCCGCTGCGGCCTTCCGAGGCGTCGCAACTAGGCAACCTGATCCTCGACCAGGCCGAGCGTAAGCCGCTCACCGGCGAAGTCCGAAACCGCATCGCGGCACGCGGCGCCGTGCTCCGCCTGGAAACCATCACGCCCTACTTTGGCTCGCTGGAGCGCGACCCCGTCCATCCGTCGGCCTACTATCTGGCTGTGGACGGAGCGCAGGGGGAGCCGCTCCTGCTCTACCTGGCGCTTGCCACGGCGCCCACCAGCAGCATCTTCTACAAGCCTCTTCTCATAGGCCGGACGCGGCGCGCCAACGGGCCCGAGATGGTCATCAACGCGGTTCCATTCGGCCCTTCCGACCGCGAGAACCTGGCCAAGTTCGCGGCGCAAGTCAACACGGCTTTCCTGCCGCGCCCGCAAGGCTCGCGCACCGCCATTGCGGTTGGTTCCCTCCAACCCCAGGCCGGCTTGCCGGCCGCGTTTGCCGCCTTCCGCGCCATCCTCAAGCGGACTGGAAAGAACCTTGCCGCCACCTGTGTCCCGCCAGGCGCGGTCGCGGCCGCCGACGTCTACTACGCGGGGTTGTGGGCGGCGATCCGCGCCGGCTGGCGCGAGGGCTATAGCGCCTGCGCCCGGATTGACGCGGCCGCCGAGCCGCTACCACCCTTTTCCAGCTTCAGCATCGATGCGGCACGCGACCAGCCGTTCACGCCAGAGGAGGTAGACCTGGCGGGCACGATGTACGAATTCTCGCCGGACGAGATCATGCGTCTCACCAGGCGGTTCGGAGGCGGATTGAAAGCCACCGGGCAGCTTCACGAAACCATCCGCCAGAGCCGTTCCGCGCTGAAGGCCAGCCGGACGTTCGATCTCGAGTTGGCGCTGGATGGCACGGACCATTTCACCACCCCGAAGGAGCTGCTCTTTTGCCTGCACTGGCTGCGGGCTCGGGGCCATGCCGCGCAACTCGTGGCCCCCAACCTGGGCAGCGCCGATGAGCCGGCCGGCAACTTCGAGGAACTGGCGGCGGTGGCCCGCCACTATCAATGTACGCTGAGCATCCGCGGGCGCGCCGGGTACGGGCCCGACGTCTTGGAGCGGATCGCCCGCGCCACGGCGGGCCGGGTCCACTACACGGTCGCGGGCGAGTTGGCCGACCGGCCGGGATATATCGACTTCGTGGCCGAACATCTTGTAGGGTGACGGCGGCTCAAACCTCCGGTACAATATCCGAGAAGCGCCAGAGGAAGTATGGGTACCGCCTTAGTCAAATCGCCGTCAATCGACCCCCACCACGCCTGTTTTCGACTGGAGATCCGCGAATCGAGCATCCACCGGCGAGGCGTTTACGCTTGCGAGCGCATCCCCGCGGGGCGCAAAGTGATCGAATATACCGGTGAGCGGATCAGCCGCCGCGAGACCAAGCGCCGCGGCGACGGACTGGTCACCTATCTCTTCACCCTCGACAATTATTGGACCATCGATGGCGCCGTGGGCGGGAGCGGCGCCGAGATCATCAACCACAGTTGCGATCCCAACTTGTTTGCCAGTATCGTCCGGGGTCACATCCTCTACATGAGCAGACGTCTGATCCTGCCGGAAGAGGAGCTAACCATCGACTACCGGTTCGACGACGATGCCGACAAGGTCCGCTGCCGCTGCGGCGCCCGGACCTGCCGCGGGACGATCAACCTTTAGAGCGTGCCGCGCCTATTGGCCGGGTGCTGGCGCGGCCGGAGCGGCCGTCAGCGGCATCGTCGCGCCACGGTGGCAGGTGTAGCAGGTCACGTGCTCCTTGTCATCCGGGAACTTGGCGTTGATCTCCTGGAGCATCACGATCATGTGGCGCGCGGTTTCCTTCTTCGGATTCTCGTCGCTGGCGTAGTTGGGAAGTACGTGGCAAAAGTCGCAGCGTACCCCGAGCCCGGAAGCGAAGGACCCCATGACCTGCCGGATATTGACATCTGGCTTGAGGACCTTGAGGTTCTGGGGGGCCCTTCCACCACCACCTTTCTTGGGGGCATCCTGCGGAGGCTGGGCGCACAGCGCGATCACAAACAGCAGCGATACAAATAGACGCATTTCAAAATCATACACCGGGCCGAGCCGCCCGTGCTACTTCTCGCGAAACAGTTCTTTGAGGAATTCCTTGTCCTCCAGGACCGCGCGCAATCTCTGTCCGCGCCCTCCGCCTTGCACCGGCGCGGGCGTAGCCGGCGCCGCCGCGGGTGCTTCGAACTGCCGCCGCACATTGGGGTCCATCTGCAGCGCCTTGCGGAAATCCGCCAGCGCCGCCGCCTTGTCGCCGAGATTGTAGTCCCATCGCGCCGAGCGTCACCCAGGCGTTGGCCGCCGGCATATACTGTGCGACTTTGACCGCGGCCTCACGCGCCTCCTTGGTCTTGCCGGTGCTGCTCAGCGTGCCCATCTTCTGCTGCCACAGCATGCCGAGGTTCATATCGAGCAGCCGGCGCAGCTCGGGAATGGGCTGCGGGTTGTCGTCCACGTTGAGATAGAGGTAGCGGTCGTTGTTGATGTTGCGGCCGCCGCCCTTGCGCACGATCAGCATGGAGGCCGATTGCTTGCCGCGGCGGTCGCCGCCCGCCTCGTCGCCGGCCTTCAGCGCCGCGTAGAGCTTCTCGGCGAGTTCACCCTCGGTAGCCTCGAAGGCGCGCCCCATCGCCTCCACTACTTGCGGGCCCGCCAGGATGTTGCCTTGCGCCGACCACGTCTTTCCCTGTTTGTCTCCGGCCCAGGTCTGCGCCGCCGGCCCGGTGTACGCGGCGATGTTGCCGTTGCGGTCGATGATGGCCACCTGGCGCCCGTCCGTGGGTGGGAACTGATCTTCGGCCAGCAGCCTGGCAAGCACCTCTTTGGCTGGGAGTCCCTGGCGCAGCAGCTCCAGCCCGCGCGGCCCGTAGCCCACGTTGACATTGGCCTGCGTGGCGATGGCGCCCACCCCCGCTTCGGCCCACGGCACCACCGCGCCCACCGAGAAGTAACGCGATGCCACGGTGACGCCCCAGTCTCCGTTCACCGGATCGTAGGCCACAATGGAAAACGTATTGACGTCGGCGGCAATCAGGGGCAGCGCCGCTAAGAGTACCCAGAGAAGGATTCGCTTCATATAGAGTTGTTATACCGCACGGTCAGGGGCCAGGGGCCAGGGGCCGGGGGCCGGGGCGATGTAGGATATGAGAATGCAGCTTCACCGCTCCAATCGTCTTGTGGCCGCTTTGGTATTGGCCCTGGCTCTGGCGTGCGCCTTCGCTTTTCAGACGCAACCCGCCACCGTCAACCCGGTAGCCGACGCCTTTCAAACCGGCTGGATGCTGGCCGACACCAACGGCGATGGCATCGCCGACTTCATCAACGGCAAAATAGTTGTCCCGGCGAAGCCTTCGGCAGCCGAGAATGCCGCCGCGGCTAATCTCGCGGCGCGACTGGGCTACGGCTCGACCGGTCTCACGCCGCCGCTGGTAGTCGCCGCTCCGGCCGCGGGCGACGGTCCGCGAATCTTCGTGGGGGCGGACCCGGTGCCTGCGGTCAAGCTGGAGAAGGAAGAAGGCGGGGTGTTCCTGGTGAACGGGAACCTGGCGGTGGTGGGCGCCGACGATGACGGACTGATGGCCGCCGCCGAGGCGTACGCGGCGCGGGCGCCGTATCAATGGCGCGTGCCGGGTGAAAGGATTTCCGCCATCACCGACGCAGTCCACGGCGAGCTGATTGGGGTGACGTACTTGCGCGGAAAGCAGGGGATTCATCGCGCGATTCTGCGCGGCGATAACATTTCGGCCGAGACACTTAACACCGCCTTGGCGTCCCCTCGCCTGGCTTTCGTCCACGAGTTGGTAGTGGGGAATGTGTCGGCGGTAAGCTCGAAGGCGGAGGCTGCAATACCTCCCGCCGCTCCGGCAAACGCTGCCGCTGCGCCGGACACCGCTGCCGCCGCGGCTCCCACGCGACTGGACCTCGCGACCCTCTACACCAGCCGCGGACTGTTCACCGGCACTCCGCGCATGCCGCTGCCCTCCACCTTGAACGGGCACCTCTACGTGCCCGCGGGAGCCGCCGGTATCGCGATGGCCAACCTCGCCGCCCGCATGGGACTCGAAACCACGGGCATCGCCTTGCCGCTCGCCACCCCCATCGATCAAGCCGCGGCGCGCGACGTCCGCACCCAGGCAGTGCTGGGCGGCGATTCGGCCCTGTCGCAGGAGGTGGAGAAGAAGCTGCGCGCTTCGGACACCGCCGCGGCGCAATCGGAAACCGCACTCGCCGCCGGGGAAGGCGAGCTGCGCGTGGTGGACGACGCATTCGGACGGCGCGCCGCCATTCTGACGCGCGGCGACGATGCCGGATCGGCAGCCGCGCTCGACCTGCTTTCCGGCCATCTGCCCAATCTCTGGGAACCGGGAAAGCAGTACCTGGCTATCGACGAAATCCGCCACGACCTCCATCAATTCTTCTCGCGCCGCTCCGGAGTGGGCCAGGCGGCTGCGGGCCTGTACCTGCTGGATCGCTGGATGGCGGGGATCGATTGCACCGGGATTTCGGACGTCAAAGCCGAGCTTTATGTTGAACTTGTAGATCCGAAGCTCAAGAACTTTGTGAAGGAGCAGGTGGAAGATCGCATGCATACGACCGCGGGCGTGAAGGCCGCCAGCCTGCGTGCCGGCACGCGGTGTTGCGACAAGGATCCCAGCCTGCACTTCCGCGCCCCCGAAGTGCCCTTTCAGCAGGCCGCGCCGGACTTCACGGAAGACATCACGATTCCGTGGGAAGGCAAGCGGCTGGTGGATGCCGTGCGGCGCGCGGCTTCCAAGATCGCCGCGGGTCAGGAAGTGAAGCTCGTGGCGCGGGTGAGCGAAGGTCCGGAAGAGCGGCGCAAACTGACTGAGCAATTGAAGGACATCCTGACGCACGCCGGCGCCGACGCCCAACACCTCACCGTGGAAGTGCTGTGCGCATACAAGCAGGGGTATAGCTGGCTCATGGACGAGATCGCACCGGCATTGGCGAAGAAGCCGGTGGCCGCGATCAAGATCGATTTCGCCAAGAACGTGGACCCCACCGGCATTCGCTCGATGCAGTCCGAAGCGCGATGGGTGCAGGAGTTGTACCCGGTGGACGAGATGCTCGCGGGCAAGCTCAATCTTCCGCTCGACAAGATCACGCTGAACGAAATCGAAGAGCCGCCGGCCAACGGCCCGACGTACCGCGCGCATGCTTTCGACGCCGCGGGCAAAGAGATTCTGGCCCGCGATTTCAAGGTCACCTCGGTCATGCAGCCCTACAACGCGGTGATGCCGCGGTACGAGCAGGTGCAGGTGGATACCGGCTGGGTGCGGTTGGAGGCCGGCGGCAAGCCGGTACTGGACGAGCGGGTCAAGACCGACATCGAAGAGTTCTGGGACCACTATCAGAACAAGACGCTGCCCAAAGTCTACCAATTCATGATGTCGCAGGCGCACGGCGATATGCGGTCGGAATTCGCGCCGCCGTTCGATACGCTGAAGCTCGACATCCACATGAGCGAGCCGGATTACAGCCTGGATCTCGACAAGGAACGCATCTCGTCGCTGGAAGCTTTGCAGGAAGATACCTTCTACTCCACCGGGGTGTTTCTGAGCATGATGGGCGACTTGGAAACGGGCCGGCCGATCTCGTACACCGGCCGCATCATTCCGATCGTGCACGGTTCCGAAGATGGCAAGGACGGCCGCGTACACCTGGAATTCTACGGGAAGCCGGCGGCCAATCCGCTGGTGCGCCTGAGCTGGACCGACGCCCAGGCGAAGCATCACCGGCAGGAGCGCAACCTGCCGGCGCTGGCGGGCGAAATGCAGCCGCGGCTGATCCAGGCGCGCGTGAAGGCCGGGGAGCCCGGAGCGGAACGCCTGATGTGGTCGCTGGCTGCCGATTTCGCCGCGGACAAGTACGAGGACTGGCTGAAGGTGGAAGGCCAGGACCAGGTGGATCGGAGCATCTTCTCGGCGGAGCAGGGGCGCGGACAATTGCACTGGCTGGAACAACTGCACACAGCCGGACTCTACCGTGACGAGTTGGCGTATCCCCATCTCAAACAGATGGCCGTGGAGTTCGAGCTGCCGCTCGACGTCAAGGCGAAGGTGGATAGCCCGACGGCGCGCGAGTTCGTGAGCTTCGCGGTTCCGCAACCTGTGACCGCGAGGCCCATGATCTCCGACGTGAAGACGATCGACAGCACCCCGATAGTGCAGTGGGACGAGCCCATCAG
>Ga0116221_1000620_pt1 | contig 24338 bp, 23 predicted proteins | sample Sb_taG_5_FD_88965 | JGI IMG/M metagenome (GOLD analysis project Ga0116221, IMG submission 88965) | Peat soil microbial communities from Weissenstadt, Germany - Sb_50d_8_FC metaG | ecosystem: Environmental > Terrestrial > Soil > Wetlands > Peat | place: Germany: Weissenstadt | collected 2010-09-21 | reverse complement strand
TAGTCCGCCACCTTAACGTCGTGTTTTAGTTCAGGATGGTACGCAGTTTTTTCAAGATCGCCCGGCTTCAGGCGGCGCAACAACTGCACATTGTGATGCCGGTTCAATCCGTAGAGCGCGACCAACTCCGGCGCGGGCGTTTCCATGTACCCAAGGTTTTGCGCCCAGGCGTCCTGATCCATGGGCGCAATCACGGGCTTCTTGTCCGCAAGCATTTGACGCAATCGGTGCGCGTAGACGATCTCAATGTCCGCAAGATGCCCGAGAATTTCTAGGATGCACCATTTATCCGGGGATGGTTTGTAGCGCAGGCTTTTGTCGGGCAGCCCCGAAACTGCGGTCGCGACTTGCTTGGGACTTTTCTCTGCTGCGTCAAGATATTTCTTCAGCTCAGCATCGGTCATAGAACGCTCCCGTAGACAATGATAATCACTTCGCCGCGTCTGCCTGCGGAACTTTGAATACATTGTTGCTAATGTCACTTTCCGGCACACTGCCGTCATTCACGACGACTTCCAGTGGTATCGAGGCAGTCTGGACGCGAACAGCGGCCTTAGACTTTGCGCGTACTTCAAGGCGCTTAGTGATTTCTCCGCTCTCCATTCGCAGAATCACCGGCACCTCCGCGCCGGCGTCCCCAAGATTCTCGATGGTTACGGTTATCATGTAGCCGCCATCTACGATAGGGCGTGGGTAGACAGAATCCACGCGGAAATCCGGCAGCCCACGGTCACGATAAACCCAATCGTCGAAAAACCACTGTAAGTCGCGGTGGGTCTCTTTTTCAATCATGCGCTGCATATAATTGCCGTCCTTGTCTTCGGACGAGTGGTAACTGAGCAGGGCCCCCGATAGAGCATCCCCTAACATGTCTTTCAACATCCACCAAATGTCCATGGCTTTGGTTTGCAGGTATAAGTCATCGGGCGCATTGATTAATGAGTGGGCTGTTTCACGGTCGGCGGCGGGTTTCGCTTTCTCAGCTTCAACCAGCGGTGCCCTATGCGTATTCAGGTAGTCGAGCGCCGCCTGCCGGCCGTCGTCATCCGCAATGAACGCGGCTTGCGTGTAATGCGCAAGACCTTCCTGGATCCAAGCTCTCGGGGATAACACCGCATGGCGGGCCTTCGCGTAAACAATGTCTAGCACTCCATCATTGGCTATCGGTGATTTAAGGGGGCAGAGCAACATTCCTTCGCTAACAAATGATGCTGCGTCGGGATCGGGCAGACCTAAAATCTCCAGACTGCCCGAACCGCCACCTAATGGAGGAATGGGAATATCGATGTTGGCTGCGACTTCGGCGTACTCCTTCGCTCCATTTTCCTGACCCGGCAAATACTGAATGGTCAGCAGATCGTTAGGCGCGAGCTTCTGGTAATTGGCAATCACAAAAGTGGGCACGCTTACTCCCAAATTGGCCGCGCTGAAAACGCCGACTTTGACGATGCCGGGTTGCTTGCTCACCAAACCCGCGTCGGGCGTGCCCGTAAAAAATATCGGTGCGTCAATGGTTGATTCAAAGATTAGTGACATCGTGCCAGAAGCAAATCGCGCCTTCCATCGGCCCACGGTCTCCGCTACGCTGTTCCCGTCCGACAAGTTTGCCGCTTCCGTCGCCACCGGATACCACGCCACGTATCCAACTCCGCGCACAGCGGTAAACGATTTGCTGATCTGGTCCCAATCAGTGTGCTTTGCCTTGTCCTCGGGCACGCCGATTCGCGTGAGGCGGGTGGCATCAAGCGGAATGACGCCTTCGTATCCAACGTCCACTTCGATCGTTCCCTTCGGGGGAACTTCGCGGGGCAAGGTCACAATAGCTTCGGAAAGCGCCCCGGTGTGATCGATGTCGGAGGTGTATTCGTGAGTGACAAACTCCACGGCTTCGCCGCCAATCTGGATCGATCTCCAATTCAGCGTGGACGAAATTTGTAGCGCGACATTTTTCTGGAACGCAGTTGAGTCGTTTCGCAGCGTAATTTTGCCGCGTACACCCAAACGTTGCTGCTCCGGCTCGATCCGCACATTCAGATCGTACTTGGTGAAAGTGAAAGCCTCGCGATCGAGAGCGGTGCCCGGAACGACCAGACCACAGAAGACGCACAAAACGACGAGCAGCTTCATGCCGACTTCTTTCTCCGCTGCCGCACAATCTCGTACAGCATCACGCCCGCCGCAACGGAAACATTCAGCGACGGCACCTTCCCCAGCATCGGAATCGAAACCAGGAAATCGCATTTCCTGGCTACCAGATCGTGCAGACCTTTGCCCTCCGCGCCCAGCACAATAGCGCAGTCCATGTTGTAGTCGAGCGAGTCGTACAATTGCTCGCCGCGTTCATCGAGGCCGACCACCCACAGATTTTGCGCCTTCAATTCTTCCAGGGTGCGGGCGATGTTCGTTACTTTTGCGATGGGCAAGTGCTCGCTTGCGCCCGCCGAAGTCTTGGTCACGATCGCCGTCACTCCCGCGGCGCGGCGCTCAGGAATCACAACTCCGTCCGCGCCTGCCGCATCGGCAGTGCGCAGAATCGCGCCCAGGTTGTGCGGGTCCTCGACGCCATCGAGCACGACCATGAGCGAATATTGCCCGCGCTTGGCGGCAACTACATCGTCGAGATCGTTGTACTGCTTTGCCGAGGTGACGGCGACAACGCCCTGGTGCGCGTTGTTGCCGGCCATGTGATCGAGTTCTTCCCTCGGCACAAAGCGCACGGCCACTCCTTGCCGGCGGCATTCATCGACCACGTGCTTTAGACGAAGGTCATGACGCTCCTTCGCGACTCCCACCCAGGCAAAGGTTCGTCCGCGCGCCTTCAGCGCTTCGGCGACAGCGTTAATACCGTAGATATAATTCATGCCCTCGTAGTTTAATGCAGTGAGCACCGTTCGAGTCTTAGTTCGCTAAACTGAATGCATGTTCAGAACCAGATTTAAGAAGGAAATCGTTGCCGAGTTCCTGCCGCCGGTTCGTGCGAACAGGCAACAAAAAGCGATTATCCTCTGCGATGGCATGCCTTCGATTCCCAGAAAACAATCGCTGGTCGAGTTTTTATCGGGTAAAGGGTATTGGGTTTTTTATCCCAGATGGCGCGGAGCATGGGAAAGTAGCGGGCAATTTCTCGAACGTTCTCCGCATGAGGACATTCTCGACATCGTCGGCGAACTGCCCAAAGGATTCCGGGAGCTGGCGTTTGGACGAAAATTTCGTTGTTCGCCCGATAAGATCTTCGTTATCGGCGGAAGTTTCGGTGGCGCCGCTGCCATTCTTTCTTCGATGGACCCGCGTATCACCAAAGTGATTGCCAATTGTCCGGTCGTGGATTGGACCATCTTGCGCGAAGAGCAAAAGAAGGAAACTTCGAACCGAAGTTACCCGGCATACATCCGCGCCGCGTTCGGCGACGGATATCGACTCTCCGCGAAGAACTGGAACAAACTGCATACCGGCGTGTTCTACAATCCCGCGCATCATGTGCAGGACCTCACTGCTTCCAAGATATTGATGTTTCACGCCAAGGACGATCCCTACATTCCATGGAAGATTGTCGCCGATTTTGCCAGGCGCGCTGGCATACGACTCAAACTTCTCTCGCGAGGCGGGCATCTCAGGACCGAGTCTGTTGTGCAAAAATATTGGCCCCAGATTGAGAAGTTTTTTGATTCGTAACCTTCTACGCTGGCGTGTGCTGCGAAGCCTTGCTCTGCGTCGTCGCATCTAAACGGTGTTCACCGAATGCTAGACTGAAATGTGGAGGCAGGGTTGCACGACGTTTACATTCTTTCGGCCGTACGCACGCCCATCGGCAAGTTCGGAGGCTCGTTAGCGTCGATGACGGCCGCGGACATGGGAGTCGTTGCGGCCAAAGCCGCGATGGATCGCGCTGCGGTTCGTCCGGATCAGATCGAGGAAATAATCTTCGGCAACGCCCGTCAGGCCGGCGGAGGCCCGAATCCTGCCCGGCAGATCTCCATTCGTAGCGGCATTCCGCAGGAAGCTCCGGCTTACACCGTAAATAAGGCTTGCGCCTCGGGACTAAAATCCATCGCGCTAGGGTTTCAGGAAATCGCGACCGGAAATCTCGATTGCGTGCTGGCGGGCGGCACAGAATCCATGTCTCGCCTGCCCTACTACCTTGACGGCGCCCGTTGGGGCTATCGCTTGGGCAATCAGGAACTTGTCGACGGCATGTACCGCGACGGCTTTTTCTGTCCCCTGGCGAAAATGTTGATGGGAGAAACTGCCGAAATGCTGGCCGAGCAGTACAAGATTACTCGCGAAGAGCAGGATGAATTTGCTCTCTGCTCGCAGACCCGCGCCGCTGCAGCCGTCGATGCCACGCGATTTGATAACGAACTCGCGCCGATCACTCTTGAGAGCAAGAAAGGTCCGCAAACTTTCAGCCGCGACGAACATCTTTTCCTGGGAGCGACAATGGAGAAGATGGCCAAGCTTTCTCCCGTGTTCTCAAGAACTGGAACGATCACGGCAGGCAATTCCTCCGGCATCACGGATGGCGCTGCCGCGGTTGTGCTCGCCGGCGAAGACTTCGCCAAGAAAAATAATCTCAAGCCGCTCGCCCGCATCCTGGCCGTAACTTCGGTGGGCGTTGACCCGCGCATCATGGGCATCGGTCCAGTGCCGGCCTTGCGCAAGATGGAGCAAAAGCATCAACTTCGTTTGTCGGACTTCGATTTGATCGAACTCAATGAAGCCTTCGCCGCACAAGTCCTGGCTTGCGACCGGGAGTTGCATCTTGATCGCTCGAAACTCAACGTGAACGGTGGCGCGATTGCGCTTGGCCATCCCATCGGCTGCACGGGAACGCGGATTACGGTCACTCTGCTCCACGAAATGCTCAGGCGCAAAGCCAAACGCGGCGTCGCGACACTGTGCGTGAGTGGCGGCCTGGGTATGGCTCTGGCACTGGAGAATGTGGCATGAGCCCTGGACCCGCCGGCTCCTTGTTAAAGTCCAAGCACCTGTAAATACGTGGTTTAGTTCCGACTGTTGGATGTTCGCCTTGAGCCTGCATCTTTTTCCTCGCTTCGCCCGTATATCCGGTAGCATGAACGCCGCAGCTTGCTATTTCGTGACTGGCATGGAAGCAGAGACGAGCGCGATCGCCCGTGGTCTTCGACGCCGTGATCCCGACTTGCTCGACCGTTTGATCGAGCAGTATCAGCATCGTCTGCTGCGCTACCTGATCTATCTGACCAGCAATCGCGAACTCGCCGAAGATATGTTTCAGGAAACCTGGATTCGAGTGCTCGAGCGCGGCCACCAATACGATCCCAAGTATGAATTCAGCACGTGGCTGTTTTCCATTGCGCGCCATCTCACGGTGGATTATCTGCGCAAGAAGAAGCCAGCCAGCCTCGATGGACTGCTGGATGAGGAAGAAGGAGTTTCTCTGGATCCGCCGGACCTTCGGCCGTCAGCCCTGGAACTGATTGCCCAACACGAGCAGGCGGAAGCGATCAATTCCGCACTGGTCGGCATTCCGGCTGAATACCGCGAAGCCATCGTGTTGCGTTTTCAGGAAGGTCTGGCGTTAGATGAAATTGCAGCTATCACAGGCGCGCCCTTGGGCACGGTCAAATCGCGGCTCTATCGCGGGTTGACCGCGCTCTTGCCACGGCTGAAAGGAGCACAAGCGTGAGCCGTGATCCACATCAACAAGCGCGCGAGTTAATTGCATGCGGTCAACAGGACCTCTCAGATTCTGAGCAAACATGGTTGCGCACCCACCTCGACGGATGCGCGGCCTGCCGCGATTATGCTGAGACTGCGGGGCAGGTTGTCCGCTCGCTGCGCTCCGTTCCGGTCGCCGCCGATCTGGGCCTGGTGCGGACAACCCAGATGCGAGTGCGTTTACACGCCAATCAACTGCGGCAAAAGCAAGAACGCATGTGGCTGGTGATTATGTCTTGCGTGATAGTAGGCCTTTCCGCCGCCATCAGCACGCCATTCTTGTGGCGTGGTTTCGAGTGGCTGGGCGAGTGGGCGCGAGTTTCAAGCCCGGTTTGGCAAGTGGGCTTCATGGTTTTTTGGATTTCGCCAGCCCTTGCCGTCAGCCTGATTTTTCTGGCTCGTGGGGTTCATTTGGCCGACACCAATGGTACGTCGCGAGGCTGAGGAGTAGAGAGGAAGATTCATTATGCAGGTAAAAAGCGACATACGAACCCAGTTTTCGGAGGAACTCCGTCTTATCCCCAGGTGGGCGTACGCCGGGGCTATCTTGATCTTTGTTGGCGTGCAAATCCTGTTCGCCACCTTGGTGGCGATTCAGAAGGACGCTCCGTCGCCGCCTGTCCGGACTCTTCTTGGTGTTTTTGCCGGAACCATATTCGGCTGCTATTTCTTGCTGATCGTCTACGTCAACCGCGATTCCGCGCGCCGCGGTATGAACCGGATCCTGTGGACCGTGATTGCGTGTGTGATTACTCACGGTCTCGGCATCATCCTGTATCTGGTTCTGCGGCAACCGTTGCTCAGTCGCTGCCCGCATTGTGACTCCATTGTGCAGGCCGGATTCAACTACTGCCCGAAATGCAATCATCAGTTGCATCCCAGTTGCCCGCATTGCCAGCATACAGTTCAGGGGAATGACGTTTACTGTCCGAATTGCGGGGGCGCGCTGGCGACTGCAAACGCCCTACTCTCCCCCTCGGAAACAGCAGCGAGGCATTAGGCTCATACTTTCGATTCGAGACGTGGGTTGCGTCCGCGCCGGTAGCGCTCCTATACTTCTAAGTAGCGTAACGGAGCCTTCATGTCGCTATCGGCTGTAATCGTGGACGACGAGCAATTGGCTCGCGACGAGCTTGCTTTCCTGCTGAAGAATGTTGGCGATGTCGACGTGGTCGCCCAAGGCAAGAATGGCGTCGAAGCCGTCAACCTGATCCGCGAGCATAGTCCCGACCTGGTTTTCCTCGATGTGCAAATGCCCGGCCTTGATGGTTTTGGCGTAATCAAGAAGCTCATGGATCGCAAAGTTCTCCTGCCGAAAATCGTCTTTTCCACCGCCTTCGACCAGTATGCTGTCAAGGCATTTGAGGTGAACGCGGTCGACTATCTGCTCAAGCCTTTTGACAAGAAGCGCGTGGCCCAGTCGGTAGAGAGAGCACGAGCCAAAATCGAAGGCAGCGGTTCATCGTCCGAGAAATTAAACACCCTGATGCGCATGCTGGAGTCCCAGAAGCCGCAGACCTCTAAGATTCTGCTGAAGGCCGCCGGCCGATTGTTCCTGGTGAGTCAGAAAGACATCTGCTTTGCTTCCATTGAGGACGGAATTATTACTGTGGTGACGAGCGGTCCCAACGGCATGGAAGGACAATCAAACTGCCGGACGCTCGAGGAACTGCTGGATAGCCTCGACCCCAATCTCTTCTGGCGAGCCCACCGTTCGTTCCTGGTAAACATTAACCGGATCAAGGAAGTCGTTCCCTGGTTCAAGAGTTCCTATCAGCTGCGTCTTGACGACAAGAAACAAACTGAGATCCCGGTCAGCCGAGCCCAAACCAAACGGCTGAGGGAACTCTTCGGGCTGTAGGCTTCTCGTTACTTCAGGTAAGACTTCACCATCGAGATCACTTCCTCGGCAGCCAAAGTTTGTCCGGCATTGGATTTTTTTCCGCTGAGCACATGGTTGCGGATGTGGCCTTCCAAAAGCTCGGCCATCAGACTATTCATCGCTCCCCTCGCGGCGCTCATAAGCTGCAGAACCTCTGAGCAGTCGCGCTCTTCCGCGAGAGCCCGTGCGAGCGCTTCCACCTGACCGTGGATACGCTTAGCCCTCAGAACCAACTTTTCTTTGTTCTTGATTGTGTGACTCATTATATATACTATACCCCGTATGGTATAATTATTTTCCTCAAATAGATCTCAGCCCGGAGAATTCTGTGAGTATCCCACAATCCGTCGAGAAACTCGAACCGAAAGTCTCTTTGTCCGCGGAAAGCGAGAACTCCGCTCGACAGATAAGCCGCAACGAAACAGCGCACCATTCAGAACCACCCGAGCACAATTTGGAATACGTTGAGCTGCTGCGGATTGCCGTTGTGGCACTGGCTGCTGCCGCAGTCTGGTTTCGCGTATGGGAACCTTTTTCCCGAGTCAGCGTCATCGGCATTCTAGCCGCTCTGATTGGCGGATATCCGATATTCAAGGAAGCCTTCGAGAACGTCGTCGAACGGAAGATGACGATGGAGCTCTCGATGACCATCGCCCTTCTTTCGGCCTTGGCCATTGGTGAATTCTTCACTGCTCTGGTCATCACTGCCTTCGTGCTGGCGGCCGAGGTCCTGGAAGGGCTTACCGTCGGACGAGGCCGGCGCGCCATCCAAGACCTGCTGGATTTCCTCCCCCGAATCGTTTCTGTCCGGCGCGATAGCGAAGTGGTTGAAATGCCCGCCGAGAATCTTCAATTAAGGGACGTGGTAATCGTCAAGCCGGGCGGGCGTATCCCGGTTGACGGCCTGGTGCTGAGCGGTCGATCTTTCGTGGAGCAGGCAGCCATCACGGGCGAGGCAATGCCGGTTGAGAAATCGCCTGGAAGTGCGGTCTACGCAGGAACCATCAATCAATCGGGAGCCTTGGAAGTCAGAGCGGAGAAATTAGGACGCGACACGACGTTCGGGAGGATTATCGAAGCCGTCGAACGTGCTGAGAAATCGCGGGCTCCGATTCAGAAGACAGCCGACCGTCTCGCCGGCTACCTGGTGTACTTCGCCCTGGGCGCTGCGATTTTAACTTTCATCATCACTCACAATGTGCGCTCGACGATTTCAGTTGTAATCGTCGCCGGAGCCTGCGGCATCGCAGCGGGAACGCCTCTCGCCATTTTGGGAGCCATCGGCCGGGCCGCCCATCAGGGCGTGATTATTAAGGGCGGCCTCTACCTGGAAGCACTTGCCGAAGTCGACACTGTGCTGCTCGACAAAACCGGCACACTGACTTTCGGAACACCTCAAATCCGGGAGGTAGTGTCAGCCGACGGTTTTACCGAGCAAGATATTCTGGCCGCCGCTGGAATCGCGGAACGCAAGTCTGAGCATCCCCTCGCCAAAGCGATTATTGCGCGCGCGACCGATCTGGCTCTACCGGCGGATGAACCCGATCAGTTTGCTTACGCGCCCGGAAAAGGCGTTACTGCGAATTACCGCGGAGAAGAAATCGTCGTCGGCAGCCGTAGCCTCCTTATGGAACGAGGGTTGAAAAGGATTCTGCCTGTCAACGGTCAAGGCGCTGGCGGAGTTTCCGAAGTCTATGTCGCCCGCGGTGGGCAGGTGCTGGGCACAATCCGGATTGCCGATGTCCTGCGCCCCGAGGCCAAAAGTGCGGTTGCCGCAATGCGAGCGATGGGTCTGAAGACGATCTTGCTCAGCGGGGACGCACAGCCAGTAACTACGTTGGTGGGTCGTGACCTCGGCGTCGACGAAGCTGTAGGAGAACTTCTGCCAGATCAGAAAGCGCGTTGGGTCACCGAGCTTCGCGGAAAGAATCGCAAAGTCGCGATGGTCGGGGACGGCATCAACGATGCGCCGGCGCTGGTTCAGGCCAACGTTGGAGTTGCCATGGGATCGGGCACGGACGTCGCCCGGGAAAGCGCCGACGTCATCTTGATTGGAAGCGATCTCGCTAAGTTTGTCGAAGCATTGCGGATTGCGCGGCGCTGTCGCGGCATCATCATGCAAAACTTCACTGGCACGCTGGTAGTGGACAGCATAGGGGTCGGAATGGCGGCTTGCGGCCTTCTAAATCCGCTGCTGGCGGCTTTCATTCATGTCACCTCGGAGCTGGCGTTCATTCTGAATTCCACCAGATTGCTGCCGCGGGAGTCTTCAGTATGAACGCGCACCGAGAATACCCCCTCGAAACGAAGCGCCTCGTGATCGGGCAGGTCACGATCTGCCGGGGCTGTTGTTGCGGCAACACGGAAAATGGGCAGCCGAAAGTTCCGGTTGAATGGCTTAAGAGCGAATGGCGGAAGCGTGGACTGTTGAAGCGAGTCCAGTTAACCATCAGCGGTTGTGTCGGGCCATGCGACGTGCCCAATGTGGTTGTGATCACTAGCTCATCCGGCACGGAGTGGTTAGGGAATATCGACAAGGTTGAGCAATATCGCAGCCTGCTGGAATGGGCTGTCCGGTGCAGGGATGCAGGCGAGATGTTGGTTCTGCCGTCCGAGTTTCACCGCTGTAGAATCAGTCCCTTTGTTGTTAGAGCGCAAAGTGCATTTGTTTCGCGTTCGTTCAAGAGTAAAGATTCGCGTGAAGCTGCCATGAATGAAAGCCCAGTTTGAGACTGCCTGACATGCGGAAAGCGTCGCGACCTAACCTCGGAAATCCACATCGAGCAACCGTTGCGCAGTCTCGTGTCCTTCTTGACGACGTGAGGCGCAGCGGCCTGGCGGCGATCTTCGCGAGAAACCACAATCGGAGAAAAAGCACGCAGGGTCGACGAGAAACGATTCAACTCCTCCTGATCATTTTGAGCTCCATCGTTGCTGCAATAGCAGGTCTTTACGCAGGCGTCACGTCTTCCCATCACCATGAGCACTAGCTTTGCATAACAGAAACACTGATGGCGTGTGATCGCAAATTCGTCTTGGGCGGCCGCACGGAACCACGGCCGAAAGCTGGATTACCAGTTGTTCGACTTTTCGTGAACAACCGCGATTGCAGAATCAGGCATCATAATTGCATCCGCTTCCTGTTTCGGTGTAGATTCATTTAGCTGCTGTAGGTTCGCTTGCATGCGGTCGATCTCGAAATCGATAGCGTTGATGTGCCTGTTGCTGACATTGTTGTCAGCAGTAGCGTTGGTTGCGCATCACCATTCGAGCGCGGCCGAGGCGGCAAAGTGTACGGTTTGCGTCGCTGCCCATTCAGCTTCCCCCAAGACCACTTCTGTACTGCCGAACACAACCTTTGTTCCAGTAGCTACCTTTCACCCAAAGCCAGTTTCTGCCAAGCAGCGCCTGGTCGCCTTCGCGCTGTGTGTCCGCCCGCCTCCTAGCGTCTGAACATCAGTCTTCAGCCTGTGCATGTGTAATGCGATTCATGTCCCCATGAACCGTGATTCTGATGGTTTGGACCTAATTCTATTTGGAGGAATTCATGCTGGCTTCTTACAAGAAGTCGCTTCGTGCGACTTATATAGCGGTTTTTTATTTGGCGCTGGGTTTTCATGCCCAGGCGCAGTCGAGTGGAACTTCCGCATCCATTAGCGGTACCGTTCTGGACCCTTCCGGCGCCGTGGTTCCGAATGCAACTGTGGCCATTCATAACCCGGTCAGCCACTTCGACCGATCAACCACCACGGACGGTTCGGGGAAGTTCAGCTTCCCGAACCTCCCGTTTAATCCTTACCATTTAGGCGTCACGGGTGCAGGTTTTGCTCCCTACATGCAGGATGTTGAGGTTCGGTCTGTGGTCCCATTGGTCCTCAAAATAAGTCTGCAGATAACCGGATCTTCCGAAAGCGTAAATGTCGAAAGTTCGGGCGGTGACTTGGTAGAGAACGATCCGACCTTCCATTCCGACATCAGCAAGGAGTTGTTCGACAAGATTCCCCTGGAAAGCGCATCGTCGTCGGTGAGTTCGTTGGTCACTCTTTCCACGCCGGGAATCGCAGCCGATTCCAATGGCCTTTTCCACGGGCTCGGCGACCACGCGGAGAACTCTTTCTCCGTCGACGGCCAGCCGATTACCGATCAGCAAAGCAAAGTCTTCTCCAACCAGATTCCCCTCGACTCGATCGAATCCATGGAAGTCATATCCGGCGCGCCACCTGCGGAATACGGAGGCAAGACCAGCGTTGTAATTGTAGCGACCACACGCTCCGGCCAGGGAGTCACTACCCCGCATGGCAGCGTGACCACTTCCTACGGGTCGTTTGGATCATCCAACCTGGCAGCCGAGCTTGCTTACGGGGGTCAGAACTGGGGAAACTTCATTTCCGCCAGCGGCTTGAACACCGGCCGGTTCCTGGATCCGCCAGAATTTACGGTGATCCACGACAAAGGCAATGAAGAAAACCTCTTCGACCGCGTGGATTATCAACTCTCAATCAACGACTCGATTCACTTCAACTTCGGCTACAGCCGGAGCTGGTTCCAAACACCGGATTCGCTGGATGCGGAGAACGCGACGCCCTGGAGCGGGCTGGCCGGAATTCTGCCGCAAATGGCGGCTTTTAACGGCATCGGTCCGAACGGAAACATCGTCGGACCGACGGACCAGCGATCCAAGATTGGGACCTTCAACATTGCTCCTTCTTGGACGCATGTTGTGAACGCGAACGCGGTATTCACTTTGGGCGCATTCGTGCGCCGCGACGACTACAACTACTACCCGAGCAGTGATCCATTCGCGGACCTCGGGCCACCGAGTCTTCAGCGGCAGTCCGTGGGCCAGAATCGCACGCTCACCAACGCGGGGCTTCGATCCGATCTCTCCTACGTCAAAGGGATTAACCAAATCAAGGCTGGAGTCACTTATGAACAAACCTTCCTCAACGAAAACGACACTCTCGGGATCGTCGATCCAACCTACAACGCACCCTGCATAACTGCCGCAACCGTGACCTCAGTAAACCCCTTCCCATTTGTCGCGGCCCCCGCGCCGGGGATCACCAATCCCTCGCAATGCACCGGCATCTACCAACCAAACACTGCTCTCAACCCGAACGCTCCCAACATCCCTCTTTACCCTAATTTCAATCCGACCCTGGCTCCTTACGATCTGAGCCGTGGCGGAAGCCTGTTCGCTTTCAATGGCCACACCGACGTGAAGGAGCTTGCCCTATATTTGCGAGACAACATCACAAAAGGAAACTGGTCTTTGAACCTTGGCTTGCGCGGTGATCTTTACAACGGTCTTTCCACAGCACGGCAGGCCGAGCCGCGTCTTGGGGTCGCTTACAATGTCAAGAAGACCAGCACGATTCTCCGCGTTTCCTACGCGCGCACTCTGGAATCTCCTTTCAACGAGAATCTGATCCTTTCCAGTATCGGATGCTTAAATCCCGTCTTGAATCCGCTGCTTCTCTGCGGCTCTTCGAGCGGGGCGTTGAGTCCCGGCTTTCGCAATGAATTCCACGCTGGGATCGAGCAGGCGTTCGGGAAGTATCTGGTCTTTTCTGGCGAGTGGATCTCGAAGTACACGCACAACGGCTACGATTTCAGCGTGCTCGGCAACACTCCGATCACCTTCCCCATCGAATGGCGCAGCTCCAAAATTCCCGGATATGCGGGCCGCGTTAGCGTGCCTGATATCCATGGCTTCTCGGCGCTCATGGTCTTCTCCAGCGTGGCAGCCCGCTTCTTCCAGCCACAAATCGGCGGTGCCGGAGCAACCGTGGCGACCAGTGCCGGACTCCCGTTCCGCATCGACCACGACGAGAAATTCAACCAGACCACCCACTTGCAATACCAGCCCTGGAAGCGCGGCCCCTGGCTTGGCTTCAACTGGCGATACGACAGCGGACTCGTCGCCGGCGCGACGCCCTGTTTCGGCGTGAACGCAACGAACAACTGCCCGGGATCAGTCCTCATCGGTGGCGTTCCCAATGTGAGCATGGGCGCTGCCAACGTGGGCGAGATTCCTCTCTCCGCCGACCAGGAGTCCGAAGCCGGATTCACATGCAATGGCGTCCGTGCCACTCCGACCACGCCTCTACCGTTCAATTGCCCGGCATCGCAGTTCGGATCCCCTCTTATAAAAGTGCCAACGCCCGGAACCGAGAACGACGACCACAATCCACCGCGCATCGCGTCCCGGAATCTCTTCGATCTCTCCCTGGGCCACGACAACATTTTCCACGGTGACAGATACAAGTGGAGTCTCCAACTTACCGCCATCAACATCGCCAACAACTCTGTGCTGTACAACTTTCTTTCCACCTTCAGCGGCACGCATTACGTCACGCCGCGCGCATTGACGGCGCAACTGGGGTTTCATTTTTAGGGGAATGTTGCGAAAGCTGGACGGCCGGGGAGGAGGACCGGCCGTCTATCCTGGCCGCATCCGTCACTATGCAGCCAGCGCTTCCAACGCCGTGCGATTGCGGATCACCAGAGTGGTTCCCTCCAGACGAATGAGTTCCTTTTTCTTGAGATCGCTCAGCAGCCGGGTCACCGTCTCCCGGGACGAACCGATCATTTGCGCCATTTCTTCATGGGTCAGGCTCGCCCGAACTCGGATTTCGTGCGGCTCGAATTTTTCTCGAATCGGCGTCCACGAAAGCAGTAATCTCGCCAGCTTGCCCGCGGAAGAACGGGCCAGCACCAGATCATGCATGTCCCGGTACGCCGACTGAAACTCCCTGCTGAGAGCCTGCGACGCATGCAGCCCGAACTCTCCATTCTTTTCCATCAGCCGCATCAGGACCTCGCGTTCCACGAAGTTTACCTGGCACGGTCCAGCCGTCTCCGCGGTCAATTCAAATGGCTCGCCGGAAATTACGGCGCTCAACCCGAGCACCTCGCCCGCTTCTGCGATTTTCAGAATGAGCACCTTGCCCTCCCGCGAAGTAGTCGAGAGCTTCGCCTTGCCCGAGCAAAGCACAAAGGCCCCGCGCGGCGTCTGCCCTTCGACAAATAGGACGGCGCCACCCGGGTAGGTGCTCAGGTGGCTTGAGGCGCTCAGCAATTTCAGAACATTGGGCGAGACGCCGCAGAACCAGTGATCCCGCCGTAACTTGCAGGTGAGACAACTATCCACGATTTCCAGCCCATACGGTGTATTCATTTCAGCCGCCTTGTTGGACTCCTGCTCATCGGCATGCCCCGCGTCTCGGATAGCCGGCTTGGTAACATGAGTTCGAGCCCGACGCAGGTCCCGAACTAACAAGCGCGCGGATTCCGTTTTCGCCAGCAACGCCGCGGCGATGCCCCGCGCCCCTCGATCTCGCGATCGCAGAAATTGAATCAATTCCCAACCGGCGCTGGCATCCCGATGCTGATGCCACAAAACACCACAGGAAAACAGATACAAAGGATCGACAGAAGCGCCGGACTCTTGTGGACAGTTTTCCCTGGACGCCGATCCGAATAAGTCCGGTCGCTTCGCTAATTCGCCCTGAAACAATATGGGCAACAGCAGTCTCTCGCTGGTTGGGCCGCGCCGTGCCTGCGCATCTGTCGCGGATACAACTTGCCCGACGCTCCCGTGACATCTCCCAGTGCCCCGTTGGATAAACACAGAACTCTCCTCTTGACTTCTCGAACCCCGTGCAAGCGTCCTTGGGGATGGGCGCCACACAGCCGTGCCATTCGAATTTTCCCGATCGCATTGGCCCTCGACCTGAATTCTGAGCTACCCTGCAGATCACAGATAGAGGATGCTCAGCCGGTCCCTTCGCAGTCGGCATGCCAAACTCAGGAATGCCTCAAGTGACAGCAAAGATAAGAAGGAGAACGCAAGATCGAACCCGAGATGCACATTTCCTTGGGCAAAACTGCCGAGGCTGCGTCACATTGCCGACATTTCGTCGCTGAAGAACCGTGATGGATCTGTTGTGGGGGTGATTAGAACGAACCTAGTTCTCGTAATCTCCGCGAGAGATCCCCATCTTCTGCATTCTGGACTGGAGCGTAGTTCGCTTCATGCCCAACTTAGCCGCAGCCCCGTGCAAACCGGAGATCACTCCGCCGGTTTCGTGCAGCACTCGCAGGATGTGCTCGCGTTCCAGACCTTCCAAGGTAGTATCGTAGCGAGCGCCCTGGTAAACCGGTCTCAATTCCGATAAGGGGACGTTGAGAATCGTTCCTTCGGAAAGAATCACCGATCTCTCGATGAAATTCTCCAACTCCCGCACATTTCCCGGCCACTCCCAGCGCGCTAACGCATGCATGGCTTCCGAGGGGATGGTTTCAATCTGCTTGTTCATGCGGCGGGAAAACTTCTGCACAAAGTAACGCACCAGCAACTCAATGTCTTTGCCCCGCTCCCGCAGAGGCGGCATGTGCACAGGAAAAACATGCAGTCGATAGTAGAGGTCACTGCGGAATTCCCGCGCAGCCACGCTCTTTGCCAAGTCTCGATTGGTGGCTGCGATCAATCGTATGTTCACTTTAATAGTGCGAACTCCGCCCAGCCTCTCGAATTCCTGATCCTGCAACACCCGCAAAAGTTTTGGCTGCAGCTCCAGCGGAATGTCGCCCACCTCATCCAGGAATAGCGTTCCTTTGTCGGCCAGTTCAAGACGCCCGACCTTGGTGCTGATGGCGCCGGTAAATGCGCCTTTCTCGTGCCCAAAAAGTTCGCTCTCCAGCAGCCCGGTAGGAATGGCCGCGCAGTTCAACTTAATGAAACTGCCGTCTTTGCGAGAGCTCATACGGTGAATGGCGCGAGCAATCAGTTCCTTGCCGGTTCCCGTTTCCCCAAGGATCAGCACTGTAGCATCAAGCGGCGACACGGTGTTCACGTGTGTCAGCACATGCTTGAGAGCAACGCTTTCTCCAACTATTTCTTCGAAGTTAAGCACGGAGCGGATCTCGTCTTGCAGATACAGCTTTTCCTTCTTCAGTTTGTCTGTCAGCTCGGCGATTTCGCGATAGGCGCGGGCGTTATCCAGGGCGATGGCCACTTGGGCGGCTACTTGCTTCAAGAAGCTGACGTCCTGCGGCGCGAACGCGTGGTCCGTCGCGCTGCCCAGGTTCAAGGTTCCCAGTTTGCCCTTTCGCGTAATCAGCGGTATGGCGCAGAACGATTGAATTCCAAGCTCCATCAATCGCTTCACCGCCGGAGAACCTGCAGCGGCCAGTTCCTGGCGGTTGCAGACCTTCGTCTCTCCTGTCAAAAAGAAAGAGCCGGAAGCAGACTCCGCGACCGGCACGACGGTCTCAGGACCGATCATGTCATCCGCAAGCGGGGAATCCAGGGCGTACACCCGCAAGCAGCGGTCGGACTCTTCGTAAAGCGCCACACTGGCGTAATCCTGCCGGATCACCCTTCGGATCAGCCCTGAAATCGCCGGAAACAGTTGCCGCACATCCAGATTGGACATCAGGGTGGTACTAACTTTGAGCAGCATCTCCAGCCGTTCCTTTTCTTCCAGGAAAGCTGCCCGGGTCATGGTATTTTCCAACGCCAGCGCTACGAGTTCGGCCACGCGTCGAAGGAGTTGCACATCGTCCTCGCCGTAGGCGTTGGGACGGGAGCTACCCAACCCCAGCGCCCCGAGCCTCTTTTGCGCGGTCGTCAACGGTATTTCGCAGTAGGAGCGGACCCCTTTTGCCCGCAAAAGATTCACTGCCCGCTGAAAGCGGGTTTCTTGCTGCAGGTCCGGCCATACCATCGGCCGCTGCTTCTCCCACACGAATCCGCAAGCCGATTCTTCCACCGGCAATTCGGCGTGATCGGAAAGTCGTTCGCTCCCTTCCCAGAAGTGCATCCGCATTACATTTTTTTCGGGATCGTGAAGACAAAGGCTGGCAATTTCAAAAGAGGCCACTTTGCGCAATCGCAGCGCTAGTTCGGGCAACAGTTCAGACACGCTGCGATGGTGTACCACCAGGTCCGCCATCTGCAGCAACGCTTCGTAACGACCGACGTCTCCATCTACTTCGAAGTGGCGATCAGGGTCCATTTGCGCGAGCTCTTCATAAGGAAGCCCCCTCGAGCAAACCTTCCCGGCACAACAATTAAACTGCTTGCTGCGTATCATAGACGAAGTCTCTGCCCATGCGAAGATTTTATTTTCAAAAGTGGCATGTTTCGTGCCAGGTTGGCACTGTTCGTGTCGCGCGCAGGGTGACCCTCCCCGATTTTCGCTCCCAGTCACTTCATCCTCACTGCAACAAAAATGCCGTCGGTTCGGACCTTGGTAGGTATAATCTCTGCGTGGCACGAGGATGGGAGAGCAAGTCGGTTGAGGAGCAGCAGGCTCAAGCAGCTCCGGCCTTTAGCCCAAGCCAGCCACCGCAGACCGCCGCTCAGACCGCAAAGCAACGCCGGAGACAAGGCCTGCTATTGTCCCGCCAGCATGTGCTCCAGCAACTCGAAGTTGCCCAGAACTCTCGCCATCGCGAACTCCTGCAAAAGGCTCTGTCAGATCTGGATGCACAGCTTGCCCGACTGGGCTAAGCCGCCCGTGCAAACGTCTCCCTTGCCGACTGACGTATAATGAGGAATCCCCCATGAAAGCTTACGTATATGTTTCGCTGAAAAAGAGCGTTTTGGATCCTCAGGGAAAAACCATCCAGGGTGCTCTCAAGAAAATGGGATACAAGGGCCTGGAAGACGTCCGCCAAGGCAAGTATTTTGAGCTCACGCTGGACGGCGGACTGACCCGGGCGGAAGCGGGAACCGAAGTTGGGCGAATGGCTCGCGAAGTTCTAACCAATCCGGTCATCGAAGAATTCCGCTTTTCGCTTGAAGAGTGAAAGAAAAAATGTCATTCCTGAGCGGAGTAGATTCTCGGTGCAGCGGAGAATCTGCGGAGCCGAAGGACCCACGTTGCGTCATTCGCTGATGAAGTATCAGGGAGTCCGCACCAAACAGCACGGCGCCAAGAGTTGATTCCCCCTGGCAGGACTGATTCTTACGGGAGTAGACCATGTGCGGGATTGTTGGGTATGTGGGTAAGAAGAGCGTGGTACCCGTCATCATTGAGGGGCTACGGCGTCTCGAATATCGCGGCTACGACTCAGCCGGAATCGCAGTCAGCGGCAATGGCGACGGTCTCCAGATCCGCCGGGCAGAGGGCAAGTTGCGTAATCTCGAAGAAGTCATTCGCCTCCATCCCCTTGACGGAACATACGGCATCGGCCACACGCGCTGGGCTACTCACGGCCGTCCCACAGAGGAAAATGCTCATCCGCATCGTGATTGCACCGGCCGGATCGTGGTCGTGCACAACGGGATCATTGAGAACTACGTCACGCTGAAAAAAAAGCTCATCGAAGAAGGCCACAAGTTCACCACGGAAACTGATACGGAAGTCATCGCCCACCTGGTTGAAAAACATTTCGCCAAAACCAACGGCACCCGGCCATCGCTCGAAGAAGCCGTCCGCAAGACTGTCAAACAGTTAAGCGGCGTGTTCGCCTTGGGCGTAATCTCGGCCGATTCCCCTGACAAGATTGTCGCCGCCCGCAACGGCCCTCCAGCAGTCATCGGCATGGGCAAGGACGAATACTTCGTTGCCTCCGACGTTCCCGCGATTCTCTATCACACCCGCGATTTGTTTTTTCTCGGCGATGGCGATCTTGCCGTCGTCACTCCCGAAGGCGTGAAGCTCACCGATTTCGACGGAAAACCCGTCACGCGCCAGATTCAGCACGTCAGCTGGGATCCAATTCAGGCCGAGAAGGGTGGGTTCAAGCATTTCATGCTGAAAGAGATTTACGAACAGCCCCGGGCCGTCCGCGACACTACCCTGGGGCGTGTCTCGCAGGAAACCGGCCACATCTTCCTCAGCGAAATAGAAATCCCCGACGCGGAATTCAAGGCCGCGAAGAAGATCAACATCGAAGCGTGCGGGACCAGTTGGCACGCGGCGCAGGCAGGCAAGTTCATGATCGAAGGCCTGGCGCGCGTGCCGGTCGAAGTGGATTATGCCAGCGAGTGGCGCTACCGCGATCCCATCGTCGATGCCAATACGATCACGATGGTGATTTCGCAATCCGGAGAAACTGCCGACACCATCGCCGCCCAGCGCGAAGCCAAAGCCAGAGGATCGAAGACGCTGGCTATCTGCAACGTCGTCGGATCGATGATCACGCGCGAAGCCGCGGGAACCATTTACACACACGCGGGTCCGGAGATTGGCGTGGCTTCCACCAAAGCGTTCACCGCCCAGCTCACGGCTCTTTACTTGTTTTCGCTTTATCTCGCGCAGGTGCGCGGCACGATGAACGAAAAACAAGCCCGGAAGGCGGTTCATGAACTCATGCTGCTGCCCGGCAAACTCGAGCAACTGCTAACTCACGACCAAGCTTGCGACGATCTGGCCAAACAGTACGTCCGCGCCCAGGATTTCCTGTTTCTGGGCCGCGGCATTCACTATCCCATCGCGCTTGAAGGCGCGCTGAAACTGAAAGAAATTTCCTACATTCACGCCGAAGGCTACCCCGCGGGCGAAATGAAACATGGTCCCAACGCGCTGATCGACGAGAACCTTCCCGTCGTGATTATTGCAACGCGTGATCCGCACAATGAACTGTCGATGGTGCGCTACGAGAAAACATCGTCGAATCTCAAAGAAGTGAAAGCTCGCTCCGGCATCGTCATCGCACTGGCTACCGAAGGAGACGAGGAGATTAAAGACGCCGCCGATCACGTGCTCTACATCCCGCCTGCACCCGAAGAACTGGCTCCCATTCTTGAAATCGTTCCGCTGCAGTTGCTGGCCTATCACATTGCGGTGCGCCGCGGGTGCGATGTGGATCAACCCCGGAATCTGGCGAAGTCAGTTACCGTAGAGTAGGCCATCCTTCTGAGAAACATTGCTTGCCGCGTCTCCGCCACAACGCGACATTCCGGCGCCAAACAGACGTAGCGTAGCTGCGTCTCTACCGTGCTTCTTCCCTGCTCCGCAACGCATCTATACAACCGATGCCATTTCAAAACTTCACCGCGCGCCTGCGCCGGTCTACGAGCCTTTCTGAACTTACCAAGCATCTTGAATTCGAGATGAACGGCGTAGCGCGCTTCGGCTTTGTTGCCGGACAATGGCTGTCATTCAAGACCAATATGCCCAATGGCGAAGAGATCACCCGGGCTTACTCGATCGCGTCTCCGCCCTCGGACGACAACCGCTTCGCTCTTTGCCTGAACCGGGTGCAGGACGGCTTCATGTCCAACTTTCTTTGTGACATGAGAGAAGGCGACGAGATCCGCTGCCAGGGACCCTTCGGCGACTTCATTCTGCGCCCGCCCATGCGTGACACTATCTTCGTCGCCACTGGAACCGGGATTGCTCCGTTTCGTTCTATGCTGCGTTGGTTGTTCGCGCCTAGCTCAGTCTCGGACCAAGACGTGCCGGGACGCCCGTCCTCTATTCACGCGCAAGCTAGACATCGGGAACACCAGCTCTACCTGATCTTCGGGAATCGCACCGAGAAAGACATTTACTATCACGACGAACTTCTGCGCCTGGCCCAAGAGCACGCAAATTTTCGTTACCTGCCTACGTTGAGCCGCGGCGGTCCTGATTGGCAGGGTCTTCGTGGATATGTGCAGGAACATCTGCCCGCAATCGCTCAAGGCCGAACCGACATGCACGCCTACGTCTGCGGCCTCGACAAGATGGTCAAAGCCAATCGCGACTTGTTGAAGTCGCTGGGGTGGGACCGGAAGTCGATCCTGTATGAGAAGTACGACTGAAGGCTGAGATGAAATGGGAATCGCGTGCACAGATCACACAACTTCGACGGTTGCGGCGTGGCCGGGAGTGGACGCAAGTCTGGCATCGCGCGTAAGCAAGGTTGCTTCGAGTTTTTCAGCGAGCACGATGTATGCGGCATCGTATGCGGACAAATTGTGGCGGAGTTGCCAGATCCGGGGCAACAGCACTAAGTGCGGGTAGCGGGTAATCCTCATGTCCAGCAAATCCTGAATGGCCTGTTCCGCGCGCGATGCGGAGAGCTTGCCCTCCCGCACCAGGCGGCGCAATACCTGAGCGACCTCCAGATCCAGAAGCTCAGGAGCGTGCAGGGACTGGTTATGAGAAAAGATTCGGCTCTCGATGCGCGGGGCTGCCGCGGCCTGAACCAACCAATCAACGGCCGCGGACGCATCCAGAACGATCACCGCGCCTCACGTTCTTCTCGCACCAGGCGGGCGGTATCGAACTCGACGACGGCCGGTTTTCTTCGATGCAGACGTTCCCGCAGTTCGGCTAGCGTGGGCCGTTCCGCGATCTCTTTGATCTCCGACAGCAGGTAATCCGACAACGATCTACCGGCAATCGCAGCGCGGGCTTTCAGGCTGCGATGCAACGCGTCGGGCACGTTGCGGAGCTGAATCATCTTTGACATGTCTGTAGCATACTTTCATGTCAAGCACATGTCAATAGAACGCTCACACAGCGATCCACGTCCTACTCGCAAAAGACCTTGACCTTTACCTTATTCTTCGCCTTGTCCGCGTCGTCGACGTCAACATCTACACTGAGATCGTTGAGCTGGTCAACCAGCTCTTCGAGATTCTCCGGCTTGATCTGCGACAGATCAAATGCCATGCCATGCTCGCGCATCGCCGCGTTGACTTGATCCCGAGCCTGCGCCGGGATCAGCCCGGCCAACTTCACGCCGGCGCGAAGCAACTGCATGGGCACGCGAACATTCACCTTTACGGGACCGTGGTCTCGGCCATTCTCTTCCGAATCCACTACCACGCGAAGATACTTGGCCTTGCCTTGGGCGCTCGCAGAAGAGCCGTTGGTCGGAGGCGCCGGCTGCTCCACTGCGGTAATCAGGCGCTCGGCTTCATCCGCGTTAATTTGACCCGCAGACAGCATTTCCAGAATTTGACGGCGATTTTCGTTCATACTTCCTCCTAGAAAACTCGAATCATGATCGAATTGTTGGGATCGTCCACTTCAATATGCGTGTTCGTCAGGCCTGCAAGAATCTGACAAACGACCGATACTGCTCGAAAAGGATTGACCTGCCCGACCAGACAAACCAGCAAGATCAACGGCGCGAGCAACACCACGAAGGGCAGAAGCACCAGCCACAAGAGAAACAGCGGGACCCAGAGTTGAAAACCTCGTCCCCGTTTGCTGCGAATGCGGATTATGGCAAAAAGCGGGATCATTGCAGTGTTTCCAACTCTCGAATGGCATCCTGCGCACTGACTTCGCCGCGCTTGAGTCGCTCCAGAACCTGGGCTCGCATTTCAGCTTGCGAGGGCTTCGGATTGGTGTCGACAAACTCGAGAGCGCTCGCAATTCGAGTCAGCCGGGATTTGATGGTCGGATAGCTGACGCCGAAAACCTGCTCCATCTCCTTGATCGACCCATGACTGCGGACGAACGCCGTGATGAAAACCTGATCTTCGAGGCTGAGCCGGGCGAGCTGCGGAAGCTCGAAACTGCCTTCGATGGCGATATCCTTATCAGTCAGTCGGACTCGCTCGACGATGATGGGCTGGCCCTTAGTCAGTTGGGTCAGATCCTGCCAATCTCTATAAGTCTTTCGAGTAGATTCCATAGCCGATCTCGAAAAATCAACTTAATAAATCACAGACGCACAATAAATTAATATTTATTACTTGTCAAGCAATAATATTAATTGTATTGCGATTAATGCTCAAATTGTTCAAGAAGCGGCATTTGGGGGCCTGAGCGCAACGGGCCCGCTAAAAACGGTTGTATAACCGTTATTCTGGGAGTAAGGCCGGTCGGCCGCCTATGCCGTCAGCAGGGCCAAGTCAATCAGTATGGCGATGGTCACAACGTCAAAGAGCACATGCAGCGTATTCGGCCGGATGCCGTTGCGCTCCGGCAGAAAGCAATGGGTCCCTGCGTACATCGTTCGGTAGCGAGCGGCCAGCTGTGGATCCGGGCGAAGGAGATACGGCATCCACCAGGCCTTGAACGAACCGTAGCACGCAAGTCCGTAGGTGACCCACAACCACCAAAAGACCCAGCCCGGATAGATTCTGCCAAAGTAGAAGGCGGTGGCAGCAAGTCCGATCGCAAACGGAGTGAAATTGATCAACGTGGTGACGAGAAGTTTGCCGGTTGGGAACTCCACCCTGACGCCTTTTACGTTATTGAGTGTTCCAAGAGGAATCCAATTGTGCAGCGCCACGAACAGCGCGACAAAACACTGAAGCGCGAGCAGTGCGACCATAGCAGTGGAATGCATAAGCCTCCGCATTATACGGCCCCGTTCTCTTTCCTAATCCGGGAGGCCTGATTGGATACCGTGTCGGCTCGTTTGCACGGTCCAAAAAAGCGGGCGCAGACCCGGAACACCGGCCCTAGGGTTTCAGGCGGTAGCTGTCGCCCAGTTTTCCCGCTGCCCGCAGGTGTTTTCGCGCTCTCACCAGCTCTGCGATCTGCCGGATATGTCCCAGATCGTGCATGGTCCACTCATGCAGCATTTGTTGCAGGGTGATTTCGCCGACCTCCGGGTGCCTGGCGCGGCGTTCCCCGGCGCTTCGCGGCAAGGTCCGTAGATATTCCACGTTGGCCTCGCGCTGCTCTGCAAAATGGTCGAAGGCGTCTTTTGCATTGGCATTGCGGTACAACTCGAGGTACATTTGCGCCTCATCCGGCTCGATCTCCGGGAGTTCCTCACTCACGAACCGGTCCACGCGGGTTCGATAGCAGTGGCCCTCGGAATGGGAAAGATGCGCGAGCACTTCCGCTAC
>Ga0116221_1000610_pt1 | contig 24466 bp, 28 predicted proteins | sample Sb_taG_5_FD_88965 | JGI IMG/M metagenome (GOLD analysis project Ga0116221, IMG submission 88965) | Peat soil microbial communities from Weissenstadt, Germany - Sb_50d_8_FC metaG | ecosystem: Environmental > Terrestrial > Soil > Wetlands > Peat | place: Germany: Weissenstadt | collected 2010-09-21 | reverse complement strand
TGTGCGTCCAGGGCGTTGATTCTTGGCTACGTAACTCACTGATTCCTCGTGCCCACCTTTCGCCGCCGTCCTTAATGGAGTAACGGCGGTCGCGCAGATTTTGACTTGGGAAATTCCCAAGTGCCCCGACTCGATTTCCCGCCAGCCGGCGGGTCGAAGGCAAGCGAACAACATTTCCACCAACCCAGCCGCGGCAGAATCCGATGCGATATCCCGTTCTGTGCGATCCATCTGTGTGCCGTACATAGCGATCGCGGTGAGGATGCAGTGTTAGCTCGCAAATTGATATCAGCCATCCTTCTCTTCTTTTCCCGATTGTTGCTCTTGCGCGGTTCCGTAAGGCTGACGTATGATTAGAAGGTCGTCGTTCTTCTTCTCGCAGCTTTTTTCGCCAAGCACGTCCGCACAGGCCATGAGGCCGCGTGAATTCGCGCCCTCGGGCTACTCGATTCTTCCCAAGAACAGTAGGCGATTTGACCGCCGGGCGGAGTTCTGGCCTGCGCGCTCGTCTCTGGCGAGGTGTCATCTCCAGCGTTTTTGTACAAACTACTTGCCGCGGCATGGGGATACTATGCGCGGTCTGACCGACGAAAATAGACAGCCTAGCCTGAAGTTTCACGCCAAAACCTGAGATAACGTTTCGTATCCGCGTGTCCCCAACTACGGCGGGTTCCACTACCTGGTTCGTTATTTATATGGTGAATATATCAACAGATAATAGGACGGCTCCTTAGATCCGGCAAAAATGACATTTCGCCTACCTTCATGCAGCGAATGGCACGCTGAATACCGGTTTCATGGGATTTTTCGTCTGATGCTCCCTTGAGGCCGGTCATCTCTGTTGACTCCGTACAACATATGTGTAAAGATTTGTTTTATGGAGAATTCACTAGATTCTCTAACCCCCGAAGCCCGCTTCTTCCTCGAACCCGCCTCCTCATCCCAACGCCAGTACGAGGCCCTCCGGGCCTACTTCATCGATGGTCTTTCCTCTGCGGACGCCTCCCGCCGCTTTGGATATACCCCAGGCTCATTTCGCGTTTTGTGTCATCATTTCCGCCGCTCCAAGCCCGACTTCTTCCGGGAACTGAAGCGCGGTCCTCATTCCCAGCCGAAGAAAGACGCCGCCCGCGAACTGATCCTGGGCATGCGCAAACAGAACCTCTCCATCCGTGACATCGAAAGCGCCTTGAAGGATCGGCTGACTCCCTTGAGTGCCACCGCCATCTGGGAGATCTTGCACGAGGAAGGCTTCGCCCGCTTGCCCCGCCGCCAGGACGACGAGCGCCCCCCGACGCTGCTTCCCACCGCCGCGGCCATCGCCGATTGCCGCGAGTTCTCCCTGGCCCCACGACGCTTCTCCACTCAACTCGGTGGCCTGTTCCTGTTTCTCCCACTGCTGGCGGATTGCGACTTGCCCGGCCTGGTTCGCCAAGCTGGCTATCCCGGCAGCAAGATGATCCCGGCTCCTCAAGCGTGGCTCTCCCTGCTGGGACTGAAGCTCTCCAGCACGGAACGCAAAAGCCATGTCATGGATTTGGTTTTCGACGAAGGACTGGCTCTGTTTGCGGGCCTCAACGTAGTGCCCAAGACGACCTACCTGGAGACCTACTCGCATAGGTTTTCCCCCAAAATGAACGAGAAACTCCGCAAACTCTGGATCGGCGTCCTGCAAGCGGAAGAAAGTACTGAAGGGCGAGAGCTTCAATCTGGATTTCCACTCCATTCCGTTCTTCGGAGCCGACGAGTTTGTGGAGCGTCATTACCTCTCCAAGCGCAGCCGGAGCCAGAAATCGATTCTGGTCTTTCTGGCGCAAGATGCCGAAAGCCATGTGTTCTGCTACTCCCGGGCCGATCTGCTCAAACGGGAACAGGCCGATGCGGTCATGGATTTCGTCAAGTTCTGGAAAACGGCGCATGGCGAACTGCCGCCAGAGTTGGTTTTCGACTCCAAGCTGACCACCTACGCCAAGCTGAGCCGGTTGAACCAGATGGGCATCACCTTCATGACCTTGCGCCGCCGATCACCGGCGATCGTGCGCGAGGTGGCCAACGCGCCACGATCGGCCTGGCGCACCGTACACCTGGATGTGCCGCACGCCGCACCGCATGTATCAGACTCCCAAAGTGATTGACCACCAGGTGACGTTGCGCGACTATGAGGGTCCGATTCGGCAAATGTTGATCACCGACTTGGGGCATGAGGAGCCCACGGTCCTGTTGACCAATGATCTGCGCGCCTCAGCGGCCAAGCGCATTACCCGCTACGCGCAACGCATGTTGATCGAGAACGGGCTGGCGGACGCCGTTCAGTTCTTTCATCTGGATGCGTTGAGCTCGGCAGTCCGTCTGAAGATCGATTTCGATGTAACTCTGACCGAAGTGGCAAGCGGATTGTATCGTATGCTGGGTCGTCGGATCGCCGGATACGAATCCGCCCAATCCCGCCAACTGTTCCGACATTTCCTGAATACCCCAGACTGAAGTCGAGATCACCGACAAACGCGTCGAGGTTACATTGCCCAAGCGAGCCCACAATCCCCTGTTGCTCGCGGCCGGCTTCGACCAGGGGTCTACGCCTGTTCCCTGGTGGGACGGACGCTCCCTGGCGCCCAAAACGTTAGCTGATTACTTGGCGTGAAAATTCAGGCTAGGTGAATACCGGGACGAAACTGGCTACTCTGGCATCGCCGCCATGCCGGTGCCCTCGCCCGATGGACGGTACCTCCTGACGGTTGGCAATACGCCCCGCGAGGGCACCATCCTGTTTCTGCGGCCGATTGACTCACTGGCGTCCCGCCCCCTTCCCGGTACCGAAGGCGCGGATCCAGGACCGTTCTGGTCTCCGGACGGCCGATGGATTGGCTTTCATGCGGATGGGAAGTTGAAGAAGATCAGTCCCAACGGCGGCTCCCCACAGACCATCGCGAGTCTCCCCCTCGTCCAGGATCCGACCTGGGGTTCGAGGGGTGACATCATTTTTCGCCCCACGAATCGCGCACCGCTTTACAGGATCCCGGAGTCGGGTGGGTCCCCAGCCCAGATCACCCACTTGGACTCCGCGCGAACGGAAAACTCGCACCGTTACCAGCGGTTCTTGCCGGATGGCCGGCGGTTTCTGTTTACGGCCCGTTGCGGGCAGCGAGAGAACAACGCCTTGTATCTCGCGTCGCTCGATACCGGCCAGGCCAAGCGCCTGATGCCCATCAATTCCAAGGCACATTACATTCCGCCCCGAGAGGGTGGCCCCGGGGTCTTGATCTACTATCTCGAAGGCTCGCTGGTGTCACGGGTTCTGGATCTCGCTCGCGAAGAGGTCTCAGGCGAACCCGTGCCTGTTTACGAGGGCGTGGCATACAACTCCACCAGTCTGGCGGCTTTCTTCTCCATCTCGGACGATGGCAGAGTGGCCGTGATCCGGCCGGCCGGGGCCAATCAGACTCTGCTGACGTGGCACAGCCGAACCGGCGATCTGGCGGGCACGCTGGGGCCGCGCGGTACGTATAATCAGCCGCGGATCTCACCCGACGGAGCCCGTGTGGTCGTGTCGAGTCCCGATCCCCAGACAGGCAACCGGGATCTGTTCGTCATCGAGGTTGCCCGGGGCACCTTCTCCCGGCTGACCACGCACGTGGCGAACGATTGGTACCCGGTGTGGTCTCCGGATGGCAAGCAACTGCTGTTCGGCTCCGATCGAGACGGGGGAACCCGCAACCTTACCTATCTGAAACGATCGCTCGAGCCTGGCGCGGAGGAGTCGCGATTTCCGGGAGAGCAACCGGTAGACTGGTCGCGGGACGGACGGTGGATTTCTTTCTTTTCCGAATCCGGGCGCAACACCGATCTTTGGATCGCCCCGGCATTGCCGGACGGGAAGCCGTTTCCGTATCTCGCCACGCCCTTTCGAGAGTCAACGGCACGATTCTCCCCGGACACCCGTTTGGTGGCGTACACCTCCAATGAGACGGGACAGTTTGAAGTCTACGTTCGCCCGTTCACCGGGGGACCGGCGCCGCCGGAGGGGAAAATCCAGATTTCGACGGGCGGTGGCGATTTTCCTGTCTGGAAAAAGGAAGGAGGGGAACTTTACTTTATGGCCGGCGACAGCACCCTCTTTGCGGTGAACACACAGGACTTCGCCCGGTCGCCCGCAGTGCCGCATCCTTCGCGACTGTTTCGCGCTTGCGAGGGAACCATGGTCCAACCCTTTCCTCTGAGGGACGCGTCTTACGACCCACCCTACGACACCCTAGCCGGCAAGCGATTTCTGATCAATTGTGCAGCCGAGGCGCCGGGCAGGTTCACCGTGTTACTGAACTGGCCATTCGCGGCGAAGCGATAACTCCCCTCCAAGGCCTGCGCCACCAGGGCAGGGAGCGGCAGCCTCACCCCTCCAGAATCACGTGCGCCATCCCCAGTTCCGCCGTGTGGGTGATGGAGAGCGAGATGTTGCGCACGCCTAGCTTCGAGGCGATCTCAGCAGCCACGCCGTGCAGCCGCAGCGTGGGTTTCCCCGAGGGGAGGTTGGCCACCTCGAAATCGCGCCAGGTGACACCCTGCTTCCAGCCCGTGCCGATGGCCTTCATGCCCGCTTCCTTCGCCGCGAAGCGCGCCGCATAACGCTCGAACCGGTTCGCCTTGCGCTCCACGTACGCGATCTCGCCCGACGTGTAAATGCGATCGATGAACCGGGCGCCGAAGCGCTCGATGGAGGCGCGGATGCGCTCAACCTCCGCCAGGTCGACCCCCGTGCCCACGATCATTTCAATTCCGTTCCCGTGGTGGTGATGGTTAGGCGGCCGTGCTTGACTCCCTTGGTGCTGATCAGGACATCCGCCACCTTCCGAACTTCCACCGACTTGCCCCGCACCACCAGCACTTCCAGGCAATGGTCGTGGTCCAGGTGGACGTGCAGGGTGGAGAGAATCGAGTGGTGATAGTCGTGCTGGATGTCGGTGAGCTTCGCGTTGAGCATGCGCACGTGATGGTCGTAGACCAGGGTGACGGTCCCCACCACCTGGCTCTCCGGCGATTCCCAGGTCTTCTCGACCAGTTCGTCGCGGATAAGATCGCGGAACGCCTCCGACCGGTTCGTATACCCGCGCTGCGTAATGAGGCGGTCGAACTTGTCCAACAGGTCCGCGTCGATGGCCACGCCAATCCGGCTGAGGACGCTCATGCGTACACATATTATCACCTGCATGTTTGGCGGTCGGGTGGCACGATTCTCAGAATCGTGATACTGTGAGGGCAACCGTGCATATACCGGACGGATTTCTCGCTACTCCCGTTTGGGCCACGCTGGACGCGGCCGCGGTCCCGGCCATCGGGTTCATGGTACGGCGCGCGCAGCGGGAGTTTGACGAAGCTCGAATTCCTTTACTGGGCGTGATGGGGGCGTTCGTGTTCGCGGCGCAGATGATCAATTTCCCGGTAGGGATCGGGACCACCGGCCACCTGGTGGGCGGCGCGTTGCTGGCCTTCACGCTCGGGCCTGCCGCGGCCAGCGTGGTGATGGCTGCGATTATTACGATTCAGGCGTTGGTATTTCAGGATGGGGGCATCCTGGCGCTCGGCCCCAACGTGATTAACATGGCGATCCTGGGGGTTCTGGCGGGTTATCTGCCTTTCTATCTCTGGGGCGGCGGCAGGTGGCGTAAGTTATCCATTTTTGCCGGCGGGACACTCTCGGTGCTGGTAAGTGCCGTTCTGGCCCTGGCGGAGTTGATGATCTCCGGCGTCAAGATGCCCGCATCCGTGCTGGGCGTTTCACTGGCACTCTTCCTGGTGTCGGGGCTGCTGGAAGGTGCGATCACGCTGGCGGTCATTCAGGCGCTGGAATCCATCCAGCCGGGCTTCATTCGGCGGCCTGCCGTGGGACGCTCGTTCGCCCTGGGAGCGGTCAGCATGGGCGCGGTGCTGTTGGCCGCGGTGGGCGTGCTATTCGCTTCCGCTGCACCGGACGGAATCCAGAAACTGGGTCGGCAGACCGGCATAGCATCCCGTGCGCGGACGCTGATCTCGACCCCGTTGAGCGGATACGAGGTGACCTTCTTTCACTCTTCCTGGCTCAGTAAGGCCGGCGCGGGGATGGCTGGGCTGGCCCTGATCTATGTTGCATGTCTCTTCATTGGGCGAGCGGTGACCCGCCACAGGAGCGTCTGATTGCACCACGTCGTTCTGGAGCGATGGAGCCGGGGCAACAGTCTAATACATCGACGCGACCCGCGCGCCAAGATAGTAACATTACTAGTATTTCTAGTAGTTCTGGCAACGGCTCAGCACAACCTGGTTACCTTGTCTCTAGCCTTGTTTGCGCTCCTGCTGGCGGCTGTGATTGCGGCGAGGCTGCCTCTTGCGGGCGCGTTGGGGCGCGCGGGGATTGTTTTGCCCTTCACCGCGGTCTTCGCCGCTATCTGTTGGCTGGCGGGGGATCCGGTCCGGGGCATTGCCCTGTTACTCAAGAGTTATCTTTCCGCGCTAGCGGTGTTAGTCGCGGTATCTACCACGCCGCTGCCGGTTTTGATTCGGGGACTCGAGACGATGGGGGTTCCCCGGTTCCTGTTGATGGTGGCGCAATTTCTCTACCGATACTTATTCGTGATTTCGGAAGAGGCCCAGCACATGAGTAAGGCGGCCGCCTCGCGCGGCGCCACGGCGCGCAGCCTGGTTGGCGGCAGATCGCGTTTTCGCGCGGCGGCGGGCGCGCTCGCCGTACTATTCGCGCGTTCCTACGGGCGAGCCGAAGACGTACACCGTGCCATGCTGGCGCGTGGGTTTGCGGGACACTTTCGGACGCTCGGTGCCCTCGATTTTCGTAGAAGCGACGCATGTTTTGCCGCGCTGGCGTCACTTGCCCCCGTGCTTCTCCGGGTGGCGGTGGAGAGGGCTGGTTGATGCCGCCGTTAATCCAAGTCCGCAACCTGAGATTCCGCTACGACGATGGCACCGCCGCTCTCAAGGGAGTCGATTTCCGGCTGGAAGCTGGCGAGACCGTGGCGCTGCTGGGCGCCAACGGAAGCGGCAAAACTCACCTTCGTGATGCACCTCAACGGACTCCTGAAAGGCGAGGGCAGCGTGGAGGTTTGCGGGCTCTCCGTCGAAAAGCGGAATATCGCCGCCATCCGTAACAAGATCGGCATGGTCTTTCAGGACTCCGAGAGCCAACTCTTCATGCCCACTGTACTGGAGGACGTGGCGTTCGGACTGCTGAATCGCGGGATGAGCGCGGCGGAGGCCGGCGACCGCGCGAGAACGGCGCTGAATATCGTGGGGATGGCCGCCGCGGCCACCAAGGCGCCTTACCACCTCAGCGCCGGCGAAAAGAAGAGAGTGGCTATCGCGGGCATCCTGGCGATGGATCCGGAGATCCTGGTGCTGGACGAGCCAACGACTTTCCTGGACCCCCCGGGCCAGCGTGCCCTTGCCGATCTGCTGGCGCACTTACCACAAGCCAAGATCCTCGTCACTCACGACATTCCCTTCGCCCATGCCTTGTGTAACCGCGCCGTCTTCTTTCAGAACGGCTCCATTGCCGCGGCGGGCCCCGTGGAGGAAATCGTGACCCGGTTCGGGTGGGAATTCGCCCTGGAACGTAGTAAATTGAACCGGTGAGTCGCCGCCTTACTGCGCCTTGGCTGCTTGCGCCACGCGCTTGTGATACTCGGCCCAACGTTTTCTCTGCGCGGCGGCGATGCGCGCGCGGGCCGCTGCGCTTAAGATCCGCTTGGTGGCCGGCGCTCTCTTCCCTACATCGCCGTTCGGGCTCTGCCCGACTTTTATTCTCGCTTCGAGCTCGCTGATCTTGTCTTCAATCTTCCTCTTTTCGAACTGATAACCGACCAGCGCCATCTGCAGTGTATCGAGGTCATCAACGTTGCTAATTCGTGCCATAGGCTCACCTTCCGCAACAATATAACATAGCAGTGTCAAGATATATAGGAATTTAGTAACCTGAAAACGATGAGATTAGTACTGCAACGTGTTTCTGAAGCCCGCGTGGATGTACTTGGTAGTACCGTCGGGTCTATACGTACGGGGATTGCCGCTCTAGTGGGTGTGGGGAAGTCTGACACCACATCCGACGCCGACTATCTGCTGGACAAGCTTCTCGGGCTAAGAATCTTCCCGGACGAGGCGGGAAAAATGAATCTCGATGTCCGCCAGGCGGGCGGCGCTTTGCTGATCGTCTCGCAGTTCACCCTGTATGCCGACTGCCGCAAAGGCCGCCGGCCCGGCTTCGACCTTGCCGCGCCACCCGAGCAGGCACAATCTCTTTATAATTACTTCGTGGAGTCGGCCAGGCGGGGGCCGGTCCCAGTGGAGACCGGGGTCTTTCAAGCCATGATGGAACTCCACATCGTAAACAGCGGCCCGGTGACCATCGTCATGGACTCGGCGGATCGAAACAAGTGATGATTGAAACCTACGGTTATGCGCGCGCCGGTTTCTTGGGTAACCCAAGCGACGGCTACTTCGGCAAGACGATATCGTTTGCCATGTCCAACTTTCGAGCCCGCGTCCTCTTGTATCCCAGTGGGAGGCTCGAAATCAAGCCGTCCAAGGCGGATCTCCCGGTCTTTGAAAACCTCGACGATCTCTATCGCACCACGCGGTGGCGCGGCTACTACGGCGGTATTCGCATCATTCAAGCGCTCATCGTCCGGCTGATCGATTACTGCCGGCAGCAGGGAATCGAGTTGGAGAACCGCAACTTCACCCTGGAGTATGAGTCCACCATTCCGCAGCGCCTCGGCTTGGGAGGGTCCAGCGCCATCATCACGGCCTCGCTGCGCGCCTTGTGCCAGTACTACCAGCTCGATATACCGCTTCCCATTCAGGCCAACCTGGTTCTGGAGACGGAGACGAAGGAACTCAATGTTCCCGCCGGCCTCCAGGACCGCGTGATTCAGGCCTACCAGGGGCTAGTCTATATGGATTTCTCGCGCGGCCTGATGGAGTCCCGCGGTTACGGCGAGTACGAACGGATGGATCCATCGCTTCTGCCGAACGTATATGTGGCGTGCCGGACCTCGCTCAGCGAAGGCACCGAAGTATTCCATGGCAACCTCCGCGAGCGCTGGCACCGCCGCGATCCGGAGGTGGTGGAAGCCATGATTCTGTGGGCGAGTTATGCCGAGCAGGGGCGCGAGTGCCTGCTCCAGCGCGATTATGAGCGGTTGAACGAGTTGGTGAATGCGAACTTCGATCTGCGCTCCCGCATCTACCGGATCGACAGCGGTAACCTGGAGATGGTTCACACGGCTCGCGAGGCCGGGGCGACCTCAAACTTCGCCGGATCGGGAGGAGCGATCGTGGGCACTTACGAAGATGAGGCGATGTTTGGGCGATTGACGGAACAGATGAAGGGGCTGGGCGTGGAGGTACTGAAGCCCCGGATCGTGGTGTAGGACCCAGTAGGACAGACCATCGCCTTTCGTGGTCTGTCTTGCTTCGCCAAATCGCGGGTGGGCGACAGACGACAAAAACCGATCGTCTGTCCTACCTGGCCTACGGCCGGCCCATGTACTTCTCGTACAAGCGGGTCTGCTTGTTGGTGAGGGCCACTTCGTTGCCCCGGATGTACAGATGTTTGACCTGGGTCTGGATCTCGAGCGGATCGCCGTCGGTGACCATCAGGTCCGCCACTTTGCCTTTTTCCACGGAGCCCAGTTTGTCGGCGACTCCCCAGATCTCCGCCGGAGTGATGGTGACCGCTTTCAAGGCGTCGTCGTACGGCACCCCGAAGGCCACCGCCGTCGCCGCCTCGTAGGGCAGGTTGCGGACGAACTCGTTGTTGAAGGTGCCGAACGCGAACTTGACGCCGGCCTTGTAAGCCTCGACGGGAAGCGTGAAGGCCTCATCGTACGCGCTATCTTCGGTTTCCGGCAGCGCCAGCACGCGCCCCAGAATCACCGGGATGTTCTTGGCTTTGAGCTCCGCCGCCACTTTGCCCAGCTCGCGCGGCTGCAGAATCACGATCTTGATGTTCTGCTTTTCCGCGAAGGCGATGGCATCGTGGATCGAGCTGGCCCGGCTGGCCGACACGGCCACCGGCACTTTACGTTCCAGCACCGGCATCATGGCTTCGAATTTCAGATCGCGCTGAAATCCGGGAGCGTTCGCGGCCCTGGCTTTCTGATATTTGCGCGCATCGTCGAAGAAGTCGTTCAACTTAGCGATCTGCTGCTCATAAGTTCGCCGCGCCTGCGTGTAGCTGGCTGCGCCCGCGGTGGCCCCGAACAGCTCCAGCACGGCATCGGGTGCCGGACCGCCGCCGCGCCCGCCCCGGCCCGCGATCGCCGGGAAGATCAGGTGCAGCGCCGCGGAGCGGTTGATCTCCATCTCCTCCCAGGTCCAGCCATCCGTGTGGATCAACGCCGCCTGCCCGGAAATGATCTGCGCTTCGCCGCCGCCAAACCGGCCGCCGCCACCGCCCCGTCCGCCCGACGACGGAAACGTCATCACGCTGGTAATGCCGTTGACCCGCACCACCGGAAAATGCTCGCTCTCCGGGTTGACCGCCACCAGCGCCCGGAGCTGCGGCATGAACGTGCCCAGCTCGTCCGTGTCCACCGTCTCGCGTACCGCGCTGACCTCGGAGAGCCCCAGCTCGGTGCCCGAATCCAGCATCCCCGGATACACGCGCATGCCCTTGGCCTCGACTACCCGCACACCCTTCGCCGGAACAATCTTCGCGCCGATGTCGGCGATCTTGCCGTCCTGGATCAGAAGCGAGACGCCCTTCATGGGAGCGCCGGTCACCGGGTAGACGTCGGCATTGCGGATCAGGATGGTTTCATTGGAAGCCGCTGCCGCCGCTATGGCGCAACCAATCAGAATTCCCAAGGCTTTCATTGCGCCTGCCCTCCCTGCCCCGTGGGCCTACGCTGCGGCTGCTGCCGCTGCTGGTTCTGCTTCTCCTTCTCGATCAGCTTCTGCTTCTCGGCCGCCTTCGCCGCCCGACCGCTGACTTCCTTGTCGCGATCAAAATAAACCATGCCGTCGATCAAAACCTTCTGCACTTTGGCGTAGTCGGACAGCGGGAACTTATCGTAAATTACCAGGTCGCCGTCCTTGCCCACCTCGATGGAACCGACCCGATTGTCGATGCCCAACTGTTTGGCCGGATTCAGCGTCACCATGGCAAGCGCCTCGGTCTCGCTCATGCCGCCGTACTTCATCGCCTTTCCGGCTTCGCTGTTCAGATGCCGCATCAACTCCGCGTCGTCGCTGTTCAGACTCACCACGATGCCTTTCTTCGTCATCAGGGCGGCGTTGTAGGGAATGGCGTCGAACGCTTCCACTTTGTAGGACCACCAGTCGCTGAAAGTCGAGGCGCCCGCGCCGTGCGCGGCGATCTCCTTGGCCACCTTGTAACCTTCGAGCACATGCTGGAACGTCCGGATCTTAAATCCGTAGTCGTCGGCCACGCGGATCAGCATCAGGATCTCGTCGGCGCGGTAGCAGTGTGCGTGCACATAGCGCTTGCCTTCGAGCACTTCTTTGAGCGGATCGAGCTTCAGGTCCTTGCGCGGGGGAATGGGATGCTCGCCGCGCGCCACATTCGCGTTGTAGGCGTCCCAGTCGGCCTTATATGCCTTGGCTTCGTTGAATGCCTCGCGAATGGTGTCCTCCACGCCCATACGGGTGGCGGGATAGCGGGCCTGCACCGTAGCCGTCGCGCCGCGCCCCCCCTGCGGATTGCCTGCGCGCTTGGGATTCTCGCCCAGCGCGAACTTGATGCCTGGAGTCGCTCCTTCGAAGATCATCCCTTGAGCGTCCTTGCCCCAGCGCATCTTGAGTGGCAGCGTGCAGCCGCCGATTGCGTTGGCCGACCCGTGCAGAATATTGGCCGTGGTCACTCCGCCCGCCAGCGCGCGGTAAATTGCGATGTCCTCAGGGTTGATCACGTCGCGGATGTCCACCATGGACGAAACCGAGACGCTGCCTTCGTTGATGCCGCCGTCCGCCGCGATGTGCGAGTGGCAATCGATGATGCCCGGGATGACGTACTGCCCGCTGGCGTCGATCACCGTGGCGCCCGTTGGCACCATCACCTTCTCGCCCACGTCGGCAATCTTGCCATCCTTCAACACCACCGAGCCCTTAATGGTCCCCTTGCTCACCGTCATGATGGTCGCGTTCTGAATCACGATGGTTTCGGCGCTCAGGGGCGCCAGCGCAATCAGCGCTGCCAGCCATGCCTTAGTAAACCGTGCTTTGCTCATCGGTTCCCTCCCGGATCGTCGGTTACCGGCCCGCGGCCGCCGGGCGCCGCCGTGTCTGTCGCGGGCGTGTATTTCCTGCCGTCCACGAAGATCAGCTCCACTCTCGTCCGATCGTCGAATATCTCGCCGCGCGTCACTAACAGGTTTCCGATCTTGCCCTTCTCGATACTCCCCACCCGGTCCGCCACGTGATAGATCTCGGCCGGAGACAGGGTCAACGCGCGGATCGCATCCTCGCGGGAAAGCCCGGCGTCGATGGCTTTCTTCACCGCGCGTTGAATCTCGCGCGGCTGGTCCAGACCGTCGGTGTAGAGCGCGAATTGCACCCCCGCCTTCTTGAGCACCGCCGGCGCGGATGCCGCCTTGTCGCGCGTCTCGAGCGTGCGGAAGCTGTCCACGTCTTCGGGGTTTGCGTCGCGCGGCGCCTCTGGCCACCGCATGCTGACCAGCACCGGAGCGCCGGATTTCTTCAGCAGCTCCGCGGCCTCGGGACGATAGCTCTCGCGCGCACCGTAGAGGATCGCAGGCTGCTTCAATTCCGCCGCGAAGCGCAGCATGCGGTCGATCTCCACCAGCCGATTGGCGGGCAGCAGAATGCGCTTGGATTCGAGCACGCCTTCGAGCGCGCGATCGTACTCCGGCCGCGGCATACCGCGAGGATCCTTGGCATACGCATCCTTGACGAGCTGATAGTGTGCGGCATCCAGATAGATCTGGCGGACATACGAGATGTAGCCCATCAGGGCGCCTGGGAATCCGCTGCCAAAACCACCCCCGCCACCTCCGCCGCCGCGGGAGAGCGAGATATACTGTCCCACTGAGGGAACCAGCACCATTTCGCCCGATTTTTCGCCCGATAGCAGGTCGATGACGGAGCCCTGCCCGGCGAAGATGCCGCGCGTCGGGAACGTGACGGCCGTGGTGAATCCGCCGCTGCGCACGGTCTCGATGCGCCGGTCGGCCGCTTGAATCTCGTCGGCGGCGATCAGCCAACTGGTGGTGGAGGGGCGATCCTCCGGCCCGCGCGCACGCTCCACAGGAGCCGCCGCAACCGCCGGGGTTGCCGTCGTGGTCGTGGTCTGGCCGCGGCCGCCGCGTCCCGCGGTGGCCGTCGCTGCCGCCGGCGCGGCGCCCGCAATCCCCACCGTGCTGAGTGCGTCAATCAGACCCGGGTAGACCGTGAGCCCTTCGCCATCTACCACCCACGCATCGGCGGGCACCGGCACGTTCTCTCCCACCGCTTCGATCAGGCCGTTGCGAACCACCACCGTGCCCTTGCCGATCACCGGGCCGCTGACCGTCACAATCTTCGCGTTACGAATCGCCACCGCCTGGGGCGACTCGGCGAAGGCGTAAGCGCAGAGTAGTAGCAGCGCTGTAATTAGTTTTTTCATAAGGCAATTGCGTATTATATACCTTGGTTCGGGCGAGTAACGCGATATATGGCGCTGCCCGGAGGAGGCAGGTTACGTTACTCGCCGCTGAGTCGTCCGCCCAGCCGTATACTGAGATTTGCCCACCCCTGAACAGGTCCGCTACCGCGACGCCGGAGTGGACATCGACGAAGCCGATCGCGCCGTCTCGTCCATCAAGAAACTGGCGCGCCGGACTTTCACCCGCGGCGTCCTGACGGATATCGGTTCGTTCGGCGCGTCTTATCGACTCGCGGGCTTTCGCCAGCCGGTGCTCGTGAGCTCCGCCGATGGCGTCGGCACCAAGCTCAAAATTGCCTTTCTGACCGGGCGGCACGACACCGTGGGCGAGGACTTGGTGAATCACTGCGTCAACGACATTGCGGTGCAAGGCGCCGTCCCCTTGTTCTTTCTCGATTATTTCGCCGTCGGCAAGCTGGATGCCGCCGTGGCTGCCGCGGTGGTCTCGGGGATTGCTCGCGGCTGCCGCCAAAACGGTTGCGCGCTCATCGGCGGCGAGACCGCGGAGATGCCCGGCATGTACGCCCCATCGGAATACGACCTGGCGGGCTTCATCGTGGGCGCCGCGGAACGTTCCGAGTTGCTGACCGGCAAGCGCGTCCGCGAAGGCGATGCCCTGCTGGCGCTGCCTTCCACGGGCCTCCACACCAATGGCTATTCACTGGCGCGGAAGCTGCTGTTCGAGGTGGCGGGCTACGGCCCCCGAACTCTGCTCCCCGAAGTGGGCGCAACCGTTGGCGATGCGCTGCTCGAAGTCCATCGCAGCTATTTGCGGCCCATCCGCGCGTTGATGGCGGCGGGGCTTCTGCGGGGCGCCGCCCACATTACCGGCGGCGGCATCACCGACAATACTCCCCGTATGCTGCCCATAGGCCTAGCCGTGAGCATCGACACCGCTTCCTGGCGGATTCCCCCGCTTTTCGAGGTGCTGCGCCGCGTGGGCAACATACCCGACGACGATTACCGCCGCACATTCAATCTGGGCGCCGGAATGATTTTCGCTGTGCCCTCACGCGCGGCTGCACGCGCCGAAACCGTCCTGGGCCGCCTGGGCGAGGCGCCCTTCCGCATCGGAACCGTGATCGCCCACAAAAGGCGTCGCCCCCGCGTGGAGTACCAATGAGCCGCCTCGGCATTCTGATCTCCGGCCGCGGCTCCAATTTCGAGGCGATCGCGGACAATGTCGCCGCGGGCACGATTGCCGCCGAGATCGCGGTGGTCATTTCCAATCGCGCGGAGGCGCGCGGCCTGGAAGCGGCCCGCCAGCGCGGCTTGAACGCCGTCACCATTCCATCCAAAGGCCTCGACCGCGAGGTCTACGACCGAATGCTTCTGGCGGAGCTCCACCAGCACCGCGTGGACCTGGTCTGTCTCGCCGGTTTCATGCGCCTGCTCAGCGCCACCTTCATCCGCGCGTTCCCCAACCGCATTCTCAATATCCATCCGTCGCTGCTGCCCGCGTTTCCCGGCTTGGACGCGCAGCACCAGGCCCTGGAGCACGGGGTCAAAATCTCCGGATGCACCGTCCATTTCGTGGACGAGTACCTGGACGCCGGCCCGATCGTCTTGCAGGCCGCGGTTCCCGTCGTGGATGACGACACCGTCGAGACGCTCTCCGCTCGCATCCTCGCGGAGGAGCACCGGATCTACTCCGAGGCGATCCGCATCGTGCTCGCGGGCCGCTACGCCATCGACGGCCGCCGCGTCATCTTGAGGTGAAGAAACTCCGATAGCTTCATGGGCGGTCCGGGCCCAAATTCCATCTGCTTCTGCACCGCTCTCTGGTATTGCCGCAGGATCTCGTGCCGCTTGCGTGCCTCGATCTCGCAGTTTTGCATATCGAGTATGAGTTCCACCTCCCACGGCTGAAATGTGGTCCGAACAATGGCCCCGCGGAGGAGTTCGCCGATCAGCCGGTTGAACCGGTTGAGCATGAGCTCCAATTGAATCAGGTCTTCCGCCGTCACGTTCAGGTAATCGGCGGTCGGCGGGAAAAGGATTAGCCGGAATCCTCACACGCCCTGCATCGAGATGAGATCTCGTCGCCGCGGCCGATGGGGTATTTTCTTTTGTTGTCTCATGGGCGGCTACTCCTCCGTGATGGCATTCCTTCGCCGGGCCTCCTCGATCGCGATTTATTTTTTCACAAGTCCCAGGCGCACCAAATCCTCCTGCGTCCAGCGGGTCTGTTCGATCATGCTCTTCAGCGTTTTCCGCCTGAACGTGTTGTTGCCGCCGTGGAAGACGACGGTGACTCTCCGCTCCTAAGGAACTCCCTCGGAAGTTGTTGATAATACGGGATCGGTAGGCTGTTGAAAAATGTCGGAAACTGGCGTCGTGCAATCAGGAGTTCCTCTCGCGTATGGCCCCGCCTGGCGGGCAGTTTGCTTGTCAGGGTGGCGATAAATCTGGTGAGCCCCGCCCGCGCGGTCGAACGCAAATCCGTCCCGGATCAGGGCGGAAATGATTTCGCGAGCGGTCGTATTCAGAAGCTGTCTGTAATCGACAGGCACGAGGTCAGACGGTTACTGCCACGCGAGGTTCGACAGTAACCTCGACCTGATCGGACGGTTCCTCCGGAATGCGTTCTCTGTGCTCAAGCATGCTCTCGACGACCAGGCGGACCAGTTCATTGATATTCTTGAGCGCTTCGGCCTCCGTCGCACCCCAGGTTGACGCCCCTTGTTGTTCGAGCACCGGGCAGTAGGCGTGCCACCCCGAAGGATTCCCATCGAAATCCTCGTCGGGCTCCACGACCACTTTGAAATTGTACGTTTTCATAGCCATGACCACAGGCTGTGTTACGGTTTGCTTTCAGTGTAGACCGCGTATTCTCTTCCGTCAAATCCGCGCCCACCGGCCAGGCCGTGCGCGGAAAAAGAACCGGCTCCAGCCTTTTACTTCGGCTCCTCGCCCTTCCGCCACCACACCGGAAACTCAATCGCCGCATACCGCACCCGGTGATTCGGAGCGTTCGGAATCATCACCCGCGCCAGCATATGCACCACGTGTCCCGGAGGACATTCCGGGCGAATGCCGGGCAGCGAATAAATAGCCGATGCACCCGCGTGATCGTAATCCGCCCACGAGTCGGAGGCGCGCACCGTGTTGTGCACACACGCGTCGTTCGTGAACACCTCGGCGGCCCGCAGGAACTCACCGTCCGGCAGCAGCACGGCAAAGCTCTCTCCGGGCGCCGCGTGGCCGTCCCCGTTGCCCTCGCCGAGCGTCACTTCGGTGCGCTCGACCGCGTGCCGATACGCTTCGAGCGTCTGCCCATCGGCGATCCGGAAGTTCTGAACGGCTTCGGCCGATGGGAACAGCGGCACTTCAAGCGGCATCCGGTTGGCGCCCTCCACCGCAAAGATCTTGACAATCGCCCGCGTTTCGTCCGCCACCGTTACCGTCACCGGCAGCGTCGCCGATTCGCCCGGCCCCAACCCGAACAGCCTGCTGGAAGCAACGTCGAACTTCACCCCCGGATTGGGGCTCTCCCACTGGATCGTGGAAGTCGCGGATCGCGCCTGCCCCTTGTTCCAGAACTTCACCCGCAGCTTCACCGGCTGCCCCGCGGTGGCCCAGGCGGCATCCGCGATCTCATAACCCGCAACCGCCAGCGACGGTTCGGCCGACACTCCCACTTCGTACGAGTCCCCATCCAACTCGAAATTGAGGCGCCCTTGCGCGTCGGCCTTCTGCACGGCCCGGCGGACGTTGCCGTCGCGCAGCCGGATGTACATCACCGCGTGCGAGCTGGCCGGCGGATAGAGCGGCGCCGAAGCGATCGAGAGTTTGACCGCGGGAATCGTCGCGCCTCCGGGAATCCATTCCCGTACGGCCGACCGGAATCCCTTGCCCGAGACATTCTCCAACACCGTGAAGCCGGGCTGCCTGCGGTCCGACACCGCTTCCCAGCCCCACACCGCGAAATTCGGATACACGTCGGCGTGGCTGAACATCGCCGGCTTGGGCAGCGGATCGGCAAACGCGTGCATATGGAAGTCGAATGTCCGGGCGACCCCGGGAGCGCCGTGCTCCGCGTCGAAGCTTTCCGTTTCGTGGCCGGATCGCGCGTAAAGCCAGACGCCATTCAGACGCCGGTGATAAAACTGGAGGAAATCGCGAGTGCCGGTCACGAGGCGCGTACGCACATCGTCGTAGTTGCCGTACAGGTCGTCCAGGTTGTTATCCAGATCGAAGCCCGGCGGCCCCACGGAAGCCTCGGTGAATCCCATGAAACTCGAGGCGCTCGACACCAGGTCGGGATACTCGCCCGCGATCCAGTACGCCATGAATCCGCCCATCGAGAAACCCGTCACGGCACGGTGATCGCGGTTGGGAATGGTGCGCAGCGTCTTGTCGATATGGTTCGCCAGCTCGGGAAAGTAGCTGGGGAACGGGCCCGCGGTCTCCACCGGCCCCACGTCCACTACGATCGCGTCGTGCGTAGCCACGTAGCTTGCGATTTCGGAGTCGCGCTGCTGGTTGGATGGCTCGTAACCGTGGAACCAGTAGATCACCGGGTAACGCTTCTGCGAACCGGCATAGGCCGACGGCAGGAACACCCGGTACGAGCGGGTTCCCTTCATGACCACGCTCGAATGAGTCAGCTCCTGGATTGCGGCCGGCGCCGGAGATTGGGCCGCCTGGAATGCCCATGCCGCCAGACTGATCAGGCCGAGAAAAATCCCCACTCTTGAGTACGTACCACTTCCCTGGCACGGCCCGCAACGCGGAGACAGAGCCGCGAGCGTCAGGGGCCGTGAAATACCGCCCCTTTCGAAGTCTTCGGGCAACTCGACCCCTCGTTTTCAGGCGAACAGCCGGAACTCTTCGAGATTGCGCTTGGTAGGAAGGCTGACACTGGCCTGGATGAGGAGCGTGCCGCGGTACCGTGTGGCCCAGCTACGATTCTCGACGTCTTTGAAGCCGGCGACACTGGACCAATCTTACGACCGCAGATGCCCGTGTTTACTTGAATGGCTGCAATGTCGCTGCAGAGGCCTCCGGGTGGGCTTTTCTGGAAGCCGGAGTCTATTTGGTTGGGAGAGCACCCACCCGACAGGCCACAGGGTGAGTTGAGAATCGGCCTCGAAGAAAGGCGAAAGCGCCTGTCCCACTTCGGAGAACGCAGGCCGGCGCGTCATCGCAATTCAACGGCGCGGTTCAGAAACGCAACCCCGTACTTCCAGGCCAGGAAGTAGGCGGCCATGGCGGTTGGCAGCGCGACGACCGCCTGGTGTGCCGTATAGAAGCGCAAATCGAGCGCGGCTGCCAGCGCCACGCCGGCCGGAACCAGGGCGAGGGGGAGCAGGGCGCCGAAGGCTCCGATCGAAAGCCGCCGGCGCAAGCGGAGCGCTACGTAGAGCAGGTTCCAGAGTCCCCAGGTGTTGGGCACAACCGCCATGGGGAAAACGATGGCGCGCTCCAGTCCAGCGGGAACGTGGCCGCCGGCATGAGCGATCAGGTACACCGCGAGTACCAACAGAAGGACCCACGTAGGCAGGAGAACGCCTGCCATGTATGCCCGTAGAAAAGGGTGGCCTCTCATCACGCCGCTCCGTTACAGGTGATACAAAATCGCCGGGATCAGTTCCGGAAAGACCGCCAGCATCACGGCGATCAGACCCAACAGGACCGCTTCGAACCAGCCAAAGCGCGCGGGCGCCTCTTCCAGGCGGCGAAGCATCCTTGGCCAGAGATCGGCCTCCAACGCGAGGTCGCGGCGTGGAGGCAGTGCAGCGCGCAATTGCGCGCGGACGAAATCGAATTCGTGGCCGCCGGAGCTCATGGTCGAATTCCCATCCTTTCCAGACTGCTGCGCAGATGCCGCACGGCGCGCGCCACGCGCATCTTGACGGCACTCAGCGACAGGTTCAAGGCATCCGCGATTTCCTGGTATGGCTGTTCCTCGATGAGCGCCAGGACGGCGGCCACCCGGAGGCGCGCGGGGAGGGAAAGGAAGGCGCCCTGGATGCGGTCGCGGAGCTCGTCCCGCACCAGGGGGTCGGGGGCGGCGGGCGGTGGCGGTGGCGCCGGCTCGAACGAATGACTGGCCGATCTCAGGTAGTCGATCGCCATACGGGTAGCGATGCGCCGCACCCAGGGCCCGAAAGGACGCTGGGGATCGAACCGTTGCCTGCGAAGATAGACGCGCCAAAAGGTCTCGATGGTCAAGTCCTCCGCCGCCGCGGGATTGCGAACAATGCGAACGATCCATCCGTAAACCTCGCCTTGATACCGGCGAAACAGGATCTCAAACGCATCCACATCTCCGGTCGTGAACCGCTCCAGGTCCTCATCCATGCCCGCTCTTACGGTGTATCCAGCCGGTGCAACGGCAAGTCCAATTACTGTTTCTCCAGAACGGCCTTCTGGTACGCGTCCCCGCTTTCGTTGCTCAACTGCCGGACGATTGCGATTGTCTTACCGTCGGGCGACAAAGTCCAGCAGTCGATGATGCGCACCGGGCCGCCGTCTGTACGGCATTCCCACTGCCCGACGCTTTCCCGGTCGGCTTGCGTGGACGTCAGGCGGAACGCCGGCTCGGCGTGCTCGATCCGATCGGTTCGCCGGTCCGGCCCCGGCAATGGACCAAAGTCACTCTTGCCGGGATTGAATTTCCACTCGCTGGAGAAATTCGGTTTCCGATCCGCGCCGTGAACGGGCGGGGCGAAGCAAAGGAGGACGGCTGCGATGGCGGCAAGAGCCGGACGCCTCGGCCGGGGAATCCAGCGGGGCGTCCGCCGGCAGTAGTCAACGTAGTCGCGGCCGAATTTGTCCCGCAGGGTTGGCTCCTCATAGAGCACCACCAGGAGATGAAAGAGCAGCCACCAGGCGGGCACAAAGAGGACAATCGAAGGCGACCGTTCGACGAGGCCCAGACCCAGGAGGAGCAACGCTCCGCCCACGTACATGGGGTTGCGAGTGTAACGATACGGTCCTGCCGCCACAAGCCGGCGGGGAGCGTCGAACAGCGCGGGAGTGCCATGGCCCCGAACGACAAACGCGGCGATGCACCAGGCAGCCACGGCTCCACCCAAGGCCAGAACTGCCCATCCCGGCAGATGGGTCCACGCAGCCAAGGGCCCGCCCAGCGCGGTATCGAAGCGGCGCAGGGAAAGGGCGACCCAGGCCCAGAGCCATAGGAATGCGCACGCAAAAACAACCGATCGCAATGCGACGAGGGTCAGCAACATGGGAACCTCTCTCAATTACCTTACGGGCGGCGTAGCGCGGGGGTCACATTTCTTTTGCGCGAGGATCTTGGTGCGTGCGCCGCTATCGAGACCCTTGCGCCTTGGGATTCCCGGACCCTTCCGCCGGCCCCGGAACGCGGCCGACTCTCACGCCGATTCCGCAGGCCGCGCTGATGGCGATAGACCCGCGATGGGCGGTGCCCGTGCGCATCATGATCTACGGAGACGCGATCGGCATTATGCTGGTCTCCACTTTGCGGATGCTGTTCCCGCCGTGCGACACGCGGCCGAGAAGCGCCACGTAACCGGGGGTTGACCGACGAAAGCGTCTGTCCCACGGCGAATCGGCGCCGGGAGACCGAGCGCCGTCCGGTCCCTGGGGGCGACCTTGCCGCGGATATGCTGCCTGTCATCCACTATCCTGAATGGGATGGCACCACGGCCCGGCCTTGCGCCGACGCCCTTCTGGCGGGGTGTTCTGCACTACGAATCGGCGAAGGTAGCTCCCTGGCTTGGCTTGCGCAATGCCGCGGGCGTGGCTTTGCCGCTGGCGGTGGGCGTGGCGGCCGGACACGCGACCGGCGGATTGATCGCCGCTAGCGGAGCGCTCAATGTAGCCTTTTCGGACGGCTCGGATCCCTACCTGCATCGCGGGCGCCGCATGTTGAGCGCGAGCCTCTTCTGCGCGCTGGCCGTTCTCGCGGGCGGGCTGTGCGGCCGGAATCACACGCTCACGGTGCTGCTCACGGCCGCCTGCGCGTTTGCGGCCGGAATGATGGTGGCGGTTGGCACAGCCGCGACCGACATTGCCAACGTCACGCTGGTTACCCTGGTGGTGTACTCCGCGCAGCCGATGACAGCCGAGCAGGCGGCGGCTTCGGGCCTGGCGGCTTTGGGCGGCGGGTTGCTTCAGACCGTCTTGTCGCTGGCGCTGTGGCCCTTCCGGCGATACGGCCCGGAGCGGCGCGCGCTGGCCGATCTCTACCTGGAACTGGCGCGATCCATGGGTTCCAGTCCGCGGGTGATGGAGGCGCCACCCGCCACACCGCAGGCGACCCAGGCCCATGCGGCGCTGGAGGGACTCGGCCGGGACCACTCCATCGAGGCCGAGCGCTACCTGGCTCTGCTCAGCCAGGCGGAGCGCATCCGGCTGGCGGTTCTCACGCTGGTCCGGCTGCGGGTGCGCATTGGCCGGGAAGAGCGGAGCGAGCCGCAGACCGCGATCCTGGACCGGGCGTTGGAACTCGCAGGCCGCATGCTGGCGGCCATCGGCGAATCGCTGCTGGAACGGGGGAGCGTGTCCGAAGGCGTGGACGAGTTGCGCGGCTTAGCGGAGGCTTTGCGGCAACCGTGCGGCGCGGCGAACCTCACGGGCATGTTGCGGGATGCGCGAAGGCAACTGGATGCGCTGGCCGGGCAACTCGCATCGGCGTGGGAAATGGCCGCGCACACCACTACCGCGGGCAGCACGCAATTCGAGCGGCGCGAGGCGGCCCAGCCGCAGGCCCTGCGGATCGGCGGCACGCTCGAGATCTTGCGAGCCAATCTCAACCTGCGGTCGGCCGTCTTTCGCCACGCTCTGCGGCTCTCGGCTTTGGTCGGCGTGGGCGAAGTGCTGGCCCACAGCGTCGGCTGGCGGCGCTCGTACTGGATGCCGATGACTTCGGCGATCGTGCTCAGGCCGGACTTCACCACTACCTTCAGCCGCGGGGTGCTGCGCGTGGCGGGAACGCTGATCGGCCTGGGCCTGGCGACTGCGTTGTTCCACGCGCTGGCCCCCGCGGGCGAGCTCGAAGTGCCGCTGATCGCTCTGTTCGCATTCCTGTTGCGCTGCTTCGGGCCGGCCAACTACGGAATCTTCGCCGCGAGTCTGACCGCCCTGGTGGTGCTGCTGTTCACGGCGACCGGGGTGGCGCCGGGACCGGTGATCGCGGCGCGCGGCGTCAATACGCTCGCGGGGGGGATGCTGGCACTGGCGGCGTACCAGGTGTGGCCCACGTGGGAGAGAAGCCTGGCGCCGGAGGCCCTGGCGCGCCTGCTGGACGCGTACCGTACCTACTTTCGAACGCTGTGCGACGCCTACATCATTACGGGCCAGTCGTTCGCCGCGGAACTGGATCGGGCACGGCAGGCCGCGAGGCTGGCGCGATCCAATGCGGAGGCGTCGGTAGCGCGGCTGGCTACGGAACCGGGTGTCGCGGCGCATCGCATCGCGGAGGTGAATGCCATGCTGGCCAACTCGCACCGGTTTATCCACGCGGCGATGTCGCTGGAGGCGGGGCTGGCGCGCAGCCGGCCGGCTCCGGCGCGCGCGGAGTTCCGCACGTTCGCCATTCACACGGACCTGACGCTGTACTACCTGGCTGCGGCCCTGCGCGGTTCCAAAGTTTCGGCGGAAGACCTTCCGGATTTGCGGGAAGACCATTATGCCCTGGTGCATGCGGGCGATCCGCATCAGGAGCGGTATGCGCTGGTCAATGTGGAGGCGGATCGCATTGCGAACAGTCTGAACACGCTTGCCGGGGAGGTGGGGCGGGCCCGGACGGCGACAACTTAAGGCATTCCCGGTGGCGTGAAACCGCTCATTTTTGAGCGGTTTTCGTTTGTAAGCTATTGATTTTAAATAAAACCGACTGCTCATTTTGAGCGGTTTTTCTTTCTTGGGAGACCTTATATGGGATCGATCAAGACGACCGACAACCTCGGAACCTGGAACCTGGCCCCCGGCCCCTATAATGATGGAATGCTGCCCCGCCTCTGTGCCGCGTTGCTGCTCGCGCTGCCGGCCATGGCCACCGATTTGAAGTCCGCCATGATCGGGGCGCCGGCCGCTCTCGCCTCGCCCGAGAAAAAAGCCGCCGCCATGCTGGTGGATGAAATCGAGAAGCGCACGCGCATTCGCCTGCCGATTGCCGCCGCCTGGTCCGGCTCCGGCCCTGCGATTCTGCTCGGCCAGCCGCCCGCGAAGTTCACCAATCGCCTAACGCCCGCAGTGCCCGGCGCCGATGGCTACCGCGTCCAGGCGATCGACGGCGTAGTGCTCGTCACCGGCAACGATCCTCGCGGCTCCCTCTTCGGCGCCGGCGCACTGCTCCGCAACCTTTATATGGAGCGCGACCACCTCGAAGTGCCCGACGATCTCCGCATCGCAACCGCGCCCAAGTATCCTTTGCGCGGCCACCAACTCGGCTACCGCCCCAAAACCAATTCGTACGATGGATGGAGCGTGCCCGTGTGGGAGCAATATATGCGCGATCTCGCGGTCTTCGGCTCGAACGCCATCGAGCTGATTCCGCCGCGCTCCGACGACGACGCCGACTCTCCGCACTTCCCCCTGCCGCCCATGCAGATGATGGTCGAGATGTCGCGCCTGGCTGATACCTACGGGCTTGACGTGTGGATCTGGTATCCGGCCATGGACCGCGACTACTCGGATCCCAAGACCGTCGACTTCGCGCTCCAGGAGTGGGGCGAGGTGTTCCGGCAACTGCCGCGTATCGACGCCATCTTCGTCCCCGGCGGCGATCCCGGCCACACCGAGCCCAAATACCTGCTGGCCCTGCTCGAACAAGAGACCGCGCTGCTGCACCGCTATCATCCCAAG
>Ga0116221_1000601_pt1 | contig 24583 bp, 21 predicted proteins | sample Sb_taG_5_FD_88965 | JGI IMG/M metagenome (GOLD analysis project Ga0116221, IMG submission 88965) | Peat soil microbial communities from Weissenstadt, Germany - Sb_50d_8_FC metaG | ecosystem: Environmental > Terrestrial > Soil > Wetlands > Peat | place: Germany: Weissenstadt | collected 2010-09-21 | reverse complement strand
GACTGCAAGGTCTATGTCGGGCGCTACCAATCCGCGATTAACTACCTTCCGTCCGCTTTTGCTCCGAATAAGTCTGTGGACGTACGTCTTCACAAGAACGTCCTGTATATCAGTCTGCCCGACGACGATTGGGACGTGAAGATGGGCGTCGTGGGACATCGGCGGGTGAAGGACGAAGCATGTGTGGCGGGGTTGTAGAACATTGCGCAAAGCATTACTGCGAAGGCTTCGCGGAGAGAATGCCTTGAAGCGCGGGGTCGAGGAGTGGCATTACAGGGGTCCTTCGACTCCGCATCTGATTCGCTTCGCGAACCAGATACTCCGCTCAGGAAGACACGCTATAAATGGCCGGACAGACAGATTCTACAAAGGAGAAGTGAAATGAAGAGTCTCAAGACTTTAGTCGCCGTGTATCTATTTCTGCTTGCCGGGTTGGGAGCAGTCGCGCAGCAATCCTCTAACCCACCAGCTTCTGGCGCCAGCGCCATGCCGGTTCGTAATGCTTCGACGGTCCGCGGTTGCCTCAACGGGCAACGCGGGAACTATATCCTCATCGAAAACAATACAAACCTCGTATATGTGCTGAAGGGTGTCGGTAACAAACTCGACAGTTATCTAAATCATGAAGTCGAAGTGAAGGGGCGAACCCTGCCGGGCACGATCAAGACGGGAGTCAATCCGGCGAAAGCGGGGAGCAATCCGAGTGACACGGAGCACGGGATTGACGGTGTCCCATTCCAGGTAGCGGACCTGCAAACCGATGTGCGAACGATTGCGAAGCACTGTAAGGCAGCTGATCAGGAATGAGAAAAAAGGTTAGTGGGGACGGGTGCGTCGCCGTTCCCACGCCAAGCTTTGCCGTGATGAAAACTGGGGAGCATCAGTTGTCGATTTGCGGTTCTCAGTTCGCGGTTGTCAGTCGTGGTTGTTCAACTGAGGAAGCTACCTATGCGTAAACGTTTCGTCGTGATTACGGTGGGGATTCTGGCGCTGGTTGCGTTGGTGGTCGTCGTCGAGTATCGCGCGCGAGATCGGGATTCCGATCCCAGAGCTGCGGAGATTCCGACCGCTGCCGTAGCTATCGTCACGCGCGGTCCGCTCTCGAATACGCTCAGCCTGGCTGGCCAGTTTCAGCCGTATCAGGAAATCGATGTGCATGCGAAGGTTTCGGGATACGTGCAGCGTATTTATGTGGATATTGGCGACCGGGTGCGCGCAGGGCAGACGCTGGCGGTGCTCGAAATTCCCGAACTCGATGCCCAGCTAAAGGGAACGCAGGCCGAAGTTCTTCACAGCAAGGATGAGGTGGTTCGGGCGGAGAACGACGTGATCAGGGCGGAGTCCGATCACGCGGCGCTGCACGCGGCGTATGAGCGATTGCGGCAGGCCGCGGAGGCTCGCCCAGGGTTGATTGCCGAGCAAGAACTTGACGATTCGCAGTCCAAGGACCTGGCGACCGCGGCCCAAGTGGACGCAGCGAAAGCCGCACTCTCGGCGGCCAGGCAGCAAACCGCGGTGTCGGACGCGGACCGGATGCGCGTAGGCGCTTTGGCCGCGTACGCAAATGTTACCGCACCTCTGACTGGCGTAATCACCTGGCGCTATGCGGACACGGGCGCGCTGATCCAGGCGGGAACGGCGTCCAATACGCAGTCGATGCCGCTGGTGAAGCTAGCTCAAAGCGACGTTCTACGGCTGCGGTTGCCGGTGCCTGAGTCGGCGGTTGCCTACATCCATACCGGCGCTCCGGTGCAAGTGCAAGTGAAGGCCATTGGAAGGACTTTTGACGGAAAGGTGGTGCGGTTCACTCGTTCGGTCAGCCTGGATACGCGCACCATGGAGACGGAAATCGATGTAAACAATGCAGACCTGTCGCTTACTCCGGGAATGTACGCCGACACGACGATCGAGTTGGAGCACAAAGAGAATGCGCTGAGCGTTCCGGTGCAGGCGGTGGTCCAGGATGCGAACGAGCATTATGTTTTGGTTGTAGACGATCAGGACCGTGTGCGGAAACGACAAGTTGATTTGGGAGAGCAGACTTCGAACGCCGCGGAAATCCTGCATGGACTCTCGGAAAAGGAACGAGTGATCGTCGGCGGGCAGTCGAACTATCAGGTCGGCGAAGTGGTAAAGCCGCGGCTGGAGCCGGATTCAGCGGCTGCGGACGGGAGCCAGACGGGAGAGCAAAAGTAATGCCGCGATTTGCTCTCAAGTATCCGTTCTTCATCATCATGCTTTGCCTGGTGATCGCGGTGGTTGGCGTCACCAACGTGGTGCGCATGCCGGTGGATCTGTTTCCGCAGATCAAGATTCCGGTAGTGGTGGTGGCGACATTTTATTCCGGAATGCCACCGGAGCAAATCGAAGCTGACATTACCGACACGTTCGAGCGGTTCTTCACGCTGGGAAGCAATATTGACCACATCGAATCGCGCTCTCTGACCGGCGTGAGCCTGATCAAAATTTATTTCAAGCCGGGGACCGACGGGAATGCGGCGCTCAGTAATATTGCGAATCTGGCTATGGCAGACCTTCGGCGCCTGCCGCCAGGAACTCTGCCGCCGGTGGTGCTGAAGTTCGACGCTTCCAGCTTGCCAGTGTGCCTGGTTACGCTGAAGGGGCAAGGCCTGGATGAAACTCGGCTGAAGGACCTGGCGCAATTCGAGGTGCGCAACCAGATTGCGAATATTCCCGGCGCTTCCGTGCCGCAACCGTTTGGCGGACGGTATCGGCAGATCATGGTGTATGTGGATCCGGTGAAGCTGGAGGCGCACCAGCTCAGCTTGATGGATGTGGTTCACGCGGTGAATGATTCGAACCTGATTCTTCCCGCCGGGGACGTGCGCATCGGTCCCAAGGATTACAACATTTATGCCAACGCGCAGTTGCCCGACGCGCAAGAGATCAATCGCATTCCGCTAAAGACGGTGGGCAACGCTTCGGTGATGGTCGCCGATGTGGGCGAGGCGAAAGACTCGGGCACGATTCAAACCAATATCGTTCGGATTGACGGACAGCAGTCGGTGTACATTCCCGTGCTCAAACAGGGCGGTGACAGCAACACGATCACGATTGTGAATGGAATCAGGGCCGCGATTAAGGATTTGCTCGATGTTCCGAAATCGCTGAAGACCGCGGTGGTGTTTGATCAGTCGCTGTTCGTCAAGAGTGCGATCAAAAACGTATTGAAGGAAGGTGGAATCGGGTTGCTGTTGACCGCGATCATGATTCTCGTCTTCCTGGGAAGCCCGCGAGCCACTCTGGCTGTGCTTCTCTCCATCCCGCTTTCCGCGCTGGTGTGCTTTTTGATAGTGAATGCCATGGGCGGCTCGATCAACGTGATGTTGCTGAGCGGCCTAGCGCTGGCTTTTTCACGCCTTATCGACGACTCGGTGGTGGTGCTGGAGAATATTTTCCGCTACATGGAAATCGGTGAAACGCCGAGGGTGGCGGCGGAGAAAGGCGGGATGGAGGTTTCGCTGGCGGTGCTGGCTGCAACCACAACAACCTCGATCGTGTTTTTCCCGGTGACGTTCTTCTATGGGGTCAGCCGATATCTTTTTATCGACCTCGCGCTGGGCGTGGTTCTGTCCATCTTTGCCTCCTACATTTTTGCCATGACGGTGGTGCCTCTTTATTGTGCGAACTTCATTCATCTCGAGGACGTGGAGGAAGAGATTGAACACGAATCAGAAAAGAAGTCTGCCTCGCGATCTCTCTTTCGCAGATTCCTTGGCCGATTCAATGAGCTGTTTCGTAGACTGCTGGATCTTTACGAGCGCTGGGTGACGCGCGCGCTGGTGCGACCCGGAAGGACGGTGGGTTGGGTACTTGGGGGCATTGCCGTTGTCTTGATTGCAGTTTTTCCGTTTGTCGGCACGGCGTATTTTCCGCGAACCGATCCCGGCCAGTTCGTGATCAATGTCAAAGCTCCAAGCGGCTCGCGGCTTGAGGTCAGCAATCAATACATCGCGCGAGTCGAGCAGGACATCAGGCAGGTGATGGCGCCGAATGATCTTGACATGATCGTTTCGAACATTGGGATTACGCCTGATTTGTCGGCGATGTACACCAGTAACTCGTCCATGGATACCGCATTCGTGCAGGTGAGCCTGAAGGAAGATCACTCGATTGGGAGTTATGAGTACATGCGGCGTGTGCGCCGGAAATTGTCGGAGGATCTGCCGGAGTTGAATACGTATTTCCAGGCGGGCGGGCTGGTCGATTCCGTGATCAATCTGGGGTTGCCGGCGCCGATCGATGTGCAGGTGCGAAGTAATGATTTGAACAAAGCATTTGAGATTGCGACCGATGTTGCCGGACAGATCAGAAAGCAGAAAGGCGTAAGCAGTGTTCTCATTCCGCAGGATTTGCTTTATCCAGGGTTGGAGCTCAATATCGACCGCGAACGCGCCAGCCTGATTGGACTTTCCCCCAAGCAGGTGGTGGACAATGTGATTACCGCGCTTACATCTAACGGGATGATCGAGCCGAGCTACTGGATTGATCCGAAGACCGGGAACAACTACATGCTCACCGTGCAGTATTTCGACAAGCAGATCCAGAATATGAGTATGGAGGATTTCAAGAATATCCCGTTGCGCAGCGCGAGCGTATCGAATTACACGCCGTTGCAATCGGTGGCTGACATCAAGCGCATCAATACACCGACTGAGGTCGATCACTACCAACTGCAGCGCGTGATCGACATTTATGTAATGCCATCGACGGAGGCGCTGGGCGGAGTGAATCGCGAAGTCAACGATATTGTCGGCCATCTGCAGTTGCCCGAAAACATGCGGGTGAGCGTGCTTGGGTCGGTGGTTGGAATGCAGGAATCGTTCAGGCGCTTTTCGGTCGGGCTGGTGCTAGCGATCCTGCTGGTTTATCTGATTCTGATGTCGCAATTCGCATCGTTCATCGATCCACTGATCATTCTGATGGCGATTCCCCCGGGGTTGGCGGGAGTGGTCTTGACTCTTTGGATTACGCACAGCACGTTCAACATCATGTCGCTAATGGGCGTCATTATGATGACCGGCATCGTGGTTTCCAACAGCATCCTGATTGTTGAATTTGCGCGGCAGTTGCGGAAAGAGGATTTTTCGCTGCAGGATGCTCTGGTGCGGGCCTGCAAGATTCGCTTGCGGCCTATTCTCATGACATCGCTGGCTACTTTGTTAGGCATGCTTCCGATGGCGCTGGGCATCGAAACCGGTAGCGAGCAATATGCGCCGCTTGCCCGAGCCGTGATTGGCGGGCTGGCAGTATCGGTTGTGGTCACGGTGTTTCTTGTCCCGGCGGTTTATCTCATTATTCACGGCAAAGAAGACAATCGGCGGGAGGAACAGTCGGTATGACGTGGAGAGGGATGGGTTTGCTGGGCTGCCTTGCGCTGTCGGCGGTGGGTGTCGCTCAAACGACAATGATCTTGCAGCACCCGGCGGCCTCACCACTGGGTTCCTTTGCCGCCTCGTCGTCGAGCGTGCCCGGCCCGCAGAGTGCGCAGCCTCCATCGAACGCTATGAGCCTTTCGCTGAAAGACGCGGAAGCCATTGCGCTGAAGAATAATCCGACAATCTCTGTTGCGCGACTTAACGCGCTGGCCTCGCAACAGGCGGTGCGGGAAGCGCGATCCAACCTGTGGCCGCAGGCCTACGCCGATGTGACTGGAGTCGATTCGCAGGAGAACAGCCGAATCACTGCCGGCGGACTCAACAATCCGATTGTGTATGAACGGGCCGCCGTGGGCGCAACCGTGACCCAGTTGATCACAGATTTTGGGCGCACCACGAATCTGGTGTCCAGCGCCAATTTTACGGCGAAGGCCGAGAACCAGAATGCCATGGCTACCAAGGAGCAAATCCTTCTGTCCGTGGATCAGGCCTTTTATGGTGCGTTGCAGGCGCATGCGGTGCTCACGGTGGCTCAGCAGACGGTGAGCGCGCGGCAGACGCTATCCGACCAGGTGGAGGCCTTGTTTAAGAGCAAACTCAGGTCTCAGCTGGATTTCAGTTTTGCCAACGTTAATCTGGCTCAGGCGAAACTTCTTCTGCTGGATGCAGAGAACAATGAGAACGCGGCGCTGGCAACGCTTTCCATGGTGCTGGGTTATCCGCGGGCGCAGAATTTTCAGCTGGTTGAGGACACGACCGCGATTGCTTCGCCTCCCGGAGATGTCGACGATCTCATCTCTCAGGCACTCGCAATGCGGCCGGAAATATTGTCGCTCGAGTTCCAGCATCAATCGGCTCAGAAGTTCCACGCGGCGGAGCGTGATCTGCTCTTGCCAGACGTCCGCGCCATGGGTGTTATCGGTGACACGCCCGTGCGCAATCCGGTTCTTTCCAATTGGTACGGCGCGGTGGGTGTGAATATTGAAATCCCGCTGTTTAACGGTTTTCAATATACGGCAAGGTCCAAGGAGGCGAGCCTGCGAGCGCAGGCTGCGCAAGACCGCCTGGTTGAGCTGCGCAATCGGATTTCACGCGATGTGCGCGCCAGTTGGCTCAACGCGAATACCGCCTATCAGCGCGTCAGCGTTACGCAACAGTTGGTGGATCAAGCAAACCTCGCGCTTGATCTTGCGCAGACGCGTTACAGCCTGGGATTGAGTTCGATTGTTGAGTTGAGTCAGGCGCAGCTTCAGCAGACGCAAGCGCAGATCAGCAATGCTCAGGCCGGTTACGACTACCGGCTCTCTCTGGCGGTCCTGCGCTACCAGACGACTGGGCTCTGAAATTAGGCGCACCCCTGGTTCATGGTTCGCGTTGGGTTTCAAGGTTTATGGAATGGAGTGGACGCTAACGAGGGCAACGGCGGCAGACAGGAGTGTCCGCCCTGCACGGTTAGTTCGCTTTCATCTTTTCTTTGACGCTGTGCGCCAGTTTCTCGATTTCTTCTGCTTTCTTCACGACGTCCAGTGACAGGGTGTGTTCATTGGATTTGTCCACAGACTGCTTCAGTTCGTTGGCGAGTTTCAGCAAGTTGTCGGTATCGCGCTGCAGTTGAGCCTGGCGCTCTTGGTTCGCTTTCTTGGCCATGTCTTTTTCCATCTGAACCCGCCCCTGGTCTTCGTGATCGTCGGGAGCGAGGCCAGGATCCGGGCTTAAGTGCGGAACCGGCGCGGAGGGTTGAGTGGCCCTCTGACTAAACGAGGGTGTGGAGAGTACCGGCGTGATCAGCAAGAGCAAGATGGCCAGGGCAGAAGGATTGAGTCGCACAATGACCTCGTCAACAGAGGAATAAGGAAATTATACGAGTTTTCGCGAACTCGGATACCAGTTGACGGCTTGAGGGAAGCGGGATCTAGAAGCGAAGAAGTGGCGGACAGGGCGGGCGGGACGCCCGTCCTCCACGACGTCTGCTTACAGCGAGCTCATATTCGCCAGGAACTCGCCGTTTGATTTGGCTTTGTTCAGCTTGTCGATTAGCAGTTCCATGGCTTCCACTGGCGACAGTGGATTCAGCACACGGCGAAGGACCCAGATTCGGGTCAGGTCTTCTTTCGGAATCAGCAACTCTTCCTTACGCGTGCCGGAGCGCTGGATGTCGATGGCCGGGAAGGTGCGTTTGTCGACCAGCTTGCGGTCGAGGATGATTTCGGAATTGCCGGTGCCTTTGAACTCTTCGAAGATCACGTCGTCCATGCGGGAGCCGGTATCGATCAGGGCCGTCGCGATGATCGTGAGCGATCCACCTTCTTCAATGTTGCGGGCCGCGCCGAAGAATCGTTTCGGACGCTGCAGGGCGTTCGAGTCGACGCCGCCGGAGAGCACCTTGCCACTGGGCGGAACGATCGTGTTGTAAGCGCGCGCGAGACGAGTGATGGAATCGAGCAGAATGACAACGTCACGCTTGTGCTCGACCAGGCGTTTGGCTTTCTCGATTACCATTTCCGCGACTTGCACGTGGCGGGCGGCGGGCTCGTCGAAGGTCGAGGAAATCACTTCCCCTTTTACCGAGCGCTGCATGTCGGTGACTTCTTCTGGACGCTCGTCGATCAGTAGAACCATCAGCACGACTTCGGGATGATTCGTTGTGATCGAGTTCGCAACGTTCTGCAGCAGCATGGTCTTGCCGGCGCGGGGCGGCGAGACGATGAGGCCACGCTGTCCTTTGCCGAGAGGCGTGAGCAGGTCCATGACGCGGGCGCTGACGTTCTCGCGCGTAGTTTCAAGCTTGATGCGTTCCTGCGGATAGAGCGGCGTCAGGTTGTCGAACAGTATCTTGTTGCGCGCTTCGTCGGGCGATTCGAAGTTGACGGCTTCAATCTTGACCAGTGCGAAATACTTTTCGCCCTCGTGCGGAGGACGAACCTGGCCGCTGATGGTGTCACCGGTCTTGAGGTCAAACTTGCGGATTTGCGACGGCGAGACGTAAATGTCGTCGGGGCCGGGCAAATAGTTGTAGTCGGGCGAGCGCAGGAAGCCGTAGCCGTCGGGCAGGATTTCGAGCACGCCCTCGGCAAAGATGTGGCCTTCTTTTTCGCTCTGGGCCTGAAGGATCTTGAAGATCAGGTCTTGCTTGCGCAGTCCGCTGGCGCCTGGCAGATCCAAGGATCGGGCGATCTTGGTCAGCTCCGTAATATTTTTTTCTTTCAATTCTGCGATGGTCATTATTCGATATCACCTGCGAAGGGAATTTTTCAAAGGGGGGTTACTCGGAAAAGACTTGGTCAATCGCGGGGCAGGGCGGGGCTGGTTTTACGCAGCCCGCCGTTGTGCCTCGGCAAAATTTTCAGGTTCCGACAGGACCGTCTGCCGTTCCGAGCTTGCTATCTTGTCCAGGACTTCGTTCATGGTTTCCTGGATTCTCGTATTGGGCTTGTGAAACTTACGGGTCGCCTTCGACGCAAGCTGGCAAAGCATATAACGGTTCCGCAAAGTATGTAAAGCATCAAAAACGCGATCAGACCGCATGATATGTCACTCTCCTGACTGGCCGCACGTCCCTTTTCCTGGCAAGACGAAACCTGACCAGAGTGTCTAAGCTACTCAATTCAGATGGGTTGTACGGGAAATCTCTGGTTACTCGTATAGATGCTTCGTCTGGCCCGAAAGTTTCTCGGTTTTAGGATTATGTCCGATTGCCAGCGGAGCTTCGTCAGACCAACTGAATAAGTAAGCCCTCGGAACTGTACACCCTACGTTAGAATGAACGCGCCGTCAAGTGTTTCTTGCGATCCCGGCCCATTTGTGACCAAGAGTGTCGTATCTACTTGTCTTAGTGCAGTCAACACTAAGTCTTAATTTGCTGATATTAAATGACTTAGTATTGGTATCTGCCCATTCCTGAAAGCGGAATGGCGAGTCCGTCGTTCTTCATATGTCCCCTGGGTTCGAGTCTCAAGCCCAGAATGTGCGATCCAGGGTGCGGTACTGGATGGCTTCGGCGATATGTTTTGGCTCGATTGCTTTTCCTCCTTCCAGGTCGGCAATGGTTCTGGCAACTTTGAGAATGCGGTCGTGGGCGCGGGCGGTCAGACCCTGCTGGGCCATGGCCCGTTCCAGCAGTTTTTCGCAGTCCGCTGAGAGTTCGCAGAAGGCGCGAATGTGCCGCGGCCCCATCTGTGCGTTGCAGTAAAGCTTTTCTCGAGGCGCAGAAGAGAATCTTTCCAGCTGAGAACCGCGGGCTCGCATCACCCGCTCACGGATCTTGGCGGAACTCTCCGGCTCGGCTCGCGCACGCATCTCCTTATAATTCACCGCGGGCACGTCGATGTGGATGTCGATGCGGTCTAGCAACGGCCCGGAAATCTTGGACATGTAGCGTTGAATGACGGGCGGCGTGCAATGACACTCACGCGAACGATCATTGAAATAACCGCACGGACAAGGATTCATTGCCGAAGCCAGCATGAAGCGTGCGGGGAAAGTCAGCGACATGGCAGCGCGGGCGATGCAGACGGTTCCATCCTCGAGGGGCTGGCGCATGACTTCGAGGACATTGCGCGGGAATTCAGGCAGTTCGTCCAGGAACAGGACACCGTTGTGGGCCAGTGAAACCTCTCCAGGGCGAGGAACGGCGCCACCGCCGATCAATCCCGCGTCGGAAATGGTGTGGTGGGGCGAACGAAAAGGCCGCACGCCAACCAATCCCGCGCCGGAGTCGAGCACGCCGGCAACGCTGTGGATCTTGGTAGTCTCCAGAGCTTCCTCGAACGTAAACGGCGGAAGGATGGTCGGCATTCTCTTGGCCAGCATGGTTTTGCCAGAGCCTGGAGGGCCGATCATGAGGATGTTATGGCCGCCAGCGCAAGCGACCTCGAGGGCACGCTTGGCGGAGTGCTGGCCGCGGACGTCCTTGAAGTCCACCAGGAATTGCTGAGCCTCGCTTAGCAGGGCTTCGCTGTTGACCTTGAGGGGCCGGATTCCGTTACCGGTGTTCACGAAGCGGATCACATCGAGCAGCGATTTCACCGGATAGATTTCCACCCCCTCGACCATGGCTGCTTCTTTGGCATTCAGTTCAGGCACTACCAGGCGCGCGATTTTTCTGCTGCGCGCCTCGATGGCAATCGGCAGCGCGCCGCGAACCCCGCGAACCCCGCCGTCGAGCGACAGTTCGCCCACGAAAAGGCAATCGGGCACCTCCTTCTTATTAAGGCCACCGTAGGCACCCAGAATTCCGAGGGCCATGGGCAGGTCGAAACCGGAGCCCTCTTTGCGAATATCGGCCGGGGCAAGATTGATTGTGATGTGGGTGGGAGGAATGTCGTACCCGCAGTTCTTCAGCGCGGCTCGTACGCGGTCGCGGCTCTCCCGCACGGCCGCATCGGGCAGGCCGACGGTATGGAAGTGATCTTCCATTGTCTTGATTCCAGACACATCGACCTCGACCTCGATGATGTTGGCATCGATGCCGTAGACGGCGGCGCTCAGGGTTTTATAGAGCATGGAGCTTGCGCAATTTGGATCTGCGCTTCAGGTAAACCGATTGGTCCAGACCTGTCGTGGGCCGAACGACAGGTCAGCCTAAAGCTTCACACTACGCTTGGCCGACTCGAATGAATGGTGACCGATGTCACATTGAGCCTGTGACAAGTGAACAGCTGGCGGGCGTTTCGTCTGTGAACCAAATTACCCAACACGCTTTAGGTTGTTTGCACCCGCCCCGTGGACTAGGATTCGCGTAGACCCCGGGCTCGTCAACATGCGGAGCATGCGGGCAAGTTGGGTGAGCCTTTATGCCAGAACCAGAAAAGCATCCGGCGCGTGCTGGCGGAGCGTCAACCAACCTGGAGCAGGAAGAAGCCTGGTTGTGGCGGGTTGCGCTCCTGTTTGTGGTTCTGCTGGCCGCGGGACTCGCCGTCGAGTCTTGGGAGCGGCTGCAAAATCTCCCCTATCACCTCGGCTTACTCTCTATCGGCGTGCTCTGCGTCGCCATCGCGTTCGCGGGATTCGCTTATGGACGGAGAAAGCGAGTCACAGAGCTAAGAAACCTGGTCCGCGGCCTGCAAGAGCGCGTAACCGCGCCCACCGATGAGCAACTCAATCAACTGGGAGAGCTCATTGCGCGTTCCCAGCGCAGCTTCAAAGAACTGATCGATTCCTTCGATGACATTGCCTTTGCTACTTCTTTGGACGGAAAGATCAAGACCGTAAACCGGCGCGTGACAGAATTGCTCGGAATCCCCTACACCGAGGTGATCGGTCATCGGGGAGATGAGTTTTTGGCCGAACCCAAGCGTGAAGACCTGGATCGCGGGCTGGCTCGGTTTCTCGAGAAACGCCGCTGGTCGGGCGTGGTTTGCGTTCGGCTGAAGACGAGCGCCCGAGCACTTTATTTTGACTGTGCGCTCAACGCGATTGTGAAGGGTGACGAGGTTGTGGGCGTCAGCGCGCTTGCCCGTGACGTCACTGAAGAACGCGAAAAGGAGCGGCGATTTACCGAACTGTTCGAAACTCTTCAGGAAGGTGTTTACTTCAGCACGCCGGAAGGCAAGTTGCTCGACGGCAATGCCGCGCTGGTTCAGATTCTAGGGCACGGGAGCAAGGAAGAACTGCTTGCACTCGATCCCAGAGCATTGAACTCCGATCCTAATCAAAGCCCAGTGCTGGGGCGGACTGCCGACGATCAGGGCGGTGTCCGCGATCGAGAAATCATGTTGCGGCGCAGAGACGGCACCCTAGGCATTTTCCTCGATACTTCCCGCGCCGTTTGGGACGCGGGCGGCAAGATCGTCCGCTATCAGGGCACACTGGTGGACGTAACCGAGCGCCGGGAGATGGAAAAGGCGTTGCGTGGTCAGGAAGAGTTCCAGCGTTACCTGTTGGAAAGCTTTCCTGACCTGATTCTGGTGATCGATCTGAACGGACGCTACAGTTTCGTAAGCTCGCGCATTCACGACCTGCGCGGCTACAAGCCAGGAGATCTGCTAGGGAAGAAAGTCGAAGAAGAGCAGGATTACTCTCCCGAACTTTTTGCGTTGTATCGCGATCTGATCACGGGCAAGAAGATGTTTGGGTCGTGCGACTATAATGCGCGTCACCGTGACGGAAGCTGGCGTACCATGCGGGCTTCTGCCAGCCCGCTGTTCGATGCCGAAAACAAGCTGAGCGGCGCGATCGTGTCGGTGCGCGACATTACGGTGGAGAAAAAACTGGAGCAGCAGATCATTCAGAGCGAGCGGCTGGCGGCTATGGGACAGATGATTGGCGGGTTTGCCCACGAACTGAACAATCCGCTCACCAGTATCCTGGGGATGTCGGAATTGCTGCAGGAGGGCGAGGCTTCCGAGGCCGTCCGGAAACAGATGGTTGTTCTGCAACAGCAAGCGCGCCGTGCGGCAGAAATTGTCCAGAACCTGATGTACTTTTCGCGGCCTCCGGCGCCGGGCAAGACTCCCATCGACCTCGGTGAACTGATGCAACGAACCTTGCACCTGCACGCGTATTCCCTGCGGAAGAGCAACATCACGGTAGATTTCCTGAAGGAGACATCAATCCCGGCGGTCAGCGGAGACGCACACCAATTGATGCAAGTGTTTTTGAATCTGATTTTGAACTCGGAACAGGCCATGCGGGAGGTGCGCGATCGCGGCACTTTGCGCATCCGCATTGAGAAGCACGAGAAATCGGTCTCTGTTATTTTTCAGGACGATGGACCTGGAATCTCGCCCGACATCCTGCCCAACATTTTCGATCCCTTTTACACGACCAAGCGTCCCGGCCGCGGCACCGGTCTCGGCCTGAGCATATCGAAAGCGATTCTGCGGGAACACAATGGCAACGTCGAGGCGGCGTCCGGCCCCGGCGGCGGCGCGGTGTTCACGGTCACGCTGCCGGTGGCAGATGTTGGTACGCCCGCGTCCTAACCCCTCGTCAAGGTTGCAAACAAAAAGGTCAGCGTCTTAACCTCCGGCAATGGCTCCAAGGATAACCAGCGGCTCGGTGCCTGATGCCACCGCGTCGGGCAGCGGCGAGTCTGGAGGGTCGTGCGATAAGTCTTCCTCGCAGGCGAAGAATCGCAGGAACGGTCGCCGCTGTTGGGTGGAATGGTCACGAATCGTCCCACGGAGCATTGGATAACGAGCTTCGAGAGCGTCCAGGACCGAGCGCTGCGTGACCGCACCCTCGACATCGAGCATCACCTCGTAGCCGACGTGCGCTAAGGTTCGCAGATGCTGCGGAAGTATGACGCGGACCGTCATCGTTTACGGGTTTCCTCTCAGCTCAGGTGCTCTCCGAATTGCAGGGCTATTGCACTCATGGTGATCGGCAGACTAGCTGCCTCGAATGAAAACATGCCTAGTAAATTGCGAAAATCAACCGTCATCGAAAGGGGTTCCGAATTATTAGTTGCCGATTGATGACCTGTCCGTCCTGCAAATCTTCGGAATAAAGCGTCTTACATCCAGCCTCCAGAGCGGCGGAAGCTACTAGCGCATCGTAGATGCTATATCCATACTTTTCCGCAATGGCCATTGCTGCTTTGTGCATATCGAGCGAGATTGGAACCGGGTCGGGGCACAGAATGCAAATGAGGTCCAAGCACTCATTTACTTGCTTCCAGGACATCCCTAGCTTGCGGCGCGCCACCGAGACAAACTCGTTCAATGATTGAATACTTACAATACCGCCGTTTGCCAGCAGGGCCTCGGCCTTGGACGCGCGAGGATCGTTCTTCGCCACCGCGTAGATCAATACATTCGTGTCGAGGAAATGTTTAGCGGGCATTGGCCTCGGCCCGGTCGAATACGAACCCAGCCGGCAAAGGACGACGCAGCCGGCGTAAGCGATCGAGAGCCCGCTTCCGGGCGGGATCGCGGCGCACTTCAAATTCTCGCGTGTTAGCGATCCTGATTTCGATCTGGTCGCCCTCTTTCAAATTGAGAGCTTCCACAACTTCCGACGGTAGCCGCACCGCGAGACTGTTACCCCACTTGGAAACTTGCATCAGGCCTCCAGTCAATAATGATCTACATCGTCATTGTATATCTTTCGCCGACGGGAAGCAAATAACCTGATTGGGGGTGGGACAGCCGGAAATAGCGCGCGAGATCCCTCGCGCCGCTGGTGAAAGCGCGGGGCTTCGGAATGACGCCCCTCAAAGGAAGGGGCAAACGGACCCACTACTGAGTTGGGGCCGATCTTACGCCAGCGTCTGGACTTCGACCGAAAGCACCGCTGGCAGATCACGAACAATGGGCGCCCAGCTGTCTCCGGCATCGGCTGATGCATAGACCTGGCCGCCGCTGGTGCCGAAATAGATGCCGCATTTGTCGAGCGAGTCGACGGCCATGGCATCGCGCAGCACGTTGACGTAGCAGTCCTTTTGCGGCAGCCCTTTGGTCAGTGGCTCCCACTCGTTTCCGCCGGTGCGGCTGCGGTAGACGCGCAGCTTGCCCTCGTGCACGTAGTGTTCCGAGTCGCTTTTGATGGGCACAACGTAAATCGTTTCCGGCTCGTGCGCGTGGACGTCGATGACGAATCCGAAGTCGGTTGGCAAATTTCCGCTGATCTCGTGCCATTGTTCGCCCGCGTCGTCGCTGCGCATGACGTCCCAGTGTTTCTGCATGAACAACACTCCCGGACGCAACGGATTCATGGCGATGTGGTGAACGCAGTGGCCAACCTCGGCATCATGGTCAGGGATGTATTGGGAACGCAGTCCGCGGTTGATCGGTTTCCAGGTCTTGCCGCCGTCATCAGTGCGAAAAGCCCCGGCAGCTGAGATGGCAATGAACATCCGGCCCGGGTCGCTCGGATCGAGAATGATGGTGTGGAGACACATGCCGCCCGCACCGGGCTGCCACTCCGGACCCGTGCCGTGGCCACGTAGACCCGGAAGCTCCTCCCAACTCTCGCCGCCGTCGGTCGAGCGGAAGATAGCGGCATCCTCCACACCAGCATAAACCGTCTCAGGGTCAGTGAGCGACGGCTCCAGATGCCACACGCGCTTGAACTCCCACGGATGCTGGGTCCCGTCATAAAACTGATGCGTGGTGAGCGGCTTGCCGCTTTCGGTCGATGTGTCGTAGACGAACTTGTTGCTCGCCTTAGCAGGCCATTGTGGGAGCGGTTCTCCGGGCGGGGTTCCCGGCTGATGCCAGGTTTTGCCCCCGTCATCGGAGCGCTGAATGATCTGCCCGAACCAGCCGCTCGACTGCGACGCATACAGGCGATTCGGGTCAGCGGGCGATCCCTTGACGTGATAAATCTCCCAGCCCGCAAAGTGGGGGCCGCTGACATCCCATTGTTCGCGCTTGCCGTCTGACGTCAGAACGAATGCGCCTTTGCGTGTGCCCACCAGAACTCGTACCTTGCTCATCGTGACGCTCTCCTCGTTTCGTTCACACTCTGTTTTTTTTCCTGCCGGCCTGCTTAGACGGTCACATGGCGGTCTTCGTCGCCCAGCACGGCGCCCCTCCCGAAAATCAGGACGGAGAAATATGAGCCTGCGCTCGGGGAGCACGGTATTTCACCCGGCACAGGCTCGTCGCTCCATAGTTTTTTAGGCGGCCTTTTGCGTCTGGCCACGCATTTGCTTCATGAACTCGCGCATCTTAGCGATGTGACCGGGCGAGCGCTTGTCCATCCAGACCTCGAAGCGCTGCGCGGCCTTTTCCAGATGCGCGAGGAATTGTTTATTGGCCCATTGTTCCCGTCCTTCGGCGAGTGTGGGTTTGATCCGCTCCCAGACGCCGAAGAATTCACCACTGGTTTCGAAGAACAGATCGTCGTGAAGCAGACCATAATTCAGCAACGCGCAGGCCTGCTCCCAATAGCTGACCACCATCATGAAGTTCGTCCCGCCTTCGGTGCCGGGCGCGGCGACTCGCATGGCGTCGCTCCAGGTGTCTGCAAAATAGTTCTTAAAGAACCAGTCACGGGCCTGCCGAAGCCGGGCTTCACGGCGCTGTTCAAAAACCTGCAGGTGTAGTTGTGCTTGTTCGTGGGTAGGTTTTGTTTCCATGATTTTTGTCTCCTTCTCTCTCTTTCTATGTTTTTTGTGAGTCGAGTATCTTAATCCTACAACGTCTCTCTCGATTTTTTGCGCCGCCAGCGGTTCCTGCGAGAGACCACATCGGGGCGCAAGGATTAGGCCGCCTGCTCGCAATTGATCATCCACGGGATGCCGAAGCGATCGACGAGCATACCAAAGCCTGCCGCCCAGAACGTCGGGCCAAACGGCATCACCACATTCCCGCCATCGGCCAAAGCGTCAAAGATCCGCTTGCCCTCCACCGTATCCTTAACGCCGATGTTCAGGTTGAAGCCTTGCGGCTGGTAGAAGCGCTCGGGTGGGGCATCCATACCCATCAGCACCTGCTTACCTACAGTCATATGGGCGTGCATGATTTTGTTGCCCCATTCGGCAGCCACTTGATTGGCTGCGGGGGAACCCTCATAACGAAACATAGAGTCGATTTTTCCATCCAGGCATTCTTCGTAGAACTTGAATGCTTCCTCGCATTGGCCTTTGAAATGAAGATAGGAGTTCACCTCTTTCGCGCCGTTTGAGGAGCCGCCGACTATTGGACGAATTTCCAACTCACCTTCGTAGGACGGTCCCATAATGTCCCCGTGGACTTGCATGAAGTGAGCCCCCATCTCGATCGCCTCTTCTTTCGACTTCAAGTCGAAAATCGCGTAGCCGCCCACCAGTTCTTTGGTCTCGGCAAAAGGGCCGTCGATGACGGACGTCTTTCCCCCAGACACGCGAATGCGCGCGCCTTGCGAACTTGGCAGAAGCCCCCCGGAACTTATGATCAAGCCGGCTTTGTTCGCCTCTTCGGCAAGCTTGCTGACGGCGGCCATCAACTTAGGGTTTGGAGGCGTCCCGGCCTCAGAGTCTTTGGTCGCCTTAACTATCATCATGAATCGCATGGTTCTCTCCTTTTGACTTGCTCCCGAACTCTGTACCGGCTTCATCGGCGTTTGCCAAGCGGATGCCTTCCGTCGAGGGTCGAATACGGCTCCTTTGTCGCGTCTTAATCTTTGGGCAAGTTCGGGATCTCCACCACCGGTCGAATTTCAACGGTGCCCTTGCGTGCGCCCGGAACGCGTCCGGCAATGTCGATGGCTTCGTCGAGGTTCTTGGCCTCGACCATGAAAAAACCGCCCAGTTGCTCGCGCGTCTCCGCGAACGGGCCGTCGGTTACCAGCCGTTTGCCGTTGCGTACCTGAACGGTGGTCGCCGTCGAGACTGGCTGCAACGGAGCAGTCGCAAGAAACTGGCCGTTGGCCTTGAGGGTATGCGCCAGCTGGGTGGACTCGCCGTAACACTGCTGCCGCTCGGCTTCGGTCCAGCCATTTTCGTCGGCGTAAATCAGCAACATGTACTTCATTTGGGCTGCCTCCATTGGTAAGTCGAATCGGGGATGCTCAAATCGACATCCCCAGGAAAATATATTTGTCCTCGCGCCTGTCGCGCGACCCCCGGTACGAGTCCGGACGCTTCCTTATTATTTCTTCCCAGCCAACTGCGCGCGCAGACGCTGGCCCCGCTCCTTAATCTCAGGCGTGCAGGCATCGCCGAAATCGTCGGGCTCGAACACCTGGCGAATCTCGATCTCGACGCCGCCTCCGAAGGGGCTACGTTTGAGCCATTCAACCGCTTCTTCCATCGAGTTTGCCTTCCAAAGCCAGAAGCCGGCGATGAGTTCCTTGGTTTCAGCGAAAGGCCCATTGATCACGGCCGGTTTGCTTCCTGAAAATTTGACACGCTTGCCCATGGAACTGGGATGAAGCCCCTCGCCGGCGAGCATGATGCCGGCCTTCACCAGTTCTTCGTTGTATTTTCCCATCGCAGTTAGAATCTCCGTGCTCGGCAGAACACCTGCCTCCGAGTCTTTGTTGGCCTTGACGATCACCATGAATCGCATGTTATGTCTCCTCTATTAGTTTGATTTGAACCACCGCGTTTATACGCTTCTAACAGTAAATCGAACGACGACCAGCCAGATCGACGCTCCCGTGAAAATATATTTACAATCAGGTATGTCGCCTGACGTTGCCGAAGCCGTCGAAGCAGTTTATCGCGCCGATTGGGGACGCGTGGTGGCCATACTAATTGGCCTCGTCGGTGACTTCGATCTCGCCGAAGAGTCTGCGCAGGAAGCTTTTGCGGCTGCGGTCGATCAATGGCGAGTTTCTGGTGTTCCGGAGTTCCCACGCGCATGGATCATTCAGACGGCCCGGCACAAAGCAATCGACCGCATCCGGCGCAAGGCCCGGTTCGAAGAAAAACTTGAATCGTACGCCACCTCGGGCTTGGTCCGCGAGTCCGAGGAGCCTGATTATGACACGAGCGAAATTCCCGACGATCGCCTTCGCTTGATTTTCACCTGCTGCCATCCGGCGCTCGCTCCCGAGGCGCAAGTGGCACTGACCTTGCGCACGTTGGGCGGTCTGGAGACGGACGAAATTGCGCGCGCATTTCTTGTGCCTGAGGCGACCATGGCACAACGGCTTGTCCGCGCGAAGCGCAAGATTCGCGACGCCGGTATTCCTTATATCGTCCCCGAGACGAACGACATGGCCGCTCGGCTCGAAGCAGTGCTGACCGTGATCTATCTCGTCTTCAACGAAGGCTATGCGGCGACTCGAGTCGGGCCGCTGGTGAGGGCCGATCTTTGTAATGAAGCCATCCGCCTGGGGCGTCTGGTGAGATCGCTGATGTCGCCGCAGCCTCCGGGGGAAGCAACTGCTCTGATCGCCCTCATGCTGCTGCACGACGCACGGCGCGATGCCCGTACCGATGAGACCGGCGATATTATCGTTCTCGAGGAACAAGATCGCAGTCGCTGGGATCAGCGGCAGATTGCCGAGGCTTTGCCACTGGTCGAGGAGGCGTTTCGTAGCAGGCCCGGTCCGTTCGCCCTGCAGGCGGCGATCGTGGCCGTTCATTGTCAGGCGGCGCGACCTGAAGACACGGATTGGCGGCAGATCGTGCGCCTCTATGATCTTCTTGAACGTGTGCAGCCGTCTCCGATTGTGTCGCTGAATCGTGCGGTGGCCGTAGCGATGGCGGATGGCCCCCAGTCAGGGCTCGCGCTGGTTGATGCGTTAGCGGCAACCGAAGATCTCGCCAACTATCATCTGCTCCATGCCACACGTGCCGATCTGCTACGCCGCCTTGGGTTTTCGGTCGAAGCGGCGAAGAGCTACCTGCAGGCTCTCGCCCTGGTGACTAACGATAGCGAACGCCGATATCTCGAACGGCGGCTGCGCGAAGTTCAGTCGCTGGCGGAGTGAGCTGCTCGGGTGTTGTCGTCGATCCAGACGGCTTATCTTTCGACGGCCATCGCCACTGCGTTCCCGCCACCCAGGCAAAGAGCAGCGATACCGCGATGAACGTCACGCCGGATCATTTCATAGATGAGTGTGACCAGAACGCGCGCCCCGCTGGCTCCGATGGGATGTCCGATTGCGACGGCGCCACCGTTTACATTTACTTTGTTGGGATCGAGGCCGAGTTCGCGCATCACGCCCAAGGCTTGCACCGAGAAGGCTTCGTTCAGTTCGTAGAGATCGACGTCTTCATTCTTCCAGCCAGTCTTTTCCCAAATCTTGCGAACAGCTCCCACCGGAGCCATCATTACCCACTTGGGCTCGACTCCGCTGGTAGCTTGCGCCATAATGCGCACCATCGATTTTGCACCAAGTTCCTTAGCCAGCGTGGCGCTCGTGACCACGAGGGCGGCTGCGCCGTCGTTTACTCCGGGAGCGTTGCCGGCGGTGACCGTGCCGTCTTTCTTGAATGCCGGCTTCAGAGAACGCAAAACTTCGATCGTGGTATCTTCGCGCGGTGATTCGTCTTTATCAAAGATGACCGGCACTGAGCCCTTTTTCTTTGAGGGCAGTTCAACCGGCACGATTTGCGATTTGAAACGGCATTCCTTGATCGCGGAGATTGCCTTGCGGTGTGAGTTGACCGCGAACTGGTCTTGCTCCTCGCGGGTGATGCCGTATTTTTCTGCGACATTCTCCCCCGTAATTCCCATGTGGTAGTCGTTGTAGATGTCCCAGAGGCCGTCGTTCACCATGGAGTCGACGATCTGCGCGTTTCCGAGGCGATAACCTTTTCGCGCTTGCGGGAGCAGGTAGGGAGCGTTAGTCATCGATTCCATTCCGCCGGCGACGACCACAGAACTGTTTCCGGTTTGAATCGCTTGCGCCGCAAGCGCAACCGCCTTGAGTCCGGAGCCGCAGACTTTGTTTACGGTCATGGCACCTACCTCGGGAGTGAGACCACCGAAGATTGCGGCTTGCCGCGCGGGGTTCTGACCGAGGCCAGCAGAGATTACGTTGCCCATGATGCATTCGTCGACCTGCCGGGGCTCGATGCCAGCGCGCTTCACTGCTTCGCGAACCGCGATCGCTCCCAGTTGCGTGGCGCTCAAGTCTGAAAGGCTTCCCTGAAATTTTCCAACCGGCGTGCGACAGCCGGAAATGATGACGACATCGTCGAAAGCAGCCATTTACTTGCTCCTGCGATTATTTCTTGCCTACCAATTATAGATGTGCCAGGGCGGAAAAGGATGAATTCCGTTGCGGCGCGCTGCTTACTTGTGTGTTCGCATTGCTTCGGAGGCGCCAGTTGATTCGAGATCGTCGCGGAAAGAATTTCGTTATGATTCGCGAGTCGAAGTCGCCTGGGCACGAGATTGAACACGTTGCGCCCGAAGAGAATTGTCTACTTGAGCCCGCTTCAGTGACTTTGGTGTATGAGTTGCAGCTCATCCAACATCATTTTTTTCTTGACTTCACTTTTCATTGACTCTATACATCAATCAGTTGCAACAAACGACCGTTGCATTCAAGTCCATGAAAAATGGAAAGGGAGAATAGATCAAATGGCAACCAAAAAGAAAGCAAAGAAGGCCGCAAAGAAGAAACACTAAGAGCCTTCGACAAAGTAAGAACCGCGGGGACGCTAAAAGCGTCCCCTAAGTTTTTGTGGGCTGGTTTCGGCGGTTCGCGTTTTTGTCGGCTGTGAATAGCCGCTTCTCAGTTGCTGGACAAAGCGAACGGTACGCGCAGAATGCGCAATGGAAGCCGGGCTTGGGCTCGAAATGTCCGGCCGCAACATTTCGCGCAACTTCTTCTATCTTCAGTTTGGCTTCTTGAATTTGAGTTTCGCTGCGGCGAGTGATGACCGAGCTGTTTTCGCGGAGATTGTAAAAGACCAAGTGATCGGCGCGATAGTTCCACTTTTCCCGCGCGGCGAGAGCATAGATAGACAGTTGCACGCTGTCGTCCGCGTCGTCCTGGGATTGCGGTTTTCCGGTCTTGTAGTCGGTGATGACAACGGTGCCATTGGGAAGCCTGTCGACTCGATCAATGCGTCCGACCACGGTTACTTCGCCAATCTTCACTTCGAACCATTCTTCCGTCTGCAACACGTTCGGGGCCGGACTCTGGCGGAAGAGGGCAAGAAACTCCCTTAGCTGATCGACTCCCTGCCGCTGATAAAGATCGTGCTGGTATTTGTCCTGCAGTCCGGCCTCAGACAGATCGGCGCGGAAGGAATCGATCAGAGCGTCGTCAGCAATCGGCCGCTCGAAACGGACGGAGTCATAGAAAGTGCGCAGCAGGCGGTGCATGGATGCGCCGTACTGCATGGCGGCCCCGACGTCGCCGGGAATTCTCCAGTCGCGCTCCAGCTTAAACTGCAGCGGACAGATGTCGTATCGTTGAACCGCGCTGGCACTGAGTCTGGCTGCGAGATCGGAAGCCGGCGGCAGATCGAGCCATTGCGTGGTCCGGGAAGGAATCAGCGGGGCGTGCGCTTCCGCGAACATGTCGGTCTGGAATCCGCGCGGCTCAACCTGGCGGAACCATTGCGCCAGTCTGGAGTCTTTCAGAAGATCACGCAGGAATCCGGGAGGCGTGGGATCTTTTTTCCCTTTCCCTTTCCGAGCATAGATGGTCAGCGAGTCGCGGGCACGGGTCATGGCAACGTAAAACAGACGCCGCTCCTCTTGTTCGTTCACGACTTTGTCATCCTGTTGGCCGACAGAATCTGGCGCTCGCAACTCGCGAGGGAATTCGACGAGCGGCTCTTTGAAAGGCGCAGGGAACGACGGGGAAACGGCGCGGATGATGAAAACGTGATTGAACTCAAGTCCCTTGGCGGCATGCGGGGTCATCAGTCGAACCGCGTCTTCGTCGCGCGTAGGGAGACAAATCACCCCGCCCGCTTCGCGAAAATAGTCGAGATACTCGAGCAGTTCGCCAAGTTGGCCAGTCTTGGTGATGGGCTTCGGCTTGGCCTCCCACGCGCCAACGAAATCAAGCACGGCTGCGACCGGAGAGGTGGCACGATTGAGTTGAAAACGGCGAATGATCATTTCCAAGGCGGCTTTGGCCTTGGCGTTGGCCTCGGTAATTTCATCGCGAGTCTGCTGCAGCAACTCGAGGACGGCGGGGCCTCCGGCGATGTTTTTCAACACCGATTCGATTCCCGTGTTGGTCTGTTCCCTCGGAAGCGCCTTCAATCCGGCGCGCAACTGATGCGGGTCGATGGAAAACTGCGGCAACGCGGCGACACGAAACAAACTGACATTGTCGTTGGCGGCGACGACGGCTCCGAGACAAGCCAGCAGGTCGCGGGCTTCGGGAGTGTCCATGACATCCATGTTTTCGATCGAAAACGGAATGCCCTGCTCAGCCAGCTCCGTCGGCAGTTCGTTGCGATGAGAATGCTGCCGGTAGAGAACGGCAAAGTCCTTCCATCGGCAGCGCAGTTGGCGTTGCCGCTGGCGAATTGCTGTTGCCACTTCGGAGCACTCGATATCGTTGGCCGAAAGCACCACGGTCTCGACCGGACGGCTTGGAGCGGCTTGGGGTTCTTCGTCGCGAGCCGAGACCAGCGGGGAACGCTGGTACGCGGACGCCGCGTCCAGACCGCGAGAAAAGACATCCGGATTTTGTGAAATCAGCGCGAAGGCGGTTCTCAGGATGGGAGTGGTCGAACGGCGATTTTTTTCGAGCACCACCATCTTCGCGTCAGGAAATTGCCGGTGAAAAAGAGTGAACGCGGCGCTCGATGCGCCCCGGAAACGGTAGATTGCCTGATCGGGATCGCCGACGGCAAAGATGTTGCGTTCTTCTCCTGCTAGTTGTTTGAGAATTCTTACCTGGGCGAAGTTCACGTCCTGGAATTCATCGGCGAGAATAAAACGAGCGTGGGCGCGCTCATTGGCGAGCAATTCCGAATTCTCTGCCAGCAGCGCATGGGCATTGGTGATCATGTGGCTAAACGTGCCCAGGTTGTCCGCTTGCAGCATGTGCTCGACGGTGGCAAACACGCGTGCGATCTCCTGGCAGCGCTCGATGACTTCCTGATCCGACAACCCGGCGACGTCTTTCGACTTACTCACCCGCGGGACAGCGACTTCGCCGCGTTCGAGCTGGCGCACGTATTCTGCGTATTTTTCCGGGGAGACAAGATCGTCGTGGCAACGCCGCATGAAATCGAGAAGGTCGCGAAGAAACTGGCCGAGGTTGGCGGGGCGAATGAAATGCTTCAGGTGAAGCTCGGGAATGCGCTTGCGCAAGTAGATCCAAAGATCCTGGTCGTCGAGCACGCCGAATTGCTGGCCGCTCCTGATGAGAAGCTCGTTGCAGTATTCGTGAAAAGTAGCAATCTGAAGGCCGTATATATCGGTTCCACGCAGTTCGTCGCGCACTCGTTCGCGCATCTCCTGAACCGCATTCTTGGTGTAGGTGACCGCCAGAATTTCGTTAGGCCGCGAGTGCCCTTGTTGGACGAGGTGCGCGATTCGCCGGGTAAGCACTGTGGTCTTGCCAGTGCCGGCGCCGGCGACCACGAGCATTGGTCCGTGCACATGCTCGATCGCTTCGCGCTGACGTTCGTCAGGTTCGAAGGCTCGCGCGGCCGGGATGAGTTTCGGAGCAGCCACTGAGCAGGAGCATATCAGACGTCACGTGAGGATATCGTGTGTCTGGCTGAGATGAAGGAATCGTCCACCGCCAAGGGCCGGTAAGGATCACAAAGGTCAGGACAATTCGGACTGGACGATAGCCATGGCCGCAATTGCTGCGGTCTCAGCGCGGAGGATTGTGTTGCCGAGAGAGGCGGAGATCCATCCTGCGTTCTCGAACAG
>Ga0116221_1000586_pt1 | contig 24787 bp, 20 predicted proteins | sample Sb_taG_5_FD_88965 | JGI IMG/M metagenome (GOLD analysis project Ga0116221, IMG submission 88965) | Peat soil microbial communities from Weissenstadt, Germany - Sb_50d_8_FC metaG | ecosystem: Environmental > Terrestrial > Soil > Wetlands > Peat | place: Germany: Weissenstadt | collected 2010-09-21 | reverse complement strand
GCACTCGGCCACCGAGTCTTGAGAACCGGGCGGATGTTCTAGGACTGACTGCTAAGTGCTGAGTGCTGCTGCTAGACTGTCGCGTGCGACGCTTAATCGTCAATGCGGATGATTTCGGGCTCACTCAGGGTGTGAATCGTGCCATTGTTGAGGCCCATGCTAGCGGCATCGTCACCTCGGCCACGCTGATGGCTAATGGTGGGGCATTCGAGGATGCGATCGGGCGGGCAAGATCTGCGCCACGGCTGAGCGTGGGTTGCCATGTCGTGCTCGTGGACGGACTGCCTGTGCTGGGCGCAGGGCGAACTCCAACTCTCTCGAACCGAAAGCCTGACGACGGGCGCTTCTACGACGGTCTAAGCGGATTCGCGTTGCGCGCCGTTCTCGGCCGCATCGATTCTGAGGAGATCGAAGCCGAAGTCACGGCGCAAGTTCGCAAGCTGCAAGCGGCTGGAGTTGGCGTCTCTCACCTGGATACTCACAAGCACACGCACATATTTCCAACTGTGTTGCAGCCATTGCTGCGGGCGGCTCGTGCGTGCGGCGTACCGGTTGTGCGCAATCCCTTTGGACCAGTTCACTTCTCTGTCCTGGCAAAGCGACCGAGTTTGTGGAAGCGGTACGGGCAACTGACAGTTCTTAACCAACTGGGCAGGAAGTTCTGGAGGTCGGTTGCCGACGCAGGCATGCTTACGCCTGACGGAACCGTAGGCGTCGTGAGCACTGGCGCAATGGATGCCCGAATTTTCGAGAATATCGTGGACCGCCTCCCAGAAGGCACGTGGGAGCTGGTCTGTCACCCAGGGTATAACGATGCCGACCTAAGGAAGATCCACACCCGGCTGCGTGAGTCCCGAGCGGTGGAACTGCGGCTTCTGACTTCGCCGGAAGCCCGTGAAATATTGGCTCGAAGCGGAGTTCAGCTTATTTCGTACCGTGATCTCGCTTGAGGGGGTCGCCCTAGACACCCCGAACGTACACGGTCTTTGGATAGGTATAGACGGCCAAATTGCTGCAACAAGGGTTCAACCGCCAAGGTATGATATGCCAACCGCTGAGAATGCAGCAGAAGGCGCCGAAAAACATGGATAAAAGACCGGAAACCCGGGTTGCGACCGTAATCCTGGTACGAGTGTGGGGTATGGATGCGGATGGCCGTCCGTTTTTTCAAAATGCCAATGCCACCAATCTCAGCAGCGAAGGGGCAATGCTCTCTGGAATCAGTCATCAACTGAAAACCGGGGACGTCATCGGCGTGCAACATGGCGACAAGAAAGCCCGGTTCAAAGTGGTGTGGGTTATTGATGGAGGCGTGGCCAGGCAGATTGAGGCGGGCGTACAGATTCTGGCCAACCAGCAAAGTCCCTGGCAGGCGTTGACCAAGGCGGACAAAGCCGCAGTGGCTCCGTCGAAAAACAAACGGCGCTATATCCGGCACAAGGTGTTGTTCCCTCTCGAGATTGGCTTTGAGGATTCCCGACGCACTCACATGCAGACCAATGCGACTGACATTGGCGGCCGCGGGTGTTATGTAGAGACGCTTCTTCCCTTGCCGCTGGGCACAAAAGTTAAGATCACTTTCTGGATGGATTCTGAAAAGATTCAAACCAGCGGCGTGGTACGGGCCAGCGACGGGGGCGTGGGGATGGGCATAGAATTCACCCAACTCGACAATCAGGTTCAGGACCGGCTGCAGAAGCATCTCGATAAACTGGATGAGGGCCTTAACAGCCGTGACGCCGCGAAGGGCGCCAGCAACGCAGATTCTTAGTCTTGATTCTTAATTTACCTTTCATCTCTCCGCCCTCAGCTTCCAAAATCTGAATCCCCAAGCGTCGGTCACCATCGAATCAGAGAGCCTGACAGGCTTGTTTCGAAAGGACCGGGATGAAGATCGGAATCACCTGCTATCCGACTTACGGGGGCAGCGGAGTGGTCGCCACCGAGCTTGGTGTCGAGCTGGCGGAACGTGGGCACGAAATTCATTTCATCTCTTACGCTCAGCCGATCCGGCTGACTGAACTCCATCCTAATATTCACTATCACGAAGTCGATGTGTCGCGATATCCGTTGTTCGAATATCCTCCTTACGACTTGGCTTTGGCTACGCGTATGGCCGAGGTATCGGAACTTTACGCGCTCGACCTTCTGCATGTGCATTACGCGATTCCGCACTCCGTGAGCGCCTTGCTGGCGCGGCAAATGCTGGCCGCTAAACCCAGAGGACAAAAGCTGCCCTTCGTGACCACGCTCCACGGAACTGACATTACGCTGGTCGGGCTCGACCGCTCCTACTTGCCGATTACTCGTTTCTCGATCGAGCAGAGTGATGGCGTGACCGCCATTTCGCAATACTTGCGTGAGCGCACATTGCGGGAGTTCGATGTCAAGAACCACATTGAAGTCATTTACAACTTCGTGAACTGCGACGTTTACATTCGCGATTCCGAAGCGGCACATCGTAGGCTCGAGTATGCGCCGAACGGCGAACGCTTGATGGTGCATCTTTCCAACTTTCGCCCGGTGAAACGCATTACCGATACCATCGAGATCTTCGACCGTGTGCGCAAGAAAATTCCTTCGCGACTACTGCTGATTGGCGATGGACCAGATCGCTCACGCGCGGAATGGCTGGCAGTGCAAAAGGGAATTCACAATGACGTTTTGTTCTTGGGCAAGCAGGACGATGTGCACGAAAAGCTGGCCCTCGCCGATCTGATCTTAATGCCAAGCGAGTTGGAGTCCTTTGGCCTGGCGGCTCTGGAGGCGATGGCGTGCGAGGTTGTGCCCATTGCAACTCGCGTGGGCGGCGTGCCTGAAGTGATCGAGCATGGCAAGAGCGGCTATCTGGCTGAGGTCGGCGATGTAGACACCATGGCCCGTTACGCAATCGAATTGCTCAGCGACGAGAATCGCTTGCAGGAAATGGGGAAGGCTTGTCGGGCAGTTGCGAAATCTAGATTTTGTGCTTCCAAGATCATCCCGCAATATGAGGAGTTTTACCGGCGCGTGCTGGAGCGTTCTTCGTAGAGTACAGCGGGAATCGAACCTTCGCTCTGCAGGACGGGCAGGCGCAAACGAATCAGCGTTCCCTTCCCTTCGCGGCTGTCGATGGTCATGCGAGCAGTTTCTCCATACAATACTTTCAATCGCTCCGCGACATTTGCCAAGCCGATCCCGGTTCCACCTAGCCCAGTCGGTTTTTCCAAGAGGTTTGCGGAGCCCATGCCTACGCCATCGTCCTCTACTTCGATGATCAACTGGGACTCGGTCAACCGGCTGCGCAGGAAGATGCTGCCACCTTCAATCTTTGAGGCGAGACCGTGCTTGATCGAGTTTTCAACCAGCGGCTGAAGAAGCATACTGGGCACCATCACGTCCAGGGAAGCAGGTTCCAGTTCCTTCATCACTTGCAGTTTGTCGCGGCCGAAACGGACGACTTCGATGTCGAGGTAATTGTCGATGAACTCAAGTTCCTCACGCAAAGGCACGAAGGCATCACCGCTGTTTAAGAGCCTCCGCAGAATCGTCGCCAGCTTGATGATCAGTTCGCGCGCGGTGTCCGGATCAAAACGCACCAGCGAGGAAACGGAATTCAGCGTGTTGAACAGGAAGTGCGGGTTGATCTGATTTTGCAACGCTTCCATACGGGCGTGCAACAGCAGGCGCTCTTGTTCTTCGAGCTTGATCTGGATGCGAACGCTATTCCAGATCTTCAGTTCAGTGCCAATGGCGATGATCGAGGTGGCGTATATCGCGAGCCAAACCCAGGGATTCAGGCCTCCGGGGCTGAGACCCTCTAGTGTGAAGGTGGCGTGCGGCAGGAATCGAGAGATCTCCGTTTGCACGAAACGCAGCGCCACAATGGTGACAAAAAACATGACCTGCCAATCGAATAAGCGCGGAGTCGGCAGGTTGCGGCGAATCATGCGATAGACGCTGAGATCGATGAACGGGGAAAATGACCAGATGTCGTCGCGATCAGGCGCTAGGGTACGCAATTGTCCGGCAATGAAACCGCAAAGCACGTTAAACGGCAGAGTCGCCCATTCTCCGTGGAACAAAGCGGGCAGCGCAATAAAAGCTCCGCCTAGCATTCCGGTAAAGCGTCCGGCGATCACGCCCAAAAGAATCGTGGTTTCGAAAGACAGGTCGCCCGCCAGAAAACTTTTCTGAATGAAGCGGATCCAGACTGCCACGCTAAGCGGGATACCGATCCAGAGCACGAGATAAATCTGTTGCTTCAGGGAGCGATCTTCACGAAACAACAACGATTTGAATTCGACCGAGCGGACAAGAGTACTGGCCACGGCGGCTGCTACGCCGAGCTTGATCAGCAAATTGACGAGGATGAGGCGCTGTTCCATGGTGAACCGCGTGCGATCCGCTGAGGAGAATGTAGCACGGCGCTCCACGCGGGAACAGCCGTCTTGACTCACGGTTTCGAGCGGAGACGTTGCAAGCAACTTCAGTACGGAGAGAGTCACTGTAGAAACGTACCTTGCTACGTTTCTGGGCACCAGACCGAATTCCTTTCGGCTACTGGTGCAGCCGCGCCGCTAGCTCGGCAAGCGCCGTTTCCATTCCATCCACTCGTGCCGGTCCGCCCTGCGCCATGTCCTTGCTCCCACCGCCGCGCCCGCCGAGGTGTACAAGCATTTCTTTCATAAGTGTTCCCATATCAAACGGCTGACCGGCGGATTGGGCAAATACCAGTGCCGAGTCAGCAGAAGTGACGCCGAGAAATGCGACCACCTGCGCACTCTGGCGAGTTAGCCTTTGGGCCAACAGCTTGATGAATGTTTGATCGCGATCGGAAAAAGTGCGCACGATGATTTTGCGTCCACCGCTCTCGGGAGTTTCTGCCAGCAATCGGCAGGCATACACATCGGCCAATTCTTCCAGCAACTGCTCGCGTGATTTCCTCGAGGCTCGCGATTCGTCCTGAACCTTGCGGACCTGTTGCGGAACGTCCCAGATGTGGGCGGAAAGCAGACCGCCGGATTCCGCTAAAACGCTGTAATCACGGCGAGCCGTTGCCACCGCACGTTTGCCGCAAACGAATTCCACTCGCCATCCCTGCCGCGTCTTCTCGGTTTTTCGAAGCAGGATACAGCCGATCTGTCCGGTAGATGAAACATGCGTACCGCCGCAAGCTGTGAGATCGAAGTCATGCACGTCGATGAGCCTTAGCTTGTCCCGATCCACTGGAGGAATTTTCCGTAGTCCTAAACTGCGCGCCTCTTCCTGGGTCACAAAACGAATGCCGACCGCGCGGTCTTCCATGACGACATCATTTGCCAACGCCTCAGCGGCCTCGACTTGCGCGGTCGTCAAGTTCTTCGTATCCAAATCGATAGAGCAGGATTCCGCGCCCATGTGAAAAGAGACCGTGGGCAGGTTGAACAAGCGTATGAACGCTGCCGAAAGCACATGCTGTCCCGAATGCTGCTGCATGTGATCGCGGCGACGATCAACGTCAATTAGCCCGCGAACGCGGGCGCCTTTCTGAACCAATTCTGCATTTTCGAGAATGTGGAGGATCTCGCCGTCGTCGGTCTCCGTCACTTCGACGACGCGTAGCCTGCCGCCAGCGTCTTTCATCTCTGTCGGCAGAATCCAACCCGTGTCAAAGACCTGCCCGCCACTCGTGGGATAAAAGGCAGTGCGATCCAGAATAACGGCGGGACGAGGATCCGGGTTCGACACAGAAATGAGATCCGACACTTCCGCGTCGAATTCGTAAAGAAAAGAATCGTGATAATAGAGACGTTCGGTCATAGTCTGGTTTCTTCGTAGCGCCGGCATCTTGCCGGCTTTCCCGAGGGCATCCTGCCCTCGGCGGAGGCGGGGACGGCGCCAGGAACGGCGGGCTACTAGTAAGGTCCAATAATTCCGCCGATTTGCCGGGAGGCTGGCGCCAGTCGGTCGTCAGATTTTTTCTTGCTCTCGATCACATCGAGATATTTCAACCCGGATCCGGTATTGAACAGCACCACGGTGTCGTCCGGACCAAAGAAAGTGCTGGCGCGCAACTTCCGGTACGCGGCCAGCGCGGCCGCTCCCTCCGGCGCGGCAAATATTCCTTCCGCCCGCGCCCACTGCCGCAACGCGTCCATGATTTCATCGTCGGTCACGGCGAGGGCCACGCCGCTGCTTTTTTTCAGAATATCGAGAATCAAGTAATCTCCGTAGGCCTTGGGCACGCGAAGGCCAGCCGCCACAGTGGCGGCATTCGGCCAGAATTCAGCGCTGGGCTTCGCCTCGTCCCACGCCTTCGCGATGGGAGCGCAACCTGCCGCTTGCACGGCAATCATTTGCGGACGCTCAGCGCCGATCCAGCCCAGGGCTTGCATCTCCTCGAACCCTTTCCACATGCCGATCAAGCCAACTCCGCCTCCAGTGGGATAAATGATTCCCTGCGGCATCCGCCATCCTAATTGCTCAGCGACCTCATAGCCCATCGTCTTCTTGCCTTCCACCCGAAAAGGCTCTTTGAGCGTGGAAACATCGAACCAGCCTTCTTTGTCTTTTCTCTCCGCAACCATGCGAGCACAATCGCTGATCAGGCCGTCCACCAGCGTGACGCTCGCGCCGTAGCTTTCACACTCCACTCGATTCGCCAGTGGCACATCTTTGGGCATGAAAATATGGGCCTCAAGGCCGGCCGCGGCCGCATATGCTGCCAGCGCGCTCGCTGCGTTTCCTGCGGAAGGAGCGGCCAACTTTTTTAGACCGTATGATTTCGCCATCGTGACTGCGACCGACATACCGCGTGCCTTGAACGAACCAGTCGGGTTTAACCCTTCATCCTTTATGTAGACGTTGGGGAACTCGCGAGAGCGCAGCATCGGCGTGAAGCCTTCGCCCAGCGAAACGGGATCAGCCTCAGGCAAAACTTCGGCGTAGCGCCACATGGTAGGCACACGTCCAGCGAGAGAAGCGGTTGTGAACTTGGGTTTCAGCGCGGCGAGCTTATAGCGGACGTAGAGCACGCCCCCGTCTTTCGGGCAAACTGTCTGCGGGCGAACTGCGTCAATCGACACGCCACACTTGGTGCATTCCAGATAAGCGATGCGGGCCACGCTTGAAAGTTTAGCATTCGGAGCGCATTTCCAATGGAGGGCGAGCGGCCTGCCCCGGCTGGACGGGCGGGGACGCCCATCCTCCATCACTTCCCTATTTCTTCGGAAACTTGGCGTCGAGATCGAGATTCAGTTCGAGCACGTTAACGCGCGGCTCTCCGAGCAGGCCTAGCTGGCGCTGCAGCGTGTGCTCCGCAACCAGCCGATTTACCTGGGCTTCAGAAATTCCGCGTTGCTTTGCAACTCGTGAAACTTGAAACTCAGCTGCCGCGGGGGAAATGTCGGGATCGAGCCCGGACGCCGACGTCGTGACTAAGTCAATCGGTACGGGCCGCCCCGGATTATCCGCCTGCGCATTTGCAACGTCACCTTTCACCCGGTCGATTAGATGTTGATTGGTAGGGCCGAGTTGGGAGCCGTTGGAGTTCGCAGCGTCGTATCCGTTTCCCGCAGCGGAAGGCCGCGAATGGAAATATCCCGGACCGACGAAAGCCTGGCCGATGATGCGCGAACCGATGACTTTGTCATTCTGTGTAATTAGCTGGCCATTCGCTTTGTCTTTGAAAAATAATTGTGCCAGTCCCGTAACCACCAGGGGATAAACGATTCCGAGCAGAACCGTCGTGGCGATCGTCATCAGCACCGAAGTTATCAAATTCTTTTTCATGACAATCCTCTCAGGCCATCCCTACGCGGGTAATGAGCATATCGATCAACTTGATTCCAACGAACGGCACAATGATACCGCCAACGCCGTAGATCCAGAGATTGCGGCGCAGGAGAATGGCGGCTCCCATGGGCCGATACTTCACTCCGCGAAGGGCCAGGGGAATCAACGCAACAATGATCAGCGCATTGAAAATGACCGCCGACAAAATCGCCGATTGCGGAGTCTTGAGCTGCATGATATTCAGCGTATTCAGGACTGGAAAAGTCGCGGCAAACATCGCGGGAATGATGGCGAAGTATTTGGCAACGTCATTGGCGATGGAGAACGTCGTAAGCGCGCCCCGGGTCATTAGCAGCTGTTTGCCGATTTCCACGATCTCGATGAGCTTGGTCGGATTGGAATCGAGATCGACCATGTTGCCCGCTTCTTTTGCCGCCTGTGTACCGGTGTTCATAGCCACGCCCACGTCGGCTTGCGCCAGAGCGGGCGCGTCGTTCGTGCCATCACCGGTCATCGCCACCAGCTTGCCTTGCTTCTGCTCGCTGCGGATCAAATCCATTTTGTCTTTTGGAGTCGCCTCTGCGAGGAAGTCATCGACACCGGCTTCACGCGCGATAGCGGCTGCGGTCAGCGGATTGTCTCCGGTGATCATCACGGTCTTGATGCCCATAGCGCGAAGCTGATCGAAGCGCTCGCGCATTCCACCCTTCACGATGTCCTTAAGATGAATCACGCCGAGAGCGCGGCGATTTTCAGCAACCACCAGCGGCGTTCCTCCCGAGCGTGCGATGGTTTCGACGGCAGCTTGAATTTCTCTCGGAAGAACTGTGCCGTGCTGGGTGAGATATTTTGTGATGGCATCGACGGCGCCCTTGCGAATCTCGCGGCCATCCATGTCCACGCCCGACATGCGGGTTTGGGCCGTGAAGGGAATGAATGTGGCTTCCTGCGAGGCTAGTTCCCTGCCCCGAAGACCGTAGCGTTCCTTGGCCAGCACGACGATGGAGCGGCCTTCGGGAGTTTCATCCGCCAGGGAAGAAAGTTGGGCAGCGTCCGCCATCTGTGCTTCGGTGATTCCAGGGGCCGGAACAAATTCCGATGCTTGCCGGTTGCCGAGAGTAATGGTTCCAGTTTTGTCGAGCAGAAGCGTGTTGACGTCACCTGCTGCTTCAACCGCTCGACCAGACATGGCCAACACGTTGTGTTGCACGAGGCGATCCATGCCGGCAATTCCGATGGCAGAGAGAAGTCCACCAATGGTTGTCGGAATCAGGCACACCAGCAACGACACCAGCACGAATACGGTTTGCGGCGAACCAGAGTAAATGGCAAATGGCTGCAGAGTTACGACGGCGAGCAGAAAGATAATTGTCAGTCCTGCCAGCAGAATGTTGAGCGCGATTTCGTTCGGCGTCTTCTGGCGCTCGGCGCCTTCCACTAGAGCGATCATGCGATCAAGAAAGGTTTCGCCCGGGTTGGACGTGATTTTGATCTTCAGCCAGTCGGAGAGCACACGCGTACCGCCAGTCACGGCAGAACGGTCGCCCCCGGCTTCGCGGATTACCGGCGCAGACTCTCCGGTGATTGCGGATTCGTCAACCGAGGCCACGCCCTCAAGAATCTCACCGTCACTGGGGATGAACTCGCTGGCGACAACTCTCACCAGATCGCCGGAGCGCAGCTTGGAGCTGGCAATCTGTTCTACGTTTCCATCGGGCAGCAGGCGATTGGCAATTGTCTCGGCTCGCGCTTTGCGCAGAGAATCGGCTTGAGCTTTGCCCCGGCCTTCGGCCATCGCCTCGGCAAAGTTTGCGAATAGGACCGTGAACCAGAGCCAGAGCGTGATCTGGAGATTGAAGCCGAACGCTCCCTGATGCCGCAGCACGTCGCGAATCAATAGAACGCTCGTGGCTACGCTGCCCACTTCGACAACGAACATCACCGGATTCTTCATCATGTTCCGCGGATCCAGCTTGACCAACGAGTCAAGGAGCGCGCGGCGCACAATCTTCATGTCCCAGATCGATTTCGATTTCCTATCTGCCATAGTTCCTCAGAAAGTCTTGCCGACCGACATCAACAGTTGCTCGAGAATAGGACCCAAGCTCAGTGCCGGGAAAAATGTCAACGCGCCGACGATGAGAATTACGCCAACCAGAAGCACACTAAACAACGGCGTGGTTACTGGAAACGTCCCCAGCGACGGTGGAACGTATTTCTTTTTCGCAAGATTGCCGGCGATGGCCAACATGGGAATGATCATGAAGAATCGGCCGATCAGCATGGTCATTGCGCCTGAGGTGTTGTACCAGAGCGTGTTTCCGTTCAACCCTCCGAAAGCTGAGCCGTTATTACCCGCCATGGACGTGAAGGCGTACAGAATCTGGGTTAAGCCGTGCGGGCCGGGATTGCTGATGCTGGACGTGCCAAAGCCTTGCACGGACGAGATCGCGGTAAGCACCAGAATCACGAGAGGGAAAACTAGCGTGACCAGCATGGCCATCTTCACGTCGTAGGCTTCGATCTTTTTGCCCAGATATTCCGGCGTGCGGCCAACCATCAGTCCCGCGATAAATACCGCCAGCACAACATAGATCAGAATGCCGTACAGCCCTGCGCCTACGCCGCCGAATACGGTCTCGCTGAGCATGATGTTGGCCAGCGGCACCATTCCGCCGAGCGGCGTGAAGGAATCGTGCCAACTGTTAATCGCTCCGCAACTGGCGTCGGTCGTCACCGTCGCAAACAGCGCGGAGTCTGCAATGCCAAAGCGGACTTCCTTGCCTTCCATGTTGCCGCCAGGCTGCAACGTGCTCACCTGCTGATCCGCTCCCTTCAGCAGCGGATTACCACGCGCCTCGGCCCAATATGCGGTTGTGACTCCGGCGAGAAACAAGAAAGCCATGGCCGCCCATACCGCCCATCCGTGGCGCGGCGAGCCGGTCATGCGACCGAGCGTATAGGTCAAACCCGCGGGGATCACGAAAATTGAAAGCATCTGCAGGTAGTTGCTGAGCGGGGTTGGATTCTCGAACGGATGCGAGCTATTCGCAGCAAAGAAACCGCCGCCATTCGTCCCCAGCATCTTGATGGCTTCCTGGGACGCAACCGGGCCTTGCGCGATGGTTTGATACGTTACGGTGTCCATCACCGGCTTACCGTCCTGGCCGACCATCGGCTTTCCGTCCGCTCCGGTCTTCTGGACTTGCTGCGGCTCAACCAACTTCACGGTGTCGTACGGCTTGAGGTTCTGCACAACTCCCTGGGACACCAGAGCCATGGCGTAGACGATACACATTGGGACGAGTAGCCAAAGCGTGGCCCGCGTCATGTCCACCCAGAAGTTGCCGATAGTTTCCTTCTCCCGTCGAGCAATCCCACGGACAAACGCAATGGCCAGCGCAATGCCGACGGCCGCAGAGGTGAAGTTGTGATAGGCGAGCCCGGCCATCTGGGTGAGATAGCTCATCGCGGCCTCACCCGAATAATTCTGCCAGTTGGTGTTGGTGGTGAAGGACGCGGCGGTGTTGAAAGCCAGGTCTTGAGCCACCGCGCCGAACTTCTGCGGGTTCCACGGCAACCATTGCTGAACCCGCTCGATCAGATACAACAGCAACATCGAAACACCGCTGAACATCAGCATGGCGACGGCGTATTCCGTCCAACGCATCTCGTGGTTCTCGTCGACGCCGGTCACCCGGTACAGTAAGCGCTCGACGGGTCGGGCAACGGGGTCAAGGAACGTGCGTTCGCGGTTGAAAACCCGGGCCATGAATACACCCAACGGTTTTGTCACCGCAAGTATCAGCGCCAGAAACACGAGTATCTGAATCCAACCATTCGCGGTCATCAGAACTTCTCCGGCATCAACAACGCGTAAAGCAGGTAGACCATCAACAAGACGCAGACGGCCAGCATGAGGATCGATTCAAGATTCATTTGCATTTCACCTCAGCGAATCCGATCACAGAATCGCACATAGCCGATGGCAAGCAAGAAGAACGCCACCGTTACCACTAAGAAAATTACGTCTCGCACAGGGGCAATCCTTTCAGCACTACGCAATCACTAAAACTTGACGAGTATGGCCAGGTCAAACCGGTTCTCGTCCTTGACCAGATCTGGAGTAAATCCTGGCACCACGGAACCCGGAGCGCCGGTATTGCCACCTGTGGGCGTGATGCCACCGGATCCAGAGAAGTACGGCACATTGGCCGCGCGGTGATCGAACTCCCAGCGGAAAGTAATGTACTGGCTTGGCATGTAATCGAATGTTCCAGACATATCCCAGGCCTTATACGGGTCGCCCGGATTCTCAGTAAAGTAGGGCGTCCCAGAAGCGGCGGTCGCGCCATTGATGGGCGGCAACAACACCAGATAGCGTCCTGGATTGTTGATCTTGCCACCGCCGACCGTGAGGCCGTAAAGGTCCTTGTGGAACCACAGTCGGTTGTAGAGCATGAAGCCAAGAAAATCCTGCTTTGGCCCCTTTGCCGAATCGCCGTAGCAACTCACACCACCACCGTGTTCGCATCCCAGATCGCCAGTCAACGAAAAGGCAGCTTTGCTCAACATCCGCTCTGGGTGATCGTAGTATTTGACCTCGATGCTGTCGTCGGTGTGGTAACGCACGCGGCCCGGGGTGTTCAGCGCATCCTCACCTAGGGCGTACTGATTCCCAAGAACTGAGAGCCATCCATTTGGACGCCACAAGATCTGCCCTCCAACTCCCATTCGACCGTTGAACCGCCCATACGACTGCCATCCGTTAACTAGCCAGGGCTCTATCTTCAAATGTGAGGTAGGGAAAATCTGTACCCGCATGCCAGTGAAAAACCAGGGCGTGTTGGAGGAAACATACGACGGCTGATAGGCCCAGTTGTCGAAATTGTAATAACTAAAAAGGCCGACGTAAGACATGAAAATTCCTGCGTCAACATTGATGCCATGCAAAGCGTTGATGTGGTATCCGCCATAGGCCTCGGAGACGTAACGATAAGCGTCGGCAAGGTTCCACTGGCCGCGCGCGGGACTTGCGTCATTGCGCGGCGTCGTCTCTGAATACAATCCGAACTGGGTCATCAGCCGGGCACGAACATTGTCATAATGGAAGTCGCCACCGACGCCAAGCTGCGTCAAATTAATTTCGTTAGATCGGAAGACCTCACTGGACCCGCCGATGGTGTCATCCTTCGGATGGTTCAAATCGTAGATATAGTCAACGTCGGCGCGGATTTCTGGCGTAAAGAACTTTGAATCGAAGGCTGGCGTTTTGGTCCGCGCGTTGCCGTTGAGCCAGGTCCAGTCAGCGAACGCGAATGGTTCCTCCTTAGCCGGCTTAGCCGCCGGAGAACTATCCGCAGTGGACAATGCGGCCTCCGACGGAACTGCGGGGGTGGCGGTGCTCGCCGCTGCAACGGTCGGAGAAGGTGCAACCGGCGTGCTCGCCTTTGCCGTTTGAACAACCGTCGTAGGCTGCTCTGCCGACTCATGCTGCTTGAGCGCGAGTTCGAGCTGCTCGATTCGCTTTTTCATGGCAGCAAGCTCTTGCACGATCTCTTGCTCGCTTTGAGGAGTCGCTGCGCTTGCTTGTGGGTTGGCCGACACCGAAGCGGCGGCTGGAACGTCACTCGCTGTATGTTGGCCATGAAGTGGTAGCGTCAGTGCCAATGCGGCCACTATGATGAAGGCCGCCCGCTTGCCGGTTCCTAATGCAGACTTGTGCTCATAGCTCTTGGAATTCATGATTATCAGTTCTCCACGTCGCTTAGCTGGATTGAACTTCGCGAAATAAACTCTCATCGGTCGCGGCGACAGACTCTTCCGCTCCCTCAGAAGGGCGGCAAGAAAGCGCAGCATGAAAACCACCGCGCCTGCACACAATAATGTGAAGACCAGTTTCATTCCGACTGTCCGGACACAGTTGTCAGGAAGACACCGCGAAAGTCATTTCACAAGCGCGGACGTAAAAAAGGCGTAAACGGTTCGTAAAGATTTCGTAAAGAGGACCAACTCGGGAACCGCCAACAGAATCCTAACAGCCCCAATCTGCCTCGCCCGGTTTAGCGAAGTATTGTCGGTTGGCTGGTACCTCCGTGGAAGTCGCAGCCAATTCCAGCAAGGTCAGCCGGGCGGCCGCGATCATCAACTTACGCTCGTTTTGGGGTGCCTGGTCCCAGGAGGATTCTGCTTCTCGGCTGGCGCGACCGTGGAAATCATGTGCGAGAGCCTCGCGGTAATGATGAAAAAGTTTTGCCAAGTCTTCCGCACAGACGTTGTGAATCGATGACATAAGATTCCTTTCAACTCATCTGATTGGATAATGAAACCCGTAAGGATTGAATAAAGAGTTCGTAGAATGTTCGTTAGGACGAGATCAGTTTGAAAACAGGGTATTTATTCGCCCGGTTCGAAGCGATACCCAACCCAGGGTTCGGTGACGATGTAGCGCGGTGACGACGCTTCCGGTTCCAGCTTCTTGCGCAGTTGGCCGACGAATACGCGTAGATACTCGACCTGTTCCGTACTCTGCCCACCCCAGATTGCGCTCAGCAGCGTCCGATGGGTGACGACTTTGCCGGGATGGCGCGCGAGGTAAACCAGCAAATCAAATTCTTTGGGCGTGAGGTGGACATCGCGACCACGGACCGCCACTTTGTGAGCTGCCAGATCAATCCGGAAATCGCCAATCTGAATCAGTGAGACTTGCCCGTTTTCAGCAACTGGAGCGCGGCGCAAACTGGCACGCACCCGTGCCAGCAGTTCCTCAATCCCGAACGGCTTGGTCACGTAGTCGTCGGCGCCGGCGTCCAGCGCCTGAACTTTGATCTTTTCCTCGCCCCGAACGGAGAGCACGATGATGGGAATCTGGGTTGAGAGCCGCAATCGCCGGCATAGTTCCAACCCATCCATGTTGGGCATGGAAAGATCGGTGATCACCAGATCCGGCGTCCAGTCTTTCATTATCTCGAGTGCGGTCTCGCCGTCGTTGGCCACACGAATGTCGTAGCCCTGGCTGGAGAGACTGGTGCGCAGGACACGCGTGATCTGGGACTCGTCGTCCACTACGAGAATACGGCGATGTTCGTTCATGAATGAATCAGGATGGCTCCTGCGTAACAATGTGGACGTCCACCGGGGGCGCATCGCGCAGGAACTTGTTGATAGCGGTGAGGTACAAATATTTTCTCCATCCGCCCGTAGCCGAGCGTCCGAATACAACTTGCGTGATGTGTCGGTCGCGGACGAATTCAGCTACCACCTCGGCCACGCTGCTGCCCTTCAGCTTAGTGGTTTGCGCGCCCACGTTTTCGGCGAACTGGAGATTCGCCGCCAGCGTTTTCTGGTTGGCTTCGTTGTTGTCCTGGCCCAGATCCACGTAAACGATGTGCAGTTCGCCGCCCATGGCTTGAGCCATGCGTGCGCCGCGCGCGATCAAATACTGCGCCGCGGGGTTGGAACTGATGCATACCGCGATTCGTTCCCGCACCGCCACGGTTCCGCTGGCTTCGTCCTTCTCGCGATAGGACTCCAGGCTCTGGTCCACAGCCTGCGCCACTTGGCGAAGCGCCAGTTCACGCAACGCGATGAGATTGCCCGGGCGAAAGAAATTTCCCAGAGCGCGGCCGACCCGATCCAGCGGATAAATATCCCCGCGACGCATTCGGTTCTGCAGCGCCTCGGGCGTGAGATCCGACATTACGACTTCATTCACTCGCTTGAGCACCCAGTCCGGCACCGTCTCGCGGACGGTGACGCCAGTAAGGCTCTGCACCGTAGGCGTGACGCTCTCCAAATGCTGAATGTTCATGGTAGAAAGCACGTCGATGCCGGCGTCGAGCAACTCAAGCACATCCTGATAACGCTTGCCGTGCTTGCTGCCCTCCACATTGGTGTGCGCCAGTTCGTCGACCAGCGCAACAATTGGCTTTCGGGCCAGGACCGCGTCGACGTCCATCTCCTCGAAAACCGTGCCTTTGTATTCCAGCTTCTTTCGAGGAACCGCTTCGAGCTGCGCCGCGAGTTCAGCAGTCGCCTTGCGGCCGTGAGTTTCAATCACAGCGATGACCACGTCCTCACCTCGACTGTGGCGGCGAATGGCTTCACTCAGCATGCTGAAAGTCTTGCCCACGCCCGGCGCATAGCCCAGGAAAAGTTTGAATACGCCACCCTTCTTCGCGGGATCAGCCTCTTCCAGCCATTGCTCAGGAGTTTTGGGCATCGCGGCTATTGTCGTCGAGCCGACGGAAATTGTCGATGACCCTCTATCCCCTAACCCCGTGGAAGAAGATCAGCTACAATCGGCGGCGTGAACCAACGGCCTTTCAAATCGGTGCTACGCTATGCCGCGACAGTAGCCGCCGTCGTGGTTATCGTTCTCATCTACCACTTTGTAATCAAAGTGAATCACACAACCGTCGCGCTCACTTTTCTGATCGGTGTGCTGATCGTGTCGGCGAACTGGGGACTGCGACCGGCGGTTTTTATGGCATTATTCGCCGCCCTGGCCTTCAACTACGACTTTCTTCCTCCTATTGGGAAGTTGACCATTGCTGATCCCCAGAATTGGGTCGCCCTGTTTGCTTTTCTGGTCACGGCGATTATTGCAAGTCAACTAGCGGAGCGGGCTCGCCGGGAGGCGCAAAGTGCCAACGAGCGGCGCAGAGAAGCGGAACGCCTTTATAAATTCAGCCAGCAACTCCTCTCCAGCGACAATGTGGTCGAACTCCTCAACGCAATCCCGCGATACATTGTGGAGGGCCTCGCAGTCAAAGCTGCGGCCATCTCACTGCCCAACCGCCCCGATGTCTATCGCTCAAGTCCGGCGATCCATGACCTGGAGCTGCATGATCTGCAGTTGGTTTGCATGCGCGGCGAACCCATGACCGATCCTGAAAAGCACGTAGCGTTCATGCCTCTTCGGATGGGTGTGCGGGTCGTGGGCAGCATGGGTGTTTCCGGCACGTTTCTTTCCCGTGAAACTCTGGAAGCGATGAGCAGCCTGATTGCTATCGCGATCGAGCGCGCCGGTGCAATCGAAAAACTCGGCCGTGCCGAGGCCGCCCGCGAGAGCGAACAACTGCGTTCCGCGCTGCTCGACTCGGTGACCCACGAATTCCGCACGCCGCTGACCGCCATCAAGGCCTCGGCCACGTCTCTGCTCTCCAATCCCGCACTCGACACAGCTCAACGCCTCGAACTGCTCACTGTAATCAACGAGGAAAGCGACCGCTTGAATCGCCTCGTCGGCGAAGCCGCTGAGATGGCACAACTCGATGCCAATCAGTTCGAGCTTCAACTAGGTGCGCATCCGATTGACGAAGCCGTCGAGGCTGCGTTGGAAAAAGCGAAACCCGTGCTCGGACAGCACCCCATCGAGGTCCGGCTGCCCAGCAGCTTGCCACGAGTCCGAATGGACGAGGGCCGCATCACCGAGGTCATAACCCAGTTGCTGGAAAACGCCGCCAAATATTCTTCCCCGGAGTCTCCGATTCAAATCACGGGAGAGTTTGGCAATCGGATGGTGATGACCAGCGTCGCCGACCGGGGCCCCGGAATCGACGACTTCGAACAATCCTTGATCTTCGAAAAATTCTATCGCGGACGAGATCAGCGCCTGCAAGTTCAAGGCACAGGCATGGGCTTGGCGATCGCCAAGGCAATCGTTGAAGCCCACGGCGGAAAGATTGGCGTCACCAGCCAACCCGGCCACGGATCAGTCTTCTACTTCACCCTGCCAGTAGCCTAGTCTTCAAAACACAGAAAAACCCCGCCTTTGCGGCTACAATCGGCGCGAAGACGGGGCTTATGGTTTACGGCAAGTAGTAGCGGAACGACGTTAAGAACATATTTTCCGTCGCGTTCGGAGTACCACCCACGCCGCGCCAGGTATTGCGGTCGATGTAGGAGTACTGCGGTCCCCACTGAAGTCTGCCCTTCGGGCCCGTGTAAAAACGATACCAGAACCCTATGGTGCCTTCGAGGATGTTGCGCGTGTCTCCGTTGCAGTTGGACAGACCGCCAGGGTTAAACCCACCGGTCAGAGGCGTACCCACTGAGCCAGGAGTCGGAATACTGGCGGTGCCTCCGGTGGGCGTGGCAACGCTGGTCGAGGTGGCGGCTGGCGGCGTCTCCGTGCCGCAACCTGAGTTATTGAAGAGCGGCGATCCGTAGCCAACGCCCTTTCCAGAAGAATTGACGAACGAATCCCGGGATTCATACTCACCGCCCACATTGGCGTACACATCGAGCCTGGTGGAATGCCATTCCAAAGTGCCCAGGGTTTGATAGTTCCTCAGCGGAACCAGCACGCCATCGGGACGCGCAATCACATCCGAGAGCCCAGCCGTGCCGTAGCGTCCGATGCCATTGCCACCCAGGAAGTGCAGGCCGACGTCGAAGTGCTTGGCGATCGTCCCGCGGATGTTGGCGCCGATACCCCCGCCAAGTTCTGAATTGTTAAATGCGCCGGTAGCGGAAGGTTTCGTTGCAGTTCCCAACGGGTAGATGCGGTCGCGGAAGTCGGTGATCAAGCCGAAGATTTCGTAGTGCCCCCATCCCGGCTCGAAAGCAGTCTTGAAGACAAAATCAGGTGTGGGATTGAAAGAGTAGTTTGCGGTCGGGTTATAAAGACCGCCACTCGTTCCCTGCTCGCCGAGGACGAAGTTGTTGCTGGCGCCGTGGCCACCAAGAGTCGCCTGCGAATCTTCCACCGAGAAAGCCAGCCAGACTTTGTCGCTGAGGTCCTTGGATACCCGGAAACCATACTGCCGGGCCCAGCTGAAGCCCACAGTATATTGCGGGTCGATGGTCATCGGCAACGCTTCGCTGCGATTGTCAACGCCTTTCTTGGTTTCCGTGACCAGGCTCCACATTTGCCCGCCGGTAAAACTCCAGCCGTCAGTCAACGCAGCCTGGCCGAATGCTTGTCTTACGCGAAAAACATAACTGTTGCTCTGGTTGTTGTTCGACGTAATTCCAGCCCCGAGGAAGTCCGACTCGAAGTAGCCGGTAAGCTTGGCGCTGCTCAGTTTGCCTTCCGCCAATGCGGAGAGACGCGACTGGCGCCCGGACCCAAAGAATTCCGACATATTACTCTGTGCGGCGCCATTGAACGGGATTGAGTTGAACGGCGTGTTGATGTCAGAACCAAGCGCATGCTGGCGCCACACGGTTTCACCCGCCAGAAAGCCTCCCGGAGTTATTGTGATCCCCTTGTAATGAATCGCAAGCGGACTCTCCAGGCTCGATTGGATGTTCTTCTGCGTCTCCTGCAAGGAGAGCGCAGCATTGGTGGCATTTTGTTTCAAGTCAGTCACGTCGGTACGCACCGCCGCAACGTCCTGCTGTTGCTGTGCGCTTTGCGAAGCCGCGGTATCGGCTTTCTGCGCAGCCTGACTCGCCGCGCTCTGGGCCTGGCCCACCTGTTGCTGTAACTGCTGGATGGCCGCGTCACGACTCTGTACTTGTTGCATGAGTTGTTGAATCTGCCGCTGTTGCGCATCAATCGCCAGCTTCATTTCACTGAGCTGGACCGAAACGCTGGGCGCAGACGTCTTCGCGACCGCTTTCTTCTTGGTGCTCTTGCTGCTCCCCGCGGTCGTGTCTTGCGGTACCGGCGCCGCGAAAGCGCCAACCACCAGCGCCAAAGCCAACGCCAAAGCCAAAGCCATTCCGTGCTTCATTTCTCCTCCCGAATCATTCAAGATGACAAGCGACAAAAAAACTGGGGCGACTCTTCTGGTCTCCCGTGCAGGTTTTGTGGGACCGTTGATACTAGCTGCCGTTTATTAAAAATTGATGAATATTCCATGAATCTTGAATGAATTGGCTATGCACGCGTGGTACCGAACGCCAGGTCTGGTGCCGAGCAAAGCTAGAGCGGGAGGGCGCAAAACGCCCAAGCTGACAGCACCTACTCTCTCCGCGCTACACTGCTATCTCACCCAAATGTGGCACACTCTTTCTTCGGGGGCTTTGCGGGCGCGATGAATATTCTCGAATTCACCATTTTGGTGGCCGCAGGATCGTTCGTAGCCGGTCTCCTGGGATCGCTTACCGGTCTCGGCGGGGGAGTCGTTCTCGTCCCCCTGCTTACTCTCTTTTTCAAAGTAGACATCCGCTACGCCATCGGCGCTTCCCTGGTTTCCGTGATCGCCACCTCATCCGGCGCAGCCGCCGCTTACGTGAAAGAGGGATTCTCCAGCATCCGCATCGGAATGTTCCTCGAGATCGCGACCACGGTCGGCGCCCTGGCCGGTGCGTTCCTGGCAGCCTTCGTCTCCACCAAAGCTCTAGCCATGATCTTCGGAGTCATGCTTCTCTACTCCGCATACCTCTCAAGAAGGCCGCGAACCCGTGCTGAACGCAATTCTCCCCCCGATCCCCTGGCCACGCGACTTCGAATGAATGGCACTTTCCCCTCGGAAGAGGGCGGCATGCGGCAATATAATGTCCAGCGCGTGCCTACAGGTTTCGGCCTGATGTTCGGCGCCGGCGCGCTTTCCGGACTGCTCGGCATCGGCTCAGGCGCAGTGAAAGTCCTGGCCATGGATCAGGCCATGAAAATCCCCTTCAAAGTTTCAACCACCACCAGCAACTTCATGATCGGTGTCACCGCCGCGGCCAGCGCCGGTGTCTACCTCAACCGCGGCTACGTCGATCCCGGCCTCTCCATGCCCGTGATGCTGGGAGTCCTGGCCGGCTCACTCTTGGGTGCCCAAATCTTGATCAAGGCAGAAACCAGAGTGCTGCGAATCGTCTTCAGCGTGGTGATTGCTGTGCTAGGCGTGCAGATGCTTTACAAAGGCCTGACCGGAGGAATCTGAAACAACCATGACCTTTCATTGGACGGACAAGACCATCGAAGAAATTGTCGGCAACCTGCTCCGCACTGGCGTCTCGCTTTCAGCTTTCGTGGTCTTCGTCGGCGGCGTAATCTACCTGGCACGGCATGGCCGCGCCCCGGCCAACTACCGCGTCTTCCAGGGCGAACCCTCCGACCTGAAAAGCCTGAGCGGAATCGTCCGCGAAGCCTACGGACTGCGCGGCCGCGGCATTATTCAATTCGGTCTGCTCCTGCTCATCGCTACCCCGGTCGCCCGCGTAGCATTCTCCATCTGGGGATTCGCCGCCGAACACGATCGTATGTACATGGTCTTCACCGGCATTGTCCTGGTGGTGCTCCTCTACAGCCTCTTGGGATCCGGCTCAGCATTCTAAAACAGTATCCAGTGTCCTAAGTCTGGCAGCGTGGCGCAGGCGCCCTCGCCCGGGTCTCGCCACATTGCCAATCGAGGACAGGCGTCTCGCCCGTCAAGTCGTACGAGCTGCAACAAAACAAAGTGTTCCACGTGGAACACAAGGCCGGTTGACCTTGAGTTACGTTCCACGTGGAACTTTGGTTTTTCGCTGCCTACGAACCCTCGGGGGCATGCAGCACGCGGAACGTGTTGCCGCCGTTGGACCAGACCAGCAAGATCGCATCGTGTCCTTTGGCCACGCTTCCCAAGGCCTGTTGAACATCAGAGGCGGATTGCACATCGTGCCGGTTGACTTGCACGATGATGTCTCCGCGCTGCAAACCGGCGTTGTCCGCCGAGCTGCCGGGCTGCACCTGTTCGATCACGGCGCCGTGAAGATCGCGAGGCGCTTGCAGTTGCTCGCGAATTTCCGGGGTCATGTCGCTGAGGCCGATGCCCCAGTGCATCTTGCCGTGGTCGGCTTCGCCGGTTTCATTGTTTCCTTTGTCACGACTGTCCATCGCTTCTAGTGTGACCGGAAGGTTCATGGTCTTGCCGTCGCGAACCACTTCCAGCTTGATGGTCGTGCCCGGACGCCGCTGTCCAACCTCGACTTGAAGATCGCCAGCATCGCTTACTTTCTTTCCGTCGAGCTCGGCGATGACGTCACCAACTTTCAGTCCTGCCTTGGCCGCGGGTGAATCCGCTTCGACCTGGGTTACGACCGCGCCGCTGGCATCGTTCACGTTAAAGAACTTTGCGTTCTCCGGGGTCACATCGCTGATTCCAATTCCCATGTAGCCGTGAGTGACTTTGCCGTCGCGAATCAGAGTATCGACGGTGGGCTTCACGATCTGCGTGGGGATGGCGAAGCCCATCCCGGCAAACTGTCCTGACGAAGAGATGAGGAAGGTGTTAATCCCAACCACTTCGCCGCGCGCGTCCACCAAGGGGCCGCCGGAGTTTCCGGGGTTGATGGCAGCGTCGGTTTGAATGAATTCGCCGGGCTTGCGCGCGTTATCCGAGAACGGATTCGGGCGGTTCAGTGCGCTGACGATGCCGCGCGTTACGGTAAAGCGAAAGCCGAAAGGATTTCCAAAGGCGAGGACAGTCTGGCCGGGACGCAGCACCGTCGAGTCTCCCCACGGAATGCTGGGCAGGCTGCCTCCGTCGACCTTGATCACGGCGAGGTCCGTCAGCGGGTCGGCGCCGACCAGTTTGGCGGTGAGAATCTTTCGATTGCTCATCGTGACCCGGATGTCCACCGCGCCATCAATTACGTGGTTGTTGGTCACGATATAGCCATCGGGCGAAATGATAACTCCGCTGCCGATGCCATGCTCGATCTGCGGCTGGTGATTGCGCGGCCCGAAGAACTGGCCGAAACCTGGACCGAAGAATTGCTTCATGTCGTCGGGCATTTGCTGGTCGGTGGCGTTGTCTTGTTTGCTTTTTGAAGTGACGGCGACGTTGACGATGGCTGGGGTTACTCTGGCGGCCAGGGTTTCCATGGCTTGGTCGAGCGAGAGCAACGCTCCAACGCTGCTCTCGTCGAGCGGCGCGGCGGCTGGGGCGCCGACGGCGGCGCGCGCGGACATGGGCTTTGCGGCTTCGTAGGTTACCAGGGACGCGAGGGCTGCGATTGCGAGTACGGATACAGCGATGCGGCCCAGGGTTTTCTTCCAGGCGGTTGTGATTTGCACTTTCATGTTGTTTGTTCCTTTCTTTTAGCAACTAATTATTTAGTTTGTTACGAGACATCTACTTTGCATCCAAAACCATTTCACTTGTGATTTAAATGGTGGCCCACCCGGAAAGATGTTGACGCGGCCTCGAATCCGCAAGGTTCGTGGCCGAGGCCTTGAGCATGTTAACCGGAGCCCGGGAGCACACGCCGTTGCACGCCTGGGTGTTATCGCTGACATTGACCAATACATTGCTGCGCGCCGGGGCGTTCGATCCCACTAGAACTCCGTCGTAGAAGCCGACAACTTTCACGTCCTCGATCGTATTGTTCGAAGAATCCAACAAGACCCCCGCCGGAGCGTCGGGCGAATTTGAGGAGCAAACTAACCCGTGAATTCCGCGCGTACCTCCGCTCGCGCTGCTATTTGTGGCGCTGGTGACATTTGAAATTTGCGCACACGCCGTCGCAGTCGTGCCCGCGTAACTGCCGGTGTTGAACGTAATATTCGAGTAGGGGCCCGAACCGTCTGCATTGTTTTCGACCAGCAACCCTATGCCACGAATCTGATACAGCGTGACATGGTCCACATAGCTATTTGGGCCGGCGTTTGGGTTCACAATGCCATTGACCGCGTTACCCAGCCCGTCAATGGTAAGCCGCTCGACCGAGATTCCGGAAGCGCCGGAAGCCGATCCAAACTGCAGGATGTAACCGGCCGTTGGGTTGAACGTGGGACTCGATACCTGAATTGTGGTGGCGGCGCTGGAGCCGATGCCATCGCCTTCCCCGATCAGGTGAGTATTGCTCGGAATGACCCAGGGTGTGGAAATGATGATTGGAGCCGGTGTGGCCCCGGAGGTCGCGGGTAGCAGGATAGTCGAAGGCGGGGGGTTGGCGATTCCATTCCAAGGGGTACCCGTGCACGTCATGCTCGTGTTGGTAGAGTTGAAGCCGCGTGCATCAATGACCGCGCCTGCGGCGGGAACGATGTTGTTCACCGGATTCAGAACCCAATTCAGCACGGTGCAAAAATTCCGGGGAGGAGGCGGACTGCTTGCGAACATGCTGGCGTCGATGAAGGCGGGCGAGTTCGTCACCTGATTAGAGGAATTATAAACTGCGTCCTGTCCTTGTTGTGCCACAGCAGGGAGGGCCAAAAAACAGCAGACTAGCACGCTGACGATTCCGAGGGACCTTCGGGCAAGAGTTAATCCAGTAGCGTATCGCATATCTCTCTCCTTGAACCAACCTGTGAAATCGTTGCAACGACTCGTAATGCCTGTCCGTAGCCCTACGGCAACACCTCGAACACGGTTCCGCAGCCGTGAAAGCTGCAGCCTGTTCCCGTTCCACCCTCGGTTGTTGTGCTATAGAGATTGCCGGTCTGGTCAAAAACCAGTCCTGCGGCGGGCAGTGCTCCGTCCGGGCTACCTGCGAAGCCGTGAAGGACGCTAAGCTTCCAATCACTACCATTTCGTGGAGGTTTTAGCTCGAAGACGGTACCTGAAACTGCCAAACCTGAGTATGTCGTGCCGTAAAGGTTGCCACTCGCGTCGAAGATAAGGCCCCCCATGGAGTCGTCTGCGTCCTGATTGAAGGTGTACAAGATCGTTTCCTTCCACCGACCGGATTTCGTGGACGGCGGGGCGAGCCGAAATACCGTTCCCACAGTTGTGCCGTAGAGGTAACCGCCTCTGCCAAAGGTCATGCCTGCAGCTGGGTTCGCTTCGTTCTTGCTGATTTCGAAGCGATGAAGCACTTTCTCCGCCCAGGCCCCGCCCTTCGACGACGGCGGCTTGAGCTCGAACACGGCCCCACAGCCCACGCTGTAGTTGGTCTTGCAATCTTGGTCGCCGCCGGCGACGGTTGTGCCGTAGATTGCGCCTGAGCTGTCGAGCACCAACCCGCCGTTTGGATTCGCTCCATCGGTTCCACCGGCGAAGCTATGCAACACCTGCTCCGTCCACTTTCCATCCTTCGACTTCGGCGGACTCAGCTTGAACACCGTTCCGCAATATTGGTAGTCCGGATCGCAGGTTGTGCCTTTTCCGCCACCGAACTCCGTTGATCCGTAAAGGTTTCCCGCGTTGTCAAAGACCAAGTC
>Ga0116221_1000582_pt1 | contig 24825 bp, 17 predicted proteins | sample Sb_taG_5_FD_88965 | JGI IMG/M metagenome (GOLD analysis project Ga0116221, IMG submission 88965) | Peat soil microbial communities from Weissenstadt, Germany - Sb_50d_8_FC metaG | ecosystem: Environmental > Terrestrial > Soil > Wetlands > Peat | place: Germany: Weissenstadt | collected 2010-09-21 | reverse complement strand
TACGTGCAGGCGCACCAGAAGGTGGTGGACCAGACCGACGCCGTGGCTGGCGGGCACGCGGTGCGCGCCATGTACATGTATTCGGGCATGGCCGACGTGGCCGCGCTCACCGGCGACATGGCGTACGTCGCGGCCCTCGACAGGATCTGGGAGAACGTGGCCGGCCGGAAACTGCACGTCACAGGGGGCGTCGGCGCGAGGGCCGCGGGCGAGGCGTTCGGCGACGATTACGAACTGCCCAACATGAGCGCGTACAACGAGACTTGCGCGGCGGTGGGCAGTGACTACTGGAATCATCGCCTGTTCCTGCTGCATGCCGACGCGAAGTACATCGATGTGATGGAGCGCACGCTCTACAACGGTCTGATTTCGGGCGTTTCGCTGGACGGCCAGACATTCTTCTACCAGAATCCGCTGGAAGCCACCGGGATGGCGTCGAAGGACCAGCGCAGCCCGTGGTTCGGAGTGGCCTGCTGCCCCGGCAACATCACGCGGTTCATGGCGTCGGTGCCGGGCTACGTCTACGCGCAGCGCGGCGACTCGATGTGGATGAACCTGTTCGTCGGGAGCACTGCGGACATCAAAATGGACAACGGCCGCACCGTGAAGATGGTGCAGGAGACGCGCTATCCCTGGGATGGCCGGGTCAAGATGACGGTCAGCCCCGACCAAGGTGCGCAACTCGCCATCCACGTGCGGATTCCGGGCTGGGCGCGAAACGAACCCATCGCGAGCGACCTCTACCGCTTCGCCGACAAGAACACGGATCCGGTGGTGCTGAAGGTGAACGGCAAGAACGTTCCGGTCAAGCTCAACAAGGGCTACGTAAGCCTGAGCCGGATGTGGAAGAAGGGCGACGTCATCGAGCTTAACCTGCCCATGCCGATCCGGCGCGTGGTGGCGAACGACCAGGTGGCGGCCGATCGCGGGCGTGTGGCCATAGAGCGCGGGCCCATCGTGTATGCCGCCGAGTGGGTGGACAATCCCAACGGCAAAGTCCGCAACCTGGTGCTGCCCGATTCGGCGCGGCTCACCGCCGAGTTCAAGCCCGACCTGTTGAAGGGCGTCATGGTGGTGAAGGGCAAGGCTGTCGCGCTGGCGGCTGACGCGCAAGGCAAAGTCACCAGGACCGAGCAGGACTTCACCGCGATTCCGTATTACGCGTGGGCGAACCGCGGTAAGGGCCAGATGATCGTGTGGCTGCCCGACAACGAGGCGACCGCCAAGCCGACGGCGTATCCGACGGTTGCCACCACGGCCAAGATCACGGTGTCGGGACGGCCGCAGCACAATCCGGAAGCCATCCACGATGGCGAGATTCCGGCGGCGTCGAACGACCACAGCTCGTACTTCGACTGGTACCCGGTGAGGGGCAACCAGGAGTCGGTGGAGTACACCTTCGAGAAACCGGCGACGGTGTCGGAATGCGGGCTGTATTGGTTCGACGACACGGGTCAGGGAAGCGTCCGCGTGCCGGCGTCGTGGCGCCTTCTGTATAAGGATGGGGCAGATTGGAAACCGGTGGAGACAACGGACGCGTTCGGGGTGGAGAAGGACCGCTTCAACAAAGTGACTTTCAAGCCGATAACGACCGGTGCGCTGCGGGTGGAAGTGACCGCGCAGCCGAATGTCTCGGTAGGCATCCAGAAGTGGACCGTGAGGTAGGACAGGCTTCCTGGCCTGAGCCCAACCCTGCCTGGCAGATGCGATAATAATAGGATTATGGCTCGTCCTGCCAGGATCAAGATAACGACACCATTTCCCTCCGTCATGGAGACGGCCAAGACGCTTGGGGTCTCGAAACGCGATGCAGAGATCCTCTCGGAGATGGCGGAGCGTTCCTGGAGAACCGGCGTATTTGAGATACCCGGTGTTGGCCGTTTGGTCCGCGTGAACCGCAGGGCGCGCGCGGGACGCAATCCGGTGACCGGTGAAGCGGTTAAGATCCCAGCCAGGACGGTCGTGACGTTCCGCGTGGCCAAAGCGGCGAAGGATGCAATCGCCAAGCCACGGAAGAAGTAGATGGCCCGGTTTTCTCCGAAGACTGCGTTTATCAACGTACCCTATGACAACCGGTTTCAGGATCTCTACCTGGCGTTTATTGCCGGACTGACCTCGTTCGGATGGAAACCAAGAGCTACACTCGAGGTTCCGGGCGGCACACGGCGTCTTGATCGGATTTTCGACCTGATTACGTCCTGCCAATACTCCTTTCACGACCTATCACGCGTGCAGCTCGACCGCAAACGTCCGCAGGCCCCTCGATTCAACATGCGGTTCGAGCTAGGTCTTGTTCTTGGTTGGCCAAAAAAAGCGGAAGTAGTCACACTTGGTTTGTCTTTGAGTCTGTGAGGGGACGTATTTTCAAATCACTAAGCGATCTGGATGGCACGGATCCTTACATTCACGATGGGAGACCGAAAAGGTTTTTCGCGAGCTGGGTAACGCGCTTGTGAGGAGCGCCGATCAACCGACCATGAAGCAGATGAAAGCAGCGAGGCCCGCGTGTTTAGGCAACTCGTAGTTCTGGCCAGAAAATACGCTGAACTTGGCCGTACGGCGCCCGACAACGGGGTGCAGCCGGCCGATGGAAAACGCGGCGGCTGATCGCAGAGGGTGTTGGGAGTCGACATTGAGAACTGCTATTTTGAGCGAAAATAGGGGCTGGGACATGATATAAGCAATTCCAGGCAGTGCACTCGAGGAGCACGCAGATGAGCCAACCAGCAGGGACCCAGCGAATCAGCCGCCGCCAACTCGCCCGCGTGCTTGCGGCAGGCGCCGCGGCTCCGGCGCTTCTCGCGCAGCAACCTTCCACACAGCCGGCGGGACCGCAGCAGCGCCGCGGGCCGGCGCCCGAGGTGCCGCCGTTCGAGGCGCCCATCCAGTTCACGCGGAAGGATGTGCCCGCCAAGGTCAAGCCTTTCCCCATGACCGCGGTCCGGCTGCTCCCCGGCGCTTACACAGATGCGGCGGAGTGGAACCGCGGCTACATGCAGCGTCTGCCGGCCGACCGATTGCTGTACAACTTCCGCGAAAACGCCGGGCTGCCCGTGGGCTCCGCGCAGCCGTTCGGCGGCTGGGAAGCGAAGGCCGACGGAAAGCGCGGCACCGAATTGCGCGGCCACTTCACGGGCCATTTTCTGTCGGCCAGCGCGCAGTTGTATGCCTCCACGGGCGATCAGGATGCCAAGGCCAAAGGCGACGAGCTGGTCGCCGAGTTGGCCAAATGCCAGGACAAGCTCGGCGGCGGGTATCTCAGCGCCTTCCCCATGGAGCTGTTCGACCGCCTCGACCGGCTGTCGGGGCAGCCGCGCACCGGGCCGCCCGAACCGGGCACGCCCGGCCTACCCTGGGCGCCGTTCTACACCATCCACAAGATCATGGCCGGGCTCTTCGACATGTTCAGCCTGGCCGGCAATCGGCAGGCGCTGAAAGTGGTGGAGGGCATGGCGGACTGGGCCGACCAGTGGAGCGGCTCCAAGAATGAAGAGCACATGCAGCAGATTCTCAACGTGGAATTCGGCGGCATCGCCGAGACGCTGTACAATCTGGCCGCCGCTACCGACAACGACCAGTGGGCCAAGGCGGGCGACCGGTATACCAAGAAGCGCTTCGTGAATCCCCTGGCCTCGCGCCGCGACGAGCTGCGCGGCCTGCATGTCAACACGCATGTCCCGCAGGTGATTGCCGCCGCGCGCCGCTACGAAATCTCGGGCGACATGCGCTTCCACGACGTCGCAGATTTCTTCTGGTACGAGGTGGTGAGCGCGCGCAGCTACGTGACCGGCGGAACCAGCAACGGCGAAGGCTGGGAGACGCCGCCCCGGCAACTTGGCGCCGAATTGAAGATGAATATCTCCACCGCCGAATGCTGCTGCGTGTACAACATGATGAAGCTCACGCGCCACCTCTACGGATGGAACCCAGACCCGCGTTATTTCGACTACTACGAGCGCGTGATGCTCAACCATCGCTTGGGCACTATCCTGCCGGAGAAGGGCTACACGCAGTATTACCTATCGCTCTATCCCGGCGCCTGGAAAACCTTCAACAGCGAGGACCAATCCTTCTGGTGCTGCACGGGCACGGGCGTGGAGGAGTATTCCAAGCTGAACGACAGCATCTACTGGCACGACGACCACGGCGTTTATGTCAACCTCTTCATTCCGTCGGAGCTGAACTGGCAGGAGAAGGGCTTCAAGCTGCGGCAGGAAACCAAGTTCCCGGAGCAGCAGAGCACTCTCCTGGTGGTGAGCTCCGACAAGCCGGTCCAACTGGCGATGCGGCTGCGGATTCCGGCATGGCTCGACTCCGCGCCCGCCGTGAAGATCAACGGCCGGCCGATCGAGGCTTCCGCCGACCCCGGCAGCTATCTGACCATTTCGCGGACCTGGAAGAAGGGCGACCGCGTCGAGATGGCGCTGCCGATGAGTCTGACGGTCGAGGCGATGCCCGACGATCCCAGGACACAGGCGTTCCTCTACGGCCCGCTGGTGCTGGCCGGCGATCTCGGTTCGGAGGGATTGAGCGAGCGGCTGATCATCGGGCCCAGCGCGCCGCGAATCAGGCTTGGCGGCGGGAGTTTCCAGGGCCGGCCCGATGCTCCACCGCCGGCGGCGCCGCTCGAGATCCCCACGTTCCGGGCTGCCGGCGTCGATCCGGCTTCGTGGATCAAACCCGGCGACAAGCCGTTGACCTTCCGCACGTCGGGGCAGCAGAAGGATGTGACGCTGGCACCGATCAACAGCATCTTCGGGAAGAGATATTCGGTTTACTGGCAGGTTTCGTAGGGCCCGAAGAGACCGGCGGCATAGACCGCCGGTGTTACAGGGAAAGCTGCCGAGCTGCGGCTCAGCGGCCCACATGTCCACGACAACCTGTCCATCTACCCTGGCCCACGGCCAGGAATTTTCGGCATGTGGTCGCGATCTTCCTGAAAAGATGAAAGTTGGGCCGACGTTGGGTGCAACCCGTCCGTGTGCCGCCCGCCCGAATCCGCCGCCCAACCCGTCCCTCTCATCGCGCCATGCTAGAATCTCCGATTGGAACCGAGATGAACCCGCCGGTTGAGCCGCAGACATCGGAGACGCTCGCGCATGCGGTTGAATCGTTGAGGCGGTCGGACCGGCCGCTGACGGGGCGCGAGATCCTGAAGTTGATTCCTCCGCCGTCGCGGGGGGATCCGGGCGCCCTGGAACGATTGCTGGCTGGGGACTCTCGCGTGACCCCATGGCCGGCCCGAACCCGCTCCACTCCGTCTCGCTATTGGACACGACGGCCCGAGGAGGTCGTCGATTCCATACTCATGGATCTGCCGACCGACGCGACGCTGGCGGTCAGCGATCTCGTGAAAAAAGTGGGGCGTCAGTTGGCTGGGCGTGCGCTGGTGGAATCGCGCGTGGCGGCCCTGGTGGCGGCGGGCAAGTTGTACGAGCATCCCCCGGCGAAAGGGACGCGGCTCAAGTACGGCGCGAAGCCGGCGAAGGCGAACGCCTATGTGGCTAAGCTGCTCAAGGAACTAGATGCGCTGGCGGCGAAATTGGCGCGTTACGGGATTGGGCGCGAGCAGATTCTGGACGCCCTGCGGGATGAGAGCCAGCCCGGCGTGAGCCCCGCGGACGACCTGCCGCAGCGTATTGTGGAGTGCCTGAAGGCGAAGCCGGGCGGTATCGGCGTGGAGCAGTTGCGCGAGGAACTCGGTATCTCGCTCGAGGAGAAGGCTGGGTTCGACCGGGCTGTTCTTCGGCTGTACAGCGAGCGTCACGTTTACCTCGACCGGCACGATTTCCCGCTGGGGCTGGACGAGGCGGCCAGGAACCAACTGGTGAGTGACGGTTCCGGCAATTACTTCGTGGTGATTAGCTTGCGAGACGCCGATGCTGAATCCATTCCGTAGTTGGATTGTCGGCGATGCCTGGGAAGTCCCCGAAGCCGACGTCGGCGAGATCGGCAGGCAGGCATTCGACGCGTGCCGCCGGGCCATCGCCACCACGCTTGCCGAGCAGAGGACCACAGCGGTTCTGGTCCGCGGCGAGCCGGGCAGCGGCAAGACGCACTTGATGCGCAGGCTCCGCGCTCACCTCGCGCAGAGCCCGGACGAACGGCTGCGCGAAACGCTCTTCGTGTACATCCGGGTCTCGACCACGCCCAAAATGATCTGGCGCCATCTGCGGCGGCGCATTGCCGATGACCTCATGCGCGCGACGCCGGACGGCAGTTTGCAGCTCGAATCGCTGGTGTATCGCGTGCTAGCAAGCGAGGGATCGCACGGGCATATGCTCGACCGCTGGAAACGAGAGTTGCCGGGCGGTCTTCCGTGGAACGAGCGAGCCTTCGCGCGCGCACTGGGCGTCATGCTCCGGCGCGTGCCGGAAAGCGATCTCGCCTGGTTGGACATTTTCGACCACCTGGAAGGTGAAGCCGGACTCCCTCCCGGGCTGGTGAAAGCTCTCCGGAGCCTCGTTCATCGCCGCGATTTGGGCCTGGTTCGCGCGTGGCTGCGCGGCGACTCGCTGACCGGCGAGGATCTGGGCAAACTCGGGATTGCCGAGGATTCCACCGAGGAGGAGGATCCGGAATACGCGGCCCGGGAGATGGTGCTCACGCTCGCGCGCCTGGCGGGCGCCAGGATGCCGATGGTGCTGTGCTTCGATCAGGTCGAGGCCCTGGAAACGAATCCCGGCGAGCTTTCGGGATTTCTGGCATTCGGCGCCGCCGTCAGCACCTTGCACGCCGAGACCACCAACCTGGTCCTCATCTCGTGCATGCAATCTTCCATGGAGCCGATGTTCCGCAAAGCGGATTATGACCGCATCGCCGAGCAGAAGGCGCATCTGCCCTTGCTGGGCCGGCAGGATGCCCTACGGCTGGTCAACGCACGTCTGGAGGCGGCGGGGCCCGGCGTGGTGTGGGCGCCACCGACGGAGTTTGACTCCGTCTTCGATGCGCTGGGTTTGGCCAGCGCCCGAAAGGTCCTGGCCAAGGCAGCCGAGCTTTTCGATGGCGGCCGCCCGCCAGGGCCGCCCGCTTCGATAGCCGCCTTCCTCCAGCAGGAATGGGACAGCCGAGTAGAGGGCGCGGTGGAGGCGATCTCGCAAGGCGACATCGACGAGGTGCTGGACCAGGGCGTTCAGGCGCTCATCGCGGCGGTCGCCCGAGGAAAGTGGAAGGCCAAAAGCAGTGCCGGGGACATCGACTTCCGGCTCGAATCCCCCACCGCGCAGATCGATGTGAGCCTGTGCAACCAGAGGAACATGAACAGCCTCGCCGCCAGGCTGCGGCGGCTGGGCGGCCCTGCCCGGAATGGACGCACCGCCAGGTTGGTGCTGCTGCGCGATCCGCGTCTCGCGATCGGCAAGCATGCGCGCGCCACGCGGCGTTACCTCGACGATCTGTCTCAGGCGGGGGCGCGGGTCGTCCATCCGTCCATCGAGGCGCTGCAAGCGCTGGAAGCGCTCCGCACGCTGCTCGCCGACGCGCGTTCGGGCGACTTGACGCGGGACGGTTCGCCCATCGGCCCGGAGACCGTCCAGGATTGGATTGCGCAGAACTTGCCCTCGTGCCTGGCCGACTTGATGGAGAACATCACCGGCAGCGAGACTCCATCCCCGGTGAACGCGCAACTTCGCGAGGACCTGCTCGCTCTGCTGGAAGGGCGTTGCCTGATGACCCTGGAGGAAGCGGCGAGCGAGATGCGGCAGGAGGCTTCCGTGGTGCGCCAACTGGTGCTGGCGTCGCCCGATCTGGCGGGTCTGATGGAGGGGCCGCCCGCGCTGCTGTATCGCCTGGTGCCCACGGCTCGCGGCTGACTATGCCGGTAGAACTGCAAGTCCGCCAGATTCGCGACGAGATCCTCCGCGCCGCAGGCGGACCGGTCTACGGCCTGCCTGACTCCAGCAGCCGGCTGGTGGGCATGCTGTTCCACGAGATTTTCGTCGATCTGCTGGGCTCAGAGGCCCGGCTGCATGCGCGCGCGGCCCTGTCTGGCGGCAGCGCTACAGCCGAGGAATGGAGTGCGCGCCTGCGCGATCATGTCTACCGGCTGTTGCTCGGCCCCCGGGTACAGGCCAATCAGGCGGCCTTGCAGACGGCCACGCGGGAAGTTCTGGATCTCTGGAAGTCGCTTGAAGGACTGGCACAATGGCTGGCGGGCATTCTGCACGACGCCTGGCGGCGGGGAGCATTCCCGGTTTCCGCGGATGGCGGCGCCGCCGATCCGCTGATCTCAGCCGAGGAGCCCTTGTCATGGCGCCTGCGAGAACCCGGTTGGACCGATAGCGTACAGATCAGCGGCGTAGCCGATGCGGTGTTTCGTTTGCCGGGCAGCGACCGGTGGTGCGTGGTGGAGTTGAAGACCGGGCGATCCGCCCGTGAAGCCGATCTGGCGCAAGCCTGCCTGTATCATCAGATGCTGGCTGCGGGTGAACGAACACCGGGTTCTCTAGCGCTGGTTCATTTTAGCCCTCAGCTCGAGCAGAAGGTGTTCGCGGCGCAGGAGCTCATGCCGGTTGGAGTGCGCTTGAAGGCACTCATCGGCCGGCTGGCAGGCGTGCTTCCGGGGCCCGCGAGCGCCGCACCGCGGGGGCCGGCTCCTCCCAAGCCGGAGTATGCGGACCTCGGCCGCAGGCTGGTGGCCGTCTTTCGTGAATACAACAGCCCGGTCGAACTGCTCGGCGATCCCATCGTCGGCCCATCCTTCCTGCGCTTTCCCGTTCAGCCCGCGCGCGGCGTCCGTCCGGAAGCCGTGCGGAAGCTGGCGGGAGCGGTGCAGGTGCGGCTTGGATTGCAGGCGCCGCCTTTCATCCACACTGCCGGCAGCCGCCTGGTGGTGGACGTCGCGCGTCCCGATCGCGAACCAGTCCTGTTCACTGCGGTGCGCGATCAACTGCCGAGGGCCGACCCGATTCTGGGATGCTCCAAACTGCCCGTAGGGCTCGACCTGGAAGGCAATCTGCGGATGGCCGACCTGGCCGATTCGGCCGACTGTCATTTGCTGGTGGCCGGCGCCACGGGCAGCGGCAAGAGCGAATGGCTGCGCGCCATGATCGCCGGCCTCCTGCTCACCAACACCCCGGAGACGCTGCAATTGTTGCTGGTGGATCCCAAACGCAACGCCTTCAACGAGCTTGCCGGTTCGCCGTACCTGTGGGGCGACCGGCGCATTGTCTACCCGGACGAGGTGAATCCCATCGACGTTTTCGATCGCCTGGTGGAGGAGATGGAAAAGCGCTACCGTGCGTTTCAGGCGGCCGGCGTGGACCACCTGGCCGAATTGCAACAGAGGGGCGGGCGCCTGCCGCGGATGGTGTGCATCTGCGAGGAATACGCCGACCTGCTGTTCCGCGGCCGCAAGGAGATTGAGGAACGCATTCGCCGGCTGGGCCAGAAAGCGCGCGCCGCCGGCATTCACCTGGTGCTGGCGGTGCAGCAGCCCAGCCGCGAGATCGTGAAGGGCGCGTTGCAGGCGAACATCCCCGCGCGGGTCGGTCTGCGGATGACCAGCCGATACGAGTCCAACATGTTACTGGATCGCGGCGGCGCCGAGGATCTGCTGGGCAACGGCGACCTGCTCTTCAAGGACATCGGCGAGCCCGTACGGCTGCAGGGCCTGTACCTACCGCCCGGCGAGCGCCGGGCGATCTTCGGCAGCGGGTAAGCGGGTAGTGCGCTACAAGTGCGTTGATTGCAGATTGCGATAATCGATCACTGTGCGTGAAGCTCTTTATGGCGAATCCACGTCAATTGAGCTGGCGTGATCACCAGCACATCTACGGATCCCCCTACGCTTGGAATCTGGCCTGGATGTCCTATGGTGCCATCAGCGAACCGTTGCATTTCTACGGTAATCCTGACGAGGGATAGAGCGAGGTCAATACCGTCCTGCAACGTAAGGGCGTCGAATGGAATGTTGTATTGTAGTCCGGTAAGTTGATTTCTTAAGATAATGGTCTGGTCCACAGAAAGGGCAGTGAACATTGGTAACTCGCCCATACGACCATCAAATCCGAGAATCAGTCGCGTGATGACGTCGGTGTTGCCGCCCCATTGGGCACCGGCGCGCTGCGTCGTGAAAACGGTATTTGGTTGGCGAGCGTTGGGGAATTCCACTTGGATCAATCGACCTGTCCGTCTAGCGTCGTATCCGGCAATAAAAAATCCTAGAGGCGGCCTATTTGCGTTCGCTTGAGGAAATTGCCTGTCATAGGCAGCACCAATGAAATCAATGAACGCACGAGAAATCTGTTCAACATCTCCGGCGGTATGGTTGGCTCGAAAGTCAGCTACCCAGGAGGCTATATTTCTGTTGTCTAGAAACGCCTGTCCATACGTTGCGATGCCCACGTTGTCGATATCGAAAAGTTTACTGGCATAGTCTGAAATTGCGCGCGTATTCGTCGTCATGCGACTGTCAGCGGCAAGCACGATACCCTCAGAAACTGCTATCCCAACCGATACTGTACCGTGTGTAGATCTGATCGGATAAGATGTGCCAATGCCTCCGCTGTGAAATTCTCCGGTGTAAATCTGGCCATGCAAACTGCCCGTTACCATCGTGGTGCATAGAGCCAATCTGCGTAGATTCATATTGTCCCCGCATTGTCCATCGAGCATTCTGAAGGAAAGCCCAAATACCCCAAACAGAACCGAGGCGCGATTCATGATACACTCCAAACGGGCCGCGTTTAACGCCGACCGGAACGGGTATCAGCCATTCTGAGCGATGGCAGCCTATGAGAGTTTTCGCGCTCGTTTTATCCTACGCCCGCAGGTTCTTTAATGTCCAACAAAAAAGCCCAGCCGGTTAGGGCTGGGCTTTTGATCCCTGGTGGCGGTCGCGGAAGAGCAGGTTGCCATTCGATCATGCAGCTTCCAGAAGCTCGCGCATGGTCCACATGTGATCTGTGATCCCGGCAGCCATTGCAGGCGTCATGCGGATGGTCTGGTGCCGCCTCACGAAGTTGTACCACGCGAAGTGCAGGCAGTACGCGGCCCACAGGTTCTCCCATTTTTTCGAGAATCCATTCGTCAATCTTGTCAGGCGGCGCATCTGCATTCTGATCGTGAGGTTCTGCCGTTCCACATGCGACGTGCAGATTTTCGCTGAATCCGGTTTCCCCATGACTGGGACCCGCTCCGTGTGCGTCACGTCGGGCGGGCTGTACCGGTGCTCTTCTTTCGACTCCACGTACACTTTAATGAGTTGCGCGAAATCGCAACGATCCGCAAGCGTATCGGGGATGGCGGTCTTGTAGGGTTGGAAACCATCCGTGGTGATCTGGAAGCGCTGTCCCGAAGTTGCGGCCCGCAGCCCTTCGATAAAGGCGTCGGTTGTTGCTTGGCTCCGGCGACCAAGGGCGAAGTTCAGAGCGAGCTTGGAATCGCGTTCGATGGCAACGAAGCAGTAGGCGTCACCGATGGAGTCGTTATGCGCTTCCATCGGAGTTTTGTGTCCTTCTTTCTTGAAAACGTAGCCCCAAATTTCAACAAATTTCATCACATTGCACGTCCTTCGCTGGAACATTCACGATCACGCGGCCCATGAGCTTTTCGCACTTGTCGCCAACGAGCACCAGGAGCTTGAGAATCGTTCCGTGGTGAACGCCGGTCACACGCTCGATGGTATTGATGGAGCATCCTTCGACCAACAAGCTGAGGACCTGGTCGGCCCGGTCGAGAGGCGTATACATTCCCTCAAGCGGGGTTGTGCGCTCTTCGGTGAAGGTGGGTTCGCACCGGCGGCATTGATAGCGGGTGAGGCCGTTGCGGTGTTTGCCGTACTTCCGGCATTTGGTCTGGCAGTCGGGGCAGTTCACTGTGAATCTCCTCTTGAGGTTCACAGCCGGAAGCGCGATACTGGGACTGGAAGGTCTGTACGGCTTCGGCTGTGCGGATTTTGGCCCCGGTCAACGTTAGCGCGTCGGTCGGGGCTTTGGATTGATTTTGGAGGTCCGGGCGGGAGTTCAACCCGCGATGGCCCTTTTCAAGGGGGCTGCCTTGGTGCACTTGGCTACCGGACCCCAGGCAGACGGCCAGCGGACTCGGCCTCCCAACTGAATCCCGCTGGCCGTTTGCGTTCATATTCACAGTATACGCGACCCCCTCGTGTATGTCAATGGGCAATCACACTTGAATTTCACGAGGGGGTCATGTATACTGTGGCCATGAGGAAGAAAAAGCTACCGGCAGATGTGCGATCCTATTTCGTCCACATGGGCAGTATGGGCGGAAAGATTGGCGGTCCAGCACTAGCGGCCAAATTGACACCTGAGCAAAGAAGTGAGAATGCGCGCAAAGCAGTCAACGCGCGTTGGGCAAAGGTCAAGAAACAGCGGCCCTAACGAAAGTGATATAATTCCGTCCTCTATTGTTTGGCTTATAATTTGCATGGGCGTGGGGCGGAGGGCTGGTGAATATATGCTTGCCGAGGAGCGTTTAAGAATTTTGAGAGATGCGGCTCCGAACAGTTGGATAGCACTGTCCGAAGATGAAGGCCGTCTCGTTGCAGCGGCTGCTACTTATGAGGAAGTCGTAATGCTGGCAGCAAAAGAAGGCGTCGAAGATCCAGTGCTTATCAAAACTCCCGACGAATGGGTGCCATTGGTTTTTTGACCAGGATTCCGTACCAAGTCGTTCCCCTCAAGAAGCCGATAGCTGGGCTATCTGGCGTGGCCCAGACGTGGTACCCGACGATTAAGGTAGCAATCATCTTTGAACACGCAACCTCCAAAAGGTTTGAAGCGGTGGTTGATTCCGGATCAGCCCTATGCCTGTTCCATGCAGATATTGGAAAGGCAATTGGATTAAGACTTAAAACTGGGGAACAGGGCTCTCTTGGCGGTGTTGTGGGTGGCTCCACAGGCGAGGTTTACTACCACAGGGTAAAACTCAAAGTACTTTGCGATATAATTCCGATCATGGCTGGTTTCTCAGAGCAATTATCGGTTGCCGCCATTCTCGGTAGGCATGGCTTCTTTGAGAACTTTACGGTTACATTCGATCCCTGCTATAACCCACCGGGTCTCATTCTCGAACGTGTTGGCAGAGCATAGTTCTTATTGCAATCTGCAATCAACGCACTTGTAGCGCACTGCCGCTAAGCGAAACCGCCTGCCCCACCCACCGCAGTATATTAAGATAGTCCTCCCTTTCGCCATGGATCGCAAAAACCAGATCGCATCGGGGATAGTCTTGCTGACGTTGCCGGCGGCCGCCTGGCCCGCGGAGTTCTATCGCGACATCGCGCCGATCGTGTATCACAATTGCACGCCCTGCCACCGTCCGGGCGAGTCCGCGCCATTCCCGCTGCTCTCCTACGAAGACGTGAAGCGTCGCGCCGCGCTGATCGCCGCCGTCACCAAGCGGCGCTACATGCCGCCGTGGCTGCCCGAGGCCGGCCATGGCGAATTCGCCGAAGAACGCCGTCTCACGGCCCCGCAGATCGAACTGATCCAGCAGTGGGTCAGGGATGGAACACCGGCGGGAACCCCCACGCGCGCGTCCGCGCCTCCCAAGTTCGCCGACGAATGGCAGTTGGGCACTCCCGACCTGGTGCTGCGAGTCACTCAGCCCTATCAGCTCGGAGCGGATGGACCCGAGATCTTCTGGAACTTCATCATGTCCGTACCCATCACCACCACCCGATGGATCAGGGCCATGGAGGTTCGCCCGGGAAACGCGCGGGTCTTCCATCATGCCAACGTGATCATCGATCGAGCGCACTCCTCGCGGCGGCGCGAGGTGTCTCCCGGGGCCGGCTTTCCTGGAATGGACCTGCGAGTGGAGGAAGAAACGTTCGACCCCGATGGCCACTTCCTTTCGTGGAAACCCGGCAGCGAACCCGTGGTGGAGCCCGACGGAATGGCGTGGCGCGCCGACCCCGGCATGGACCTCATTCTGAACGTGCACATGAAGCGTTCGGGCAAACCCGAGACCGTCAGCCCTGTCATCGGTCTTTACTTCACTGACAAGCCGCAAACCAGGTTCCCGTACCTGGTGCAACTGGAGCACGACGGGGCCATCGACATACCTCCGGGCGATCCCGATTTTGTGGTCAGCGACGATTTCAAAGCCTCCATGGATCTGAATGTCCTGGCGCTCTACCCACACGCGCACTACCTGGCCAAGGTCATGGAGGCATACGCGACTCTCCCCGACGGCACGAAGCAATGGCTGATTCGTATTCCGGAGTGGGATTTGAACTGGCAGGGCGTGTTCCGCTTGCGGAAGCCGTTGTTCCTCCCGCGCGGAACGGTGGTCTCGATGCGCTATCACTACGACAATTCGTCGCAGAATGTCCGCAACCCGAATTCTCCGCCTAAACGCGTTCTCGGAGGGAATGCCGCCACCGACGAGATGAGCCATTTCTGGCTGCAGGTTCTGCCCGCGGCCGGCGGCGACCATCGAGCCGAGTTGGAAGAAGACATGATGCGGGGCCGTCTGCAGAAGTACCCGGACGATTTCACGGCCAACTATAATCTGGGCGACGTCCTGCTCAACAAGGGGGATGCGGCGGCAGCGGTTTCGCACTTTGAGAAAGCCTTCCAGGCCGATCCCCACAACGTGGTCGCCGCCAGCGAGTTGGGAGTCGCCCTTTTTTCCGCGTCGCGGCTGGCCGAGGCGGAACAGCAACTCAAGAAGGCGCTGGAAATCGACAAGACCTATACCGATGCGCGTTTCAACCTGGCGAGCGTGGAGGCGTCCAACGGCGAGTGGCCAGCCGCCGCCGCCGATTTCACGCAGGTTGTAAAGGAGCGGCCGGACGACGCGCGGGCCACCCAGCACCTGGGCGACGTGATGATTCTTTGGGGAGACCAACTCGCCAAAGCCGGCAACGATGCCGAGGCGGTCCTCCGGTACCGTGACGCCCTGCCCGGGCGGCCGGCCGACAAGGATCTGCTGGTCCGGTTGGGCATGGCGCTGGCGCGGATGGAGCGGCTGGACGAGTCGCAGCAGGTGTTCGAGACACTTTTGCGGGTCGATCCGAATTCCGACCTTGCGAAGCAGGCCATTGCCGCCATCATTGCGCACCGAAAGGCGATCGGGAAGTAAGGGGGCCGGGGGCCAGGGGCGTTAAAATAAAGCCTTGCAAAAATGACCCCGGAGGCGCGTCCAGTGTCGGCTCCCGTTTGGTTGCAGCTTCGAGAAGGCCGTTTGGGGCCAATTACGAGGTCACCCTGGGGGGCGGGATCGATCCGAGCTTTGTACGAGTGGCGGACGATACTGCCTAAGCTGAGCACTTCCGCCGGCAGGTCGGTCCCCGTCAAATTGACGCCTTGCCGTCGCTCAATCGAAGCTGACGTCGAGGTCCTAATCTGATCGATTACGGATCGGCATATATAGGGACAATTCGGCGGAGTAAAGAAACAACGCGTAGCCCCGACGGCTCAACAATTTGGGGCTCGACAGAAAAGAATCAGCATACTGCTCTTTTGAGCCGTATCATGAGAGTTATGCCATCGCTGCCCACAGAGCGTCAGCAGCAAATTGCGTCATTCCTCGCTTCCGAATCGCGCAAGCGTGGTAGCGCGCCGACCCAACGTGAGATCGCCGAGCGCTTCGGTTTCGCCAGCCTGAATTCCGTGCGGTCCCACCTTCGGCTGATGGAGAAAAAAGGAATGCTCAACCGCCTTCCAGGTAAGGCCCGGGGGCTAAAGCTGAAATATCGCCCGCCGGTGGGCATACCTCTGGTTGGACCCATCGCTGCAGGTCATCCCCAGATCGCACTTCAAGATTCTGACGACATTGTCCCGGTATCGCCGGAGCTGTTTCCAGGGTCCGAGTTGTTCGCCCTCCGAGTGAGAGGCGAAAGCATGAAGAATGCAGGGATTCTGCCAGGCGATATCGCCGTGATGAATCGTCAGAGCGAGGTGGCGGACGGCGAAATCGCGGCGGTGCTGCTCGACGATGAAGCGACACTCAAGTACCTCTATCGGCCCAATGGGACGGTCATACTTTGCGGAGCGAATCCTGCGTTTCCCGACATCGTCATTCGCGCCGATGGACAGCGGTCCGTTCAGATTCTAGGCAAATACGTCGGCCTCATTCGGAACCAGGGGAGTCCACGCTGATGGCGTCCACACCTCCCAATTCCACCCTGCTGCTGACCCAGCGCCTGGCGGCTTACGGCTGTTCGGCCGTTATTAGGCTTGACGAAAAACTCACTTCAGCAGAGCAGCTTGACTACCTTGACTTGCTACCGAAGCAAAGCAACCACACACCGGTACTGACCGCGGTCGCCGAGCATCAAGGGGCCGCATTGCTCTATCTCGTGGACGCGACGAGCAGCGACGTGAGGAGCGACGCCGCTTCACTGGCCGCGGCGCGTAGACAGCTCGCAAATCGCAGCGATCCCGCTTGGCTTGGCGTTCTCCGACCCGGCTCCCTAGAGATATTCCCGATTAGCTTTCAGGAGACCCAGGATTCACAGCCAGTGAGAATCATTGAAGAGCGCAGCCCGACGGCACCGCTGTTCTTCCAGAGCCTGGTCCATGGCACTTTTGAAGAAAATTACCGACTGCATGGCACCGACTACGTATTCAACAAAATCTTCGACCTGCTAACCCGCATGACGAACGACTTCGTCCCGACAGAAGGCAAAGGCAAACTGGAAGCGCTGGAAGTGCTGTCAATGGCAGGTCGTGCTCTATTTTTCCGCTTTCTCATCGACCGCCGGATTGTCCTGGAAAACGAGCGTGACGAAATCTGTTCGGCAGCGGACGAACTGAAAGATGCCTTCTCCTCCGCAGACAGGGCTGCGCAAACCTCCGCCTGGCTCGATGCGACATTTAACGGCGACTTCCTTCCTCTTATTGACGAATCGATTCCTGCCAATGACCGGGAGGCTCGCGAGGCGGAGTACCTTCGTTTCTTCAGGCGCGCCGAGCGGCTGGCAGGAAAGCGGGTCTTCGTTCACCTCCACGCAATTCTTCACGGCTGGCGCGCAACTGGAGAGACGGTCCAGACTGAACTTGACTGGGACGACTTCGACTTCGCCCACATCCCCGTCGGTGTGCTTAGTCAGGTGTATGAGAGTTTCAGTCACCGCGCCGACCCGCTGACGGCACGCGACACCAGCGTTCACTACACTCCTCGCATGATCGCTGGATTAATGGTCGAGCAAGCATTCGCCGCCACCAAACAGAGAGCGAGCGCCAGAGTTCTCGACAGCTCATGTGGCGCAGGCATTTTCCTGGTGCTTGCGTTCCGTCGTCTTGTCCGAGAGCATTGGATTGGCGACCAACGGCCAAAGACCGCGGTTATCCAGAGCATCCTTTACAACCAACTTCGGGGCTTTGACATCAGCGAGTCCGCGTTGCGCCTTGCAGCCCTAGCACTATACATAACCGCGATCGAACTCAACGGTAGTCCGCGCCCGCCGCAGGCGCTCAAATTTCCGCGCAATCTACGAGGCGAGGTGCTTCATCGCTTCGGTGCTGACGAGGAGAGCGGCAGGTTCCCGCTTGGCAGCCTCGGCCCCGAAGTTTCTAAAGACTTCGACTGCAACTTCGATATTGTAATTGGCAACCCGCCATGGACACGATTACGCGACAACAAGGATGACCGCGATAGCGGCCACGACGAAAAGGGCAAAAAGTCGGCGACTGATGAGCTGAACAAGATTTTCAGTGCGCTTGGGCACCGAGTACTTGTCGATCGCGGATTGGGGGATATCGCGGCAGGATACCAAAACCCTGACAAGAATCCCGACTTGCCGTTCTTGTGGCGGGCGATGGAGTGGGCGAAGGAAGGTGGAGTCATCGCCTTGGCCATGCCAGCCAGACTTTTCGGACGTACTTCAGGTAAGGGTTTCGAAGCGTGGCGTGCAGTTCTGAAAAGCGTCGAAGTGTCCGGCCTGATCAATGGAGCAGATCTGCGGTGGTCAGCAGTTTGGAAGGACATAAAGTTCCCGTTCTGCATCTTCTTCGCTCGCAACAAAAAACCCGGTCCCGACCAGCGCTTCTACTACGCGGCACCCGTCAATGAGCCCGAACTGAACGGACACGCACGCTTCCGGATTGATTATGACGCAGCCCAACCCCTTAGCGTCGAGCGCGTCGAGAAACAGCCGTGGATTCTTAAGACGCTAGCGTTCGGGACCTGGTTGGATGTACATCTGATGGAGACTCTTTCAGGGATCAACAACCAAACGTTGGCGAGCCGATGGGCTACATGGGACAAGGGAGGCGTTAAGACCGGCAAGGGATATGACCGCTCCCCTGGCTTATCTCAGAAATTCGTGGATTTCCTTGCTGACCTTCCGGTATTTGAGCCGCCAACTCAGACTTTGCTCGAAGCTAGGCAAGCGAAGACATATGGGGAATTGTTCGGCAAGAATTCCGAAGGGCAGAGTAGCGCTTATTGGCCCAAGCAGGAGGAACTTTATCAACCCCCTCTGGTCATCGTCGCTAAGTCTCCGGGTGATGACCCTACTATGCCGCGCGCCTACATTTCCGATCACCCGGTTGCTTTCTCCCAAATCTACTATGGTTATTCCTGCGCTGGTCATCCGGATGCGGAAACGCTCGCTGCGCTGATCCATCTGCTGGCGCACTCCACTCTCTTCGACTATTTCTGCTTGATGACCAGCAGCCAGAGCGGATTCGATCGGCAAATGTTTAACAAGCGAGAATTCGATGCGCTTCCGTTCCCGTACGTCTCCGATCTGCCCGCAACAACCAAGACAACCATTCGTAGGCTCTCGCAGCGGCTGCAACACGACCCCGCTGGACCGCGGACGGACTTAAACGAGTTTATTTTCCGGCTGTATGGTCTCGATCCAGCCGATATCCAGGTCGCCGAGGACACCCTCTTCTCCGCAGCCTCCTATCGGAAGGCGGGAAAAGCGGCGCTGGAAAGGACGACGAGGGAAACGCGCGGACCTTTCATAAGTACATTGCGCAATGAATTGGAACCGTATTTCGACGTGTGCGGCGAGCATGCCGCAGTGATCGAGGCGGAGTTTCAGCCGGGCAATTGGCGTGAGCCTTGGTTCTTCCTTTCTGTCGGTCGCGAGAACAGCTCGGTTCCAATCAATCCCGCCCTGATGCGGAAGGCGATGGAGGCAGCGAACCAGCGTGGTTGCAGCCGCATGATCGTCCACGCACCGGGTAAACGCGGCCTTCTGATAGGTCTCTTGAATCAGCGTCGCTGGTGGACAGTAACCCGCGCCCGACTCTGCGCACAACACATTATCCGCGAACGACTGGGCGCGTGCGGGCTTGCGGAGCATGCGTGAGAGTGCAAGGGACTGCTGGATTCTTCACGCTCGGCGTTCCACCGGACCAATATGACCTCCCACATCCGCGTCTGGGCTTGCCAGTTATTCTCTTTCTTCGACGTGTCCTTTTGAGGGCATTCGCTAAGCTCCGAGATCGCGGTTTTCCGTTAGCCACGGAACGTGAAGATAGCGTCACAGAACAGCTTTTCAATGTACTTGAGAACGACCTCCGCCAAACCGGTGAAATCGGCGGGTTCAACTCTACCTTTTATGAGCGCGTTGTGCGGCATGCTCAAGTCACGAACTACAACGGCCAAAAGCTGGCGAAAACGCCGGATTTGTCGTTCAAGCTCCGCGATGCGGGCGCAGAACGGCGTCCCGTGGTTTCATCCCATGATGCTCTCTTTGTGGAGTGCAAGCCTGTTGATGCGGGCCATGCTGCCGGGACCGCGTATTGCGACGATGGTCTCATCAGATTTGTGAATGGCGATTATGCGTGGGCGATGCAGGATGCCCTGATGCTGGCTTATGTCCGCAATGGCAGAACCATTGCGAAGCACCTGACTCCTGCGATGGCCGCATCCAACCGAAGAGCGTCACTCGGAATTGTTCGGCCACTCGAAGTCTGCCCAGGGCTTGCTGCCGCACCCTGTGCCGAAGCCGAGGCCGTCCATGTCACCCAGCACCGTCGCGATTTCCCATGGCCCGATGGCAAAGGCTTGGCAACCGACATTACCGTGTACCACCTCTGGCATCGGTGTTCATAAGTGATCGCTGTGTCTCGCTGTCAGTTCGGCGGTTCAGCGCCATCTCGCGGATTTGAGGGCTCCGGGCGAGTCACGCGCCAGTCGGAGGGAGCGTCCCCGGCGGCTATCGCGCTCCAATTAACGCCCTAACGTGAACGGGGCATTATGATTGGTCAAAGGTCGCGATCCGGGAGGCTGCAGCGAAGCGGGAGCCCGAGACCGGACTGCGCGCAGCCTAGGTCGTAGGGGCAGCGGGCCTATTTTAACGCCTATGGTGCCGGGGGGCAGGGGCTGGGTCCGGGGCTGGGGGCCGGAGGCGGGGGCCGGGGATCGGCCCTACTTCTCCTGTTTCACCGTGAGCACCTGATCTGCTGCCACGCCGGTCAGTGTCTGGAGCCCTCCGCTTGGCCAGCGAATCTCGATTTTGGGAATCGTCGTGAGCTTGCCCAATCCGAAATGGACGCCCCAATCGGCGGACGAGGCGTATCCCACCGCGGTTGTCATTTCATTGACCTGGCCGCCGATGCGAATCCGCGCGCCGATCCCGTCGCGATTGTCTTTGAACCCCTGGAGTCTCAGAATAATCCAGTGCCCGGCTTCGGGACTCACGTTTTGCCACAACTCCGCGGGCTCGCCCAGCGCGGAGACTACGGCGTCGATGCGGCCGTCGCCATCGAAATCGGCGAAGGCGGCGCCGCGATGCGCCTTCACCAGCGCCAGTCCGGCCTCGGCTGACACGTCGCGAAAGGTCCCGCCCTCGTTCATGAAAACGGCGTTGCATTCGCGGTAGACCGCGGCCTCGAAAGCCTCCACGCGATCGTTGACGTGGGAGTTGGCAGTGAATAGATCCTTCCATCCGTCGTTGTTGAAGTCGTAGAGGCCCAGGCCCCAGGCGCTGTGCTTCACGCTCAGCGGCCCTATTCGCGAGGCATACGTGGCATCCACAAAATTCCCCTTGCCGCGATTGCGGAAAACGGGGAAGGTTTCGCCGGCCAGCGCCGTGACAAGGATATCCGGCAGCCCGTCGTTATCGTAGTCCTTGAATTCCGTCCCCATGCTGGAGATCAGTTTTCCGTCGTCGCGCAGCGAAGTCCCGGCTTCGAGCGCCACCTCCTCGAAGGTCCCATCGCCCTTGTTGTGAAAGAGGAAGTTCGGCATGTTGTCGTTGGTCACGAAGACATCCGGAAATCCGTCCTGGTCGTAGTCGGCGATCCCGATGCTCATCCCGCGTCCCACGTACCGGGCCAGCCCGGCGCGGGCCGTCACGTCTTCAAATGTCCCGTCTCCGCGATTGCGGTAGAGCGTGCTGGCCAGCCCGTCGAAGTACTTCGGATGGCAGTAAATCCGCACCCCGCGCGTGGCATCCCCACAGTAACGGTCGAAGGATGGCGACCACTTCGCGTAATGCACCACCCATAGGTCGAGGTTGCCATCGCGGTCGTAGTCGAACCATCCCGCGGCAACGGCCCACTCACCGCTCTGGATGCCGGCCTTGGCCGTCACATCCTCGAAGCGCCCATTGCCCAGGTTGTGGTACAGCGTATTCCGATTCACCCCCGCCACGAAAAGGTCGGGCCGGCCGTCATTGTCGTAGTCCGCCACCGCCACCCCCATCGAATAACCCGCGCCAGCCACTCCAGCCTCTTCGGTAACGTCCCGGAACTTCCAGTTGCCTTCGTTCCGGTACAAGCGGTTCCAGTATTTGGGCGAAGACTTTTCCAGCGATGGAATGTCGGCGCCATTGGCGAAATAGATGTCGGGCCGGCCGTCGCCATCGTAGTCGAACACGGCGACGCCTCCGGGGATGGTTTCGATCAGGTGCTTTTCGGGGGTGGGGTGATTTTCCAGGATGAAGGATACGCCTGCCTGGGCGGCAATTTCGCGAAAGCGGATGGCAGAGGCGGGCGCGGCGGCATCAACGACGATGCCGGCGGCGAGGAGCGAGAGAGCCACGCCGGTGTACGTTCGAAGGCTAAACGGCTGCTTCATCGCGGCCGTTCGATTTGCGCTTCCCGCGCCACTTCTTCCTTCAGGTCCTGGTTCTTCTTGAGAATCTCCTGATAGGCGGCCATGGCGGTGCGCGCCTTTTCCTGGTTGCCGGCTGCCTGGTACGCCCGCGCCAACTGGTAGTGGAGACTGCCGTCGTCATCCAGCTCCAACGCTTTCTCCAGGTGTGGGATTGCCTCGCCGGTCTTGCCCAGGCGCGAGAGCGCCAGGCCGAGCGAGGCGTTCGCCGCCAGCATTTTGGGATCGGCGGCCAGGGCCGCGCGCAGGTAGGGCACGCCCTTCTCGGGCTCTTCCAGGCGCACCAGGCTGTCTCCGGCGACAAAGTTCAGCTCTGCCGTGGGCGGCGCGGCCTTGAGTGTCGCTGCCGCTTGATCGAGCGCCGCGCGATAGTCGCCCGCCATGAAGAGCGCGGCCGCGAGCTCCTGCTCGAGTTGTGGATCGTTGGGCGCGATGGCCAGGGCCGCGCGCCACTCCTTGACCGATTCCAGCGGCTGGCTCTGATTGCGGGCGATCTCCGCGCGCAACCGGTGAAGCCCGACGGAAGGGGGCAACTGGCCGAGGCGGAAGAACGCCTGGAAGGCCAGCTCGTTGGCCGCCTTCGCCTGCCAGAAGAGCGCTTCGGGCGTTACCGTGCGCGGCCGCTTCGCGGCATCCAGGTCTTTTCCAGCCAGGAACTGGCATTCGGCGGCGTGCACACGGCAGTCCGGTGGCGGCAGAGCGCTCTCCTTGGCTTCCTCCTCCGTAGCCCAATCCACATGCCCGGTCTTACGATACACGTCCGCCAGGGCGGCGTGAATTCCGTGCAGGTTGGGCAACTGCTTGAGCGCCTCGCGATAGAAGAAAAACGCGCTGCGGTATTGGCGCCGCTGGGCTCGGGTGCCGGCGACGAGTGCCGCCAGGTAAGGCGATTGCGGGTCGGCCTGCTGCAGCCGGTCCAGCGCTGTGGCGGCGATGGATTGATAGCTCATTCCGAGGCCGTACCACAGGCGCGCATCGTCTGGCGAGGCTGATGTGAGTTTGCGGTATTGTTCGGCGGCCTGCTCGAACCGGCCGGTGTCCATGCAGGCGCCGGCGAGCATCCCGCGCGCGTCGCGATTGGCCGGGTCCGCAGCCACTGCCTTCTCCAGAGGCGCGAGGGCTTGTTGAGGCTGCCCCAGCGCCAGGCGGGCGGCGCCCAGGGAGAGGAGAGCGGGCACCGCACCCGGTTGCACTTTGAGAACGGCTTCGAAATTGGGGATGGATTCCGCTTCGCGCCCGGCCATGTGTTGGGCCAGGGCGAGATTCAGCCGCAGGCCCGTTTCTTGCGGCAGCGCCTTGACGAGTTCCTGGTAGATGGGGATGGCCGCTTCAAACTTCCCCGCCGCCATCAGTTGCCTGGCCTGCTCGGATTTCTGAGCCGGATCGCCCGGTTGCGCCCGCAATGCGGTGAGGCCCAAAAAGAAGAGGGCGGGGAGCATTGCTCCCCGCCTTGGCAGGCTGAAGCCTGCCCCACCGAGTCTGCCTTGCCGCATTCTACCAGTGTAGACGCAAACCTAGCCGGACCTGCCTCTCGCCCGAGGCACTGGTAATCTGCATGAAGCTGCCGGATGTCACGCTCGCACTGCTGACGCCTCCGAAGTGCGAGGTGTTTGCGAGATTGAAGGCCTCAGCGCGGAACTGCAGCCTCAGCCGCTCTTTGATCGGAAACTCCCGGGTAATATCGAGGTCCGTATTGAACATGCCCGGAGCCCGCAGAACGTTCCGGCCCATCGTGCCGAAACGAACTGCTGTGACGGAGGCGAAGGACGAGGTGGCGTAGTAGTGACCGCCCGGCCCGACCTGCCCGAGGAACTGAACCGGCGCGATCTGGTCGGCAGTTTGCGTGTTGTTCGGGGCGTTCAAGGAACTGCCGGGCGCCGAGACGGTAAACGGAGTGCCGGTGTAGGCGGAGGTGATGCCATTCACCGCCCAGTCTCCCAGGATCGCCGTCGCAATACGCGAGCTGGAGAAGAACTGCCGGCCTTTGCCGAACGGCAAATTGTACACCCATCCCATTTGCAGGATGTGCGTGCGGTCATAACCGGCCGGAGCGCGGTTCCGCTGGAACACGTTCGGCCAGTTCCAGCCGGTGCTCACCCATCCATCGTCATCGGTATAGTCGATGGCCTTGGAGTAGGTGTACGCGCCCTTCAACATCAGGCCCCTTGAAAAGCTACGGTTCACCGCCACCTGCAGCGAATTGTACTCGGCGCTCAGGTAACCATCCCACATGTTGAGCGAGATCGTGCGGCCATAGCTCGCGTAGTAAGGCAGCCCGGTCGTACCCGAACCCGGGGACCCATAATTGATGTCGCGATCCGCCAGAATGTGGACCGTGTGCGATCCAACGTAAGCGATCGAACCGATGACGTTCTCCGGCAGTTTCTGCTCGATCGTGAAGTTAAAGGACTGCACATAGCCCCGGTGGATTTCGCCGCCCCACGGGCTACGCTCACTGGCGTTGCCCGGCAGCGACACGATACCGGAAGAAAGGTCGGGACCCTGCGTGTTGGGAACGCCCTGCTGGAAGGTGCTTGACCAAGTATAACCGTTCGTGGGCACGTTGGCAAAGTTGACCGTCAGGGGATACCAGCCGCGCAGGGGGCGCGAGAACGGGATGGGATCGTAATTGATGCCGTAGCCCGCGCGAATCACCGTTTTGTCGCCGAGGCGGTAGGCCAGGCCGATGCGCGGCGCGAACAGCTTGTGGCTGACCGTGATTCCTACGTTGTCAGGCTCACCGCCGCGTCCGCCCAGGTATACGTCGTTGTTGGTGGGATCGTACCGCTCGATGCCTTTGCCGGCGCGGGTCATCAGGGGGTAGAACTCGTAGCG
>Ga0116221_1000575_pt1 | contig 24897 bp, 28 predicted proteins | sample Sb_taG_5_FD_88965 | JGI IMG/M metagenome (GOLD analysis project Ga0116221, IMG submission 88965) | Peat soil microbial communities from Weissenstadt, Germany - Sb_50d_8_FC metaG | ecosystem: Environmental > Terrestrial > Soil > Wetlands > Peat | place: Germany: Weissenstadt | collected 2010-09-21 | reverse complement strand
GTTTACGATCGGTGGAGAGGCAACTGCGGCGGCGGGCCCGATTGGACGCGACGTGAGCGCTCAGACCGACGCCATGATGAAGGCGGAAATGCTGTCATATTCCCGTTCGAGCGGGCTGTTCGCTGGCATTTCGCTGGAAGGCGCGACGCTTCGGCCGGATGAGGAAACCAATAGGGAACTCTACGGCCGCGACGCAACGAATCGCGAAATTCTGACCGGCGACTTCAAAACTCCAGTGATCGCGGGAAGGTTCGAAAGGGCACTGAATCGGGACTCAGCCCGAAGCAGCCGATAAACGGGCTTCCGGATACGGAAGAGAATAGCGCGCATCCGAGGGTAGTTGGGTCTGGGAGAGATCCCCTCGGAGAATGCGCCTGGGCCGCCAGGCATTGGCATCTGAAGAAATGACTCGCCGCTAGCTGTTGGCGTGGAAGCTGGAGTGAAAGTAATGCACTTGAGTGCAAGTTTTGCCGGTACCAGCGGAACCGCTTCATGCTGTGCCACGCGTTTGCGTACGGCCACCCACGTGCATTGCTAAAAGCTCGGAGAGTGGTGAACATATGATCCAACCGAAGAGAACACAGCGTATCTTACTTGCGCTTGTGTTCTATTGTTCATGGGCAATTGACGTATACGGCCGGTCCTCTTCTTCGCTAAGTTCACTGACAGGACAGACGGGAGAGTCTATGTCATTTTTGGCTTGGATAGTTCTCGGCCTGATTGCAGGGTTCATAGGCAGCAAGCTTGTAAATAGGAAAGGTGAGGGCATCCTGCTCGACATCCTCTTGGGAGTTGTCGGCGCTTTTGCTGGTGGCTGGCTGTTCCATATATTTGGAGCCCCTGGCGTAAGTGGACTCAACCTCTACAGTCTTTTCGTGGCGGTTACCGGCTCAGTGGTTTTGTTGGTTCTCTACCACGCTCTCAGACGGAGAAGAGCTTGGTAGTGCGCAGGTTAAGAAAAGTGAAACGCTTATGCCTGGAGCTCGGGAAGGTGGGAACAGCCTCCACGGTGACATGCCCACTGGGGTAGCGCATCGCTGGAGGCACCACCGGGGCGGCTGGGTTTTAGTGGAGGAGCACTGGCGCTAGAGTCGGCTTCCACTTCAAGACGGCGCACATTCAACGGCTGAACTTGCAGTTCTGGCGATCCACGCAGCCAAGGCATCGGGGTGAAGGACGATCTCCTGACGGGAATAGCGCAGGTAACCTCGCTTCCGAAACTGGTTCATATAGAAAGTAACGATTTCGCGCGAGGTGCCGATGTACCGTGACAGCAGCTCGTGAGTAAACGGCACCATCCGGACGGATCCATCTCCCTCCGGAGTGCCCAGCCGTTCGGAGAAGTGGATGAGCGATCGGGCGAGCCGCCGTTCGATCTTGTCAATCGAGAAGCTTTCAATGCGGTGGGCGAAATCGACGGTTCGCTGCGCGGAAATCTGTAGCAATGACACGGCGAGGCGAGGCCGCTTCGTGACAAGGCCTTCCACAGCAGAAATGGGCCAGACCATCAACTGGGCGTCTTCGAAGGCTGTAGCTTGCTCAGTGCGCACATGACCGTTGACGAAAGCCGATTCGCCAAACAATTCGTCGGGCCGGATGATTTCCAGCAGTATCTCCCTGCCGCCTTCAGCTATCTGCGAAAGCTTGACCTTGCCCGCAGCTATGAGAAAAATGTTCGGCGAAGGCTGATGAGGACCGTAGACAATCTGGCCTTTCCGGTACTCCTTGGTGGCGGAGACCGGGAGATGCTCTAATACATCCTCAAATGGTGCCCGATATGCTGGTGCTGCGAAACTGGATGCCATTGTTTTCTCCAACTGTGATTTCGAAGTTGTGACCGATCGTATTGCCGAAGCACGCGCCCATCCAAACGGCCTCCGTTGGGACTTCCAAGAGCATGGGACCCGCAACTGAAGCGCGACACCGATGAAACGGCCGTACTATAACGCACCAACAAAGAATAGAGTCGAACCCATGCAGGAGTCTGTTCAAAATTGACCACTTTCGACGAGTTAGCGCTAGCCGAGGACCGGCCGGCAGCCGCATACGTGTGCTTGATTCGGCCTACACTCTCGCACTATTTCGGACGGGATAGCCAACCGACAAACTGGTCCTGCTTTCAAACCGTGCTACGACCTCTGAAGAAGTGTACCACCAAGGAAATCACGGCTATTATTAACAGGAGGTGAATCAACCCACCGGCAACGTGGAACGCGAAAAACCCCAGCAGCCACATTACGAGCAAAATGCCAAACAGCGTTAGAAACATTGAAATCTCCTTCGTACTGTCACGCTCCGGCCGAAGATATACGGCCTGAAGCGGAGGTGAAACGCCTTCTGTCTGTTTGGTGTGGAAAGCGACCATTCTCGGCTGCGGTCGGGGTCAGGGGAAATTCCATGAGCTTTTGTTCTCTATGCAGGCAGTCGGTACAGAGAATGTTTCGTACCTGGAGCCAGTAAGCTTTGGCTGGCGACCCACGGAGCCCGGTGATCGTTTGGGCGACATCCTCTGGGCAGTGCATCCATCCGCTCAGTTCCTCAGTTTCGTCCTCATGCACAATCTTCAGCTGGTATTCGCTACCGTGCTCGTGCGTCATGCGTTTTCTCCCTGCAGCTAAGTGGCCTTTGAGTGGTCACTACCTCTGATGAACTCTGTCCCTGCCGCGGAACGATGGTTCGCCATGTTGGCCCCTCCCCGGTCGCCTTGACCTCGAGTTTACGCCGCGTGGACGTCAAGCTGGTAAGGAGGTTCAATCATCCTGGTATCGCCGCGATCAACGGCCTCTTGGCAGCGAATGCAGAAGGGTGTCCAGGAGACAGCCACTAAGCGATTCCGTCCAATCGCCTCGTCACAGCTCGTGCAAATGCCGAAGGTCCCTTCTTCTATGCAGCGCAATGCTGTCTGAATATTGCGAAGTAACTCCGACCGGCGGTTGAGACCGAGAATGGCAAAATCCCGCTCCGCAGATCGCCCGGTTTGATCCATTTCATCGGCGCTTCTCTCGACGGCAAGAATCTCCCGGCTCTCGCCCAGATCGTGAACGCGACCATCTGCTAAGCTGTCAGCGCGCGTTTGAACTTTTTCAACTGAACTACTTCCGTGAATACCCTCTTCTTGGTTGGGCGGCGAAACGCAGCTTTAGGCTAACAGACACACCGTTCCTTGTCTGTTCAAGAGTGCTCACATCATATCGTTGCAAGCGGATTCAGCGGCGGCGATTTCTTAATGTCGTGGACTGTTTAGTCGTGCAGGACGATGTTCAGCAGCGAGCTGTTGACGTGCAGCCCCCCATTGTATTCAATGAAGCCCATCTTGCGGAATTTGTTCATGAAAAAGCTGACTCGGGAGCGCGTCGCGCCAATCATCTCCGCCAACGTTTCCTGGCTAATCTTCGCAATCACCGGCTCCGGCTTGTCTTGTTTGCCGAAGTTGGCCAGCAGCAGAAGCACACGGGCCAGCCTTTTCTCACTGGAGTTGAAGAGCTGATCGACCAGGTCCTCCTCAATCCGCATGTTCCGGGACAGCACATAGGCCAGGAACATCTCGGAAAAGGCCGGCTGCTCGTGGAGCACACGGATCATGGCCCCTTTCTCCAGTCGTACCAGCGAGCAGTTTGAAATTGCGGTGGCGGTTGCCATGCGTAGCGGCTGGGCCGTCAGGCATCCCTCGCCTAGGAAGTCGCCGGTACCCAAGATGGCGATAACCGCTTCTTTGCCAGCGTTGGAGACAACCGTAAGCTTGGTTTTGCCTTCCTGGATGTAAAAGACGGCGTTTGCCGGGTCGCCTTGCTTGAAAACCGTCTGGCCTTTTGAGTATTCTGCGATAGTTCTTCCTTCGCCAACCTTGGCCAGAAAGACCTTAGGATTGAAAAGTGGCTTTGATTTCAGTGCCATACGGGGCCTCGTCTAACCCGCGTTCGACTCACTCGGTACGGAAAGGCGTGCGGCAGCGTCAGATGCGCAAAGTATCAATGAATTCCGCAGGCACGGCGATTTTTGCCCATCGTTCACGCTGATGTGCTCTGGTGTTTCGCGGGCATATTCGCCAATGAGCCCACCTTATTCGATGCAGAATGATTCCAAGAGCATCGGGCTTCCCAGTCTACGCCTCAGAAAGAAATACGATTCCGGTGGAGGGGCCAGACTGGGCCGATCCTCTTCGGTCCGCATGTACATTTTACACCAGGAGATAACCTTGGGGCCGTCCAACCTTCGAATTGACAAGCGAAGTCGAAGCCCTTGCATACCGTTTCCTGATGAACGATGAGTGACTGATCTGAATCCTGGTCCTCAAGAAAACGATCCGGCACGCCTCAGTTGATTTGCTGGATTCCCAGCACAGGAAGTTTGGGCGCCTTGTGTTCTAGGGATTAAGGGCATCCACAACCTACTGGATCCGCATGGTTGGCAACACACGCGGAGCCTCAAGCGGTATCTCGCGCTTCGCCCGATCAATTCGATCTTCGAAGATATCGCACAACGCCACCAGCCGCGCGTCAGGGTTCTTCACGAGCAGCCGTGCGAGTAGGATGCCGCGGTCCCCGCATCCGACGAGGCCCACAGTGACGCTGGAGTTCGCAGCCGTGGCCCTGATTCCAGACAGCGCGAGCGCGCCAATCAGATTACGCCTCGATATGTCAGCACTTTCTTTCAGCATGACGTCACGTTAGGCGACCCAGGCTGCGCGATCAGCCGCCATCCAGATCTTCGAGCCGTAGGATGATAATACGAGAGCGAGCGGTGGGTGGCAATCGCCACGGGTAAGCGGTCGAGTGCTGGCTAACTTAGAGAGTGCATGATTGACGTCAATGTAAGCCTTTCCCGCTGGCCGTTCCGCCGTTTGGTTGGAGACGAGCCTGATGGCTTGGTGGCGAATCTTCGCAAGCGCAACGTCGGCCAGGCGTGGGCCGGAACATTCGACGGAATTCTGCATAAGGATCTTTCAAGCGCCAATGAGAGGCTCGCTAGCGATTGCCGGCGTTATGGGTCGGGACTGTTTGTCCCGTTTGGATCCATCAATCCCAAACTTCCGGACTGGCAGGAAGATCTGCGCCGCTGCCAGGAAGAACATAAGATGCCGGGGATCCGGCTACACCCCAACTACCACGGATACGACCTGAAGGATTCTGCTTTCTCGGAGCTATTACGCCTGTCTTCCTCACGGCGGCTAATTGTCCAGGTTGCCGTGCGTATGGAGGATGAACGAACACAGCATCCCCTGATGCGGGTGGCTCCAGTGGACATTTCGCCGCTGGCTGATGTGATCAAGAGCGAGCGGGGAGTGCGTGTCCTAGTTCTGAATTGGAATCCACTGGAGGATTTGGAAACCGCGCAGAAGCTCGCTTCCACCGGCCGCGTGTGGTTTGACATTTCCATGGTGGAGAGCGTTGGCGGAGTGGCGCGCCTGGTGCAAGCAATTTCAATCCAGCAGGTGCTGTTCGGCTCCCACTACCCGTTGTTCTATTTCGAGTCGGCTCTATTGAAGGTTCGCGAAGGCGGTTTTGCAGAGGCGGAAGCTCGAGCGATACTCGAAGACAACGCACGCCGGTTACTGGGGACATGATCGATGAACCGTCGCACACTTCTCAAAGGCGCTTTCGCGAGCCTGGCGGTTGCGCGGGCTGAGGAGGCGCAGAACTATGCACTGGAATCCGGCCGGCCTTTTCGTATTTGGGATGACCATTGTCATCTCGGTTCAATCCCCGGGGACACGCCTGAAGAGCGCATGACGGCGTTGGTCCGGTGGGCGGACCGTCTGGGGATTGAGCGGCTCCTGCTCTCCCAAGGTTACTGTACCGCTCTTCATCCGACCCCTGCGCAGTTCCAGGAGGAGAACGATCGCGTGATGCGAGCCGTGCACCGGTTTCCGGACCGCTCCTTCGGTTCCGTTTACTTGAGCCCGGCTTATCCCGAATTCAGTGTGCAGGAGTTCAATCGCTGCGTGCGCGACGGTCCCATGGTTTGCATCGGCGAGGTCGAAGCCGACAAACCATGCAGCGTTCCGGAGATGGATCTGATCGTGGAGCGGGCCGCCACCATGCAGGTCCCGATCTTGCAACACACCTGGCTCAAGATCGGCGGCAACGAACCCGGCGAGTCTACGCCTTACGACGTAGTGGCGCTGGCGAAGCGGCACCCCGACGTTCCGTTTGTGTGTGTCCACACCGGAGGAGACTGGGAACGTGGCATTCGCATCATTCGCGACACGAAGAATGTGTCGGCCGAGATTGCGGGATCAAATCCGACATCGGGGTTTGTGGAAATGGCGGTGCGGGAACTCGGCGCGGAGCGCGTAATTTATGGCAGCGACGTGGGAGGCCGGAGTTTCGCCTCGCAGCTCGGAAAAGTGCTCGGCGCCGAAATCCCCGACTCCGCGAAGGAGCTCATATTAGGTGGGAACCTGCGCCGGCTGCTGACGCCGATTCTGCGCGCAAAGGGATACCGGTTGTGAAATGAGAAACGACCGAAACGCTAGTGTTTTGAGTTAGAAATACGATTTAGGGAGCAGGCTGAGGGGTCGCGCCGAGGGTTGTATCGAGATAGGCCAGATAAGCCACGAGCAGATTGCAGGAGTCTACGTATTCCTTCATCTTTAACGCCGGGAATGCGTCTTGCGATGAATGCAGGATACGAAAAGTCTCCTGTGTGAGGGAATGAAAGTCGATCACCGGTATTCGTGCAGCGAGGAACGGCCCCGAGTCCGACAGGCCCACCTTATCCACGTTCATCACCGACACCGGCAGATTCAGGGCGTGAGCGATCGCCGCGGCTGCGTTCGCCAGATTCTTGTCGGCACGCGATAGCCAGATCTTTGTGTCGGACAGGCCCAAAGAGTCTATGTTCACCATGGCGCGAATCCTGCTTTTATCTTCCTTGGTCAAATGGCTGACGTAGAATGTCGAGCCGACCAGACCTTTTTCCTCATCGGTGAACCCGATAAACACGAATGTCAGCCGGCGCGGTTTTCCGTGCAAGCCTTCAAACAGGCTGGGGAGCAGGGAAGCGCCGCTCCAGTTGTCGATGACGCCGTGCCCATTTGCCACCTTATCGTAATGCGCGCCGACCACCACGCGAGCTTCCTCGGTTCCAGTGAGAGTGCAAACGAGGTTTGGGGTTCGTGATCCCTTCACCGGCTGCTCGTTGAGTAAGGCGTCTTTGCATCCCGCGCTCTCGAACAACTCATGAAGAGTTTGCTCGCGCTCCGCGGTCTTGTCGGCCACGCGGTGAAGGCGTTCTTCGAGGACCAGCGGCGCTACTCGGACGTACTGAATTTGCTGTGCCGCTGCTTGGAAAACGCAGGTGAGCAGGACTAGGGCGGCCCCAAGGCGAAACCTGCGGAACATGCTCCTAATTCTTGCCCGGCCCTGCACTTTTGACGAGCTGCTCGAATGCGGCTGCAATGCGTGGCGCGGCTTCGGGGCCGACGGAGTTTTCTTCGCCGTACCAGGGTTTCTCCGCGCCGTTCAGATACGGCGGCTTCTCATCCCACTCCGCCTTGGGAATGATGTAGCCGATTTCGTCGTCCGCCAGGCCCACAAGCATCTTGAATTCCGTGCTCAGCATGTTCTTGATGGGCGGCTCGCTGGGGGCGTCGGGATAATCGGCTCCGGAGTAGCGAACGACGCCGCCGACGCTTAGCTCGGGATACATCTCGCCGGGCACCAGCGCGATTTCGAGAAACGCATTGCCCCGTGCGGAAAGCCGCACCAAGCCGACGGGTGTGGTGGTCGCGCCATCCGCCGTCATCTTTTTGCGGCCCTTGTACAGGTCGGCTTGCGCCGCCAGTTGAAAGCCGTGGTTGGAAACGGGGATCTGAATGAGCTGTTCGCGGAACTCGACCTGGTCGGCGTCAAACGGCTTGGCGTTTCTCACGGCGAAGCCGGCGCTTTCTGCCACACCTCGTCCGATGATCTCCGCCTTCTGAAATGTATTCTCAGCAACCGGTTTGCCGCTGGCCGTGTCGATGACCGTCGAGCCCAACGGTGATTGCATGCCGCCTACCGCGCCGTTCAGGAACACGGCCACGCCTTCAAATTTCTGCTCGACTTCACTGCACAGATAGAACGGGTAGTCCGCCGTGATGAGTGTGTTCTTCGATCCCAGCGTCTCCGGGTGGTTGGCCCAGTTGACCAGAGTAGCAATTGGCTTTCCGCGGGCGGTGGTCGCATGCAGCACAATGACGCCTGCGTCCAACACTTCCGGCGGCCGGTCGTCATGGATGAATTCGTCGAGGTCCGAACGATGCGCCTCGCCCACCTTGATGAGCGCTGGCTGCATGGTGCGTACCGCCATCACCGCCGATTGCGCGACGCGCTCCACCACCAGATTCATATAGGCGTCGTTGATGCCGGAATGCCCGCGATCCGGACCCCACAATCCCATGGTGTCGGGCCCTTCGTGATCGTGAGTCGCCGCTACCACCACATTCACGTCGCCGCCGGCTTGAGGCTTTTTGCCTCCACCGAGCTGCCGCTTCACTTCGGCGCGAATGCGTTCGACGTCATCCAGAAATAGGCCAATCGAATCTACGCCGCACAGCACGACCGTTTGACCGCCGGCACTGAGCGCCAGGCAGCGAGCGTAGAGGTTGTCGTGCATGCCGGTGGCGACCCGGTTGTTGCCGAACCCGGCCATGTACACCGGGCCGTGCTTCTTGAGATCCGGCGTGAGGGACACGCGGGCTGCTCCGGCGCGAATGTGCGGTCCCAGGACCACGGGTTGCGCGCACAAAGAAAGAGCGCAGGCAGCGAGAAGTAGAAAACGCACGCGCGTCAGACCCACCACGCGGCCGCGGGCTGCTCCTTCACGACGATCTGGTCGAGGAAGCGAATCGCCTTGGTGAGACCCTCGGTGGGAGACAGAATGCTGTCCTCATGCTCGATGGAGAGCACGTAGTCGTAGCCGTACATGCGCAGCGTGGAGATGAACTCGCTCCACCACTCGGCTCCGTGGCCGTAGCCAACCGTCCGGAAGATCCATGAGCGATTTCGCTCGTCGGTGTACTTCTTGGTGTCGAGCACGCCCGTCATGGGGAGGTTGCGCTCGTAGATCTGGGTGTCTTTCGCGTGCACGTGGAAAATGGCGTTGCCAAGCACGCGGACGGCGGCGATGGGATCGATGCCTTGCCAGAACATGTGGCTGGGGTCGTAGTTGACGCCGATGGCTTTGCCCGCGGCCGAGCGCAGCCGCAGCATGGTTTCCGGGCTGTACGCCACAAACCCGGGATGCATTTCGATGGCGATCTTCACACCGTGGTCCTCGGCGAACTTGGCGCGCTTGGTCCAGTACGGGATCACTTTCTTCTCCCATTGCCACTCGAGCAGGTCCAGATACTCCGGAGGCCATGGGCACGTCACCCAGTTCGGATATTTCGCTTTGTCGCTATCGCCAGGGCACCCTGCGAAATCGATAACCACCGGTACGCCCAGTTTCGCCGCTAGCATAATCGTCTTGCGGTTGGTTTCCTGGTTCGCCTTCGCAATGGCCGGATTGGGATGCAGCGGATTGCCGTGGCAGCTCAGGGCGCTGATGCTGAAACCGTAATCGGAGAGCTTCTGCTTGAACGCGGCCAAGTCCGCCTTGCTCTCGAGCATCGAGAGTTTGCAGTGCGGATCGCCCGGATAGTTTCCGGTTCCAAGCTCAACGGTCGCGATGTTCAGGCTCTTGAGTTTCTTGAGTACTTCTTCCAGCGGAAGCTGCGCCAGCAAGGCGGTGAATACGCCGACTCTCACGTGGATGTCTCCTTTGATGAAATGGAAAGCCTTGGCTTTGACGGATAAGCGACCAGAATATCACACAAACCGAAACCGCCCTCCCCGGCCAGTTGGTGGCGCGAAGAGGGCGGTTGCGGGTCGGACGCGGAGATCTAGTGTTGCAGCCGGCGCTTGAAAAAGGCGCACGCCGCGAGGCCGGAAGCTAAAAGCAACAGGGTGCCGGGCTCGGGGATCGAGGAGGTGGAAGTTCCCACGGAACCGTACGTCATGTCATCCAGGGTGTAAGAACAGACTGCACCCCCACATCCGGGATCGGAGAGCGGCGTAATCGTAATGCTCGTAAAATTGCCGGTTGTGATCAAACCCGCGAATTCACCGGTGGTGAAGCCCGGAAACACATCCAGGCCGCTCAGCGCAGAACTGCCCGTGTTGGTCGACAGCTCGTAGCCGGCGCCGGTGGCGTCGGTGTTGAAGTTGATGCCAAAGACGTTGATCGGTGTGCTGAATGTGAACGTCATGGTCTCGCCGACATCAAAGAAGCCCGCAATCTCTGCTCCTAGTGTGTTCGGCGTCGAGAGGGAAAGAAAGTCTGCTGTAACCAGAGCCACATCCCCCGGAGTTCCTGGCGTGTAGATGATGCGTTCAGGCTTGGAATCAGCTCACCGGCGGCCAGCGTGTCCCAGCCCTCCAGGGTTGTCGAGCCCCCTGTGATTGCTGCGGCAAAAAGCGTCCGATCTGTGAATGTAGAATCGGCCCACGCGGCGCTGCTCGCGAGGAGAAATGCCGCCAACGCTAAATGCAGTTTGAGTCCCATAGTCTGCGATTCTTTGGTAGTTGGTAAAACAAAGCAGTTTTCCTGCCAGATACGCAGGTTTGTGATATCAATCACTTACCCGGCAACCAAGCCGAAACTTAAGGATTTGTTGACGATTTTCAGCACCCCTTTCATTTGGTACTAAAATAAGCCGCATGACAGCACATCCTGGAATGGGCCGGCGACGCTTCGTCGGCTCCGCCGCTGCCGCGCTGAGCGCTGGTTTCTGGGCCGACCAGACCCTCGATGCGGCGGTACAGAACGTCAATCGGAATTCGCGTCCTTCGGACCTCAAGATCACCGACCTGCGCGTCGCCGTGGTTAAGGGCGCGCCGTTCACGTGCCCGCTGATACGCATCGATACCAATCAAGACATTTACGGACTGGGCGAAGTTCGCGACGGCGCCAGCAAAACCTACGCTCTGATCCTGAAGAGCCGCATTTTGGGCGAAAATCCCTGTAATGTCGATAAGATCTTCCGAAAAATAAAACAGTTCGGCGGCGACGCCAGGCAGGCCGGCGGCGTTTGCGGCATCGAGATGGCGCTGTGGGATCTCGCCGGCAAAGCCTATGGCGTGCCGGTTTATCAGATGCTCGGCGGCAAGTTTCGCGACAAGATCCGGTGCTACGCGGATACCACCGAATCCAACGATCCCAAGATCTATGGCCAGCGCCTGAAGGCGCGCAGAGACCAAGGGTTTACGTGGCTGAAAATGGATCTGGGGATCGACCTGTTGGGCGACGAGGCGGGTACGCTGACGCATCCTCTAGGCACCAAGTACCGCGCCGGGGACACCGTCCAGCATATGTTCACTGGCTTCGAGCTGACCGAAAAGGGCATCGCCCGCATGGCGGAGTTCGTCGCCACCGTGCGCGAGTACGTCGGCATGGAGATTCCGCTCTCCGCCGACCATTTTGGGCACATCGGCGTGAATTCCTGCATCCGGCTGGGCAAGGCGCTGGAAAAATACAATCTGGCATGGCTCGAAGACATGATTCCATGGCAGTACACCGATCTCTGGAAGAAGATCACCGACGCTGTCGACATCCCCACGCTCACCGGCGAGGATATTTATCTCAAGGAACACTTCATCGAGCTGGCGCGCAATCACGCGGTGGATATTCTGCACCCGGATCTCGCGACCTCCGGCGGCATCCTGGAAACCCACAAGATCGGCGACGAGATTCAGGAGTTCGGAGTGCCCATGGCCATGCATTTTGCCGGCACGCCGGTTTCCTGCATGGCGAGCGTGCACTGCGCCGCGGCGACCGAGAATTTCCTGGTGCTGGAAAACCATTCGGTCGACGTGCCGTGGTGGGGCGACATGGTGGAGGGCGTCGAAAAGCCTATCATCAACCAAGGCTTTATCGCGGTTCCTGAAAAACCCGGATTGGGTGTCACGTTGAACGAGGAGGTGATCAAGCAACACCTGCTCGAGCCCGGTTACTTCGAGCCCACGCCTGAGTGGGATAAAGAGCGCTCGCACGATAGGACGTGGAGCTGATCCGACAGCCCGGAAACTGATGTCGTTTTTCCCACGGCCCAATCTCGGGGTAGGGACCTCTGCTTACATCGCGGCAAACATCCTGGAAAGTGGCTAAGGAACCCCGGCCGTGTAAATCACGCAGACGAGGACAGCCCCCGCCGCGAGCACCAGTATGCCCGAGAGGCGGGGCTTTGATACCCGCATTTCCGTCCCTCACCTTTCGGAATCACATCCGCATCGTGACCGCCCTGTATCCGGAACACCACGGCATCGTCGAGAACGGCTTCTATGATCCCGCGCGTAAGCAGTTCTACGAAATGGGAGACGTGCGCGACTCTCTGGACCTATTCATTCCGATCTCAATGCCGTCCCTGGATCCACACGCAGAGCTGTACGGAGGGGGACCCAGCAGGCAGCGAGCGTCACCAGAAGGAGCGCGGCCGCGATGCCGGCCACAAGCAACGGAAGGTCACGCGACTCATAGGACTGCTGCGCCAGCATGCGCCCCGCAGCCGCGGTGAGAAGGGCTCCGACTGCAATACCGACCGCCGTGACTCGGAAGCCGTGGCCGAGAACGGTCTGTGCGATACGGCCACGACCGGCGCCGAGCGCCAGGCGCACTCCTATCTCCTGCGTCCGCCGCTGGACGGCGCGAGAGATTACAGCGTAGAGGCCGCCTGAAGCGATCAGAACCGCCAGCGCGGCAAACACTCCCACCAGCAGCGCGGAAAAGCGCTCGCGCCACAATGATTCGGCAACGGCGCTGGCCAGCGTAGTCACGGTGACGATGCCGATTTCGGGATCGATGTTGTGTACGGCGTTCTGTAATGCACTTCCAATTGAGCTCACGTCACCGCTAGCGCGGACCACCATCCAGGCGTTCTCGCTCGGTAGCTGGGCGAACGCAGCAAAGAGTTCGGGCAGGGCCTGCTCGTTCATTCCATCGAGCAGCGCGTCGCCAACGACGCCGACTATACTCATGCGCCGGAGAAAGTCCGTCCCACGGTCGATGGCGATTCGACGGCCAATCGGGTCCTGGTGGGGAAAGAACTTGCGTACCAATGCTTGATTGACTACGGCAGAGAGTGGAGCGCCAGGGCGGTCCCGATCGTCGAAGAAACGTCCACGAAGCAGGAAGCCAGTCCAAACTGAGGACACGGCCGACCACACCGGAGATCCGCTCCCAGTTTTCCGCTTCCTTGCCCAGCTGTTTGCGGCCGGATCGCGTGATGGCGTAGAACTTGGCTTTGCGATTGTTCTCTGAAACGCCCCAGGCAGCGGAGATCCAGGCCCTTTGTTGAAGCCGCAACAAGGACGCGTAGACTGTGCCCTCGTTGAGCTGCAGGACACCGTCACTGATCTGCTCGATACGCCGGGCGATGCCAAAGCCATGCAGTGGTCCCATGGCATCGAGAGTTTTCAATACCATGAGATCGAGTGTTCCTTGCAGTACTTCGGTCGATTGCGGCATCAGCCCTCCATTGAGATGACCAAAGGAGGATAGCAACTCTCCTTTGGCATGTCAATAGGAGGGCGGCCCATGTCTCCTTACTTGCTGTTCGAGCTGGAGCGTGACTCCGCCCTCTATTTGAAGTACCGTCGAATGTCTGCTTTGTCAGCCGGCTTTACTTGTGCTTGTTGCAGCGAGTAAAGAGGCTTTGAACGGACGGCGGGCTCCGATGAGACTGCAAAACTGCCCCAAACCCAAATCAAAGTGCGGGGCGAAAACTGGATTCGCGTACCGTCTTCCAGGTGAACAGTGATCATTTGGTCTCGAACTCGGTGGGCCGGGTGTACGAGCGTTCCCGCCTCGGGTAACAATACGAATTCTCTGACCCATTCCCCTTTGCTGATCGGCCGGTCCCCATCGAACATGTACCCGAGAGCTTGAACTTTGCTATCGGAAGGCCGTAATGTCGCCGTTCGCATATCAGTTCGATGTTCCTGAAGCAACTCGGACCAATTCAGAACAACGTAATTGGCCATGCGATTGTTGATCGGTGCGAGTTCGGACAGGTCCGGTTCACTCGTTGAGGCGGCGACGAAAACCGTTCCGAGGATCGGAACGCCTGCGATGACGGTCGCCAGAATCACAACACCGATGCTGTCCGCCCGCGAGACGGCAGGTTTCTTTCCCTTAACCCCACGACTCACTGGGCAAACATACACTGACGGCCGGCTCCTTCAAAGGAATATCTCGCCAGTGGACTAATGCCAGCCACGAGCGGTCAAATCTAACCAATCGGCGGAAGTCTTGCACTGACTGGGTTGCGATTGACTCAGGCGCGCCACGAATCCGCTCACGGCGGTTGCCAGTCCGCCCACAGCATTGCCTCGGCCATTCATAAGTTATTTCTTGTGTTTTCGGCTAATCCGGGTAATTGTCGAAGCTCATGCATGAGGATACTGATTGTTGACGACGAGCCGATAGCCCGAAACGTTCTTCGAGATGAACTCGCGGCGATCGACGACGTGGTCATCGTCGGGGAAGCTGAGAACGGCCAACAGGCACTTAGCCAAATTTCGGAGCTTCAGCCAGATCTTGTTTTTCTGGACTTACAGATGCCCGCGATGGGCGGCTTGGATGTGATCGCTAGTCTGAAAGGCGGGCACCTTCCGATAGTGGTTATCGTCACCGCATACGATCAGTATGCGATTAAGGCCTTTGAGGCTGGAGCCATCGACTATCTGCTAAAGCCGGTAAGTGCAGGCCGGCTGCAAAAGACTTTGGAAAGGGCTCGGGCTCTCCGTGGTAAACCTCGCGCGATCGCTGAGAACATCGCAGAAATCGCAAATGCCGTCGATAAAGACCTTTCCCACCGTACGGGCCGCAAGATCGTAGGGCGGCACGGCGAAGAGTACATATTGCTGGATTTCGAGGAAGTACTCGCCTTTCAGGCGGACGGAGAAGTTGTGTGGATTATTACAGCCAAGGACCGCTTCGCGGCCACTCAGCCACTCCACGTGATCGAGGCTAGGCTTCAGAACACGCAGTTTCAACGAGTTCACAGAAACGCCCTTGTGAACGTTAACCACGTGCGCAAATTCAATCCGATCAGCAGCCAGCGGTGGCTCCTGACGCTGACTAACGGCGAAGAGTTAGTCGTGAGCAAACGGCAAGCGCACAGTGTCCGCGGATTATTGCACTGGTAGGCCAAAAACCCTGTCCGCTGATTGGCTATTTAAGTTCGTTTGTGGTGACGTTACGCCCGCACACAAGATTCCATTAGGGCTGCTGCCGTTTCCGTGGTACTTACGGTTTATTGTGAAAACACTCGCTTCCAGTTACTTGGTATTGGTTCTGCTGTTATTGGCCGCTAGCCCGGCGAAGGCGCAGTTGGGGAATTCCGGGTCGATTGAAGGCGTTGTGAAGGATCCATCCGGTGGAGTGGTTGTTGGCGCCAAGGCTGAGATCAGAATGCCCGTGACCGGCTTTCAGCGGGAAACCACCACCGGGAAGGATGGGAGCTTCCGGTTCACGAACATCCCGTTCAATCCGTATCACCTCACGGTGACGGCGGTGGGGTTTGCTTCTTCTTCACAGGATGTGGATGTGCGGTCCACGGTGCCGATGACCTTGCAGACCAGCTTGACGCTTGGCACGGCGGAAACCAGCATTAATGTTGAGGCCAAAGGCGAAGACCTCGTGGAGAAGGACTCCACCTTTCATACGGATATTGACCAGGCGATCACCGACCGGCTTCCCATCGAGAGCGCGACCTCTTCGATGAGTAATATGGTTACTCTGTTGGCCCCGGGATTCGCGGCAGACTCGAATGGCCTGGCCCACGGATTGGGCGATCATGCGCAAGTCTCTTTTGCCGTGGACAACCAGCCGATTTCAGATCAGCAAAGCAAGATCTTCTCTAACCAGATCCCCACGGATTCTATTCAATCGCTGGAAGTGATCTCGGGAGCGCCACCGGCGGAATTCGGCGACAAGACCAGCGTAGTGATCAAGGCGACGACTCGTTCCGGACTCGGCGTGACCACTCCCACGGGAAGAGTATACACGTCCTACGGCAGTTTTGGCACTGCCAACGTTGGTATGAATCTGGCCTACGGAGGAGCGAAATGGGGAAACTTCATCGCCGCCAACGGCCTGCAAACGGGCAGATTCCTCGATCCGCCGGAGTTCCAGCCATTCCACGACAAAGGGAATCAAGAAAACATATTCGACCGTGTGGACTATCAATTCTCCGCGACGGACACGGTCCATGTGAACCTTGGCTTCACGCGTTCCTGGTTTCAAAATCCTAATACCTACGACCAGCAATTGCATACGTGCAGCGCGGGATTCGTTTGTAACGCCGCGGGCATCGCCCTCGACCCGATACCGGGCGGCGGTCCCATGGGACCGACGGACCAGCGCTCGCAGATCAGGACGTTTAACGTTGCTCCGACCTGGACACACATGCTGGGGCCGAGCGCTATAGTTACGTTTGGCGGATTCGTACGGCAGGACCAATACAACTTCTATCCCAGCGGTGACCCGTATGCGGATTTTTCTCCAGCACTGCAGGCCCAGACCATCGGCCAGGATCGTAGACTCACGAACGCCGGTTTGCGGTCAGATTTTTCGTACGTTAAGGGAATCCACAACATAAAGATGGGAGCCACATATCAGCATTGGTTCCTGACCGAGAATGACAAGATCGGCACGGTCGATCCCGGTTTTCTGGGGCTATACAACAGCCTGGATTCCAATGGAAACCCCGTTCCCGGTACCACGTGTCTAAACGGCGCGGGTACTCCTGTTTCCGCTCCCTGCACGATCCTTGCGTCTTCCGATTTGACCCGCGGAGGCAGCATATATACATTTCGCGGCCGCACGGACGTAAAGGAACTCGCCCTTTACTTCCAGGATGCCCTTACTCTGGGGAACTGGTCTTTTAACCTGGGACTGCGCGGCGATCTCTATAACGGGTTTGTCAGTGACGGCGAAGTGGAGCCTCGGCTTGGTGCGGCATACAACTTCAAGAGGACAAATACAGTTCTTCGCGTGTCCTACGCGCGGACCATGGAAACGCCCTTCAATGAGAACCTGATCATTGCCAACACGGGGTGCAGTGATCCCGTCATCGCGTTCCTGGTGCCGCCACCGAATATTCCCTGTGCGTCGGGGCTCATTCATACCGGCTGGCGCAACGAGTTCCACGCCGGCATCGAGCAAGCCTTTGGGAAATATGTCGTGTTAGATGCCGAATACATTACGAAATACACGCACAATGGCTATGACTTCGGTGTGGTCGCAGCATCGCCCATCGCGTTTCCGATCGCGTGGCACAACTCGAAGATTCCGGGTTATGCGGGGCGGATCAGCGTGCCGAATTTCCACGGCTTTACCGCGCTCGCGGTGATGTCCAGCGTGGCGGCTCGCTTTTTCCCGCCTCAAGTGGGAGGCGTGCCGTTCTTACCCGCGCCCGGCGTCTTTCGCATTGATCACGATGAGCTCTTCAACCAGACGACACACTTTCAATATCAGCCGCGGAAAAAAGGCCCGTGGGTGGCGTTCAATTGGAGATATGACAACGGGCTGGTGGCTGGCGCGGTACCGTGTGACGCACCTACTGCTACGTGCTCCTTTTCCACTGGTCCTGCCGATGGCGGCATAGGGGTTATACCAGGCACCACCACACCCATTCCAGCGGGTCAAGTGGCGCTCGTGAACAACTTGACTGGGTTGCCCTTGACTGCCGATCAGGAGTTTCAGGCTGGGTTCACGTGCGATGGCAAGCCGGCTGCTCCCAGCCCCACAGGGCCGGCGCTTGCCTTGTGCGATGCGGCAGGATTGGGTTCCAAGTACATCAGAATTCCAGCGCCCGGCAAGGAGAACGACGACCACAACCCACAACGCATTTCACCACGCAGTCTCTTCGACGTCAGCGTGGGCCACGACAATCTCTTCAATGGCGATCGCTACAAGTGGAGCCTTCGGTTCACAGTGATCAACCTGACGAACAAGGAAGCGTTGTACAATTTCTTTTCCACCTTCAGTGGGACGCATTACGTGACGCCGCGGACCGAGACGGCGGAGTTGGCCTTCCACTTTTAGCCGCCGGCTGAAACTCCGGCAGGGCCGTCCGGCTCGATGGGCTGGCGTTCAATGGCTATGCAACTGTTTAAGAGGTTACTGTCGGCCCTGGTGATTTTGCTCGTCGCAACAGGAATAGCCTATGCACTCTCGCCTCGATTCCGCCTGTTCGCTTTAGTCGTGAGCGGCCACAGCCCGGTGTGCCCTCTAAGACTGGCCGTGGACACTCAAGGCCACCTGGACAGACTAAAGACGATCCACGACCGCATCTTGAGTGCCAGTCATCTAGTGACCGAGAGAGACGGTCTCGAACTATGGGATACGCCAAAAGGGCCGTATTGGATTCCGAAAGGTAATCGGTACGTACTTCCGTTTAATCTCGCCGAGATGGAATCTCACATCTACGGGTCCGGCGAGCACTTTGTGAAGGCCGGTGACATCGTTCTTGACTGCGGTGCGAGCGACGGGGATTTCAGCCATGAAGCGCTGAACGCCGGCGCCAAGCTGGTGGTGGCGGTCGAGATCTCCCCCGCCAGCGTTGAATGCTTGCGGCGCAATCTCGCCACGGAGATCGCTCAGGGAAGGGCCATAGTGTATCCCAAAGGCGTCTGGGACAAGGACGATATTCTGCCGCTCAATGTCTCTGACAATAATTTCGCCGCCAACAGCGTGGTTTTGCATGCACCCGGTGCGCACGCAATTTTCCAGGCGCAGCTCACGACCATCGACAAAATTGTTGACGAACTAGCCCTGCCGCGCGTGGATTTCATCAAAATGGACATAGAAGGCGCGGAGGTAAGAGCTCTCCAAGGCGCGCGTGAGACTTTGCGGCGGTTCCGGCCACGGCTGGCCATTGCGACGGAACATAAACCAGACGACGAGGTGGCCATTCCGAACGCCGTCCGGGCCGTGCGGGCGGACTATCAGGCGGAGTGTGGATACTGCGCGCAGTCCAACGGACACATTCGCCCTGAAGCGATGTACTTCTACTGAAAGAGCGGCGAAGCCATTTTGCTCCCCTGGTTGATCCCTCGCTCAACCAGCGCCGGCCGGGAAGCGAGTTTTGGCTCTGCGATAAACTTGCAACTGGACCTCATGTTCTCCCGCCCCGGCCTTGCCCTCCTTTTCTTTTGTCTCGAAGCGAACGCCGCCTCCGCTCCTGATGGCGGCGCGCTCTATCGAAAATATTGCGCCGGCTGCCACGATTCCGGCGCGGGTCGGGCGCCTGCAACCGCCGCACTGAAGAGTTTTTCACCGGAGCATATTCTGCTGGCCCTCGAGAGCGGCCCAATGATGATCATGGGCCAGCGCCGGACCGATCCCGAGCGCCGCGCTATTGCGGAATTCGTAGCCGCAAAGCCGCTGGGCCACGAGCCGGCTGCGGCCATTCCGCAAACCGCGTACTGCAAGGACGATCCCGCCTGGACTGCCCCTCTCACGGCGCCTCGCTGGAACGGCTGGGGCGTCGACGCTTCGAACCGGCGCTTTCAATCTACGGCGCAGGCCGGGATCGCGGCGTCTGATGTCCCGCGGCTCCGGCTCAAATGGGCTTTTGGATTTCCAGGCGATATCCAGGCATATGCGCAGCCCGCCGTCGCCGGTGCCCGCCTATTCGTAGGCAGCGCCGGACATCGCGTATACTCGCTCGACGCCGCCACCGGTTGCACGTACTGGATGTTCCAAGCCGAAGCCCCCGTCCGCACCGCGATCAGCCTTGGTCCTTCCGCCTCGGGGTATGCCGTCTACTTCGCCGATATCCACGCCAATGTCTACGCGGCCGAAGCCTCCACGGGCAAGCTGCTATGGAAAACGCGTGCCGATGAGCACTCCGAAGCCCGCATCACCGGCGCTCCGGCTCTCGCCGGCGGCCGCCTGTTCGTGCCCGTTGCGTCCTCGGAAGAAGTCAGCGCCGCCGACCCGCTCTACGAGTGCTGCCGTTTCCGAGGAAGCGTCCTTGCCCTCAACGCTGCCACTGGAAACATCATCTGGAAGACATACACGATTCCTGACCCTGCCCGCCCCACCATAAAGAACAAATCCGGTACGCAACTCTGGGGCCCTTCGGGCGCCGGTGTCTGGAGCACTCCGACGCTCGACCTCCAGCGCCACATACTCTACGCCGCCACGGGCAACGCCTATTCTGCCGCGCCCGCCGCGACCACGGATGCCATCCTGGCGCTCGATATCGAATCCGGGAAAATTCTTTGGGCGCGCCAGCTCACCGCGGGCGACGCCTACAACCTCGCCTGCCCCAGCCCCGACAAAACCAACTGCCCGGATGCCAGCGGACCGGATTCCGACTTCGGCTCCTCGCCCATATTGATCGAGTTGCCACACGGCAAGCGCATGCTGGTGGCCGGCCAGAAATCGGCGGTTGTCTATGCACTCGATCCCGACCGCGCAGGTGAGGTGCTTTGGCAGACCCGCGTCGGTCGCGGGGGCACCCTTGGTGGCATTCAATGGGGACCTGCGACGGACAACGAAAACGTCTATGCCGCGGTTTCCGACATCTCACGCAGAGTCGGTCCCGCCGGTCTCGAACTGATTCCCGACGCTGGCGGAGGCATCTCCGCCGTGCGCCTCACGACCGGCGAGATCGTGTGGCGCGCCCCTCCTCCTGGCTGCGGCGAACGCCGCCCATGCAGCCCCGCACAGTCAGCTGCCGTCACCGTGATCCCCGGCGTCGTATTTTCAGGATCGAGCGACGGCCACCTGCGCGCCTATGCCACTCAGGACGGCAAGATCGTCTGGGACTTCGACGCTGTGCGCGATTTCCAGGCGGTCAATGGCGTCCCCGCTCGCGGCGGCTCATTTGACGGCCCCGGCGCCGTCATCGCCGGCGGCATGCTCTTCGTCAATTCCGGCTACGGCGCCATGGGCGGAATCCCGGGGAATGTACTGCTGGCTTTCTCGGTGGATGGGAAATAATGGCTAAAATTTCCGACTGGTCATATATAATGGACATTTGGTAGACTTGTAATATGAGCACGGTCAGCGCATCCAAGTTTAAGGAGCAATGCCTTTCTCTCCTCGATCAAGTGGATAACAACGGCATCGTCATTACCAAACATGGCAAACCCGTGGCGAAGCTCATCCGCATCGAATCCAGTTCTGCCAGCTTGATCGGCGCACTAAAGGGCAAGTTGAAGATCAAAGGAGACATTTTCTCCACCGGCACTCGCTGGAATGCTGAATCTTGACACGCACATCCTCCTATTCGCGCTTGGAGGCCAACTCACGGCACGTGAAAACCGGCTTCTCGCTTCCAACCAATGGAGCATTTCGGCCATCGTACTGTGGGAGTTAGCAAAGCTCACGCAGCTCGGCCGAATTGAGCTCGAACTCGACTCCGCCGAACTGCAGCGCCTGCTTGCAGGCATTCATATCTGGCCTTTGACACTCGAGATTTGTCGCGAAATCCGCGCCCTGGACTTCCACAGCGACCCTGCCGACCAGATCATTGCCGCCACCAGCGTGGTGCATCGCGTCCCGCTTCTGACCCGCGACCGTACGGTCCTACGTTCCAAAGTCCTTCGTTTTGCCCGGTGACTCGATTGTCATCAGGCTCGACCGACCGATGAAACTGGTTTTTGCGACCGCAACCGACTCCGATGCCGCTGTGCTAGCGGCGCTTCACAGTGCTGTTGCCGAAGATCTCACGTGCCGTTTCGGGTCTGGATTCTGGTCATCAGCGCAAACGGAAGCGGGTGTGCTGCGGGCCCTGCGGAAGCCGAAGTTTTCGCGAGTTTTGATTGCGCGCGCCAACAATCGCATCGTCGGTACTTTGCATCTGGCTACGAAGAAGCCCTGGGCCATCGATATCGCGTATTTCACCGCGGTAAAAAAACCGCTGTACCTGACCAGCATGGCCGTCCATCCCGACGTCCAGCGCAAAGGGATCGGCCGTATCCTGATGAAAGAGGGCGAAGCCGTTGCGCGTGCCTGGCCCGCCGATGCCATTCGTCTCGATGCCTACGACGCCAAGGCCGGAGCCGAAGGTTTTTATGCAAAGTGCGGATTCCGCGAAGTCGCCCGAGTGACTTACAAACAAAATCCGTTGGTGTATTTTGAGTTGGTGCTGGCCCGTTAATTCCCGGGCCGCAATCCCTCTTCCGCCCCCAGCCCGTGTTCCAGCCATCCCGGATACCAGCGGAACACGTTTCCCGTCAGGCTGCCGATGAAAATCTCGCCCGCCGCCGTCACATGCAGCCAGTGGCCCGGACTCTCCATGGCGCCCAAAATCTTACCCGTGGGGATTTCGATGTGCATGATGCGGCCGGCCAGCGTGTCGTAGGTAAGGTTCTCGATGTTGTTGCGATGCGTGATGATCCACATCTCGTCGTTCGGCGTGATGAAAATATTCTGCGTAGCCCCGAGGTGCGTCCACTGCCGGAGAAATTTCCCATTCGCGTCAAAAATCTGGATCCGATTATTCTCGCGGTCGCTCACGTAGACGGTGCCATGAGAATCCACCGCAATCGAGTGCGGCGTGTTGAACTCACCAGGCCCGGTGCCGTGCTTGCCCCAATCGAGCAGATACTTGCCCTCGCGCGAAAACTTCACCACGCGCGCATTGCCGTAGCCGTCGGAAACGTAATAATCGCCCGACGGTGCAAATGCGATATCCGTCGGCCGGTTGAAAGTCTCAGCGTCAGTCCCCGGCTTGCCCTTGTGGCCCCAGGTGCGGAGTAACTGCCCTTCGTTGCTGAATTCCATCACCTGGTGATCGCCCGCGTCCGTCACCCAAACGTGATCCTGTTTATCGATGCGCAACGCGTGCGGGTTGCCGAACATTCCCCGGCCCCACGAGTGCAAGTACTTGCCTTTAGCATCGAAGACGACCAAGGGATCGGCCTTCTGGCCGCGATGAAAAACGTAAACCCGTCCCGCCGAGTCCGTCGCTACGGCCGACACGCGCCCGAACTTCCAGCCCTCCGGCATCGTGTCCGGCTCCTCGCCGAAACGAATCTGCACACGGTATTTCAGCAACCCGCCTTCATGCGGATACCAACTTTGTTGAGCGGAACTTATCGCCACCGTCATAAGCATCACCCGAAGAACTTTCATCATACGCCTCGATACGCCGCGTCCACCTGCTTCTTCAGAAACGCAAGGTCGCGTGCAAGCGCGGCCTCGTCCACAGGTTCGTATTCGGCGTGCATCGATACCGGACCCTGAAATCGCGCCGCGGCCAGCATTCCGAAGAACTCCGCCCACCGCACCATCCCCTCACCCAGTGGGCACATCTGCATCTTCCATTTGCCGCCGGACTTCTCCCAAACGAAGTCTTTGATCGCCACCATCTGGATGCGCGGAAGCGCCATCCGCATCGCGATCCGCCATCCTCCCTCGCCGCCCTCGGCCGTCGCATGGCACGGATCAAAGTAATAGCCGATAGCCCGCGAATCCATGTCGCCGATGATAGCCCGTGTATCCCAAACGGCAGCGCCCACATAGTTTCCGGAGTGATTGTGATACCCGGCCGTGACGCCGTGTTCCTTCGCCAGGGCAACGAGGCCCGTGACGTCGCCGCGCACCTGGCCCAGCCGCGCATCAATCGATTCCTGATCGCGATAATTCCAGTACCCCAACTTGAACCGCGGTACTCCCAGGCGCCCCGCCGTTTCGATGGTCGGCCGTGCCGCCGGATCGTTCGCCGAAATCAACCCGGTGGTGATCATGGGAACCACGAGCCCAGCGCCGCGCAGCGTTTCCACCGCACGCGGCAGATCTTCCGTCACACGCCCCGGCAAAACGTGTCCTTCCGGCCGCACTGTCAGGTCCACACCATCGAAACCCATCTGCTTCACGGTGCGCGCCAGTTCGCTGTAATTGAGTTTGGGCAGGTGCTTGGAGAACAGGCACAGCGGCGGGCGGTTCGGCGCGGCACCCGCTTGCCCGCCCGCCAGCGCCATCGTTCCCGCTAGTGCCGCACTCCGCGCGAAATCCCTCCGCGTGGTAGAGTCCATCGGTCTCACCCCCCCTGATATTCTATGCAGGCGGGAGGTCGCTCAGGGATGCGTATCCAAGTTCACGGTCACCGTGGCGCGCGCGCCGTGCTCCCGGAAAACACCATGCCGGCATTTGAGTACGCCATCGATCAAGGCGCCGACGCGATCGAAATGGACGTGGTTGTCACTAAGGACGACGTCCCGGTCATCTCCCACGATCCCATTCTCAAGCCCGCGATCTGCCGTAGCCCCAGCGGCCACCGCGGCATCATCCGCAAGCTGACCTTTATCGAGCTTCGCGAATGGGACTGCGGCTCGCGCGTCAATCCGCGGTTCCCCAACCAGAAGCCCGTTCCCGGCGCGCGTATTCCCGCGCTCGATGAAGTCCTCTCCCTCGCCGGTCGCGGCAGCTTCCTGTTCAACATCGAAGCCAAAACCGGTCGCTCCGAACTCGATCCCAATCCGGTCCACTTCGCGCAACTGTTGTTGAAGTCCATCGACGGTCACAGCCTCCGCCCGCGCGTCATCGTGCAGTCGTTTGACTTCCGCATCCTGATTGCCATGAAACAGCTTGCACCGGAAATCCGCCAGGCCGCCTTGTACGAAAATGCCCGTCTGGGCGATTTCGTCTCGATAGCCCGTACCGCCGGTACCCAGATCGTTGCTCCCGAGAAAGGTATGGTGACTCCCGCCGAGGTAACCGCGGCCCACCTTGCTGGCTTACAGGTGATTCCATGGACGGCCAACACGCCTCAAGAATGGGATGTGCTCATCTCGGCCGGAGTCGACGGCATCATTACCGACGACCCCGCCGCACTGATCGCCCACCTCAGACAGAAAGGTCTGCGTTGACTAGGCGGCAATCATCTCCCGTTTCCCGGCGCAACATGGTAATCGC